>Ga0307372_10000061_pt1 | contig 161048 bp, 186 predicted proteins | sample OX1MG_FD_202533 | JGI IMG/M metagenome (GOLD analysis project Ga0307372, IMG submission 202533) | Soil microbial communities from Risofladan, Vaasa, Finland - OX-1 | ecosystem: Environmental > Terrestrial > Soil > Coastal area > Acid sulfate soil | place: Finland: Risofladan, Vaasa...
AACGCGGCTCACATCAATGCCCGCCACCTCGCACGCCGCTGCCAGAGGCTTGCGCCCGCCGCAGCAGTAATCGATTCCCAGTTTTTCAAAGATGGCCGCAGCTTGCGGCCTCTCCAGCGCAATTTCCGCAACAGTTTTTTGAGTGTCGATACTCATCCTTCCTCCTCCAAAAGACCCTTGTGACCGATTTCCGGTATCTGCTTGGCCTCACACAGCACCGTTCACTAAAGTCATTACACGGCATAGCAGAGGGATGCGCCTATGACTAAAGTCACAGACTCCAGTCCGTATGTCCTCTCTAATGGCCGTACTGGTTCTGCATAACGAGCGTACTTTTTGGGGAATTCATGATGGGCACCAAAATTGTTGATAACCGCACGCTGCCCGAGCAGTGGATACGCGCCTACGAGCGCGACACCGAGGGCCAAGCGGATTACGCTGACCCGGCTTGGGAAAGAAAGGCTGCCAGGGCGCTTGCTGCCTTCATTCTTTCGGGATTATTTTTCCTGGCCCTACCGGGCACATTCCTGGGTGTTTGGAATTTAGTTCTAATTTCAAGCCATCAGTCTCACACGGCTGCAAGTGCGGCCTGGATTCAGGCACATGGCCATGCTCAATTGCTCGGCTGGGTGGGCAGTTTCATCCTCGGCATTTCTCTCTACATTCTGCCCAAATTCCGCGGACGACCATTGAAAACCTTTGTCCTGGTCTGGTCCATTTGGGGACTGTGGACGGCTGGCGTGGCTTTGCGGTGGTGGATCGGCATTGGAGGAAGAGGATGGCGGTTTGGGCTGCCCGCCTCTGCGATCCTGGAGCTTGCGGCTTACTTGCTGACGCAGTGGGCTCTGGTATTTAAGACTGCGGCGAAAACAAAGAAGCCGCAAGACCTCGGCTCCTGGCTTGGCATTTGGGGATTTGGATCTCTAGGCGTGGCGCTCATTCTGAATCTGGGTCTTTGTATCTGGCTGGCCCTCGATGGCCGCTCGCCGGTGTTTCCGCCTGAATGGGACCAAAGTTTTCTGATTGTTGTACTATGGGGCTTTGCGGTTGTGATGGCCTGGGGCTTCAGCACAAGATTTATTACGATTTTTCTCGGGCTCAAGCCTCCTCATCACCAGGCTTCAAGACCCTTGGCCATAGGTGTTGCAACCCTTCTGGTTCTTGCTTTGGTTCGCCAGTTCTTTCTTGCCGATTTGTTCATCCTGGCGCTCACAGCTTACGCTGTTTGGGCTTTGCGGGTTTTTCATAAGCCGGCGCGCCCCGCAAAACTGGCGGGGGCTTACGGACATTATCCAGCCTTTATTCGCCTTGCTTATGCCTGGCTCATCGCGGGAGCGATATTGGGTGTTGCTGCGGATCTGGCGCCCCACGCATCGGGTCTTGGCGGGGCTTCGCGCCACGCTGTCACCGTGGGCTTTATCGCCACATTGATCTTTGCTATCGGGCCACGAATCCTCCCCTCTTTTCTCAATGGCCGCGAACTCTATAGCACGCGATGGATGGCAGCGAGCCTCTGGCTTTTGAGTGTAGGTTGCTTTTTGAGAGTGTCGAGCGAGGCGATCGCCTACTCGCATGGCGGAAACGCCTGGAGCCTGCTGCCGTTTTCGGCGTATCTTGAATTCGCGGGAGTGATCGCCTTCGTGATCAATATCGCTGCGACGCTCGCACAACCGCTCCCGGCTTGGTTTGCGGCGCAGGGCATAAGTGCCCAGTTGCCGCTATATTGGTATGTTACAAGCTTTCCGAAAACGAGGTCTGTGCTGATCCAGGCAGGACTGAAAACGCTTTCGAAAACGAAAATGACGCCGCGTTCTCTAACCCTCGCGGAGGCGGCGGCGGCGGACCATGCGGACCTGAATCATCTTGTGGCCGATCTGAATGCATTCTTCACAGAGCGGCAGCCGCGACGAATAGGAAGGAAAGAATAAACGGCGGGCAGCACTTGCCATGATTCCTGGACTTTTAATTTCTCAAAAAGCAATGTCATGAAGATTCTCGCACTTCTCGTCGCAATCTACGCGCCGGTAATGCTCTTGATCCACCTTTCTACAGGAAAGATTCTTAAAGCCTGGAATGAGCAGTCTGATTCGTGGATCAACCGATGGTTCCCCCCGCGGCGTGCCTTGCGAACTGAGGCGCTGTTCTGGCTGCTCGCGCTGGCCGCTTGGTTTTTGTGGCGGCCCTTGGCATGGAAGATTGTGGTAGTCGTCTTTGCCGTGATTCATCTGGGCATCTGGGGTGCAAACGAGTTCGCGGTCAACAGGAAGAGCGTTTCAGCCCTCACTGCAACGCCCAATATGCGGCGAGTCATTGTTGCTTTCGACTTGGTTGAGGCCTTTGTCTTGGCGGCCGTGGGAGCTGTCGCAGTGTTGTACCTAACTCGCGCCAGGTAGAGTGTGCGGGTCGTTAGGCAACCAGAGGACATCTCGTCATGCGCGCTCCCCAGCGGCATCATCCTGATCGGAAACGAGCGATGGAGCGTGCCAAAGCCGCGGCAGAATGATGCCCATCCTCTCAGCTGAAGCTAGAGTTGAACCTTCGTGACGCTGATGAGCTTCGGGGCGCATGTCTACAGCACTTCATAATAACTACTGGCGGCGCATGTGCAACAGAAAATGCGGCCGTCTTCTTGGGCTTCCCGCCGGAAAGCAATGCTTTCTCCGCAACGAGCGCAAATCACCCGCGGGGCGTGGTACCCGGGGAGGTCTTCAGGAGCAAGGAGAACCCGAACCCGCTGCTCGGAAAAAAGCTCATGGTCGGCTAAGACTCTATAGGCCCGCGACAGAGCATCCGTCCTTTCCAGGGCGGGAAACAATTCAGCGGCTTCGTGGTTCGCTGATTCCAGTGCAGCTAGCCGGATCGCTCGATCGTTTTGCAAATCTATAAAAACCGCTCCCATTTTCCCTGTATCTTGCAGTTTGAGAGTTCGATTTCCCAACCGGCAACCCGTCACAAGCTGGACGGCGTCGGGAAGGCACCGGTCCGTCTCGACAATGACCACAAGGCGTCTTTTTGGACGCACCGGATCATGGATATCAAGCCTTGTTAGCGCGACTAAGCACATGCGGATAGCAAGGATTATGCCAGGCCGGGGAGGCCCATTCTTTGACGCCGCGTCGAGATAATAGGTAAGGTCTTTCATCACGGATGGAGACGCGTTTGGCACAGGACTCGTTGCCAGTCTTCAGGAGAATTGATGTTTTCGAAAACATCTTCCTCAATGCCCGCACTCTTCAAGTGGACACTGGTGATCACGTTCACCTGCAAATGTGGCAAGACATTGATGATCGCTGATTCTCCACTTTCCAATGCGCGGCGCATGGGTGCAGCGCAAGTCCGGCGGTATGCGGCACAGAGTGGATGCCAAGTGCCGGTCATGCAAGGAACTACAGCATCAAATCCACCGGCGAGCATGGAACGAAGTAACAGTTCAATAAACTTCCCGCTTATCATTGGCAGGTCGCAAGCGAAGAAGATATTCCAGCCGTTCGCGGAGCTTTCGAGGCCTGTCAGCAAAGCTCCCAGAGGCCCTCGCCCTGGCCATCGATCAGGGAGCACAGGCACGCCCAATGGCTCGTACCTGCCTCGCGGTCCAAGGACGGTTGCGGAACCGACATGAGCTTTCAACAGATTGACGGCCCGAAGCAAGAGCGGTTGGCCGTTGACTTTCAGATACGCCTTGTCGCAGCCCATTCGCCGGCTTCGGCCACCGGCAAGGACGAACCCGCTCACGTATTGATTCATGCTCATGTGCTTGCCCCTACCGTGGACTGGAAGCGGCCATTCCCGAATGCGATGGTCAAAGAGATTCGCATCAGAATCTGCTTGTTTAAGGTTAAAATAATGTCAACGAGCCCCGAGAGGCATCGGCGCGTTCAAGGCGTTAGTCCGGTGTGTCTTTGCAAGATTCATTACATGCCACAGCCCGATCCCCCACCAAGCCAGGGCGCTCAATTCCATGATGCCCGTGATTCCAATCAAAGGATACGCGATACCGGGAACAAAACCTGTCAAAATCTCAAGGATGACGCGGCCGGCGCAGCCTGCATTCAACAAAATAAAAGGCCCCCAAAGCGAAGTGAGCCGTTTCGAGTCGACCCCGGCAAGAATTGGAACGACGCGCGAGGAAACAGCTAGAATCATCGTGCTGATAAAACCGACCGTGAAGGCGTGCCTCTGCGCTCCCCAAAAAGCGTGAGAGAATCCCTCACCCGTCCAACTGCTGTAAGGGATAAGAAATGGCATCATTGCCATCGCGGTCAGCAGCCATATATAGGACGCACGGATGAATTTCCAGCTTCGGTCGTGCTGGGACGGGCGCGTGAAAACACGGAGCTGAACCACCAGCAGCAACGCCCATAGTGGCATCAAAATGTACGAAAGTTCGAGGAAGAAAGCCGGAACGGGGCTGCCGGTGGTGAAAAAGGTCAAGTAACTTGAGATATCAAGCACCAGGCTGCCGTTGATCAGCCAGAAAATCAGCCTCTGGCGATCATGCTTCGGCTGGCCAAGGCCATAGACAACGGGCACGAACCGCTGGCTCACACCTGCAATAATGAGGGCGGCAAAGCCGAACAACTGCACATCGCGCAAGGGGGCGTCGAGGAGTGCCGTGCGGAAAATGGTCTGCTGCAGGCTCGCGGCAGTCGCCTCGGCAAAGAAGAAGAACCCGTCGAAAATGGTCTGGATTAGAAACCAGGCGAGTGCTGCAAAAATAAATGTTTCATAAGGATTATGCGGTGAAATGGACTGGCGGGCCGTCTTCAGGATGATGACGATAAAGAAGGTAATGGCTGTGATCTCTGCGGCTAAAGACACAGCCCCAAGACTCAAAGCCCAGACGCCGTGTTGCAGCATGTCAGCGCCAACGCGAAGGAGAATGCCACATACCATCAGCCAGAGCGTGAGGTTAGCCAACTGCGGCCTCCACAGCGTCGTGACCTTGAAGCGTGGGAAAGACTGATAAGCAAAGCCCATCACAAAAAGGCCCACCCAGCCGAAGATCATGGCGTGGGCGTGGGCATGAATGAAAGGCAGCAGTTGAGGCTGAAGCAGTTCCTTGCGCAGCGAAATTTGCAACAGAGCGATAACTCCCCACAACCCGCCCAAACTGAGCACAATTACAATGGCCGTCTTGAAAAAGCGCCGGTAGATATAATCCGCCAGCGATTCCTGATAAACGTAGGGCTCCCGCGGAGGGTTCTGCATTTCCGCATTAAGGTCGCGCAGGAGCGCTTCCAAGTCAGCTTGGTGCACCGAGGCGAAAAAATCGAGGGCTTCCGCGGGACCGTTCTCACCACCGCATCCTTTCAGTCCATGCTGATCAAAGATTCGCCGAGCGGAAGGACACTGCTTCAAGATCTCGGCAATGCTGGTGGACCCAGTAATAGGCTTCATAAACAACCTCTGCTCAGCGTCGGTGTTCAAATGCGATCGGGCACTTTACATTCAAACGATAGAAAATTCGCTTCCGGTCAGCGATGACTTTTGTCACATCACGATAGATGTTGGTGAAAACGCATTGTCGCACAGTTTGGGCCCCCTGTCCGCGAACTCTATACTTAGCAATTAGACCCCAGATGCTCGCGAACACGGTGTGACTTTAGTCATATGCATCACGCGAAGCACGATTTAACATAGAGAGGCGTTTGCTAGAAATGCAAGAACGTTCTGAGCCATGGCGGGCGAGGAGGCGCTCTATCTGAATGTCGCATTACGCGATACGGAATCAACCGTTTCCCCTGCTCTTCTAAAACAGCTTACATCGTTTTGGCATCCTCAAATGTTTATTACCGCGATACGAACACAGAAAGGACCCTGTGAACACACCTAGCGCAAATGAAGCCCCTGAAGTTATCTCAACGATTGACGTTCGTGGGGTACCCCACGCGCAACGCCATCCGTTGATTTTCAAAACTTACGGACAATTGAAACCCGGCCAGGCGTTTATCCTGGTGGTTGACCACAACCCCAAGCCTGTTCTCAACGAGCTTGATTTCGTTCAGAAGGGCAAATTCAAATGGACTTATCTTGAGCAGGGGCCTGAAGTATGGCGTGTACAGTTCGTGAAAACCAGCTAGGAACAAACTAGCTTTTTGAAATTTTGGAAGATGCGCGATTGCCAACCGGAAACGAGAAGCCACCAGGGCCAAACCACGCGCATTCCTTTGGCGGGTGAGATGGTGCCGGACTTCATCCTCGTTTCGACGACGAGGGCGCGTGTGCGCATCTCCGATTATCGGGGCCGGCGCAATCTGATTTTGGTGCTCTGTGGTAAAGGTGACTCTGACAAGATTCGCAGCTTGCTCGGACAGATTTCTAAACGGTACTCTGAGTTTGCGACTGAAGAAGCCCAGGTTCTGGCAGTGGTTCAAGGGGCCGAGTTCCAGGCTGAACATCTCAAGCAGAGCCAGAGCTTTCCATTTCCAGTTCTTTAGGGACGAACAAAGTCATGCCCACAATTTGGCGTGCGTACTGATGCCTGAGAATAACGCCTCGCCTGTAGTGTTCGTTGTCGACCGTTTCGGAGAAATTCGTCATGTCTGCCGTGTTGAGGAGTCTGCGTGCGCCGATACAGCAGCTATCCTCGACTGGGTTCGCTTTATCAACTTAGAATGTCCAGAGTGCGGAGTGTCCGATTGGCCCACATAGGTTACATTGGTGGAAAACACCAAGAGGACGGTCACGGATTCTATTAGGGGTTCGTTGTTTAAAGGGTTCAAAAAGGTGTGTTGCCGTTCGATTCATTTTATTACGCACAATCTGGGGTTGTCCCCTGAGCTGAGACAAACAGTTAAGACACTGCCTGCCGTTCGCTGGAATTCGATTGTACCGCGAACGGGTTTTCCTGCAAGATGCGAGCCGGCTGGTGAAGCGGAGGCAGGCTCTGCAGGAGTGCAACCTGCCAAGGAATAGCCAGCCGGAAACTCATCGTTTCGATGAGCGGGGGCGCGGTCTTGAGGGATCGCGCCCCCATCGAAATGATAGATTTCCCCATGCCTGAAAAAACTCATAAGGAAAGATGCCGCGCAGCGGCCTCCTTCTTGGTTTGAGCGAGTAGCCCGCGCTCGAACTCTGCCGGCGGCAAGTAACCGAGCGCGGAGTGCAGGCGTTTTTGGTTGTAGACCTTTTCGAGAAACGCGCCGATTGAGGCGCGGGCCTCGGTCAGGTCGCGATATTCGGTCCGATAAACCTCCTCATATTTCAGCGTCTTGATAAACGACTCGCACGCCGCATTGTCCCAAGGATTTGCTTTGCGTGACATACTGATCTGGATGCCGTGGTCGCGGAGGAGTTGCGTATAGTCGTGGCTGGCGTACGGCACGCCGCGATCGGAGTGATGCACCAGTCCGGGCGCAGGCCGCCGCCACACGAGCGCCATGCGTAGCGCCTGAAGCGTCAGCTCGGTGTCGAGCCGACGGTCCAGCGCCCAGCCGATCACCCGCCGTGAAAAGGCGTCCAGAATCACCGCCAGATAGACGAACTCCATCTCCAGGCGAATGTAGGTGAGGTCGGCCACCCAGAGCTGGTCCAGCCCCGTGAGCGTCATCCGCCGCGCCAGGTTGGGATAGACCGGCAGGCCGTGATCGGAGTCGGTCGTGACCACGAACCTCCGTTTCCGCAGGCACAGCAGATTGTCCTCGCGCATCAGGCGGTAAACCCGTTTGTGATTCACCGCCCAGCCGCGCCGCTTCAGCTCCACCGTCATCCGCGGCCAGCCGTAGCTGGGAAACTCCAGCGCGATCCGCTGCAGGGCGTCCCGCAAGGCCATGTCTCGATCCGCTACGGGCGAATCCGGCGGAAAGCGGTAAAACCCCGCTCGGCTCACTCCCGCCAGTCTGCACATCCGATCCACCGTCAGGCTCTCGTCTCCGTCCCTTTGGGTTTGGACCTGCTCGTAGACAGCGGCTTTCCATTTAAGGCCTGCAGCTTCCGCTGCTCGTCGATGCGCTGCAAGCACCCCTTCAAGAAATCGATCTCTAGCGTCTGCTGGCCAATCTTGCGCTCCAGTTGCGCCACGCGCCCCTCGTCCCAGCGCCGCTTCCCCAGGCCCGGAAACGCGTTGCCCGGCCCCTGGCGGAACTCTCGCCGCCAACGGTGGAGCACGTTCGGATTCACTTCAAAGGCCCGCGCCACCTCCGCGATGGACGCCCCCATCTCCAGGCGCTGAAGCGCCGCCAGCTTGAATTCCTTGCTGAACTGCCGTCGAGACAAACCCATGACTCAATTCTCCCTTCCATGGCATTTTCATACCATTCGCTGAATTTTGAGTCTTAACCGTTTGTCTCAAAAATGGGGACAAGTCCAATCACAAATCTCACCAGTGCTCTTCAATGCGAGTGCACCGGTCATGAGGGGGCAATCGTCGATTGTCAAGGTAAGAGGGCCCTCCGGGCTGCAAGTTTCTTTCTGTGCCACGTACCATTGCAAATAAGGGTACCGCCCGAATACTGTAAATAACATACCTCATCATTGAAACCAACTACAGTACCATACCGTGCGTTGCTGATTTTTCGGGATTGTTCTGCTCATGGTTTCACGATAAATTGCCGCTGCTATAATGGCCCCTAATATGGCCCGACTCCGGTAGAAAGAAGGCTTAGCGTCCACTCGAAATCAAACGAATTTCTAGATGGTAGGACTTTAGTCGTGGAAATCGTGTACGGACTCCTATAAGGTGAAATTTTAAGTTCCGTCTTCTACTGGAATGGGATCTGCGCGGTGCCAACACTCATGAGTGCTGGAAGGGGCAATAAGTTATGCAAAAGAAAAAACGTATTCTGATTGCTGACCTTGACCATGATCTTATAACAAGGCTAGCGTTTTCCTTCGAGGATAAGGGATACGAAACGACAAGCGCCTGGAGCGGGCACGAAGCGCTGGAGCAACTTCATTGCAGACAATTCGACGTTGTTTTACTGAGTGCCTATCTTCCGGATGTGGGTCACGCTGAAGTCTGGGGGGCAATCCGCCGCCTCCCTAGCAAGCCTGCGGTCGCGCTTCTGGAGTCTGCTCAGTCCGATCCGGAAATGGTTAAGAAATATTTAGACCTGGGGGGACATTGTATCGTCAGTGAGAGGTCGGCTTATCTGATCGCTGAATCGGTTCATAAGTGCTAGAGTACTGGAAATGGATATCCACTCCGAGCATAGGAGTCTGCTCTCAAATCGAGCATAACGCGTTAAGTCCTTTTGTGAAGGGTTCGCGGAATAGGTGGTTCTTATGAGTAAAGAGTGGTCTATGGTTTCACGGGAGGAGAACATGAACGGAGCCTCCAAGGTTACGGCCCCACGGACGACTACCTCCACTCAGAAATTTAAGGGGATGTGCGTTGATTACCCCACTGAGGGGCAGAAGGCCTCGCATGTTGTCAGCAGAGCTGTGAGAACTTCGGCTGACGGAACGTTGCCTTCAACTGAAGCTTCGAGTGACGCCGAGGGGACAGAGACGCGGCTACGCGAAGCAGCGCTGAATCTTCTTGTTGTCATTTCAGATCCGAGCATACAGGCGACCGTTTGCCGGATAATTGATGGAGCTGGCTTGAAGGCGATCTCCGCTTCAACCCTTCGTGAAGCTCGAGAAATCTTGCTTCACGAGAGGATACCTCTTGTTATATGTTCCGCTCGTCTTCACGACGGGACATTCCGCGAACTACTTTCCGCTACTCCTAAACTATTCGCAGGCATGGTGGTCTTATGTTCTGAGAGCTGCCCTTCGGGGGCTCGTATCGATGCCTTGGAGCTTGGCATTCTGGACTATGTCAGCTACCCATTGCCCGCTGAGGAACTGCTATGGGTGCTCCAGGGCGCGCTGGTCAGGAGCTTGAATGGCGAAAAGGAGGGCGCATTTCGCCTTGGATACGACCGTCAGGCAGATGAATAAAACGACGTCGCTTCGAGCAAGCCAGATGTCCTTGAAGCTCAGAAATAAAAGGAGGCCCGGATGATTGAAGATGGTGTACAAACTGGACTTAAGCATGCACGAGTCGGATACCCCGCCGGTTACAATGTGGCGCGCCATTTAGGCGAACTCGACGATGGCCACAACTGGTTTGTTCATAGCCTTCACCATACGATGAAAGAATCGATGAATGTAGCTATGAACCAGCGTCGGAGCAATTGCCAACGCAAGATGCGTTGAGTTACACCGAAGCGGGCAAGTTACCAGGCCCGAAAGGAGTGTGCAACATGGAAATTGATGCAACGAAGACAGTGAAGGAAATTGTTCTGGCGATGCCGGCCTCTGTAAAAGTTTTTGAGCAGATAGGAATCGATTATTGTTGCGGAGGCGATAAGCGCCTTGATGAGGCCTGCCGGACAGCCGGGGTGCAAGTGGAAGACGTCGCGCGATCCCTTGAGGCTGCAGGAAGCGTTGCAGGCCCGGAGGAAGAAGAGACTGTCGACTGGAGCAAACAATCGTTCGCGACCCTGATGAATCATATAGTGGAAAAACATCACACTTTTTGCCGACAAGAGGTCGCTCGCATAGAAACTCTGCTCGAAAAAGTGACGGAAGTACACGGCGCCCTTCATTCTGAACTTCGACGCATCAAGGCGCTCTTTTCGGAGCTCAGCAAAGAGCTTCTGATGCATCTTATCAAAGAAGAACAAATGCTGTTCCCATACATCTCCCGGATGGAAGAGGCGGTAACTCACGGGACCCCATTTCTCCGGCCCCCGTTTGGTACTGTTCAAAACCCCGTTCAAATGATGGTGCTAGAGCACGACAGCGCCGGCGCAACGCTCCATGAGATTCGAAACCTGACGGACAACTACCAGCTCTCGCCGGATGCCTGCAGCACTTATCACACATTGTTTGACGCGCTGCGTTCTTTTGAAAGCGACATGCATCAACACGTCCACCTTGAAAACAACGTTCTGTTTCCGCGCGCGGTTGCGATGGAAGACGCGGCAATCTCCGGAGGACGGGCGGCAGGTAACTAGGGTGCGGATACCCGCCGGTCCACACTAAGCTCCGGCAGCCAGGTGCCGATCAAATGGATCTTCTTACCGCAAACCACAGCAGTTACCCGCGAATTGGCAGCGGCGCTGATGAGCAAGTGTTGCGCCATACTATCGCTCAGTGCGACCGGGGAGAGAAAACCGATGCCGACGTTCGCACCGCGGAAAATCACCTGGCCTTACTCGCCCTCCAGGACCAGGAAAAGGCCGGTCTCGACGTTGTCACCGATGGACTGATCCGTTGGAACGATCCCATCTCCCACCTCGCCGCAAAGCTTGAAGGCACGCGCATCGACGGACTGCTCAGGTATTTTGACACCAACTTCTATTTTCGGCAGCCGGAGGTGTATGGAAAGATCAAACGAGCGCGGCCTCTTGTGGTTGAGGAATTTCGGTGGGCGGCCGAACGATCGGCGCAGCCGGTTAAGGCCGTTCTGACAGGACCCTGCACGCTTGCCCGCCTTTCATTACAGGACGGCGAAGCCGCCATCCCGGCATCTCTGGCCTTATCGTACGCTAAGGCACTGAGCGCGGAAGTGGCGGCCCTGGCCGCGACGGGCGCACGTGTGGTCCAGATTGACGAGCCTTGCCTGCTGAGATATCCCGCGGATCTGCGGCCTGGCCGTGAGGCTCTGGCCATGATTGCGGAGCGGAAGGGAAATGCGGAGCTTGTGCTGGCCACTTACTTTGGCGATGCGGCTCCTGTGTATACGCAACTACAGGAGTTGCCGGTTGACGCGCTCATTTTGGATTTTACATACTCCCCGGATCTTGTGGGTGTAGTCGAAGCGGAGGGCAGCGCCAAACCGCTAGGATTCGGCCTGCTTGACGGCCGGAATACGAGACTTGAGGATAAAGCGGCGGCTGCCCGCCTGCTTGAGCGGATGCTCGCCCGGGTGACGGCAGAGCGATGCTGCCTGACCACTTCCTGCGGGGTCGAATATTTGCCGCGCGATCGTGCCCGGTTGAAACTCAAGCACTTAACCGCCGTCAAGAATTCTCTTATGGGTGTGATTTAATGAGCCGTTCGAAACTTCACGATCTGGGTATCGACCTGCCGTTCTTGGCTACGACGTCAGTGGGAAGTTTCCCCAAGCCGCCCTATCTTGTGAGAGCCCGCGCCGATTTCGTGCGGGGCAAAAGCACTGAGGAAGAGCTGAAAGAAGCCGAGAGGTGCGCCACCGAATTCTGGGTCCGCAGGCAGGAGGCTCTGGGCATCGATGTGCTGGTTGATGGAGAGATGTATCGTGGCGATATGGTCGCCTATTTCGCGGACCATCTTTCGGGATTTGAGCAGGGTGGACTGGTCCGCTCTTACGGCAACCGCTTCTACCACAAGCCCATCATCGTGGGTGATGTTAAATGGACCTCGCCGATTACCGTCGAATGGTGGCGTTACACCCAGAGCCTGACCTCGAAGCCGGTCAAGGGCATTTTGACCGGGGCCTACACTCTGATGGACTGGTCATTCAATGAGTTCTATCCTGCGCGGCGCGATGCCTGTCTGGCGCTTGCGGCGGAGGTCCGCAAGGAGGCCGAAGCGCTGATCCGGGCAGGCTGCAAGATCATCCAGATTGACGAGCCCGCCATCTCGGTCCGCCCTGCAGAGCTCCCGCTTGCAATCGAAGCCATGGAAATGACAACACGGGAGCTGCAAGCGTACTTCGTGACTCACATCTGCTACGGGGACTTTCAAAGCATTTATCCCGGCATGCTCGATCTCACGGTTGATAACTTTGACCTCGAAATGTCCAACAGCGGACTCGACATGCTCCGGCTTTTCTCGAAAAGCCCCTTCACCAAAGATATCAGCTATGGCGTGGTTGACGTGCATACCCATGTGATTGAAGAGCAGGCCGCAGTCGAACAGCGGTTGAAGAAAGGACTTGAGGTATTGTCGCCGGAGACCGTATGGGTTGGTCCGGATTGCGGCCTGAAGACGCGAACAGTGGAAGAGGCCGAGGCAAAGCTGGAAAGAGTGGTTTCGGCGGCCCGGGCGCTGCGAGGCGATTAGAAGAGCTTCTTCATCCGTTGGGCCAGCTTGCGCAAAGGTCGTCAATGAATCAGGTTCACCGATGGATTTGCAGCTCCGGGTATTGGAGGAAAAAACTCGAAAACGAGGTTCTTCCGCGGGCGATCGAGGGTTTCGATCTTGGCCAGAATACGCTTGAGATCGGCCCGGGTTTTGGGCTCACAACGGACTGGCTGCGCCGGCGGCTCAAGCAGCTAACCGTAGTCGAAACTGACTGCCGCCTGGCGCATTCGCTGGGCAGGAGCTTCTACGGCACAAACGTCCGAGTCGTACAGGGCGACGGAACGGCACTTCCGTTCAAAGACACATCCTTCTCGGGAGCTGTAGCTTTCACTATGCTTCACCATGTCCGCTCCGCTGAACTGCAAGACAGGCTGTTGAGAGAGATCTGCCGGGTCATCCAGCCTGGGGCCGTGTTTGCCGGGACGGATAGTCTGGGGAGTTGGGTAATGCGTCTTCTCCATACATGCGACACTCTGGTTCCGGTAGACCCGGAGACTCTACCTGCAAGGCTCGAAGCTGCCGGGTTTACGAGCATTTCTGTCATCATCGACGGGCGAGCTTTTCGCTATGCTGCAAGGCGCAGATGAGAGGCGATCTAAATCCAAACACTCAAAAGAGAGGGGCCGAACAAAGCTCTGGATATCCGTCACGGCTAGCCCTGCTCGACCCGACCGTTGTCCGCGGGGTCCTCAGACGGCTCCGACTCACCCAATTGCTTGGACGCTTTCCCGAGCGTCCCATCTGGGCCTTGTTCATGTTTATCAACGGGTTCATTACCATCGCGATCCTCGCCGGCGTAGCGATGATTTCCCAAACTCCCTTCGTGTTTCCCTCGCTCGGCCCCACCGCCATTCTGCTCTTCTACACTCCACTTTCCCCAACCGCCTCACCCCGCCATACACTCTACGGCCACGCCATTGGCATCCTGTGTGGCTATGGCTCGCTATTGCTCATGGGGCTTCAGCATTCCTCCCCCGCCATCGGCGCCAACGTTGATTTGCGTCGAATTATGGCCGCTGCCCTGTCGCTGGCACTTACGGCGGGACTGATGGTCTTGTTGAAGGCGGCACACCCACCGGCCGGCGCTACTACGCTGATCGTTTCCCTGGGTGTGGTGACCAAGCCTTTTTACTTGTTGATCATCGAAATCGCTGTGGCTCTCCTGGTAGTGCAAGGAATCGCGATCAATCGATTGGCGGGTCTGGACTATCCCCTCTGGGCGAGACGCCTCGATGCCTCCTCGGCTCGACCGCCGGCATCCCCGGTTGCCAAGGTTTGCGAGAAGGGGTCCGCAAGGTAGGCAACGGCCGTACCCTTCCGTCCAAAAGCACCCATTCCCCATCGCCAATCTGTCGATCAATTCTGCTAAGCAGCACATCCTTTAGCAGGGCTACGTTCCGGTCGCATAGCCATTTGTGCCCAGGTAGTCCAGGCGCCCAGCGAGGCGAATCGGTATGACGTATTTCAAATAGTTCCACGCATCTTTGGAACTATTGCTGAACAACCTCGACCGCACCTGGCAAGCCGAGCTCGTGCACCAGCTTCCGAGAATCAAATTGAGAGCAGTGAAAAGCCCTGCCTTCAACACTGAAGGTAGGAGTTCGTTGCTTGCCCTCGTTAACGCTCATGACATACCCAAGCGCGGCACGGCTCTTGTCGATGTTCACTTCTTCGAAGGGTATTCCGTGTTGTTTAAGGAATTCCCGAGCCGCATCCGAGTCCTCACAGCCCGGCCTTGTATACATCACAATACGCGTTGGTGCCATCGATACACTTCTTTCTGCCCGAAGCCATGCTCCGGCGGGCCAGCCGTTGTAAGAAAGGATTTCCCCGATTCACTAACCCTTATACGTAAGGACGCGGCCCCACAGGCTCTTGGTACCCCAGAGGCCCGATCGCAGACATTCGAGCTGTACGATCTGGCTATGATCGACAAAGAGATTCACTTCGGGACCATAATTCTTGATGTACCAGGCAAAAACCTCCGGGTCCGCCGCTTCAAACATGATCTTTTCAGTGCCTAGGGCGTTAACGATCTTGGCGGGAACATCGGTGCGCCACATCTGGACGTTCTCGGTAATGCCTTCCGATTCGATCATAATCATGTAGGCCCCGGCATCAAGAAAACGTTTTGCCTGCGCGATGGCCCCTTCGGGATCGCGCGTCCCTTCGGCGGCCAGATCTTCGGCGCTGGTAGCGCCACCCGCGCCAAACTGGATGCCAACTTCCGGCTTTGCCTTCAGCCCTGCTTTCTGAACTCTTTCGATCAGCCGCAACCAGTCATCAGGAGGAATCGTGATGAATCCGCTTGAAACTTCAATGATGTCGAATCCCAGCGATTTGCACTCGTCAATATAATGCTTGACTGCTTCCGGTCCTTGGGTAAGCACGTGTTCAACGAATCCGCCAGTCGAAACCAGGACGTCGTGGGCATGGCAAAGGTCGATCAAATCCTTGACCGCCTTGCGCGGCATCAGGCTGAACGAGCCGCCCGCAAACTTGAGCGAGTCAACGTACCAGCCCATTGTATCGAGAATATCCTGAAGATAACGGCTGCCCACGGGCGTATAGTAAGGCCCCCGGATTTCAGTAATGCCGCGCTGCCGCGGCTTCGAAGGGCGATCATTCAGCCTGAGAAACGCGAATGCCCGGTCATTGTTGTGAGCTTCGGTTTTAGGCATATCGATGAACTCCTTTCATTTTTGATTCCCGTCGATCTCTTGGCCTTATCAAGCGTTGCAAAAGCGATCGGCGATACCTTTTCACATCCTTGCTGCAAGATCTCATTGAGGTAGACAGGGTTATTTACGAGTTCAAGATACCGGACCCGAACGGGCGCCAGGACTGCGATCACAAGATCCGCAACCTCAGTCTTGAGATTCTGGTAACCTTTGCCTTCGAAGTGGGACTCAACGATGGAGCGAGATTTCCCCGATAACACTTCAAAAAGCGTGAGAAGGTTCTTCACCCCTGGCGAAGCCAATGCGAAGCGAGTTTCGGCGCCCGAGTCGGTAACAGCTTCCAAAATTGTCTGACGAATGACGTCCGGAGGATCAGCCAGGCTGATAGTATGCCCTCTCCGATGCTCCGCCAAGCTCTTGCTCATCTTGATAGAAGGATCGTCGAAACCCATAATGCGTGCGCCTGTCTTCCGGATCAGCGGTTTTGGTATCACGAATACGTCGCCAAACAGCCGGTTGAACCTCTGGGCAAGGCTAACGGTTAACTCGATATGCTGTTTCTGGTCCTCTCCAACCGGGACGAGATCGGTCTGGTAGAGAAGGATGTCGGCTGCCTGTAAAACTGGGTAATCAAGCAGGCCAGCACTGGCGCTTTGCGCCACGGCTGCCTTGGCCTTATATTGTGTCATCCGTTCGAGCCAGCTCACTGGTGTCAGGCAATTCAAGATCCAAGCGAGTTCTGTGTGAGCGGAGATGTACGACTGGACAAAAATTGCTGACCGGTCAGGATCGAGCCCGCAGGCAATCAAAAGAGCCGCGGTGTGTCTCACTTTGTACGCAATCGGCATAACCTCGTGTGAGTCTGGCACCGTGAGCGCATGCAGATCAGCAATGCAGTAGATGCTGTCGTAGGCATCTTGATTTTCAACCCACTGGCTCACAGCGCCTACGTAGTTGCCCAAGTGCAATTTACCGGTAGGTTGGATACCGGAAAATGTACGCGGTTTGGACTGTTGCTGGGTCATAATTGGCCAAAATACGGGCTCTGTTTCATTTTAATGTGCGTATTTCTGCGCTTCTGCAACTGCTCGATCGAACTCCCGGGATAAGGATTCTTGTTCTTCGAAAATTCCTCGTGTCGCAACTGTGGTCATCACCATGGATGGGCACTTGACGCCTCGCGCCGCGACGCAATCATGATGGCCAATCGCTTTCACGGCACAGCCAAGAGGCTTGACAACGGACATGAACGCTTCTGCAATATCTACGACCAGCGCTTCCTGAACGACGGGGCGCCGGGCAAGTGCATGAACGAGGCGTGGAATTTTCGAGACGCCGACAATCTGTTTATCCGGTACATAGGCGAAATGAGCTTGCCCACCGTAGACAAGCAGGTGATGCGGGCATAGCGAAAAGAAATCGATGTGCGAGACAACCACCAGGGTGTTCAATTTCGATGGAAAAGTCTTGAGTATTTCGGCGGGGCGGGCCTGGTAGCCGCTCGTGAACTCGCGATAAAACCGGGCCACCCTCGCGGGCGTGGCGCGAAAATGCTCACTGTTGATATTTATTCCCATTTCAGCCAGCAGGAGCCGGATAATTCCTTCCAGGCGATCGCCTCCCGAAGGGATGGTCAAAGGCTGCAAGGGTAAAGTAAGGCCACTCACATCAGCATCCGAATCGGGGACGGAGATTGTTGTGTGTTGATGATTGCCGTTTCCGTTGTTCACAATGCTCTCCTCGCATCTAAGTTGACGAACTTGTACCCGCTGGAATCAGCCGACGGATCCGTGTACTGATTCTCCTTTCATCCTCAGGTCCTATTTCTTTGTGACCGCCTGGTATGTTCCTGCGTCGCTCCGGAAACTGATCTACAAACAGGCCACAGCGTTGATGGCGATCACTGTCTTCTAGCTTTGGGCTAATGCGGCAGCATACGACCGAGGATCGGAAAAACATCATCGACAAAGAGATCGAAGATTGCCATCCCTCCAACGTGGCTTCCTGTGAACCTATTTGCCGGAAATTCGGCTGCGCCGCCGACTTCAAAATAATGGCCTACGTAAGCTATACCGGGCCTGAAGAATCCAAAAGCCTTCCTTCCAGTCGGGCCTACGGGTAGCGCGATGAAATTAAACTCGCTGAAGGGAAACAGGTCACCCATAATTGCCCCGAGGCAGCGCCCCTTGCGGAAAGACCCGTCCCCGAGCGAATAGTTATGATTGTTGTGCAGCACGAACTGGTCGAGGTAAGGAATCGAGTACTCCACCACAAGGTCTGCGCGTGGCGTAAAGCGTGCAGTTGGTTGCCCGGACGGCCCCCCAGCGGGGAAATTCAGGGCCATATCCCCCTGAACGGCAAAAGGTCTCAGCCACCGCAAGCCGGCATTTGACGGCAGGTCGCCGAAGCCTTTGGCATAAAGGAATTCCGGTGAGAGTGTGGTGTAGGGATCTGCGCCAATCGAAGCGTCGCCAGTCGGCACTTCAGCCCCGAACTTGCCAGACATGATGAATTCGTGCGCAAGATTTCTGTATAGAGCATACTTGACACCCAGTCCGATATTCCCGCCACCAAACTGCGTTGATGACGCCGGTATGTCTGGTGTAAACCATCCGAGATTGTGCTCAAAGTCCACGGATACTTTGGGAAGTATCTTCTTTTCGAATGAATAGTTAAAAGTGACGTGATGGCCATTGGGCCCCTGAATCACTTCCAGGACTGGAAAATCGAATTCAGTTTTCGGGTTGGCGTCTTCAGTGACAAGGGGCTCAATGAACAGCCGTTTGCCCACTAGGCCGTGCGCGACGGCACGCCCGGTTACAAGCATAAGAAGAGTAGCCAGGAAAACCCTTCTAATGCCGATCCGAGCGAAGCTCAACATAAAGACCTCCTGACGAATGGGATTAAAATTGTAAGGACCATAAGCTCTATCTTACTAAAGTAGGGGCACGCTGTCTGGCAAAGTTCGCGGGACGCGCGGCATCAGCTCACGTGGATAACGTCTTCAGAAGCCTCCCTCGCGAAGTTGCGCGAACTCCAGGATGCCGGCCGGGAGGTTAATTCACCGGTATCGTCAGCAGCTGACCCGGATGGGTGATCTGGAAGGCGAGGAGCTTTGCCGACCGCGTTTTGCTCGCGTTCCGTGAGATGCGGTGAATGTGCATAGGCAGCTCATAGAACGCCTCTCCCTGCCGGTAGGTCCTTGGCGGGCTGGGCTCGATTTGGATACCGCCGGAACCTTCAAGGATATATCCGAAGATAGGACCCGGGTGGCGATGGGGTCTGGAACTTGTGCCGGGCGCATAGCTGACCGTCACCAGTGTCGCCTCTTCCTTCCCCTCCATCCGTGGCAGTAATTGTTGAAACACCAGCTTCACTCTCGATGACGGGTCTGCGTTTGCCACCGGTTTTGCATGTGCCTGGGCGCTCTCCGCCAGTCCCAGATTGCTTATCCCGAAAAAACCTTCGGCTACGGCCAGAACCAAGACCTTCGCGCTTTCACGCCGGTTGATCATACGAACACCCTCCTTTTAAAAAACCTCATGACGCCGCGATAGCATTAGACTCGCCTCCTTCGATGCCCGACATAACCAGCGGAAACCTCTACCCTCTGGCTCATCAGTCACCACCCCCTTCTCGAGGGCCGATCAGCATCAACCAGGTCGGCCCGCCGTGCCGCGAAGCCGCTCTCCTTTCGAACGCGAGGAGCAGGAAACCTTCTTCACACTGAGCAGACAACTCGCTATGAAGGCCCGAGAGAGTTCTACCAAACTCCTAACATCGGACCGCAGCATCCCCCTAATAACCTGCAAATTCCTCAATCCGGATGTTGTCTTCGTCTGCTCCCCAATCGACCAACATCTTTCGTATGGCAGCAACCATTCCAGGCGGCCCCGCGATGTAATAAATCGCCTCTGCAATCTTCGGATCGGACGGCGTGGCAGCCTGTAAATACTTGGAGAGCATCTTCGGATTAATGACTCCGGTTTCGCCTGACCACTGGCGTTGTGATCGCTCCATTGCTGTCATGGTGGGTATGAGGCGATACTTCGGGTTTGTCTTTTCGAGCTTGCGGAGTTCGTCGAGGAAAGGAGCATCCTCGGGACCGTTGTTCGAGTAGAATAAAAGGATCTTGTGTGGCAACCTGTCGTGAGCTGCCTGCAGCACAATGCTGTGGAAGGGAGTGATTCCAATTCCCCCGGCCAGCAGAATGGCTGGTTTCTTGACGTTATTGTGAATCACCAGATTGCCGAACGGCCCCTCGATTTTGACCTCCGTCTGGAGCGGTATTGTTGCCAGAACCCGCTTGAAGGCTGTGTTCTGCATCCGCGTTGCCACCATAAGGGTGTCTTCGTAAGGCGCGCTGGCAATGGAGAAGCCTCGAACGTTGCCCTCCGCGTCAGTTTCCGGCGGGTTGAGCACCGTAAGATCCACGAATTGCCCTGCCTTGAAAGTCCATCCCTGTGGGCGTTCAAACCGGAACGCCATCGTGGCTCGCGCAATTTCTGTGCGGCTGACCAGCTTTGCTTTAAAAACCGGCCACGTTATTTGCACTGTGCTCATGACTTAGCTCCTTTCCTGACGGTTGAAAGTCGCACGTGGCGAGTTCACGTCGGCCGTGATGCGCTCTCTGATCAGAATTTCTGCAATCGAGAACCCTCGCATGCAGGCTCGATAGATCATTTCTAATGATCCCTCGCGTTGTCGGATTTGGCCGCAACCATGTCCTAGACACCATCGGTCGGATCGAGTCATGATAGACGGCCCGAAGGGCTGCGGAGATACACTTGGTACCGTATGAAACCGCCATTGCGGTTGAGGCGAACACAGTGCTTGTGACGATAAAGACAAGTGCAGCACAAACGATCCGGACTATTACGATGTACATGACCTATCTCCCTTACTGATTCGTGCTCTACGTTTCATACTTGCTGATTGATTTATGCAAATGCCGAATTGAATGACGACGGTCAGCCGCGAGGCACCGTGAAAGTATCAAGCTTTGCCTCTTCGTGTGTCCGCCGCAAGAACGATCTTTCAATACGCGCGCCATTTGCCGTCGTGCACGCAATAGCCGAGATTTTGTAGCAGAGACCGTTAGCCCCAGGCAGGATGCAATCTGCTCGTAAGAGAGATCATTGAAATAATGCATTACTAGAACTGCCCGGTAGTCTGGTGAAAGGGATTCGAGAGAGTCGTTAATGAGTGTGGAGACCTCTTTCTGCCGAAAATTCTCTTCGGGATTCGGTCTGGGATCCGCAAGCTCAGGCAATGTTGCTCTCGCGTTACCATCCGACGGCTGCTCTATCGAAACATGTTTGGCGGAGCGTCTTTTTCTCCAGCTCATCAGTGCTTCATTTATAGCTATCCGGGTGAGCCAGGTGTCCAGGGCGGCTTCAGCGCGGAATGAATTGATATGAACTAGGGCATTGACGAACGTTTGCTGGACGATGTCTTCCACGTCTGCAGGATTGCTCAAAATTCTCCGTACCGTTCGGGTGATCTTATGAACGCGGCCGCGAAATGCCGGCTCAGTCGCACCAAGAGTGGCTGCCCCCACGGCGAAGTGCGGGTCTCGTTCAGAAGTTTGGATCGAAACCGATCTGTTACTCAATGGCATCCTCTCGCAATCCATGACGGTCAAACCTGACTTGGAACTCGATATTGATGACTGCAAGGCTGTGGCCAAAGGCGCTTGCGATTAATCCCCAACTGCTAACCCACTGATAAGGAAGGAGCAACATGAAGAATCTTCCATCCTGAGGAGGTCAAACATGACGGGATTGAACCGCCACGATGGCACTTTTGCCAAAATGGAATCGCACCACACCTGCGTCGTCTGGAGAGGCGCCGGGGAGCTAGGTGCCATTGGGGTGCGATCTTTAAGTCAGGTGGGGATGAGGTTTGCCGTTCCGGAATTTGGAAACGGTCAGACAGTTATTCGGGGATTTACCGTGCCGATTGCAAGCTGGATTCGCAATGAACTCCGGCCGCTGGTGGTTGAAACCCTGGAGGAAGGAAAGCTAAAGCGCCAGGGGCTGTTCAACAGCGCCTATGTTCACCAGTTGCTTCGCGAACATTCGGCGGGGCGGGCCGATCACCGGAAAGCCCTCTGGACACTCCTCTGCTTCCAGCTCTGGTATGATCGCTGGGGAACAGGAGACTAGAACGCTTGCGCCGCCGGAAAATCACACTGAAGTCGCCGTACGAACTGCCCCCGCGTGAAGCCTTCACGCGCAAAGAGTGGGAGATCATTCAAAAGATCCGGACACCGCGCCAGGCACAGAAATTTATTCGGACGTTCACCTATAATCGCGAAAAGCACGGCAAAACTCTGCGAAGTTTTCACGGCACGCTCAGGAACACAACGGCCTATTGCCTCGAAGCGGCGCTCGTAGCGGCCATCATCCTGGAACAGCATAGGTACCCCCGCTGCTGCTGGACCTGGAATCCAAAGGCAAGCTGAACCACGTGGTGTTTGCGTTCCGCGAGGGCAGCCGATGGGGAGGCCGTCGGCCAGTCTCGTGACTTCAGCCTACAGGGCCGCAAACCACTTTATAGAACCCTTCGCCACCTGGTCATGAGTTACGTTGATCCCTTTGTGACCGAACAGGCACGGATTATGGCATACGCTCTGGCTGACCTTCGGACATTGGTGAGCACGGACTGACGCTTCTCGCTGAAAAATGTGTGGAGCGTCGAGCAGGCGTCGATTGACTTGCCTCACCGCAAGCTGAAATACTCAAACCATCGGTACGAGAAGGTCTTGCGGCGATACCGGGCTTTCAAAGAAATGTATCCCCATCGCCAGGTCACCTTCTATTCAAACCGCCATCAGTGGATGTAAGCACGTAATTCAATATTCGGTGATCCCTTCAGGCTGCGCGTCAAGGTCAATCCGCATGATCCATTCGCAGTTGACGTAGTACGCTTCAAAAAACTTTTCGAGGGTTTGCCGGTCCGGAGCTTCGGCTTCGGTCAACATCCGCCCACCCACCTGGCTGGAAACTGCGCGGAGCACCTTGACGTCCGTGGCGGCCAGGAGCCGCCGCATCAGTTCTTTCAGGGCCTGCTTTGTGAGGCAGGCTGTGGTGTGAGCAGAAAAGTATCGCGCCATATCACCTCTTGGAAGTCTCAGGCTGAAAGATCTAGAGCCTTTTTAGTGGCATCGGACAATCAAAAAGTGGGTTCGATTCGCAATCCTGAGAGTTGTCCAGAGGTTACGGCAAACTCTACGCCTTGGCTGCCGTCACATTGCCCTTTTCGATGGGAGCATCCACCAGATTGCCCCACTCGGTCCAGCTTCCATCGTAATTGCTGACGTTCTCGTATCCCAGCAGGTATTTCAAGGCGAACCAGGTGTGCGAACTGCGCTCACCGATCCGGCAGTAGGCAATCGTGGGGCGGTCCGAACGGATGCCCTGGGACTCGTACAACTTGAGCAACTCGTCATAAGGCTTGAAAGTGCCGTCCTCGGCCACGGCCTTGGACCAGGGGATGTTGGTGGCGCCGGGAATGTGTCCGCCGCGCTGTGCCGTTTCCGTCATGCCGGGAGGCGCGATGACTTTTCCCGTGAACTCGTCCGGCGAGCGAACGTCCACCAGGCAAGCGTTCTCCTTGTCCAGAACTTGAAAGACCTGTTCGCGTTTTGCCCGGACCTCTTGCACCGGAGCGGACGCCTTGTAGGTGGCGGGTTTGACGCTGGGAACCTCGGTCGTGACGGGCCGCTTTTCCAGTTCCCACTTTTTCCTGCCGCCGTTCATCAGCCGTACGTCCTTGTGGCCGTAATACTTGAACTGCCAAAGGGCGTAGGCGGCAAACCAATTATTGTTGTCGCCGTAAAGAATCACGGTGGAATTGTTGGAGATTCCCGACTGGGCGCAGAGATCCGTAAACTGCTTCTGGCCCAGCAAGTCGCGGCGAACGTTGTCCTGCAGCTGGGATTGCCAGTTCCAGCCTACGGCGTTCTTCAGGTGTCCCTTTTCGTAGGCGCTAGTGTCGACGTCCACTTCCACCAGACGAACGTTCGGGTCGTCCGCATGTTGGGACACCCAATCGGTGGTGACCAAAACCTCGGGATGTTTGTAATCACCCATGGATTTTACAACCTCCTTCTCAGGACTTACCCGGAATAAACTTTGGGGCCTCCCAACAGTCGAAAGTATATACCCATTTCGGCGCAACCGAGCACACACTTTGTTTCGAGAGGGCCATCGGCTCCCAACCGCCCCTTTCCGACGGAAGCGGCAGTCCATCGATCCGCCCCAACATGCTCGCAAACAACCGCCGCGTCAGATGACTCTCCGCCAGGCGCAACCAATAATAGCGGGCGTGTTTGATCAGACGACCGCCGTTTTCACCAATGGCTGCTGCAGGCTCGTCAACGACCACTTCCCAACCTTCTGGGGCAGCACCAGTCGCCGCCAGGGGTTGCCCAGGTTATAGGCAATAATGGTCAGCCACAGCCGCACCTCGTTGGATCGGAACTTGTGGTAACTGAGCCTGGTCATCTTCACTGCCTGCTTGCCTTCCTTGATCCACTGCTCCGCCGTCCCTCGTTTGTTATAGAACCGCACCACCGCACGATTCGGTAGGGTCAGGTTCGTTACGATAAAGCCCACTCGCGGGAACAACTCTCCGAGATGATGCTCCACTTTCGCCACCACCCGCCGGGCCGTCTTCCAACCAGCCGCCTGATACAGAAAGCCCTTGTACTCCACCAAGGGCTTCTGACTGGGCCTGCCCACCGGGCGCGGCAGCAGTTCGGCAATATCTCGTTCCAGGTTGTCGTTGGCAGGAATGCGGATGGTGTACTTCACGCCCCACTCTTCCAGCGCTTCATGAATCTCCCGCTTGGCAAAAGCCACTTCGGCCCGAAATGCAACTTCCTTCCCCATCCGTTGCTGGCGCTCGATCTCCGGCAACAGCAGTTCTTCCCAGCCCTCGGCGCTGCGGACATTACCAGGACGGAGCTTTGCCGCTAGACAATCACCCTCTCGATTGAACAGCAAGAGAGGATGATAACAGGTGGACTCAAAGTGCCCGTTGTAGGCGCTCTGCTCCTGCTCCCCGTAGACCGGAATCTCGGTGGAGTCCATGTCCAGCACAGTTTGGTACGGCGAACCCAACGATTCTGCTTTTCCGATCAGTTCCCGGTTCAGCCGTGCCAGTCCCGCGAAGTTCCCCTTCTCGGCCAGCACCTCCGTCTCGAAGGTCTGCAACCGGGATGTCCGTGCCGCCCCTCGATCCCAGATCTTCTCCGAACCAATCAAACGGAAGGTCGGGTCTTGCGACAGCCGCTCGGTATCGTTCACATCCTCGTATCCAGCCAGACGACTGTAGACCGACTGCCGCAGCAGATCCGCAAAAGAAAATCGCGCATTGTTTGCCCGAGAGTCGGTCAGGTGTTCGTCGATGAGTTCGCTAAATCCCAGACGCTCGTCCAACTCCCTCACCAAAACCAGCCCGCCGTTGAAAGTCACCTTCGATCCCTGGAACCCGACCCGCAAAAACCGATTGAATGACAGTTGAAAAGCCTGTTTTTCGTTCTCACCCACCGGGTGTCGACCTCCTGATGACCATGTTGACACTGAAACCAGCATCACTATTGATGTTGGAGATGTTAAGGAAATCTGGGTTATAATCACCATCAACTGCTGCTCAAACTAGCTCTCTGCATGCGAATCGCATTGTTCGGAGTCCATGTGAATGATTCCGGCACAATCGCTAACCGTCGCGCCGCAACCGGTTATGGTGAGAAACAAGGTTGAACCGTCGCGGATATCGTAAGAGCGAAGGGTCCGGTCGGAACGCAGAGGGGTGCTTGTATTGCATGAAAGAAGCATGCCGTAGTGGTGAGTGGGCGGAAAGTCGAAAGCCGTGACCACTTCCTTGACAACCTCCGCTATTGACGAGTCTTCGGAGAAAGTAAACCATCTTGGCCCCCGAGTCGAATGGACCGTAATTTTCATGTTGGTGACTCTTTAGCGCTGAAGGTATTGTATCTGTCCATTCACTCACACGAGCACGTTCCAGGCCATAATCACCTGCAAGTAGCCCAAAGCTTCGTATAGCAACACCGCTGACGTTGACCAATCGATCGTGTTCGAAACGCGGTGTGAGCACGCGTAGCCCCCCTCGCCATGCAAGTATTGCGTAGAAAGTTTTTCTTTCCATTCTCGCGTCGACTACTTCATAGCCTAAATCGGTAAGGTTGAAGCGAGATTTCTGGCAAGGGCTAATAGTTGAACGCCGAAATATAGTCAAAAGTGTCGATCATATGCGATGGAATCCAGACGACTGCCCTTCCTTGCGTTTTTCGGATCATGCAGCTGCCGTTCAGCGATCCGTTTGATGTGACAAGCTTTGGAGGACGTCTATGCTGAAGATTTGACTTTGGAAGAGCGCATGCTTTCAAGCAGAGGTGTAAATGATCGGTGCGGTGGCTACTTCCCTCGAGTACCAGAGGTGTCATTCTGTGAAGATCTTGCTTGCAATGGGCGATTCAACCGCTTCAGAGACGGCGATGACTCGATTGATCGATCAGATAAAGACCAGGGAAACAGAAGTACGTCTGCTTCATGTCCTGGATCCCTATCCCGAAAGATTAGCAAAGAAGATGGGCGGCCATGATACCCCTGATTTTACCGCAGCGCAGCGAAAGCAGAGAGAGTTCGCAGGAAAGTTACTGGCGCAGGCTACCGAAAAACTTCGCTCCGCTGGCTTCTTGGTAAATTCCTCAATCAGAGAAGGTGACGTGTGTGCCGTCATTCTCGAAGAAGCAAAAAGGTGGCGAGCTGACCTTATCGTGCTCGGTTCCCGGCAGAGAAAAGGCCTCGAAGGCCTTTTCTCAAGAAGTATTTCGGAGGTAGTATCTCGCGAGGCACCGTGTTCGGTGGAGGTTGTTCGTTCTCCGACATGATGCAGAAATGTTCCAGTTCCATATTCTGCGCAGACACGGAGGTTGAAATTCTGCTTAAGAAGCAAGCACCCGGCTATGTAAGCGGGAGCCGAGAACGTGCGCGAAGAGTCGGGTCGACGCTGCTGTTCTGTTTATGTAGGCGAGACGCTCTTTTCCCGAACTCGATTTGGAGGTCAAGTATGTTGATGGAATTAACTGTTATTCCACTTGGCGGTGAACGTTCGATCAGCCGAGACATAGCGGAGTTGGTGGATCTCATCGACGAAAGCAGGATGCCTTACCAGGTGACCGCATTCGGAACGTTAATCGAAGGTCCGTGGGACCAATTGATCGACCTCGCTAAAAAGTGCCACACCGCCATCCGCAAAAAAACTGACCGTGTCCTGATCCTCATCCGACTCGACGATTACGCAGACAGGACCGATCTGCTCGATACTGCGATTGCCCACGTTGAACAATGTCTGGGTCGTCGCGTGAAGCAATAACCAAGCGGAAGCCGGGATCAGAGGATGAGGCCCGCGTTTAAGCATAATAGAATTGCAGATTACTTTGAGGGTGATGAAGGCAGACACTCGCATCCCTCAACACCATAATCCCGGACGGATCTTTGTGCAAACGGTGCTCGGGCATATTCGCGTGCAGGCTGACGGCGGGCTCTTTGATCTCCCGCAGGGTAAGGTGCTCGTCCTGAATCGAGCAGTGATCCACGACGTGGAAGCAGTGGAGGAGAGCTCATTCTTCTTGACAGACGCACCTCCCGGGAGTTCTGGACCTTGAATGTGACCAAGGGTTGCTGCTGTCCTTATGACGCATGGGCACGTCTCGACGACCGGTGCCCGATCGTCCGGTAAATTACGGGCTTCCTGTGCAACGGTTGGCTGCTGGTTTCATCTGCATGCGCAAAGGCCACGTGGAAATCGGTAATGCGGGGCCTAACCCCCACCCAACGGAGAACTCAGATCAAATCGTTCATGCGATACTGGAAGAATCTACGGAGGCTTTCGAACAAGGCGACTCCAACAAAACCCTTCATTCGACGCATTAGCGTCGACAAAGTGCGGCAGCAAATGAAGCAATTGGTTTTCGTGGACGCGCGCAGTGCGACCGCGGTGGCGAGGAATCCGCTGCAGGTCCCAGGGGCGTTCCATGTGCCAATAAAGAAATTGGACGAGAGACTGAAGGAGTTGCCTCGGGACCGCGTGCTGGTGACGTACTGCACTTGAAGCGGAGAGAAGACGAGCGCCCGTGTGGCGCGCGAATTGTCAGATCGAGAGTTCCAGGAAGTTTACGCCTTGCGGGGCGGATTCAAAGCTTGGCAGATGGCAGGCTTGCCCGTCGAAGGCATACGACGGCAGAAATGATCTGCTGTTTTTTCAAGGGTTGGCATTTAGAAATGAAACCGGTCCGAATATCACTTGCTGGGTCGCACGATCCAGTGCGGCAATTGTTAAAATCGGCCGTGGTTCATCGCGGGGCGACAGTGAATCCAAAACATTCCTGTGTTTCAGGGAAGTAATGACGTACGGCGCCGAGATTCATCGAACGAGTGTGCTGTTGGCGTGAAAATTGCAAGAAGAACCAAAGCAGTGTTTGAATAGTCCCTGGGCAGAGGAGACAACTCTTGGAAATAAGACTGAAAATCAAGCGCTTTAATCCCGAGAAAGACAGTAAACCTTGGTGGGGTGAGTACACTGTCCCGGCAGAGCCGGCCGATCGCTTATTGGACGCACTCAACTACGTCAAGTGGTATATCGATGGCACCCTGTCATACCGTCGGTCGTGCGCCCATGGTGTTTGTGGCTCAGACGCGATGCAGATCAATGGGCACAATGCGCTAGCTTGTAAACTCCTGCTAAGGAATCTGGGAAAACACATTACTGTTGAGCCTCTTCCGGCATTTCCGGTGCTGAAGGACCTGATTGTTGACATAAATCGCTTCTTCGAAATCAACAAAAATGTCAAAGCCTATTTCATCACGCACTCTCCCCCTCCCGAAAAGGAGTGTTTGCAATCGCCCGAAGAGCGTAAACGATTTGATGACACGACAAAATGTATCCTTTGCGGGGCCTGTACGAGTTCCTGCCCTTCCCATTGGGTTAACGACGACTATGTAGGCCCCGCAGCCATCGTTAACGCGCATCGATTCATTTTCGACAGCCGGGACGAGGGAGCTGAAGAACGGCTGAAGATCCTGGCGAGCATCGATGGGGTGTGGCGTTGCCATACGATTTTCAACTGCACCGAGGCTTGCCCCCGCGGCATTCAGGTGACACGCGCTATAGGTGAAGTGAAGAAGGCTTTGATGCTGAGGCAGGTCTGACGGTGTGCCGCAGTTAGATTAGGAGACAAGTACAGCCACCAGGAATGGTTTCTACTCTAAAGAGTGAATCCGCCGGACCCAAGGAGGGGATTTGGCCATCGCGGAAGAACTTGCACAGTTCGTTTTTCGAGCCTCATTCGACGATCTCTCGGATGTCGCTCGTCTTCAACTCAAGATCCGGGTACTTGACGCATTGGGTTGTGCGATTGGGGCGCTAGGAGAACCCCCGGTTGCACTCGTTCGAAAACATCTCGAAGACTTTGGCGGTCGGCCATTGGTCACGCTCATCGGCGGGAACAAGACATCTCCTGACCGGGCTGCTTTCTATAACAGCGCGTTAATCCGTTACCTGGATTTCAATGACAGCTATTTGGCAAAGGGCGAAACGTGCCATCCCAGCGACAACATCGGTGCGGTTCTGGCGGCTGCTGAGTATGCCGGTCGAAACGGCAAGGATTTTCTGACCGCCCTGGCGGTGGCTTATCAGGTGCTCTGCCGACTATGCGACGTAGCGCCGGTGCGAGCCAAGGGGTTTGATCATACAACCCTCGGATCATTCGCAGTGGCCGCGGGTGTTTCCCGGGCGTTAGGATTAAATCCTGCCGAGACCGCAAACGCCCTGGCCATCAGTGGCACAGCTTTTAATGCGCTGAGGGTCACACGCACCGGGGCGCTATCGAACTGGAAGGGCCTGGCCTTTCCTAACACAGCGTTTGCCTGCACGCACGCTGTGTTTTTGGCGATGCGGGGGATTACCGGACCGCCCGAGATTTTTGAAGGCAACAAAGGATTCATGGAGGCAATTTCCGGCCGCTTCGAGATTGACTGGTCGAAGGAAAATCTCGGAAAGGTTAACCGGACGATCTTGAAGAAATATAATGCCGAAATTCATTCCCAGTCAGTCCTCGATACCGTCCTGGAATTGAAGCGCCAGGCAGGCTTCGAGGCCTCGCAAGTCGAGCGCATCGATATCGATGTCTTTGATGTGGCCTATAACATTATTGGAGGGGGAGAGGAAGGTAGCAAGACGCTGGTTCGGACGAAGGAGGAAGCAGACCATAGCCTTCCTTACATGGTTGCTACCGCAATTCTTGACGGCCAGGTGATGCCCGAGCAATACCTCCCGGGAAGCATTGGCCGCCAGGACGTACAAACGCTGCTGCGAAGCGTAGTTGTAAAGCCGGACAAAGCGTATAGCGAACGATTCCCTGAAGAAATGCCTTGCCGAGTGACGGTTCATCTGCGGAGCGGGCGAGTGCTGACGAAAGAAGGGCGTGACTACGAAGGATTTCACACGCGCCCGTTTTCCTGGGAAACGGCTCTGACGAAATTTGACCAACTCAGCAAGACTTATGCACCAGCCGCTCTGCGACGAGAAATCTCAGAGGCGGTTAAGCGCCTGGAAAACACGCCAATTCACCACCTTATGGAGCTCCTGGTGATGGTGAAAACACCAGTACAAAGCTTCCCAGAAACGCTTGGGACGGCAAACGAATCAATAAAGTAGAGGAATTGCATGGAGACAAGAAAAACGTACAAGTCGTTCCATTTCAAGAACTCGATTTTGTGGCAAACCGCCCGGCGAGGGAGTATGACGAATAGCGGACACCGGGCCGTAGAAATTGGGAGCCCACCTGAGTTTAAGGGGACTTCGGATGTCTGGTACCCGGAAGAATTGCTCATCGGGGCAGTGAATACCTGCTTGATGCTCACATTTTTGACTTTTGCCCAACGCCGGCAACTGGAAATATCCGCTTATGAGAGTAGCGCCGAAGGATCAGTCGAGAACACTGACGGAAAGTACCGGGTCACTAACATAAAAGTCCAACCCGTGGTGTCGCTAAGTCGGGAGAATAACATTCTTCTCGCGCAGGATGTGTTCAAAGATGCAAAAGAAGCATGCATCATTTCGAACTCGGTCATAGCAAAGGTGGATCTGGTTCCGCAGTTTAATATCCAAACAGGCCATACGGCAGAGGAAAGTGCATGACTGCCGAAGTGACACATTTAAAACCCGGCACCACTACAGATCGAGACGAGGGATTCATGCGCCAGGCGATCCGGCTGGCCCGAGTCGCCCTCGAACGAGGCGACACGCCGGTCGGCTCCGTGGTTGTCTGTGAAGGACGCATCATCGGTGAAGGTATCGAGGCCGTTCGGAGTGAAAACGATCTCACTGGCCATGCCGAGGTAAAGGCTATACGGGAAGCTTGCCGCAGTTTAGATACGCTCGACCTTGATAGCTGTGAGTTATATACAACCGTGGAGCCTTGCTTCATGTGCTCCTTCATTATCCGAAGTGCCCATGTTTCCAGGGTTGTAACGGGAAAATCCATGCCTCACATCGGTGGAATCAGCTCGAATCATCCTATTCTTGTTGATTCTGGCATTCCGAGCTGGCCCCGACCGCCAGTGGTAGTGAGCGGTGTACTCGAGAAGGAATGTCGGGCCCTGTTCACTTGATAGGCGATCAGAAGTTTCGGTAAAACGGTAGTCCACTGGCACACTGGGAAAGCGCCGTTCTCTCAGAGGTTTATCTTTGGCTACTTTCGTGACCTCATAAATCGCAAAGGCCGCTAGAGCACCGGCAGATTCGATACCCTTAAGGGCGGCGAAAGAAAATACGCTGAACTTTTAATTTATAATCATCAAATTGGAATGGCGATCGCATGCTAGGCTGCTTTCGGGCTATGGTGAATAAAATAAGCATGGCAAGTACACAGGGAATAGGCAAGCTATGACCATTGATTTCAGTCCTGTGGGATCTCAAGAGCTTTTGAACTCTCTTCCAGACGCCGTCATCGTAGCTGATGCCAAGGGAAACATCGTCTTTGCCAATGACCAAGCCCGGCAGATATTCGGCTTTCAGTACGAAGAGTTGCTAGGGCAACCTGTTGAGATCCTCGTTCCGGACACATTTCGGGAAAAGCATGGTGAATACCGGAAAGCCTATGTCCAGAACCCCAAGGCTCGCCCGATGAGAGCGATAGAGCTCCAGGCAAAACGAAAGGACGGCAGCCTCTTTCCTGTAGAAATCAGCCTTGCAGCCTTAAACACGCCAGACGGCCTGCGCATTGTCAGTGCTATTCGTGATATTAGCCATCGTAAGCAAATTGAAGACGCACTTCAGCGGACCGAGGAGCGATACCGTCTCTTCATTGAAGAAGTAAGAGACTATGCAATTTTCATGCTGGACCCTGAAGGCCGGGTGATGACCTGGAACAAAGGTGCACGGCGAATGAGAGGCTATAGTGCCGAGGAAATTCTCGGCCGTCATGTCTCCGTGTTTTTTACCCCGGAAGATATCAAAGCTGGCAGGCCCGCGGAAGAACTCAAGGAAGCGGCACAGAAGGGCCGGATCGAAACCGAGGGCTGGCGAGTGCGGAAAGATGGATTCCGTTTCTGGGCTCATATCGTGCTGACCGCGCTCAAGGATCAAAACCAGAGACTCCTGGGGTTTGCGAAGATTGCGCGTGACATTACTGACCGAAAGCGAGCGTCTGAAGCGGTACTACTCGAAATCAGCAATCGGTTGATCTCCCATTTGGACCTCGAGGATCTGCTTGGTGCCATCTCGGCTTCTCTTCGGCAAATCAAGGAATATGACTACGCCGGTCTCGCGCTTTATGATCCCTCCATCCAAAAACTGCGAGTTTACGCTCTGCCATCGGCTTCCCGTAAGAGTCTCATTCACGAAGAAATTTTGCTGTCTCTTGAAAACTCACCGGCCGGATGGGCCTTCAAAGCACGCAGACCGCTCGTGCTGAGTCAGATTCATGAAGGCGGGAGGCCGTTTGAAATTCCCGAAAAACTTATTAAGCAGGGAGTGCAATCGGCCTGTCGCATTCCACTGATCAATGGCGACCGAGTTTTAGGCACATTGAACCTCGCCAGCCTCCATGAAGATGCTTTTTCAGACGAGGAAGTGAACCTGCTCACCCAGGTGGCCAACCAGATCGCGCTGGCGCTTAGCAATGCCATCTCGTTCCGCCAGCTTTCGGAACAGAAAGAGAAACTGGCCGGCGAGAAGCAGTACCTGGAGGCCGAAATCCGCAGCAGGGTGAACTTTAGCGAGATCGTCGGCCGGAGCGCCGCGCTCAAGCAAGTACTGGAACAGGTTGAAACGGTCGCTCCGACCGACTCCACGGTTTTGATTCTGGGAGAAACCGGGACGGGCAAAGAGCTTATTGCAAGGGCTATTCACGGCCTTAATCCCCGGCGCGACGGCGCCTTTATCACTGTCAATTGTTCTGCTCTGCCCTCGGGGCTTGTGGAAAGTGAACTTTTCGGACACGAGAAGGGAGCCTTCACGGGATCCACGTCGCGAAAAATCGGGCGTTTTGAGCTTGCACACCGGGGAACGCTTTTTCTGGATGAGGTGGGGGACATCCCTTTGGACCTCCAGCCCAAGCTGCTCCGTGCTTTGCAGGAAAAGCAGATTGAAAGACTAGGAAGTGCACAGGCTATCGACGTTGACGTTCGCCTGATTGCAGCGACAAACCGTGACCTTGCATCAATGGTTGAAGACGGGCGCTTTCGCAGCGATCTCTATTACCGACTGAACGTTTTCCCGATCACCCTGCCTCCCCTGCGGGAACGCACGGGAGACATCCCGATTCTGACGCGATATTTCCTACAAAAATACAGTCACCGTATGGGAAAGAAGATCGGATCAATTCCTGCCATGGCCCTGAAGGCGCTGTCCAGGTATCCTTGGCCCGGTAACATCCGGGAGCTGGAACACTTTATCGAACGCGCCGTCATTCTGACTTCCGGTTCAATTTTGCATGTCCCGCCTCTTGGATCTAAGTTGGTGCATAAGCGTGGGCCGGACTCCTCAGACACGCTTGCTGAAGCCGAGCGGCACCATATTCTTCAAGTCCTGCGTGAGACAAACGGAATCGTTGGTGGTCCGCGCGGTGCTGCCGCACGCCTGGGTCTTAAGAGGACAACTCTCGCCTCTAAAATGCGCCGACTAGGAATCTCCCACAACGATATTTGACTTTCGCGAAGGAGTACACCTTGGGCGAGTGACGTTCAAGTCTCCATTTCGTCGTAAATGACGATCATCTTCGGCGCGAAGCACCGGCACTCGCATACCGACGCCCTTTCCGAAATTCGGCCCATCTTGTAAATGTCATCATTGCAATGAATTAGCCTTCTTTGCCATGCGCTTCCTCTTTATGGCATTCAACTTGCGGCCTCGTTAGATGTGAATCGCGTACTTCAATTAAGGTCTTTCACCCGGAAAGCCAGAGTTTTTAGAGTACGGGTGGAAAGCCATGTCGATGTTTTCTCGATCCCATTTCGTCGGTTTAATTGGCAGAGGAGGATTACAGTGAGGAAACTAGCGTTATCCGTTGCAATGTTGATGGTTGCATCAACATTCTCATTTGCTGCCCCCAAGACCGCCAGAACGTTCAGAGGAGAGATCATGGACAGCATGTGTGCCGCCATGGGTTCTCATAGTCCAGGCGGGTACCAAGCAACTCATACGAACAATCCCAAGGACTGCACTTTGGCTTGCGTAAAGGCCGGCGCTAAGCTTGTGCTTTACAACCATGCAAAGAAGAATACCTTTCAGCTCGACGACCAAGCGAAAGCACGAGATTTCGCGGGTCAGAAGGTGAAGGTTACGGGAACGTACGATAAAGCTACGAAGACCATTCACGTTGAAAAGATGGAAGCTGGCTCGTGATGTAGCCATATAGGGGGAAACTATCCCTCGGTTGTTCGGCCAAGAGGAGCTAGGCTTCCTGCTTTGGTGGCGGGCTCCGTGACACAGGGGAGGGTCTGATGCAAGACCCTCTCCAACCGTGAGCACGATGCCTTGAAAAGCAGAGTTGTCAAGACGCTGAAAATAAGACAGAAAGGATGAAACGTATGATTGCGTTAAAAAGAGTTTATGACGCGAAAGGGTGTACGGGCAGCAAGTGTTTTCTGGTGGAACGGCTTTGGCCCCGCGGCATCAAGAAAGGAGCCCTGCAGCTCGACGGTTGGCTGAAGGATGTTGCTCCTAGCCACCAGCTGCGTCGCTGGTTCGGTCACGATCCAGCTAAGTGGGCGGAGTTTAATCGCCGCTACTTTGCGGAGCTCAACGCTAAACCCGAGGTCTGGAAACCTCTGGTGGAAGCGGCTCGCCATGGCAACATTACGCTGGTGTACAGCTCGCACGATTCTACGCACAACAATGCTGTCGCGCTCAAGCAGTACCTTGAGGCCAGAATAGCGTCGGGCTCCAGAGCGGCCTGAGCGCGCGCAATTATGACGGAGGAGTGCTGCGTTGCGGCTTTTTCGGAGAGTTACCGCAGCCTCGTACATTAAGAGGATAAAACTATGAGATTCTTTCTCGACACAGCCAATTTAGACGAAATTCGGGATGCAGCGGAGATGGGTGTTCTTGACGGTGTGACAACGAACCCGTCTCTGATTGCCAAGGAAGGTGCGAAGTTTGAGCAACGAATCATCGAGATCTGCGAAATTGTGCAGGGTCCAGTGAGTGCTGAAGTCACTTCTCTGGATGCAGAAAGCATGTACCGGCAAGGGCATGAGCTGGCGAAGCTGCACCCCAACGTCGTGGTTAAAACGCCGACCACAAAGGAGGGCTTGAAGGCTGCCCGGCACCTGATCAAGGATGGGATTAAGATCAATTCAACCCTTTGCTTTTCCCCTTCCCAGGCATTATTGGTTGCAAAGGTGGGCGCTTCGTTTGTCAGCCCCTTTGTGGGCCGGTTGGATGATATCTCACACAATGGCATGGATCTGGTCCGGGAAATAATGACCATCTATCGCAATTACGGCTTCAAGACACAGATTCTCGCGGCGTCAATTCGTCATCCGATCCATGTGACCGAGGCAGCCAAAGCCGGCGCGGACATTGCAACCATGCCTTACAAAGTACTCGCCCAGTTGTTCAAACACCCATTGACCGACAAAGGCCAGGATCAGTTTCTCAAAGATTGGGAGCGGGTGAAATCGGCTGTAACCTAGTCCGCCAGCCGGAAACACACTCTATTGACCCTGCAGCGGATCAAACAGATAAATGAATCAGCACAGAGTGCGTTTTACGAGGCGAAGCGAGAGTACGCCAAAGAGTATTGCTCTGAGACTAAGGCGAAATCGGAATTGAATTGGTTCACGACCCCGTCCACATTTTCTCCGGCGATAATTCCCAAATCACATTGAGGAGGATCTTCATGAGCTTCATCGATGAAACCATCAAAGCCAACGGGGAGTACACGCAAAACTTCGCGATGGGAAATCTGCCGATGCCGCCGGCACGCAAACTGGCGGTGGTGGCGTGCATGGATGCCCGTCTCGACATTCCTCGTATCCTGGGATTGAGGCCGGGCGAGGCCCACATCATTCGTAATGCTGGTGGCATTACGGATGAAAGTGCTTTGCGATCTCTGATTATTTCGCAGCATTTGCTGGGAACCCAGGAATTCATGTTCATCCATCATACGGATTGCGGGATGCTGACGTTCAAGGAAGAGGAGCTTGCCTCCAAGCTGCGGAAACAATCGGGAACTGCCGCAGTTGCTCCAGGACGTTTTTACGCATTTAGCAACCTTGAGGAAGATGTGCGTGAACAGGTCCAAAAAGTGAAATCTCATCCTTGGATTCCAAAGAACATCCCGGTGCGGGGCTTTATCTACGAAGTAAAGACCGGTAGGTTAAAGGAAGTTCTGGTGTGATCGGACAACGAATCCCCTCGGTGGCGGCAAGAGGGTCGGAACACCATTTGACAAGATTTTGGAATGCTTTCCTCATCATGGACGTTGCGGCGGGGGATTTACATGAGTGGGCGTCCGCATTTCCGCGAGCGTTACACCGCCAGGCACACCTGAGCAGCAGCCGGGATTGATTGCTTATGGCCTACCGTTACGGATCGGAATTCACAACATCTTCCAAGGAGCTAGTATGGCGACAGAAGCAGGATTTAACTGGGCAGGGGTCGTAAATTACGCGAAGCGCATTGACGTCAGACCGCCTAAGACCCAATACGAGCTGCCTGGCATCACGCTTGAAGACCATCTCGGTGTACCGGTCGCAGTGGTTCCGCTATGGCACGAGGTGGTAACGGCGCGCTTAAAAATACCGAAGAACGACACGAAAGCCCTGAGGTGGGCACAGGAGCGTCTGCAACGCGCTCTTGATGAAATTGAGGCGGTCTACCCGTTAAACCCCAGCGGGATTTTTCTCCAAGTCGCATACGGATTGCCTTATTTTACCGACTACCTTCCCGCCAGCCTGACGGCCGAGTATATGCCACGCGCTATTCAAGATGGTGACACCCGAGAATGGGCCTTGATCGACTCCATCAAATTTCCGAAGGACCCAGAAACCCTTGTCCTGGAGCACAATGATATATCGTTCCATTTCAAAAGCGACTACAACGATCACATCAACAACGTAATCCATGCTCTTTTTTATCCTGGAACATATTTTCTGAACGGCATCCCGTCCGAAGACGTCTATGTGGGTGACCTCTTCAACATCACCTCCATCCGTCGAGGCTTTGCGGGCCGCGGGATGCCTCGCACCATAGCCCGGCGACTGCGTCTTCCCGGAGCTGATAAGATTCCTGACGGCGCCATGCTCTTTATGGGGTTTACTTCCAGCCATGTCCATGGCTTGGCGCAAGGCAATCTTCCCAGCTTTGAGACTATTCCGGGATATACCGACCAGACACCAGACAGCTATTTTGCCCACGGCACCATCATGCACTTGTCGCACATTGCCATTGATCTCGAGGGATGGTACGGCCTGAACCACAAGGACCGGCTATACCGCATGTTCAATCCCCGCAGAACCGAGGAGCCGGAGGTTCTTTCACCCTCCCAGGCCCCGGAGACGACCACGTTCAAAAACCAGCTCGAAGAAGACGCCAGGAAAACAAAGATTCTCGGCCACAACGCGCAGATGCAGTTTATTTCTCGTGTTGACAAGGATACAACCACCGTTTACGGCGAGAAGATCCCAAAGGGATCGGTCATATTCCTCCGGCAGGATTTCGATACCGTGGAGAATCCGTTTGAGTTTGACAGCGATGGCCGCGTAAATCCGGAGCCGAAGCCTGGCGTACACTTTATCGGATTTGCACAGTCTGCCCAGCTCTTCGAAAAGATGCGGAAGGAGATGGATGGCGTAGAGCTTCAAAAGAAATACGACCTCGCTGAAGAGAACACCGGCTTCACAAAGTTTCTCGTCACCTCGCATCGACAGAATTATCTGGAGCCGCCGCGCTCGCATCGGGCGTTCCCGTTGGCGGAGTTGATTTAATGATGAGAGGATTGAGGAGAATCGGTTACTCTTTCAGCCCAGGAGAAACCAAGTGCTTTCGCTGTTACAGTAAGGTCTTCTGGCGGATGTTTCGCAAGAATTCTCCATGGGATTCGGACCAGACTCACTGGGCAATTCCGCGAGTCTCGCCCGGCCGGATTCGGCTTAATTCTCTTTAGGATGTCTGAGGGTTCTTCGATGCAAATGAGTTATGCTTATATCGCCATCGCAGGTTCGGAAATTCCACGCTCTTCATCACCGATTTTCCAACATCTGTTAGATACCTATGCCAGCGAAACCAACAAGGTCGTCTCTGTCTGGCGCGAATTTTCTACGCAGGATCTTGCTTTTCGGCCGCATCCACGGTCAAGTGACGTCGGCGACATCATGAAGCACCAGTTGCTGTCGGAACGCCGGTTTTTCGGAGAATTCTTGGGAGCACCGGAACCACCTCCTAGTCAGATTCTCCCTGAGTCGGCGACACCCGAGAATTACGCGCGGCGCGCGCTTGAGCTTGCGCTACCGAGGCTCGCCTACTTTTCATCGAAAGGGGAGGATTGGTGGGTGGAAGCGGTACCGTTCTTTGACGTCAAACGGCAGCGCATTTGGATCTTTTGGCGCCGAGTGCTTCACACAGCGCATCATCGTACTCAGCTCACGGTTTATTTGAGGCTACTCGGAAAGAAAGTACCGTCCACCTACGGTCCGACCGCGGATGTAGCCTGGCGGGGAGCGGATCCGACGACAACCGTGGATGCCGCCGGCCGACGGTAGCCAACAGCCAATCTCCGTGCGTACTCGAGCGGTAGATTCGATACCTCTGAATAGTCTTGTTTGGAGACCAGCCGCATATCTTGAGGTGCGGGGCCTTTGATCAGCGCTTCTCTCAGGCACGGCGGAGCCGCAGCGCGCAAGCGTTGCCGTGTCTGTGCTGGAATTTTCAGTTGCGGGTGCATCCGGGATTTTCAAGCGCCGAAGCGTCTTGCAGATAGGGAAATCTGCCACGATATTTTGTATAAATCAGTAAATTGCCGTGTCTCAAATACCCCTTAAGACGGATTGCACAACTTTTCTCATTCATCCTTTGCCTCCCTTTCGCCTCGACCTGACAGCGTGGGCCTTACGGCGCCGCCCAGGGAATCTTATCGATCGATGGGATGGGGAAACCTATCGTCGCGTCGTGGTGGTGGAGGACAGCCCCTTTGAGATGATAGTTGCCCAAACCGGAAACTTCAGCCGGGCGATTCGAGTCACAATTAAGGGGAACCTTTTCGATAGCAAAACAAAACAGACAATCAGGCAGGGGGTCGAGAGCACCGTTGGAGTTGGTGTGGATCTAAGCGGTTTTTACCGTCTGGCTGCTCGTGACCGGCGGCTCGCGCCTCTGGTGCGTCGTTTTAGGGGTATGAAGCCGCCCCGGTTCTTCTCTGTTTTCGAAGGACTGGTCAACGGGATTGCTTGCCAGCAACTAAGCTTGTCGCTGGGTATCCAACTGCTTAACCGACTGGCGCAAAACTTCGGTCTTTCTGCAGGTGGTGCACATTCATTGAGCTATGCATTTCCACGCCCGTGCGACCTGGCGAATCGACAACCAGAGGAAATCAGGAAACTCGGTTTCAACTTTCAGAAAGCCCGGGCCATCATCGAAATCAGCCAAGCCATCGTTGAGGGAAAGCTCAATCTTGAGGGGCTTGCGAGCTTAAGTGATGAAGAAGCTCTTCAACGCCTGATGGAGCTTCGAGGAGTCGGGCGGTGGACCGCAGAGTACACTCTCTTGCGAGGCATGGGACGCTGGCATGTCTTTCCGGCTGATGACCAGGGAGCTCGCAATGGCTTGGCGCGTTGGCTCCATTTGCGTGGACCGCTCGACGCCAATCGTGCTCAGCGTATCTTTACTCCGTGGAAGCCCTATGGCGGCCTGATCTATTTCTACATGTTGATGAAAGGCCTGGATGAAACAGGACATCTAGACCTTAAGCCGTGAAGTTCCGCGAGCCTTCGCCTTTGCCTGCTGTCGTGAATCTCAGCTAACTGACATTGCGGTGGGCTGAAATGGAAGTCTGAGGCTTGTGCATGAGCAGCAGTGCTCCAATCTAACTGATGGTTCTCCTCTGCGCGGAGACATCCACAGACGGTTTTTACGATCTCGCTGGGTGTGGTCTTGGTCAAAACACAATGTCCTGCAGCCTGTAGATACCGGCTGCCCAACTCGTTGACTGGCTGGTTTGCAAGAGTGCAACCGACGCAGATCCGGCCAGTTGCCGCAGTCATTGCCAGAATTTCCCACTCTGCACATCGGGCAGGTCGTCATCAAACAATATCAGATCAAATCGCTTGGCTTGAAGCTCAGCAAGTAGTTCTCAGCCTCCCCACGTGGTGGTAGTCTGGTAGCCGTTGTTCTCGAACAAAGCTTCCAGCCTTGTGAGGAGGTCTCCATTGGTATTCGCAATAATAATGCGTTTCGCCTTTTCAATCGTAATCGTTGCGTCCACTCTGTCAGCAACATGTATAGCAGCTTGGATGTCGCGCGCGGGTATTGATGGTTCCAGTTAGAGTTTGGTTCATTGAGTAGTGCTGACTAAGGTCGCAGCCTAAAGCTTGGTCAGTTGTGGTAGAAGAATCCCTGAATTAATTCCTGCCTCCTAGCCTCTGTCGGGGTTGCGAATACCACGACCCTGCCTTAACAGGCCATATCACCGTAGAACGGTGTGCTGGGCGGCAGCTTTTTGATCTGCGGCGGGCTGAGCCTCCTTTTTATAATAGTCAGCATTTACCTGAGAGAAGTGGCTCCACTTCTCTGGCAAGTCCTCCCTTGGAAAAATTGCGGACACTGGACACACTGGAACACAAGCGCCGCAATCGATGCATTCGTCCGGATTGATATAGAGCTGTGATGCCTTCTCAAACCCTACCTCGTCTTTGCGAGGATGAATACAGTCAACAGGACAGACGTCAACGCACGCTGTGTCTTTGGTCCCAATGCAGGGCTCTGCGATAACGTACGCCATAATGACTCCTCCCAAATATTTTCACTTACAGTATGTGCTGAGAATTGAGAAGCGGCAACGACCTAAGTCGTCCGGTCCCCATTACACCGCATTGTAAGAGACAGAGAGGCCCACTGTGGAAAGCGAGTTAATGTGAGAGTGTGCTTACTTCGCGGGGGAGCTTAGGGGCACGGGGCCGGTGAGTCTTCTCCGGCGCGAGCTCAGAAATGCGAGGAGGTCAGAAAGTTGCTGTTGGTCAATGTTTCCGTTGTACGAGGGCATGTTGGGAGCACCGCTGAAGATGCGCGTCTCCATTTGTTCCGTGGTCATGCGGTCGCCGGCATAGGTAAGGTCGGGTCCCCGAATGCCTCCGTATCCTGAGATTGTATGGCAAAATTCGCACCCCTTGGCGTGGAAGGCTTTTGCTCCGTCTGCGATGGGGCCGCTCGTCACCCCCACAACGGAGGCAGGGAGAGGCGGGGCATCCATGCGCGGCGACCACGGAGCCACGTGCCCCACTGTTCCATAGTAGGCAATTATAAACACAATGAAGGCTACGATCCCGAAGGCCCATGGGCGCTTGAACGGACTGCGCTGCCCTTTATAGGCTACGAGCGGCAGCAGAATCAAAACCGCAATGAAGAGTGCGGGACCCAGGATGATGACATAATCTTCTGACCAACGAGGAATCACTGAAAGAATCGCGTAGTACCACAGAAAATACCATTCTGGTCGCGGAGACGCGTCGATGATGCTTGGATCGGGTGCCTTGCCTAACGCAGGGGGACCGATAACGACGGCGAGCGCCACAATGGCGCCGATCACGAGCAATCCGAATACCGCGTCGCGCCATGCCGCATCCGGCCAGAAAGGAATTCCCTCACGATGGAGGAGCTCCTGGTACCAGCGACGATATGTTTTTGGATCGACAGCCCTTCCACTTTTGGGTGGCTCCGAAATACCGTTGTGGACAACGAGATAGAGGTGGAAACCAATGAAAAAGAAGATCAGAGCGGGTATGAAGAAAACATGCATCGCAAAGAATCTGCTCAGGGTGGTACCGCCAGCCGTATCCCCTGCCAGAATGAAGTGCCCGAGCCAGTTGCCGATGAACGGTGTCCGGCCAGCCTGCTCGGCCGCAATAACAACTGACCAAACCCCAGTCTGGTCCCACCGCAAAAGCTGGCCGGTAAAGGCCATCCCAAGAACCAGAAATAGGAGTGCAACTCCGGTAAGCCATCCCATTTGGCGCGGGTATTTATAGGCGCCAAACAAGTACACGCGGATCGCGTGGAGGCCGATGAGGATGATCATGGCTGAGGCACCGAAGGAGTGGATGCCCCGCAGTACATGGCCAAAGCGGACGCTGCTAATGAAGGAAAGTGTATGATAAGCCTGCCCGGCGGAGGGCACGTAGGCGCTAGCGAGAGCAATACCCGTGACCACCTGGACGATGAAGACGAAGAGCGTTGCGCTCCCCAACACGTAAAACCAAGCAGACTTGCGAGCGTGGGGCACGGGGTGCTTTGCGAGCGGAATCAGCAAGCCCGAAACGCCTGTGATGTCGTCAAACCAATTCCACACGAACTTCACGATTCGCATGGGATCTCCTTGCTTAAAAACAAAGGTGCGTGACCTTTTTGGAAGGCAGCGTCACTGTCCACCTGAGCACTTGCCTTGAGTAGCGCAGGCAAGGTGCAACCTGCTGTGCCTTCGACTCGCATTTTCCGAGCCACGCCAAAAGCGGTATGTGCGCCACCTCTGTCGCATTCCTCGCCGCCTTCCTATGTCGTGATCGGGAGCGGGCTGGTGAGAATTTGCACCATGCCATTCTCGACGCGCACTGGATACTGCGTCAGGGCTTTTGGAGGCGGACCTGAAGCTACTGTGCCATTCGCGTAGAACACGCCTCCATGGCATGGGCACATAAATAGGCTCGCATCCGGCAGCCAGCGAACCGGGCAACCCAGGTGCGTACAATCCACTGAAAAGGCAATGAATTGCCGATCAGCTTCGCGGCGAAGCCAGGCCGCTGTCCTCGCTGTGATTCCCGACCATGGCAGCGGCGAAGGGTCAAGAAACGCTACCTTTACCGTACTTCCAACCTGAAAGTCTTCGAGTTTGCCCACAGTTCGCCAGACGTGGGGGACCTTGCGTAGCCCCAGCAGAAAGGCGACCGCCGGGATGGCCACAATCGCGGCCGCGATTGCTCCCGCTGTCATGCTCAGCAGGGACAGAAAACGCCGCCTGCTGGTTTCAGCAGGACTTTCTTCAGACTCGTCGATTTTATCCTGACTCACTTTGTTGTCTCCATTGATTGGGCTGCTGCGGGGCGTCGTCGTCGATTCCAGATCACCACCTGATAGGGCCGCCACAGGTAATAAATCGGGAACATGATGAGGTGGACCAGCCGCGTGAAGGGAAAGAGAAGAATAAGAGCAAAGCCAATCACGAAGTGGACCTTTACGAAACCGGGCAGCGTGGCGACAGTACTCATTTCCGGATGAAATTTCACCAAGGACCAGAACCAAGGTACGGCAGTTTTTAAGTACCAGAGGCTGCCCCACCGTTCGAAGACCGCAATGCCGAGGCCGGTGACAACCTGGATCAAAAAGAATCCCAGCAAGATCCCATCCATGTAGGATGTGACGCGGCGAGCCAGCGAATTCATCGGAAGGCGGCGGATAATCAGGACGATCAATCCGAAGAGGGCAAAAAGAGCCAACGCTATCCCCGTCAGTTCCAGCACCAGCAGGCGGATGCGGCCACCGAGAATCCACCCCGCGGCACTCGGAAACAGGCCTGCGAAAAGGTGGGCGAGCAGGATAAGAGTGATCCCGTAATGCCAGGGCACGGAACCCCAGAAAAGCTTCCGGTTTTCCAGGAGTTGCGAGGAGAGGCTGGAATAGGAATAGCGGTTGGTGTAATAGCGATAGATGCCGACGCCGATGGCAAGCACCAACGCCAAATACGGGAACGCGATGAACCAGAAAGTATCCATCTTGGTTTCTCTTCCCAGCGCCGTGAGATCTTTACGGTACCGGATGCTGCGCGGCTTCAACCGCCGCCGTTTCCTCCTCGATCTTTTTCTTGAGCAGCAGCAAGAGCGCCCGCAATGCCTTCGCATAGGGGTTATCATTGCCGCTTGGATCGAAGGTTTGAAGCATGCGTGTAATGCAGGGCGCCAGGCAATCGGCAATAAGCGTTTGCGCCTCGCTCGTGGAGCTTTGAGCAGCCAGCAGTTGCAACACGAGGCTGAGATGATCCGGTAGTTCTGCGCCGATTGCGATCCGCTGCGCCTCCATGCGTCCCTTCAATTGCGCCATGAAAAGGTTGCGGCGCACGTCGTCTCCAAAGAGATGGTGCCCCAGGTTGGTCGTGCAATCCGGCCGCATGTCGAAAGTGCTGGTGTAAAGCTCCTGGAGATCGCCGATTGCCATGCCCTCGCACGCGGAATAGAAGTCTCCCAGCAGTTCAGCGGCCTCAGGGCATCCAGCGGAGATTTGCGAGATAAGATCTCTTGTCTCTGAGAGAGTTTCCATAGTGGGGTAGTCCAGAACCTTCGCAAATAGCTGGTAGACTCTCATCCCTTATAGGCCTCGCTCCGGAATGCGCACGAAGCCTGCGCCACGTTCTTCCTGGAATTCATGGGGGTCGACGCCCATTTCGATGGCCACCTCGCGCAGCATGGGAGGAATGACGAACATCTCATCGAACGCTGCCAGTGCCGTCAAACGATAGATATCTTCGGCCTCTTGCGGAGTTAATTGTGCCTCTTTGAGCGCCCGAAGCGCGCCGTCCATCGAAGTATCTCCGACCGTTTGAGCTCGCTTGAAGAGCCGCCCGGCCAGCAGTTTTCTGTAAACGGCGGTCACCGCGTCCTCATCTCCGGCCGCAAACAGACTGGCCATATAGCGGATCGGCATCCGGGCGCTTTCGAGCGAGCTGAAAAAGTCCGTGCTCAGTTCATGACAGCCTTGCTGATTCAAAGAAGCCGTCACGGGCAACAACGGAGGCACGTAGAACAGCATAGGTAATGTGCGCCACTCCGGATGAAGGGGCAACGCCAGCCGCCAGACCTTGACATACTTGTAGACGGGTGACTTCTGAGCCGCTACAATGACTTTTTCGTCCATTCCATCCTGTTGTGCTTTACGGATAACTTCAGGGTCAAAGGGGTCCAGGATAAGGTCGCGATGTGCTTCGACCAACTCATTGTCCGGTTTGGAAGCGGTTTGTTCAATCCGGTCCGCGTCATAAAGCATGACGCCTAGATAACGGATTTTGCCCACGCACGAATGCATGCAGGCGGGCGCCTGGCCGGTCTCGAGTCGCGGGTAGCAAAGAATGCATTTCTCAGCCTTGCCGGAGTTCCAGTTGAAGTAGACCTTCTTATAGGGGCAACCCGAAACGCACATTCGCCAGCCCTGGCATTTTTCCTGGCTGACGAGCACGATGCCGTCCTCACCGCGCTTGTAAATTGCCCCGGTAGGACACGCTGCGACACAGCTCGGGTTCAGGCAATGGTTGCACATCCGGGGGAGATAAAAGTAGACCAACTGCTCCATCTCGAAAAACTGGCGGCGCTCCTCTTGATTGAGCACCTTGAAATTGGGGTCATTCGCCGCATAGATTGACGAACCGCTTAAATCGTCGTCCCAGTTAGGCCCCGCTTCGATGTCCATCTCTTCTCCAGTGATCATCGAGACGGGTCGCGCCACCGGCTGGTCGTCTCCGGGCGGGGCATTGATCAAGTCCTTATAGCGATAGGTCCACGGTTCGTAGTAGTCGTCAAGAGTAGGCAATCGCGGGTTGAACGAGATGTTGACCAGTTCGGTGGGCTTGCTGCCGAGCTTTAGACGAAGCTTGCCGTCTTCAAGCACCCATCCGCCGTGATATTGGTCCTGGTCTTCATAAAGTGTGGGGTAGCCCGTTCCGGGCTTGGTTTCCACGTTGTTCCACCACATGTATTCCGTGCCAGGCCGGTCCGTCCACAGGTTCTTGCAGGCCAGGCTGCACGTATGACATCCAATGCACTTGTCGAGGTGAAATACCATTGAGACTTGGGCGCGGACGTTCATAAACTCTCCTCTTCTTTCTTCAATCCCACTGCGGCTTGCCTTCGAGCTTGTGGACAATCACATAAGTGTCGCGATCTGACGCAGCCGGCCCGTAGTCATTGAAGCGATAGGAATGCTGTGCGTAGCCCCCGGCCATGAGCACCGGTTTCAGCCGCATGCGGGTAATGCTATTGGTTCCTCCGCCGCGACGGTGGTTTCGTGCGGGAGACTTTGGGAATGAGATGGTGCGCTCCGGAGCGTGATAAAAAATGCACAGCCCGCGCGGAATGCGAGCGCTCACCACGGCGCGCGTGACGATCACGCCGTTGTCGTTATAGGCCTCAACCCACTCGTTGTCTTGAATGCCGATTTCGGAAGCGTCCTTGTCGTTAAGCCAGAAGGGCTCGACGCCCCGGGAGAGCGTGAGCATGCGTAGATCGTCATAGTAAGTTGAATGGATGTGCCACTTGCCGTGGGGTGTGATGCAGGCGAGAACGAGCGAATGGGGTGTACGGGTGCTCTTGGCGATGTTCAGCGTCTCTTCGACGCTGATCCGGGGCTTGAACGTAGGGAAGGATTCCCTGAAGGCGCGATAGGCTTCGTGGTCGAGATACAAATGCTGGCGGCCGCTTAATGTGCGCCAGGGAACCAGCCGCTCGACGTTCATCACGAAGCCGCTATAGGCTCTGCCGTTGTTCACAATCCCGGACCAGCAGGGGCTTGTGAGAATGCGGCGAGGCTGCTGCACTAATTGGCTGAAGTCGTATCGGATGCCGCGCTGGCCTTCGGCGAGATCCGCCAGCGGAAGGCCCACCTGGCGCTCTTTCTCCTTAAAGCCCCGGTATGAGACTTCGCCATTGGTTTCCGGAGCGAAAAAAAGCACCGCGTTGGCCGCGTTCACTCCTTCAACCAGCGAAGGGTACTTTCGCCCGTTCCACTCATAGGAAGGAACCGTCTTCGCAAACTCATCGTAAAGTTCTCCAATAGCGATTTCCACGCCATGGTCTTCTACGCCGCGCTCCTTAATACCGGGACCGAGCGAGTTGAACCGATGAAACAAATTCACGTAGTCTCGTTCAACCACCTGGAAGTGGGGCATGGTCTTCCCGGGCACGGGGTCACACTCCCCTTTCGACCAGTCCCTGACCTCCGTCTGAGCAATCTCATCCGGTGTGTCATGAAGCAGGGGAGTGGAAACAATCTCCCGGAACGGGACAGGAAAGTGAACGCGTGCCAGTTCGCTCGTCTTTTCAGCAAGGCTACGAAAGATGTCCCAATCGGTTCGTGATTCCCAGCAGGGAGGCACTGCGGCGCCCAGCGGATGAATGTAGGAATGCAGATCGGTGGTATTCAGGTCGTCTTTTTCATACCAGCTTGCCGAGGCCAGAATGACATCGGAATAGAGCGCCGAAGTGTCCATGCGAAAATTCAAGTCGACGACGAGATCAAGCTTGCCTTGGGTGGGGGCTTCACGCCACTGAATCTCGTGTACACAATCACGCGCCACTTCGTCTGCTATCGCGTTGTCGTGGGTTCCCAGGTAGTGCCGAAAGAAGTATTCCTGGCCTTTGGCGCTCGAGTGGAGCGCGTTCGCCCTCCAGATGAACCATACCCTTGGCCAGTTCTCGGGTGAGTCTGGATCTTCGACTGAAAAACGAAGTTTTTTGTCCCGCAATTGATCAACAATCCATGTCGCAATTTCCTGATCGCTCTTCGCGCCTGCGTTCTCCGCCTCTTGAGCCAGTTCAATAGGATTTCTGTTGAATTGAGGATAAAAAGGCATCCAGCCCATACGCACGGCGGCCACCTGTAGGTCCATGAAATGCTCGCTGGCGAAATGTCCGCTGGCGGGATGGTGATCCGGAAACGCACCTTCGTAGCGCCACTGGTCACTGTGAACGTAGTGAAACGAAGGGCCGTTTTGGAGGCGCGGCGGGCGCGTCCAGTCGAGGGCCATGGCCAGCGTGCTCCAGGAAGCCATGGGGGTCAGTTTTTCCTGGCCTGTATAATGATTGAGTCCTCCGCCGTTCACCCCGACGCAACCGCACAGGATAAGCGCGGCAATTCCCGTCCGGTAATTCAGGTTGGCGTGATACCAGTGGTTCACTCCGGAGCCCACGATGATGGTGCATTTACCCTTGGTCTTCTCAGCGGTGGTCGCAAACTCGCATGCCAGTTGAATCACAGTGTTTCCAGCCACCCCGGTAAACTTTTCCTGCCAGGCGGGCGTGTAATATCCATCTTCGTCGTCATAGCCCGCCGGATAGTCTCCCGCGAGCCCTCGGCTTACGCCAAATTGCGCCATAAGCAGGTCGAAGACCGTGGTCACTGCGATACGTCCCTCCGGAGTTTCGAGATATCGTACCGGGACGCCGCGCTGGTACGTTCGGTTGCCGCCGAAGTCCGTAAAGTTCACCTGTAGGATGCCGTCCGGCTTGTCGATTAAACTCAGCTCCGGATCGATTTCAGAGCCGTCCAATCCATCCTTCAACTGCAAATTCCATTGGCCTTCCTGGTTCTGCCAGCGGAAACCGACGGTCCCTTGCGGCATGCGCGGCTCACCGCTCTTGTGATCAAAAACGAGGAGCTTCCAGTCACCGTGTTCAGCGTCCTTGTAGCGCGACAGACGCTTCGCGCGCAGGAATTTGCCGGGCGTATAGGTTTTGCCGGCTTCTTCCAGCTCCACCAGGAAGGGTGCGTCCGAATAGCGTTTGAGGTAATCCATAAAGTATGGGACTTGCCGGTCCACGTAAAATTCCTTCAGGATGACGTGGTTCACGGCCATCCAAAGCGCCCCATCCATGCCGGCGTTGACAGGAATCCACCAATCGGCGTGCTTCGAAACCTCGCTGAAATCCGGCGATAAGACAACAAGCTTGGCTCCGTGATGCCGCGCTTCCACTACGAAGTGGGCGTCCGGCGTGCGCGTCATGTTCAGGTTGCTGCCTTCACACACAATGTATTTGCTGTTGAACCAATCGGCGCTTTCCGCCACGTCCGTTTTTTCACCCCAGGTCTCTGGCGAAGCAGGCGGGAAGTCGGCGTAGAGATCGTAGAAGCTGAGAAGCACACCCCCGAAAAGCTGGAGGAAACGCGATCCACCCGCATAGCTCATCATGGACATGGCAGGGATAGGCGAAAACCCGATCACCCGGTCCGGGCCATACTTCTTTGCCGTGTAAATCATCGACGCGACAATAATTTCCAGGCATTCGTCCCAACTGGCCCGGCGAAATCCTCCTTTGCCTCTGGCAGCCTGGTACTTTCCACGTTTTTGCTCGTCCTCAACGATCGAGGCCCAAGCCTCCACGGGGTCTCCATATTTAGACCGGGCTTCATGCCAATAATCCATGAGCACGCCGCGCAAATAGGGATACTTGATCCGAATCGGGCTGTAGATATACCAAGAGAAAACAATGCCACGCGGGCATCCCCGCGGCTCGTAAAGCGGCAAGCCAGGCTCAAGCTTCGGATAATCGAGCGCCTGCATCTCCCAGGTGACAATTCCGTTCTTTACGTAAATGTTCCAGGAGCAGCCCCCCGTACAGTTCACGCCATGCGTACTGCGTACCACCTTGTCGTGCTGCCAGCGGTTGCGGTAAAACTCTTCCCACAGACGCGTCTTCGGGTTTTCAATGTCTTTGATCCAGCTCATGAATGAAACCTTCCTTGGCGCATGGCGCTCTCTACCATTGTTCGGCGTACGGATTTCAGGCGGTTTCGCCACAAATACCGAGTCAGCAGAAGCAGAATCAGGAAGCTACCAAATGCGATGAGTACTATGATTTGAGTATTCCAACGAGGTTTCGGCTGCGTCGAGGCTTCCCGAAAGAAAGCGATGAGGTCGGCCTGTTCGTCGAGAGTTAAAGGATGCCGGTCATAAATCGAATCCATCACGGGGAAATAGAGTGTCTTAATGGCTATCTGCATGCCCTGAAGACCGAGCTTGTGGTACACACTGGTCAAGTCCGGTCCGAGCGTTCCTCCGTTTGGAAAGGGAAGGCCCGCAATACTATGACAGGATGCGCATGGAGGGCCACCGTTTTGGAATTGGGCTTCGCCAACAAAGAGCGCTTCCCCTCGAAGAGTTATTCCTTGCCCAGGGTCTCGTTGTGCTTGCGCAACTAACTGCACACCTTGGGCCGGAGAAGCTGGTGCCGCCGCGGAACCCTTCTTGGACTCGGCGGTGATAAAATTCAGCAGCGATTCCGCCATTTGTCGCGTCATCCCCGGAATAGTGGGCATGACGAGGCCATTGTAATCTTGCTTCATTTTCAGGGCGTAGGCGTCGCCGTTGTTGATAACTGCTTGAGGGTTGAGGAGCCACTCTTCCAGCCATTCGTGGCCCCTCGCTTCCGTAACGCCTTTAAGATCTGGGCCCATCGGTAGTTTGCCGCCGCCAATAGTGTGACAGGCAGCGCAGTTCTGTTTGAAGAATACTGCGGGGTCTTGTTCGGCGCATATCGCTGGGGGATAGGTAAGGGTGATTCCCAGCACGAACATCACGCTGAACACAAACGTACGCACCTTCCCTCTCTTTCATAGAAACAAAGAAGAAGTATCATGGAACAAACGGAGGGACAATCCCCTGGCACCAGCAGGATGAGGTAGTAAGCCGGTGTTACTTTCTAAAGCCATCTATGTGATCTACAGTATTCCACGTGTTCCTCACCACCACCCACGGATGCTCAAGCAGCGTATCTTGTTGGTGTCTTTGTTCTTTCCGTCTATTTAAACAGCCACTCATCTATGCGCTTAGCATTTTGTTTCGAATCGCATACCGAGTTAATTCGCTGAGGGAATGGATCTCCAGTTTGCGCATGATGTTGCTTCGGTGAGTTACGACTGTATGAAGGCTAATCCCTAGCGCGGAAGCGACCTCCTTGTTGCGCTTGCCTTCGGCCAAAAGCTGAACTATTTGTCGTTCTCGCGCCGTTAGTTCGTGTGGGGAAGCTTTCTCTCCAAGAAGGCGCTTGCCACCTTTAAGGTAGTCTTCGAGAACCATTGCTGCTACCTTAGAACCAAAGAAGGCCCTGTGTTGACGAACTGCCTCCACCGCGTCCAGTAATGCAGACTCAGCATCTGACTTTAAAACGTACCCCCGAGCTCCCGCCCACAAAACCTTATGTACCAAGTCCTCAGATTCGTGCAAGGTTAAGACAAGCACCTCTGTCTCTGGGACTTCAGTCAGAATTTGGCGAGTTGCTTCCACACCATTCAACTCCGGCATGCTAATGTCGAGAATCACTAAGTGAGGCCTCAATTGCCTTGCCTTGGCCACGGCTTCAAGACCTGTTGCAGCCTCCCCGACAATTTCGTACCCGGGCTGAGATTCGATAAGTTCTCTGACACCCTTCCGAAACAGTGGAAAATCATCCGCTATGAGAATGCGTACCGTCATGTTGACGAACCATCAGAAAGGGATATGACTACCCGAACTTTAGTTCCCCAATTCCCCGAGTCAAGTTCAAGTCTGCCCCCTAGTTGCAGGATTCTTTCTCGCATGCCAGCAATCCCGACTCCGAGATGGGAAACACCAGTGGGTATACGCTTTAAGATTTCGGGCGGCATCCCCCGTCCTTCGTCCTTTATTTCCAGCGCCACCTCGGGCGAGGCATGAGTAATCTTAATCCGCGCTACCGGACTCCTGGAATGCAAATGCACATTCGTCAGCCCTTCCTGAACGGTTCGAAAAAGCATCGTTTCCACCTCCTGCGGTAGTCGGCCCAGTTCAGGCGGAAGGTTCAGTTCGACACGGATTCCACTTCGTTTAGAAAAACCTTGGACATACCAACGTAGCGCGGAAGCCAGTCCCTCTTCATCCAGGGACGGTGGGTGTAGCAAGTAGGAAAGAGTTCGCAGATCATCCGAACACTGTTTGGCTAACGCCGAACACTCCGATAATGCTTTAAGCGATTTCTGATGGTCGACATCAAATGAACGCCGGGCTATGCCGATCTTTAGTGCCAGTGTAGCCAGGATCTGGCCAGTCGAATCGTGGAGCTCACGGGCTATGTGCCTGCGCTCCTCATCCTGTAATCGGAGTAAACGGGCAGAAAGCTGTCGCAGTTCTTCCTTATGTCGTTGAACCTTCTGATAGCCCAGAGCATTTTGTAATGCCACAGAAGCGATTTGAGCTATGGCAACCATTTTTTCCACGTCGGATTCCGTAAAGTCTTGTTCGCTCTTCTTATTATTGACTTCGAAAAAACCGATTGTCTCGCCCCGAGTGTCAAGCAAGGGCGTGTCAATTCCCGATCTCACACTAAACTGCTCTCGGATCTCAGGCACGATGATCCCGTCTCCTTGAGCGTTGTTCGTGACATATGGGACCTTATGAACCAACACCCATCCCGGCCATCCCATACCAGGGGGCCAACAATGTTCAAATGGAACGAACTGGGTATCTCGAAAGTACTTGTGGCAGACCATACCTTTGGGTGTCCGCATCCCCGACCACCCGTATTCTGCGTCAGTCAGCTTGACGGCTTCAATTATCAAAGAATCCATCAGCGTGTCGATGTCACGGATTAAGTTCAAAGTCTTACTGATTTTCAACAACGAATGGACATCCCCCTCCGCCTGCTTTTGTCTACTGATGTCCATAATCGTTCCTTCGATCATGAGGGGCCGCTCTGATTCGTTCAGAGTACGGTTAGCCAGAATCCACATTGCGCTTCCATCTTTGCGTCGAAGGCAGAACTCCTCGTTGGTGGTAACTTTGTTCTCAAGTATACGGCTTATGGCCGCCTCTCGGTCGGCTCGCTGGAAATACAGGTCCCAGGCACTGCGGCTCAGAATCTCCTCCCGCGAGGAATACCCGAGCATAGTCGCAAACGAGTCGTTACACTCGATCAACCTGCCATCGAGCGTGCTGAGGAATATCCCAGCTACGCTGCACTCGAAAAACTGCCGGTAGCGTTTCTCCGATGCAGGTAGCTCCGTTTCGAAGCATCTCTGTACAGCATTGTCATGATCTGTTCCATCGTGGGCTTGGTCCCTTCTTGCGGGTTCTTCCGGCATATTTCCCTCCCTTCTGAAGGGCATCCCCAAAGAGTCGTAGAAGGTGCTGTTTAGCTCCCTGCGCGTAATCGAAACCGGGGAAGATGACTGTGCGAGAGTTAAAAAAACGATTGGATTTTTCGATACGTCCAGACGCGAAACCTAGTCAATATGAAGTATAACCACCAAAGAGCCATCTGTCGTGAAGGGCGTCTCCGCCCCCTACAAGACAGAAATTGTGAACGTGGATACACCTTGTGTCAATAGGATCATGGCCATTCGCACGCTTGTCGAAATTTCTTTGAAAACTGATCCCTCCAGACCGGACCGCTACGACGTTTCAAGTGGTGATTTCATAATACATCACACTATGATACACTCGTTTTCATGAAACATTCTTTGCCTCCGCATCAGCCCCAGCCACTCGACCATCCAGGTTTACGCACACTCGCGAATTTCCGTTACCAGCTCCGGAAGTTCCTGCGCTTCAGCGAAAGAGCGGCCCGGTCAAACGGCCTTACACCTCAACAGCACCAGCTGTTGCTAGGTATTGCGGGTTTTACCGGCCAAGGCTGGGCGACGATCACCGAACTGGCCGAATTCTTGCAGGAACGCCACAACGCCGTGGTGGGACTCGTACAGCGGGCAGAGCGTTGCGGACTGGTTCGCAAAGAACAGAGCGCAAGCGACCATCGGTTTGTCCGAGTCAGCCTCTTGCCAAAAGGAGAAAGAATACTTGCCAAGTTGACGGACCTTCACCAAAAAGAGGTCAGGCGATGCCAACTGGGAATCTTAAGTCCATCTGGCTCCCGCCCTATTATGACCAGGAAGGATTCCAAGAACCAATCCTCAGAGGGACAGTGAGCCATGGTGGGGATTCGTACCCGTAAAGTGGCCCGTGCCGTTCGTGTTTCCTGTGGGGCCGCCACATCTCGCTCGCGTCTGCGTTTGGGAACCTGATTTTGGTGCTTCTTTCACGCCCGCCCATCGGGAGGGCGTGATGCTTGAGGGACGGCTCGACCCTTCGTCCGATTTGCATTTCGCTTATGTCTGAGCTTAAGAGTAAAATCGTGAAATCCACACGCCTCCGTAAGTATGCGGGATTGGTCCAAAGAGATCTCGCTGCCACTTATTCCCGTGACCTCTACAAGTGGCTGTTTGTCGCTCCTGTTATCGGCGTTCTGACCGGGCTGTTCATCACCGGAATCGCGGTCGCCATTCTGGACGTGATGTGGCCGCCGCTGCTGGGCTACTTTCTTCGCCATCACTGGGCCATTGTTCCGGGATTGCTTGTGGGATTTGTGCTGACCGGCCTCATCATGCAGTACTTTACTCCCGATCCTAATGAGCACTCTACCGAAGAGGTTATCCGCTCCTACCATGAGCACCAGGGCGATATTCAGATGCGCTCTTTTCTGCCGAAGCTGGCAGCCGCAATCACGACGGTCGGTTTTGGGGGCAGCGCGGCGCTCGAAGGTCCCAGCATTTACGGAGGCGGCGGCATCGGCTCATGGCTCTGGACCAGGCTCAAGAGGTTTGGCCTCGAACCACGTGACCGCCGCATCATGTTGATCAGCGGAGCGGCGGCGGGAATGGCCGCGGTTTTTCGCGCGCCTCTTACCGGAATCGTGTTTGCACTTGAGATGCCGTATAAAGACGACTTGGCACACGAGGCGCTTGTCCCTTCCCTGATCGCCTCGGTCGTCGCTTATGGTACCTTGATTTCAATTCTGGGGTCACGACCGCTGTTTGATTTCGCGGTGGCAGCGTCTTTTTCGAGGAAAGAACTGTTCTGGTCAGCCGTACTCGGACTTATCTGCGGCATGATCGCTATGGTATTCGACATCACCTACCGCCGCGCGCGCGCATTTACCATTCGTTGTGCGATTCCCCACTGGGTCAAGCTGGCAGCGGGCGGCCTTTTGACCGGCTTGTGCGGCCTGGCATTTGTCTCAATCTTTAAAGGGTCGCTGATCCCCATCGGCCCGAATTACGAAGCCGTGGACAAGGTTCTCCTTGGGCAGCACACGGCAATCGAACTGGCTGCGTTTGGAGTATTCAAGCTTGCTGCAACGCTCTTTTCCCTGGGCAGCGGCGGCGTCAGCGCCATGTTTGTACCGCTGTTTCTGACCGGGGCCTCATTCGGAACAGCTTTCGGCCAGTCCGTCGTCCACAGCTCTTCTGTAGACCTTTATGCGGCGGTCGGTATGGCCGCCTTTATTGCGGGTGGATACAAGACTCCTCTGGCAGCCGTTGTATTTGTAGCGGAGGCCACGGGCGGTCACGGCTACATTATTCCTGCTCTCGTGGGCGCAGCGGTTGCCTATGCTGTTTCCGGTGAGGCTTCCGTTTCCGCCGACCAACGCCTGCATGAGGGCGTTAGGATTCAGGAACTGGGCTATATTCCCGTGCGCGAGGTGATGCAGCGGCAGGTTGTGGCGATTCAGGCATCATCTTCTCTACACGCACTGGCAGATGCTGCAAAAGATCCTCAGCACCACACTTTCTTCCCCGTTTATGACGACCACCGGCTGCTGGGTACCGTTTCCATCTGGTCGCTGGCGACAATCGATCCTCGCCTCTGGTCTCAAACTCCCATCCGCAAAGTGGTGGAACAACAGGTAACCAAGGTTTCCGACGGCTGCGATGTGATGGAAGCCCTCCGACTGTTGAGGAAGCAGACGGGGCACCATATCCTTCTGGTTACCTCAACCGGCGATCGATTGGAAGGGGTTCTGACCAAGACGGATATCCTGGAAGCCGTAGAAGCTCGGCTTAACCATGCCCCCAGCGCGACAACTTTCGGCCCGACCTGATCGCATCATAGCTCTGATGCAACGCTGGCGCTGGGGGTTCGTTGACTTGAGCGTATCCCGACCGGAAGGTATCCCTGACCCGACTCGTCCGACAGATTGCGTCCCATTTGCAAACCCTTGCGGGTCCCTCCCGTAGGTAAGATGAGTTTTCGCAATCCGCGGGAACTTGCTGCGCCAGAAATTGGTTCGTCTCATACTACAAATAACATAGATGTAATGAAGCGCCAGCCCATCGTTATCCTCAGGATTCGCAGTTTTTCGGAATTGAACGAAGAGGCCCTCTCAATTATCTTTCTGTGAGTAATGGCAACAGAGAGCGTTACGGAGGAATCGCTACCGTGAATAGCTCAAGTGAAAATACAGCCGGATGTGAAGTAAACGACGACGGGAACCCGACGGATATACGACCGAACTTATTGGATTCACTTGGACACGTCGTCCCCTTCGGATTGCAAGAAAGAGTGAAGGTGAGCGGGAGCGGATTAGTGGTTGCTGCCCGAAAGGACCAAATCCAAGCGTTCGAACAGCTTGATTGCCCACTCCAAACAACAATCCTTCAGATAGGTCGGCATATCATTAGGAAGTTCGAAGATGCCGAGGAAGCCCTCCAGGAAAGCCTTATCAAGGGCTGGAAGAACCTGTCATGGTTTCGGGGAGACTCCAGTTTCTCGACCTGGATTGTTCGCATCGCCATTAATGAAGCATGGATGAAGTTGCGTAAGTGCCATTCTGACCTGCTTTTACCCATCAAGGGGGGAGTGAAAGACCAAGGCAGGGTGGAAACTCAGAAATTGTACGACCAAAGGTCAAACCTTGAGAAGCTCCTGCTTCAGGACGAATTTCATTCCTTGCTTAAGGGTGCGGTACAAACTCTGAGTCCTCCTCTGCGAAGAGTATTTCTTCTGCGGTATGTGCGTGGGTTTTCTATTCGCGAGACAGGGATGGCATTAAACCTGAATACTACAGTCATAAAGAGCCGAGCCCATCGAGCACGACACCGCATGCGATACGAACTCACCAAGGGCTTGAGGGCCGAGCAAATGCTTCCGGGCACAACAGGGGATAATCGCTCAAATTTGATGACCGGTCGAAAATGGTGAACGACATATGTATCCGCTTCTTGAGCTTCTAATTTGCGTGGCGTTGGTGTGGGGCTTGGCAATCTTTTTATTCATAGGAATTCTCATAATTTTGAACCTGCGGGAGGCAGTTAAGCTGGTGTCCGCAATTTTATACAGGATGGTCAGTCAACTCCGATGCACGAATACGAATCCAGGGGGTTTGAACGTAAAGAAAAGAGGGTTGGAATGGCATCCAAGACATTAGCTGCAGGTGGTGGGCGAAGCATTCTCGGCAGTTGCCGAGCCAAGATTTTACTGGTCGACCGGGATCCGGGGGATCTCACGTATTATCAATTGGTATTGCAACAAACGGGGTGCGATGTACGAGCTTGCGGATCTTATGATGAAGCCTTTTATGCCTTAACGTCCGAAAGGTTCGGCATGGTTGTCGTTCACCAGGGTGGGTCGAACTTCGAGAGGAAGATTATCCTACAGCGAGCCATCGAAATTGACCGCTACCTCCCCGTTCTGGTACTGAGACGCTTTCTAGATACGACGTCCTATCTGGAGGCGATGCAGTTGGGAGCTGTGGACTATCTAGAGGAACCGGTAAAGGTATCGGACTTAATACAAGGGTTGAAAACCCATCTGTGGAGCGCACGCTCTGAGCTTCCCGGAGGAGTTAGGTGAAGCACTGTAGTGACCAATTCTCAAGAAGGTTGAGGTTCCAAGTCCTGAAATGAGGGCCTATTCCTCGGCGTGCTTCTGAGAATTCGCCTTATCTTAGGTTCGCACATGGCTTTGAACCGTGCGTTTAACACGAGAGGTTAGAAATTATACTGATGGCAACTCAAGCTCCTGATCTGCGCGGACAAATGCACCGGGCGAAACGATTGATGCCTGCTCAAGAGGTCAAAGACTTTCTTCGCAAGCAGAAGGTGGCCCATGTCGGCACTGCGGATGTAAACGGGTGGCCCTATGTGACTCCACTTGTCTACATTTACGAAGACGGCGATTTGTTGTATCTGCATACCGGTGACCACCAGGGACACTTCCTGACTAACCTCCAGCATGGCCCTCGGATCTGCGTAGAAGTTGCACAGATCGGCCCCCTTCATCAAGGGCAGCCTTACGCCTGCAATTCTGCCCTGGTCTACACCAGTGTGGTTGTGTTTGGCCTCGCACGAATGATCCATGGCCCTGAATCGCGAGAAAAGAAGGCCTGGTTTCTGGATCGCTTACTGACCAAGTATGGTGAGGCAGACTGGACGTTTGAGCCCGGTTATCCGCTTATTGATCGAATCATTCTTTACGAGCAGAAAATGGAGGTCGTAACGGGCAAACACAGCTCGGGCCTTTCCCACTGAGCAAATCGGGAATTCGAAATCTCATCCGATTCTGCACAGTGTGTTCTCCGTTCTTCATCGATACACCAGCCAAGGGAGGTAGAGCACATATGAGAATTGATTATGCAAGAGTTGCGCCGGAAGCGCTGGAGACAATGTACGGCTTGGAGAAGTATGTTCGACAGAGCGGCTTGGAGCCATCGCTCCTGGAACTCATTAAGCTCCGAGCCTCGCAGATTAATGGTTGCGCTTTTTGTGTTGATATGCACACGAAAGATGCCCGAGCACGCGGCGAGGGTGAGCAGCGGCTCTATGCGGTGGTTGTCTGGAGAGACACACCTTTCTTCACCGAGCGCGAACGCGCCGCTCTCGCCTGGACCGAGGCGGTGACGCAGGTAAGCTTGCAGCACGTGCCAGACGACGTTTACGAATTGGCGCGTCGGCATTTCAATGAGAAGGAATTGGTGGATCTGACCATGGCTATCATTGCTATTAACGGCTGGAACCGGCTCTCTATCAGCTTTCGGCGCGAGGCCGGGGCATATCAACCGCAAACAAAGGCCAGTGACAACAATACCAAAAGCAAGACTGCAATTCGGCGCGGCGTCTAGCTCCCGCGACGCGCGGTGGATTCTGCGAAGGGACTTGACACATGGGGAAATCCGAAAGTGAGCAACTTAAGCCCAGCCACACGGCAAAGATTTCAGCTATAGCTCGCCGACAACGTGGTTTCAGGCTTCTTCGAGGGGAGATTTTCATTGTCCAGTTGAAAAATTGGCCCAAATGATCTGGCTACGTTTATCTACTGCCTGCAAGATACGGAACTCAATAACGCGGTGAGGCTAGAGAAGTTATGAAGGGTCCCAGACGCCTAGGAGCGTATCTCCAAGGCCAGCTTAAGCACTTCCTTCGCGGAGCGTGGAATGGATCTGGGACTTAGACCAAAATGGGAAGGAGAGAACTGTGACTCCAGTGGTAACCTACCCTGCCTCCATGGCGAGACTGAAAAGCCGTCAGGAAGTGGCCGAAAAAACCATGGCATTTTATTTCGAAAAGCCAAAAAACTGGACGTTCAAAGCGGGTCAGTTTATAGATATCACTCTCATCAATCCTCCTGAAACAGATACGGAGGGCGATACAAGAGGGTTTTCTATTGCAAGTGCTCCGCACGAAGAGTTTCTCATGGTAACGACCCGCATGCGCGACACCGCATTTAAGCGGGTGCTGCGCACGTTTCCACTGGATACCCAGGTGAAAGTGCAGGGTCCCTTCGGCAACTTGACCCTGCACAACAATGTGGCCCGTCCGGCTGTCCTGCTTGCAGGGGGCATCGGCATCACCCCTTTTCGGAGCATCGTGTTTTGGGCGGCTAAGGAAAAACTCAAGTATTGCATCTTTCTATTTTACTCGAATCGGAGGCCGGAGGATGCAGCGTTCCTCGACGATCTACAATCGCTTGAGCGCGAGAATCCGAACTACAAGTGCATTCCCACAATGACCGAAATAGAGAAATCAAAGGGCCTATGGCAAGGGGAAGTGGGCTTGATCAGCTATGATCTGATTGCGAGACACCTGAAAGTCGTGGCGTCTCCTGCTCTCTACACAGCCGGGCCTATCTATTACATTGCCGGACCTCCAGGAATGGTAGGCGACTTGCGAACCATGCTCACAAATTCTGGCGTGGACGAGGACGACATCCGGACGGAAGAGTTTACCGGCTACTGAATCGACGTGGGTAGCCCATGGCGAAGCGCTACCATCTCAGTTGGGTGACCCCAAATGTTCCATTAAGTCTGCCTAGCAGCCCGTGGTTAAAGTGCGTTTTGGGTCCTCGAAGGCGAGACCGCCTGCCAGGCGCGTGAAGCCAAGAATCAGCCAAGATAAGAGGCAGGGGAACGCTGTGGTGATGAACAAGGCGCCGAAGGCACTGGCCCATGACCGAATCGGTGCAGAAACGATGCTGCGGGTTCGTCCCTGGAGGCTCCGCGGCGTCCCCACGCCCAGGGCAGCCCGCATGAGGAATCCAAGATTCAACGCGCTCACATGAATCAACACCCGCTTCAGAATATTGCTCCGACCTCGCAGGTGGGTTCGCCTCATGCCCCCGGTTTCGTACAGATGGGCAAAGGGACGCTCCAGCCGCTCCCCTCTCCGGCGGAGCAGCGCTTTGCCTCGCCTGCCTCGAATCCGGCGGCGATTGCTGTAGACGGCATCCCGTGCTTCCGGGTCTCCGCGCCAACGGCGCCGGCGTTGTCGGGGTTCCGAAATATAGGTTCGCAGGCCAAGCTGCTCCAAGTCCACAATCCGTTCCGTGTTGTGATAACCTTTGTCCGCAACTAACTCCTGAATTCCTTCACCCTTCGGCAGGACGGCTTCGACCTGTTCCGCTGCGGCCGTCAGGGTTTCGATCACCGTCGCGGTATCGCTCCGGTCGGCGGCCTGAATCGTGACTCCCACCACCACCCCGGTGTCGAGGTCAACCGCCTGCTCCGCTTTGTGGGCCAGATGCGTGCGCCCGTCTTTCATCTTCGTGATGCGGGCGTCGGGATCATGCGGATGCGTCCAGTCCTGATTCGAACCCTTCTTCGCTCGCTTGCGGTCCAGCCGCGCCAGGTCTTCGCGCGTCGGGGTCGCAATGCCCGACTCCTTCGCAAGCCGGGTGAGAAATTCCTGGTAACCCTCACCCGAGTCCCGGCGCACGATGCTGCGAAGCGCTGCGTTGGCCTCCAGCGTCGTGGCATCGATTCCAATCGTCTTCCCTTTCAACAGCCCTGCTTCAGCCACCCGCTGCAGAACCCAGGTAAAAACCTCCTGGTGGGTCTCCACATCGATCAGCCGTCGCGTCCGCGAAAGGGTCGAATGGTCCGGGGGCGCATCGGTCAGCGTCAATCCCAGAAAGTCTCGCAACCCCAGCGAATCGGCCGTGCGCCACGCGATGCCGCGTTCCGAATCCAGGCCTTCAAAATAGCCGATCAGCAAAAGCCGGAAGTAAAGACCCGGTGCCAGCCCCGGCCGCCCCATCCTGGGCGCATAAAACTTCGCACAAATCTTCTCCACGAAGTCGTCAAACTGGTGATCGACCAAAATGGCGTCGAGACGTTCGTAGAAAGGATGCGACGGGGGCTTCGCGACCTGAGCGGTCGGAATCCAGAGAGTTTCTTGTCGCTCGCGCTTTCGTTTTCCCAGTGCCATGCCGCACATTGTAATCCTGCTGCTCCAACACAACAACGAGATCTTTGCGCTGTTCCGGCCACTTTCACCACAGGCTTCTAGTGCCTGGTTGTTGGGACGACTCGGGGAGGTTCTATGCCGCTGAAAGGAGGAATGCTTGTCTGCGGATTTGACCCTTCGAGCTGACCGAAGAATTCTTGAACAGCCACATCTCGACGAGATTTGCATCAACACGATTCGATGCCTCGCTATGGACGCGGTGCAAAAAGCCAACTCAGGCCACCCGGGATTACCGATGGGAGCTGCTCCAATGGCTTATGCGCTCTGGACAAAATTTCTGAAACACAATCCTCGCAATCCTGACTGGCCCAACCGCGATCGCTTCATCCTCTCGCCGGGACGCGGCTGCATGCTTCGTTTATGCCTTTCTCCACCTGACGGGTTATGAGCTGTCACTTGACGAGATTAAGCAATTTCGACAGTGGAGAAGTAAAACTCCAGGCGATCCACAACGCCTGCTGGTTAAAGGCATCGAGGCCACCACGGGAAATTTGGGGCAGAGGTTCGCGAATGGGGTCGGAATGGGCATAGCCCAGAAGTACCTGGCAGCACATTTCAATCGGCCGGGGCACGCGATAGTAGATTATAGCCCAGAAATATGGTGAGATGCCCGCATGCGAGTAGTGTCGGGCGGAGACTTCATGACCGAAAAGCAATGTGCGCAACGGATCGGTGATCGATTGAGTTGCGTCCTGGACAAAGCGCGGTCGGCGGCGCGAGCAGAGGGTTGTCACGACATGGATTGCCAGGACGCCTGTCAACCCGGACAGCCAGACCACTAAGGCGCGCGTTAGATGCGGATCGTGCGTTTCACCTAGAACAATCAGTGCCAGTTCTCGTCGGAAACCGTGCATGACTACAATCGTGACATGGCCGATGAAGAATGCGATGAAGGTGCAAAGAGCCCAGGAAGTGCAGGCTCCGTGCGTCCTGCCGTCCATGAAAGATCTTGATGTACCACGGAAAACGATCGGCGACGGCTGGGGACATGGCAACGCCGGTCGCAATGCTGAACGGCGCGAGCAGGAATATGACTGCCGCGTACGTCAACTGCTGTAATGCGTTATATCCTCCCGGGGTTTCCACGACGTGAAAGTTCAGATAACTGAGCATTACGTGCCATGCGTCCGGAACAATCTGCCAGGAAGTGGGAATAAGCCGCTGCCACTCCGGCGAGATAAACAGCATCACTACGTATATCAAGCCTGTCAGCAGCCGTGCGAAGTCCGCAAGAAAGTGCCAGTGCCGCCCAAGACCCAGATTTTCGTGGCCCGATAGGGCGATCGCGGGCGGGAATGAACTTTCCTCGTCACTCGCCGTCCAGAGGCGGTCCTTAGGCCTCTGCTTTTTTGTAAACTTGAGCCTTTCACTGCCAGGAGTACCGTGATCATTCCAGTTGAGTCTCGGATGTACGCTCAGGATTTCGAGACCACTCCGAACGAGAAGCGACGAGAGAAGAAAGTTGAAGAAGTGCGCCGCCCGCAGCCACAATGGATAATCAGGAGACACTATTGGTCACATTCTCAAATCTTGGTCGACTCGGTTCTCCCGGAACTATTTATCCGGCGACGCTGCTTTTGCTTTATCGCTGAATTTGCTCGCTGTCGAGACAGGGTACGTGATGCGACGGCCTTGGACGCGTGCAAAAGAACTGAGCAAATGAAGCTGAGAACGTTTCATGCTCATGATGTCGTCAACCCGAATCCCGCGCACAGTCAGTGCATCGGCGATGAGCGAGCGGTGGCAACGCCATGGAACTGCTTCCGCGCACATAATCGCACTCCGTTTCTGCGCAGCTAGTTTCATCAGCCGCTGTAGTCCTGCTTCGAATTCCGGGGTCTGCATATAATCGGCGAAGCCACGAAATGAGGGATTGCGCCAGCCCATATTCGGCGAATCACGGCGTGCATGACGCAAGCCTCCGAGCTTTCGCAAATGCACATAGCCGATCCTCGCGGCCCGCAGCTTTGTCGGGAGGGTCTCCCGATTGAACTGAGGGTTGTGTCTCGATCGGGGGATACTGCGTACGTCTATGACGCGCTTGACGTGATGCGCCCGCAGAAGTTCGAGGAAATCTTTCCATGTGCGAGTCGAATGCCCAATGGTCAAGACAGCAGGCATTTCGGTCTTGACCTTTCTCACGACGAGTACCCTTTTCGTACCAACCCGTGGCAGACCATGACAGTAGAGCCTCCCACTATCTGGACGGTATTGAGAATGTCGATTCGGGCGCAACTTCCACTCCAGTCCGCGTCGCTCATGAGCGGATCATCGTCCGCAGCATCTTGAATCTACTGAGGGCCTTAAGCGAGTGAGGTTGATTTGCGGGCATGAGAACCGTTTCGCCTGCCGTCGTCCGTAGCGGCTTGCCGGAAACCGCAATTTCCGCTTCGTCTTCCAACAGATGTGCCACTGCGTCGAACGGAGCTGTATGCTCACTTAAGCCTTGGCCCTCATCGAAGGCGAACAACGTGACTGTTCCCGTCGCGCGGTTGACTAGCGTCCGGCTGACAACGGCTCCTTCTTGGTAATTCACGAGGTCGATCAAGCGGACGACTTCTGCGATGGGTATTTCCCGCTTACTCTGTGCCTGCCGTGAACTCATCTTTGGCACCTCCGCCGCCATTACCTCTTCTTACCAACTCCATCAGCATCATCCGCACCGCAACACCAGTTCTCCGCCGGCCCCACGCGTTGCTGTTTCTTCGTTGCGTTACTTGGTCCATGATCGCGTCTTTATCTTGGACTGCCCAAGAGCAGTGTTCGCGGTGAGCGCAAGAACGCGAGACTAGACGGCCGCGACTCGTATGGGCGACTCCCGCTATTTCTGTTCATGGCGGGTAATCTTCTTCGCGCGGGTCTTCGTCTCGACGGTATTTGTTTCCCGCGGCCACGAGAGCGTGAGTAGAAAGGCGCTGTTCTCGGCCGCCTCCACATCATGAGGCACGCACTGATTCAGGGCGAGCAGGTGCCCGGCGGGGAGATTCACAACCTGGTCCGGCAGATGGAGCCGGATATGGCCGTTAAGCGAGTGCACCGAGATTCTGCCTGCCGCCGTGTGCTCATGCATGCGTGTATTCGCCTTCATCGCGATCAGCACAATGCGGAGATCCGGGTACTTTACGAGCGTCTTCGAACTTCGTCCTGTGGGTTGCACCCATGATTCATCCCGGTGCAGTTGGTCGAGTTCGCTGGCTAGGTTAAATTGGAGTACTGATCCACTCAGTGTCCCCTCAATAGAGTCGTGCCCGACGGCGCGCGGGTGTGATTCCTTTCTCTTCGGTTGTGCCATGGTTCACCTCTGTCTTTATCCTTGTGGTCAGTCCAAGAACTATCAGACGGAAATAACATCGGTGCGCTGGACGAAGGTCTCCGAACTGCACAGATGGATATAAGCCGACCATCTCTGATTATAGTCCCTACCCACATCGGCTTCGGGAGTCCTCATAAACAAGACACGACAGCAGTCCATGGCGCACCGCTAGGTGAAGAAGAAGTTAACTTGCCAAAGCAGCGTCTGGGTGGCCTTTAGAGTCTGTGTGGCAACTTACTCCCTGGCAGTGAAATCGAGGCCGTAGAACATGGGCGATGATGCTTTGGGGTTTTTCTAGTTCGTGCAGCCGTCCAGGTGCTTGCGCCCGAGTCTTAAGCGGTAGCCTGCCCGTGGCCGATCCTGATCCACATGCGGGTCAGGTTGTAGGCCGTGGCAGCAAGGGCGATTTCGACCCCCACTTTCTCCAATCCGCGCCGTCGGAATTGTCGCATCCCGCGTTGTTCTTTCAAGGTCCCGAAGACCGGCTCGATGATCGCCTTGCGCCGTCGATAGATCGCTCGCCCGCCCGAACTCCTCAACCTCTGCCGCATGCGCCGGTGCTCGGCATGATGCAGACGACCCGCCCGGCGCTGCCGCCCTCCGCCGTTCAGTTCGCGCGCCAGGTTCGAATCCGGCACATAACCTTCAATCCTCCGCGCTTCCAAACTCCTCAGATTCTCCAGCGAGAAGAAGCCACTGTCGGCGCTCACCTGTTTCGGTGTTTCGCGGCATCGCTCCTCGACCGCTTCCACCACCGGCGTCAAGGCGCCGTTGTCCGTCGCTTCCTGCGTGACCCGCTGTTCGAGGATCAGGTGATCCTCGCTGGCTGCCATCGTCACCGTGTAGCCCAACGTGAATCCCTTGCGCTCTTTCAGAAACCGGCTGTCCGCGTCCGTCACCGAGCGCCGCTTCAATCCGCTCTTCTTCAGCCGTTCCAGGCGCGCAGGAATCTCGGCCAACTGCCGCTCCAGCCGCGCGCACTCCTGCTGGGCCAATTCCACCCCCGCCCCCTCGTTGGGGTCCTGGGCATTGCAGGCCTGCTGCCACCGCCGAATCTGACGCCGGATTCGCGTCCGCTCCCGCCGCAGCTTCTCTTCGCTCTCCACCCGGTTCGGCGAGGCGTTGGCCTTCACCCGCGTCGAGTCGATGGCCACGTGTCCCAGCCGCACCAGCCCTGCTCGCTGCGCCTGCTCCAGCACCTGCGTGAACAAGTCATTGAGCGCCTTCGGATGCCGCCGGCGAAACTCGTTCAGCGTCCAGTGGTCAGGCTGCGCCCCGCCCGCCAGATAGCGGAACGCCAGGTCTTCCCGCACCCGCTGCTCCAGCCGCCGCGAACTCGTCATCCCCAGCGCGTAGGCGTACAACCACACGCCCACCATCAGCGCGGGATGATAGGCCAAGCGCCCTTCTTCCCCGTAGTCCGACTCGAAGCCGCTCAAATCCAATTTCTCCACCATCCGGCGCACGAAGAAACAGAGATGATTCCGGCCCAGAACCGATTCCACCCTGGGCGGCAACAAATATCCTTGATCGGGGCTGTAAGTCAGAAATTTCATCGGCACGTCTCCTTCACCCGCATTATACCCACGTGTCAAGATCGTAGTTGTCACACAGACTCTTTAGCGCCTAAATTCTTCATCCCAGAGGAGGCTTATGCACACTTCCGTGAAGCAATCGAGCGAGGAAAGCGAGACGAAGCTCAGTGGCAGAATCACATGGAAGAATATCGGAAAGTTTTTCTCTACCTCACGGCCGAATGGTTCTACGCGGTGTTAACACTGCACGGGGTCGGCATGGTTGGTTTGTGGTTTGTTGCCGGCATGGCCGCAGTAACCTATCTGCTGGCCCGGTACATTCGTCCGCCGTTATGGGCGTCTTGGATGGGGCTTGGGGGAACTCTGGTCGGGTTCGCGTTTTTAATTGTGGCAACGTCGCGTGGGATGTTTGGCACAGGGTGGTATTTTCTCTATCCATTGCCTTTTTATTCGCAGGGTACCTGGCCGCCGTGGGCTACAGGATGTTTTTTTGCGTCACTGGTGACCCTCAGCAGCATTTGGCTCGTCTGGTCGTTGGCCATGATCGGCGCAATCCTCAAGCGCTACCCACTGCGTTATGCGCTCGGCTGGCATTACTTGTCCGGCCAGGCAGGTAAGCAGGGCCGGAAGTTCCTCCGCTTGTCCTCATCACCTTCGTTGCTCTCATCCCAGGCGTGGCGGGCTTTGCGGATGCGTTCGCCGTTTTCACGTTTTACTTTATCCAGTGGCAGGTGAAGGGCTTCGTCGCCAATGCCTTGCTGATGAAGAACCTGACATTTTTCTTTGGCCACATGATGGTGCATGCCACGATGTATCTCGGTGTGGCAATTGTCTATGAAATGCTCCCCAGGTTCAGCAACCGCTCCTGGAAGACGAACCGGATTATCGCGCTGGCCTGGAACGCGGTCCTGGCAATGGTACTGTTCGCTTACTTCCACCACCTTTATATGGATTTCGTGCAGCCGCGCATGCTGCAGGTGATGGGGCAGATGATGTCGTACTTCAGCGCGGTGCCAGCGGCGGTGGTGTCCATCTTCGACGGGCTTCGGGTGGTTTACGGTTCGCGGATGCGCTGGACGATCGCCTCAGTGTTCATGTTCCTGGGCCTGATGGGCTGGGCCGCGGGAGGCGTCGGCGCGGTGATCGATTCCACGATTTCCGTCAATTACTTTTTTCATAACACCCTTTGGGTGCCGGCGCACTTTCACACCTATTACCTGATGGGCTGTGTGCTGATGGTGCTGGGATTCGCAAGCCACCTGGGGGTTAAACTGAGCGGCATGCCGGACAGCCGCCTGGCGAGGCGCGTCATTGTGACGCTTTTCTTAATCGGCGGGTATGGTTTCATTCTAATGTTCTTCTGGGCGGGAGCGCACTCGATTCCACGCCGCTATGCTATCTATCCCCATGAACTCGCCTGGGGAACCCACGATGCCCGTGTAAGTGTTGTCTTTATTGGAATTTTCATTCTGGGACTGCTGTTCTTTCTCTGGGAAACCGGCAGGCATTACCTGAAAATATTCTGGGCACAGTTTAGGAAAAGGCAAATGGAGTCATACATATCTTGAACGGCATTTTAGAAGTTCTGCCTTTGCCTACTTCATAAAGGACGGCAATGAGTCAAGCAACCTGACGACCATTGCTCTGTCACGCCAGATTATTACAGGGCAAGAACCGGGCACTCGATCGCGATGTTTGCAGAATATCCGATGCGGTGAACTGTCCACAGCGGTCTATGCGTTCAACAAACAGAAGACTATTGTCCTGGAGTAAGTGGATGGAAACTAACCAAAATCAAAGAAACATCAAACCTCCTGAATCCGGTCTTGCCACGACCCAGGACAAGCGAATCCTGGAAGGCCGAAGGTCATTCTTTTTGTGGCTGATTGCGGTCGGCACGGCAGCGATGGGCGCGTTACTCGCCGTTCCGCTGGTGCGCTATGTCCTTTACCCGGTCTTTGCGAGGACAACCTCGATTTCGTGGTCGGACCTGGGCAACGACAGCAATTACGGGTCCTTGACAGCGCCCGTCAGGCGGATCGTCAAAATCGAAGAGGTCGACGGATGGCGGGAAGCAGTCTCACGGAAGCCGGTGTATGTCACCAAAGGAAAGAGAAGAGGCCCACTCGATAATACCGAAGTGCTTTCTGCTGTGTGCCCGCACGTGGGCTGCGAAGTTCCCTGGAACGCAACTGAAGGCAAGTTCATGTGCCCTTGCCATGGCAGCCAGTTCTCATCTGACGGTTCACTCATCCAGGGGCCTGCATTGCGCGGGATGGACACGCTCCCCGTCAAGGTCGAGAACGAAGATTTAATGGTGCGTTACGAGTATTACCAGGCTGGACGAGCATTTACATCGTCCGGCAGCGGACTTAAATTAAGGCTCTGCTGTTCGCATGTGGGATAGAGAATTCACCGGCCAGCCGTAGATTTGGCCGACCTTGCGCTTCCCATAGCCGTAAGGGCGTCGGCCAGGCTGAAAGGGGAAAGACGCCCGAGGGTTCCCTTCCTCCTAAACCAATCCTTCAAAAAACTGCTTAATCCGCTCTGCCACTGTTTTGCTTTGCATCTCGTAACTCGTGGCCATATTCTTGCTATGAGTGGCAATAATTGAATCGTCCGGTTTCGTATGATTGATTTCCAGGTGGTGTGTAAAGCCGGCAAGGGCTACCTGCTGGGCATTTAAGGGCAGATTTTCATTGATAGGAACAGCTGGATCGAACTGAATATTGTTCGGGCAATCTAAACGCGGTGAAGATCTTTTTGTCAGGAGATCGCGAAAGGAATTCGCCTGGGCAGTACGTTTTCCCATTTCTCCAAGTTTCCACTTATCAGAAACGTATTTTAAAAGACTCGTGTGATCAAAAATCTGGTCCGTGAAACCGGGATCAACCCATGGAGAAACCAATATTGCCGGGACCCTGACGCCCAGCTTGTCAAACGCGAATGTCTTTGTATTGTCGTCGGGAGCAATCGTAGGCTCTGGCCGCACATGATCGTAAAATCCGCCATGCTCATCGAACAGGATGACGAATAGGGTGGATTGCCACAGATCCTCATTAGAGAGGATCCCGTTGTAAACATTCGCCAGTAATGCTTCTGCATGCCTTATATCCGTCGGAGGATGGGCGTCATTCTGGTGCGATCCGAAGTAGCTTGGTTCAATGAAAACATACTGTGGGAAAGAGTCGGCGGGGTTTTGCACATCAGCACAAAAATTGTCCATATGGCTGTAATGTAATGGGTATCTGAGCTGCTCGACCATGACTAGCGTCTGCGGCACATCACCATAGTAAATCCGCCAGGAAATATTCTTCTCGCTCAGCCGCTGATACACAGTTGGTTGGTCGTACAAATGTATTCCAGGATGAAAAAATCCCTCCGGCATATCGGTATGACCCAAAGAGGTTCCGCTATGGACGAAGAACCGGTTGGGCCATGTCGGGCCCGGAACCGATGAAAACCAGTGGTCGCATATCAGGAAGTTCTCAGCGAGTTTATGCAGGACAGGCAAATCGCCTTTCCGAAAGGAGCCCATAATTTGATAGCGTTCATCTTGCGGCGCTTGCGGACAATGCTGAACGAAGTCGGACACAAATCCCTGACAGTTATTGTGAAGCTGCCGCAGCACGTCATCGAGATCGTGACCAGGATCAACCGTCACACGATCTGCTGCGACCTCAAGCTGAGCAAATTCATGGTTGGTGTCAGGAAAGTCAGGATTGGTACATGTAATATTCGGATCAAAGCCTGCGAGTTTTGGATAAATCGATTGCATGCACCCAAGAACCCTGTCGAAAGAGGCATTCTCGAGCATGAGCACAACGATATGCTTTATGGGGTCTTCCATATTTTCTCTCACATAAACTGGCCTGATGCAGCAATGATGTTCCTGTTGCAATTCAAGGATACTGGCAAAAATAATGTTTTGAAATGTCTGATTGTTTTTTAAGGGAATTTACCGCCACGGCGCGTAGCAGGTGGCCCCCGGGCAAAACTCCAGAGTGATAATACTTTTTATGACAAGGAATGCTTTCCGGGCGGTGGGTTTGTTTACATATCGTGCAGGTGAGGGGTGGCCTGTGAGGTCCCTTAATGTCGCCGTCCACATTGACTTGAGGTGCCCGCTTGGCATCTCAAGTGTTTTCGAGTCCTCTCACTGATCGTCTTTCGGGTGAATGTAGCCGATTGGGTTTTTCTTAGTCGCAGGCGGAGCGAGAAGTTTTTGCACAGCATCAAAGAGCACGGCGATTTTCTGGTCGTGCTCCTGGACCTTGCGGGCCAGATCGCGTTTGGTGGCGAGTAACTGCCGGAGCCTTACGAAGGTTCGCATGATGGCGACGTTCACCTGGGCGGCGCGTTTGCTGCGGAGCACGCTGGAAGGCATTGCAACGCCTTGTTCCGTGAAAACCATGGGCAGCTTGCGACGCCCGCCTCGGCCGCTGCTTGATGTCACAATTTGTGATATCAAAGCCTCGAATTCCTCTGGTGTAAGCTGAAAGGCAAAGTCGGATGGAAAGCGGTCGGCGTTGCGCTTGACCTGCTGGTTGAGAGCAGATGTGGGAACGCCGTACAGTTCTGCCAAGTCGCTGTCGAGCATGACCTTTTCCCCCCGGATCAGGTAAATCCGGCTCGCGATGCGTTCGACGGGGGTGACGGCTTGCGACTTGGCCATAGGCGGGATTCATGCATCATGGTGGTGAGCTGGCAAGCTATCTCTTTCTGTGCGGTCAGGATGGCGTCAAGGCCGGTTTGATCGTAGTGGGCGGGACCGGCGCAGACCAAGAAGCCTTTTTTTTAGGCTGTGGCAGCAAAAGACGCGGCAGGAATTCGTTGTAGCAGTTTTCATTTAACCACGCACACTTGATATCAAAAAGCCGAAGGCCGGGAACGAGGCGCGTCAGCGCGAGGGCGTAGATCGTTAGCTGCGCGATGGGCTTGTTTGTGCGCGCATCGGGCTTGTAATCGAGGATGTGGATCGCGCCGTTGCGGACCTGCAGAAAGTCTATGTGCCCGGTGATGTGACGCGGCTTGTGGCCGGCGTCGGGGTGCTTCGGATCGAGGGGTTCTCGGGGCAGAATCGAGATGCGGTATTTGTCCTCAAGCGCCGCGATATCGTCCTCGTCAAGCCAGATAGGAACTTCGACGGCAACCGTGACGCTGTCGTTGGCCAGCATGAAGCGCTGCAATCTGGAATGCCGGTCGCGGTTGGAGGCGACGCTCGGGATGATAAGCGCCGCCGCGTCGGTGGCGGTGTTGCGCTTTTCCGTCACGACGAGCCGGTCGAGGCTAAGAAAATCGAGCGGCAGTTTCGAGGCGCGAGCCCCCTCCTCCCGCCTGAAGAGTTCGTGGGGACATGTCCGCGAAAGGTTTTCGAGGAAATCGCTGAGCGGGGCGAATTTCGTGTCGCCCTTGCGGTGGTCATCAAGCGTGTCGTCGCGCAGGAAGGCGAGCTTGGCGCGGTAATAAGCGAATTCATAGACCTGCGCGTGATAGAGCTTGACGACGCGGATGAGCTGCGCCGGGGCGAACAGCTTGCGGCCCCGCGCGCGCAGACGCCGGTAGGTCGTCAGGCCGGGATAGGCCGAGAGCCAGCGGGAGATCGTCGTGGGGTTGATGGTGTGTCCGTACCGCGATGACAGGCGGCGGGCGGCTTCTTCGAGGGAATAGCCCCGATTGTAAGACGTGAGGGCATCAAGAATTTCGCCTAAGGGATAGGTCTTATTACGAACACCGCGCGGGCCTGGCGTGAAACGCCGCTTGCAGGCCCGGCAGATGTAAAGGCGGACGCTTTCCAGTTTCTTGAGACGGCGGCCTTTCGGGCGGATGTTCGGGCTGTAGCAGTACGGGCAGCGCTCCGGGGGCTTGATGGGTGATGAGGGCGGGGATCGTGGCGGACGCTTGGGCATGGGGATTTATAGCAGGAGAGCCTGGAAGAGTCACGAATCTGCAAGAAGTCGTGCGGGTGGCATGGTCACGGATTCGCAAAGAGCCGGACGGGAGGGGACGGGCGCGGATTTGCAAGGCTAGCGGGGGAAAAGATGAGGCGCGGCAAGGGTTTTATGGGGTTGGTGTGGGGCGTTTTCCTGATCAGGGCAGTGCCGGCGACTTACTCGTTCGGACGTCCGAGGAGACCTTGAATTTTGCTCATGGCCTGCCGCAGGACGTCGAGAGTAGCAGGATCGCCTTTTGCTAGTCCGGCTGTGACCGAATCACGCATTGCCAAAACAGGCTCAAGCGCGGATTTGAGATCCGCTTTTTTGGTTTGGGTCTGCTCCGCACGCACCTGGTCAAAAAAATCCGACGATAGCTTTTGTGCTTCGCCGTAGTTCTTTTCCTCGACCTTCCGGGTAAGGGAAAGCAACTGATTCTGCAGGGCGCAGATTCGGAGGCGGTCCTGGGCGTCAGCGAGTTTTGCCGCGACTATCTGAGCATTCTTCTGTGACTCTCCAAGTTGCCTGCGTTCGGGCCAGTAGCCGACAAAATACGCAGCCACTATCAGTGCAACGACAAGAAAAGCGACAAGAGATTTCATGGTTGCCTCCAGCCGCGCGATGGAGCCATAGGTCTTATATTTCAGGCTCGCAGTCGCACTGCACACTGTCCAGCCATTCGATGGGGCATTCTAGCGGTTGAGCGACTGAATTCCGAAGTCATTTTAGCGGGCGGGCATAACTCTGTCGATCCCCCTGCCCTCTCCTGCATGTGTGGCACCAATAAACTTGCTTTGAGTGTAGTTAGTCGTGTAACGCCTCAGTGCGTTGAGAAGAAGTTTTCGAGCTGGTCAACTAAGTCCAACTCGGTTTTCACAGAAGAGGCAGCCAGTGATTTACTCCTTTGTACCACCGCTTTGTCCATATCGGTAATCGCCTTCTCGAACCTCACCGCCACAGGGGAAGCCTTCGCCCTCGACGGGAGTGCGTCCCACGTCTTGTGTGCGAAGGAGACGGCACGAGCCATGTCATCCCACCGTATCGGGTTTGCCTTAAGGTTCGCGTCATACCTGAAGCCCGCATAATCCAGCAAGCTGACTCCAGTGGGAATTTTCCCGTTGTCAGTGACGGCGCTGACAAGAACGCGATAGGCCTCAATAGAAGACAGTGCCAATCCGGCGCGATCTTGCTTCTGACGCGCAAGTTTCATGGCCGAGACCTGCGCGTCCAATTGACCGGCTACATCCTTAGATAGCGATCCGCGCACTCCTCCGGCGGCTGCTTCTGCCTCGCCGACGGTCTTGTCGATTCTTGGCCAAGCCGCGCTGAAAGAGATTTCCGTCAAATTCTCGAAGGGTTCGGCCGCCGCGCGCAGTTTTTTGCCGTTCGCATCAGATGGCGCAGGCACCGATGCTGTGGGAGCCGTCTGCGCCGCTTGAACGGCAAAGCTAGTAAGCAGCACGACAATCAAGAACGCGCCCAAGCGAGCCAGAGATCGAGATCGGTTTGCCATGATAAGTGTCCACGCAACTCCGCAAACGGAGGAAACCGGGATTTCCATTTTGGGTCTCCCCGACGACGCCAGTATACATCAAACCGTCGCTGCTGACGCCGGCGTTCGTGAAGTTCCTCATTCCGAGCGCATACCGGAGTCCGCAGATGGCCGCTTCTGGCCTTCGCGCCGAGTTACTGGCATTTGCGTCTCGTCTCGGTTGCACTAGGCGCAGGTATGTTTTGTTGCGAACACCGCGCAGGCCTGGCGTGAAACGGCGCTTGCAGGCCCGGCAGATGTAAAGGCGGACGGTTTCCAGTTTCTTCAGGCGATGGGCTGGCGGTTGCAAAACCGTGGGGGTTCGAGTCCCCCCTTCCGCACCAATCCTCACCTTGATTTTCAGCGTGCGGTAGGTCATTGTCCGCAGCCCGGTCCTGCGCCACGGCTGGGCGTCAAGAGATCTCGCGCAGCCGGAAGATTCCGGGAGAATAAGGGTGTACGGATCGAAAGCGGCAATACTCAGTTGCGGCCCGCCACGGCCGCAAGGCAGGCGGTCCGTGCTCAAACAGAAGGCGAAGACCAGCTTTTTAGAATGCCCCGGCGAAGAAATTCCCGCTTCGCCCGCGCGGTGATATCGCTTTGCATTCGGGGCAGCAGGCGGTGGTCCGAGACATAGGCTTTAATGTGAAGCCGGATGTAGGCCCTGCGGTCGAATCTGTCCTCGATCAGTACAAAAACCGGCTTGCCCGCGTAAAGATAGGGACAAGTATAGGCAGCCTCGGAGCCGATGCGGAGGGCCTCGTCGGGATCGGCATCGGTCGGCAGGTAGAGAAATATTTCCGCCTGGCAGTGCGGCACGCCCATGTTCGAGTCGAACACCTGATTGCTGAGAATCTCGGCGTTTGGGATCGTCACTTGAGTATCGCCGAACGTATAGAGCTTGGTGCTGCGCAGGCCGATATGGATGACTTCCCCATACGCGTCGCCGATCTGAACCAGGTCGCCCAATTGGTACGGCCGATCTCCTAAAACCACCAAGCCTCCGATCAGGCTTTTGACGAGATCCTGCGCGCCCAGGCCGATGGCAATCGCCGCCGAACCGATCGCGGCCAGGAAGGTTTCCCTCGTCGGCGCCAACAGATGGAACGAGACGAATATCGCTGCAAACCACAGAACGATCCGAAAGACAGGTTCGGCTCCCTTGGCCAGGAAGCGAATGCGAGGCCCGCGCCGGCTCAATAAATCCAGCAGACGACTGGCGTAACGGATACAGACCCACGTGAGGAATAGAACGGCGACAACCGAAGTGATCCGGCCGAAGGTGAAGTACTGAAAGATGTCACGCGTTGCCGCGGTCTCACCGAATGGCATGTTCTCTCCTCCTTACAGGAGATTTTGGCGGGCCAGGGCGTCCCGCACGAAACGTCCCGCCTGGGGACACACCCGCAGTCCGGTGCAGGCTGGTTCTAATTCCAGGATCTCAAGCGCCCGAAGACGTTCGAGCCTCCCTCGCGCCTCTTCGATGCCGATGCTGAACACCTCAGCCAACTCCTCAGCGGTGAGGCTGGCGTGCTGAAGGATCGCTTGCAGGGTGAACAAATCGTCCGGTTTCAGTTCGGCCTCAAGACGGCTGTAATTTGGATCGAGGGGCTGGAGCATATGCACTACCGCGCCCTCAATCCGGCCGATACTGCCCAACCAGAGTTCGAGCGCCGACCGGAACAGCCCTTCCGACTGGCGGTAGAGGGCATTGAAGAACAGTTGTTGCGAATTCTGTTCCAGCCCGAAGAATCGGCGTAAGCGGTTGATGCGGGGGTCGCCTGGGGGCATCGGCGCGAATTGCAAGCGCAGACCCGATAACGTGTGACGCTGCAGGATTGCGTCGATCATGTGTTCCTGGCTGACCGACATGGCGTTCACGCAATGAGAGAAGTTCCGCCCCAGCCCCACCACGGCGTCGAGATAGGAGAACGATGCCTGATTCATACTGAGAATCCACAAGGTCGAGCCGGAAGTGGCGGCCATCAGACGCAAGAATTCGCGCTGGGCGTCGAACCCGTTCATGCACCGGAGGAAGGTTCGCTCAAACTCCTCGATGACAGCGACCCTTCTCCCCTGGTTCAGGGCGGTGGCCAGGTCTGCTCCGGGCGAAATCCGGAACAGGTCTCTCAAAAACTCAGACATTTGCTCTTTACTGCGAATCCTTCCGCAAAACTGTCCCTGCACGACGGACACGCCCGTGAACACGGCTCTGGCAGCGCAGCTCAGCAGGCTGGTTTTTCCGCTGCCACGAGCCCCTACGACGAGCACGGTCACACCGTGCCCGGACTGCCAAAGCGAAAGCGCCTGGAGCAGACCGTTCATTTCGGTTTCACGGGCCACCAGGAATCGCTGGTCTTTCACGGGTGCCAGGCTAAACAGCCGCTGGTAAAGGGCGGGCAGTTCCCGGGTCCTGGGTCGAACTTCAAGGATAGTACTCAACCGCACGCGTTCCGTCAGCGGTTCGAGACTGGGAGCAGCTGGCCTTTCCCAACCCAGCTTCCAGGCGGTCCATTGAAAGGCTTGTCCGGCCACTGTTCGAAAAACGCGCGTCGCCGCCCGGATGGATCCCAGAGCCACCTTTCCAAGTTGCCGGGTAGCGCGCGGCGCACCCTGCCGCATGAACAGGGCCAGCAGACCCAGCCGTCCGATTTCGAGGGATGTATGCGTCTGCAGCAGGGTCAGAGCCTGAGCGCGGCAAAGACCTGATTCCGCTGCCGGCTGCGCATCGATCAGAATTTCCTGCCGGTGCTCCAGCAAGGCCAGTGCATTGGCCGCAGCTTCCCGAGGCAGCTTCTTGAGCGTTCCGCCCTCCGACTGCCCGGCTTCCAGCCCAAACGTCAACACTTGCCGTGCTTGCTCGATATCGCGGATGACGGCGGTATGCTCAGCCTCCCCCTCGCGAAAACCTTCGCGCGTGGCGTCCAGCCCCGCATGTTCAAGCGCATTCAGCAGGACACTTTGGGGATGCAGTTGCCGCCAGGGTTTCCGCCAGCCCGGAATCGCCCAGTGAAGTCGTACCGCCTCGATCGAGCCGGGAACGCTGGCCTGGATGCTGGAGCTAAGGCGCTCCGCCCAGTCGCGGGCGCGCTGCTCGGCGGAGAGCAGATTGGCTTTGGGCGACGGAAACACTTCGGGGTTGCTCTGTTCGAGCCCGGCGCGGAACCAGGAAATGGCCTGGGCCATCTCCCCCGTGACGTCGTCGTGCTCGGCGCGCAAGGATTCCAGCGCCTGGCGGGTAGCCTGGATGGCCTCGCGTGACACGCTGGTGAGTTGTCGCTCAAGATTGATCAGTGCACGCACAGCGCGCTGTTGACGATGCCAGTGGCTGATATTGTCCTGCCACCGATCGAGGATCTTGCGCTGCCGGCGATCTGAGAATTCCCGCGAGCGGCGCAGCACCGCTTCGCTGAGCAGGACCGGAGAAAGCTCGGCCCAGTGCCGGTAGGAGCGCACCAGCCGCTCGGTGCGTCTTTGAAGAGAGGTTGATGTCCGGAACCACCATTTTTGCTCCTTGGCGAGCGTCGTCTTATCCCGGTCGCCCCCTGCCAGAATGGCCAGTTGATGGCGGCGAAAAACCTGCCATGCTGCCAGCAGATGGAGGCCGGCCTGCGCCAGCCCGAGTTCAAAAGCTCTATCGAACCCGAGGCGTTCAGCCATCTGACCGCGAACCTGAGCCAGGACGATTTTGCGGAGTTTTAGCGGCCGGGGTGATTTAAGCCGGCTGACCCATGCTTTCCGCCACCTCCCACGCACGTCCGGTCCCAGAATCTCCAGAAGTTCCGCTCCCGAGACAGTGATCACGGGCGGCAGCCGGCGTGCCAGATCATTCATTTCAAACCGGTGCTGCTCTATTGCCGACAGTGTTCTCGCGATCGGCCTGATGGCCTCAAAGCTCCCGACTGGATCAGAGAAGAGGCGATTCTCCATCTCGCCGAACAGCCGTTCAAACGAAGCGGTCTTTCCCGGCTGGAGTTGGCTCGGGGTGATCGAAACGAGTTGATCCCGCGATCGATCTATCAGTGACCGGACATCCCCCTCGGTGGCAGCCATCACAGAGACCAGGCGCTCATTGGCGTGCTGGAACCTGACACGAAACTCTCTCCAGAGGTCGGTCGGGGACTCACCCATGCTTTAATCACTCCTGGCTTTCGCAGAACGATCGTTGATCATTTTACATCCGAATAGGATTTGCCGGGTCTTCACGCTGCTACTAATTAGAGGGCGGATTCACGATTCAGACGACCGAGATCATAGGCGTGTCCGGCTCTGCGTCACGTCCCACCATCGGAGTGTGGATTGATGGTGCGGGTCGTTTGATTTGTGCGGTCACGTGGATCGCGGCATGGGGATGGGGTCGAGATTGTCACCGTGAAAATGCATGTTGAATATTTTCCGCAAGTTCGGCGCGCATAACAGGACGCAGGCGGCGCTTGAACTGGTGCGGCGCGGCGGCCGGGGGGATTGTCGTTGAACGAGAGTAAGATATGCAATGCCGGGGCGGTTCGGCCGCCGCTCTTCGTGCCATGGCGGTCCGGCACAGATTTGCAAAAGTTTTGGAAAAAAAGTCGAGGGACGGTAGGATGTTATGGAAATGGGGCTGGAGGGCGCTTGAAAAGGCTGAAAAAAAGCGATGGTGGAAACGGTAATTATAATGTCAAGGTAGGAGACCTATGACTGAGCTCAAGTGGTCTTGGGCTATCTTGTAGTCATAGAGCGCCTGAGCATATGCCGCTCGCGCGGATTCAGCCGCGGATTCTGCGGCGAGAAGTTCGACCATAGAAATGAGCTGCGCATCGTAGCGGGTCTCAGCGAGTCTGAGGGCTTCCTGCCCGTATGAAGCGATCTTCTGATCCGCCTCCGCTGAACTCAGGGACTTCTCCACACTGGCATGAGTCTGGCTCACTTCCTTCCGGATTTGGAGTGTCTTGAATGAGTATTCCGCGCGCAAAGCTTCGAGACTGCTCTGCTCAGCCTGAATCTGCGCTTTCAGGGCGCCGCCGGTATAGATCGGCGCGAAAAGGCCCAGGCCTCCCGCCATCAACTGAGAGGCGGTCAGCTCAGCGAAGCGGGCGTAGCCACCGGTAAATACAGCCCGCAAGGATGGCCACCGAAGGCTCCGGGCGTACTCGACGCGTTCTTCCTGCGCCTCGATCTCCGCCTTCATTTCCATCAGGTCCGGGCGGCTGGCCAGCGCCCGCCCGATTTCAGCATCGAGCGTGGCTGGAGCTTCAAGCTCCATTTGCGGCTCGGCGAGTTGATAGTTCCCGCCTTCTGGTCGCCCGAGTGCGGCGAAGAGCGCGGTCCACGCCGCGTTCTCGTCCGCGCGGGCCCGGGCCAGGGCCAGTTCGGCAGAGCTTGTCCCAACTCTGGCCAGATCGAAATCCAATTTTGAGCTCAAGCCCACCTCAAAAAACTCCCGGGCTTTGCGCCCAACCTGCCGCCTCTCTTTCAGGTCCTGTTCATTGACCTGGATGGTGCGCTGAAGGCTGAGGACATTCAGAAAAGCGACGGTGGTCTGCTCCGCGGTCCGAACCCGAATTTCATCGAAGGCGCTCTCGGCAGCCCTCACCTCCGCGTTCGCAATCTTGATCGAGTGCCTGGTTTGGCCAAAATCGAAAATGTTCTGGTTGACATTGGCCGCGTCGCTCAGGTTGCGGAAGAACGGCGAAGCTGGAAGGCCCAGAAGTCCCAGTCCGTTGGTGGCCCCGGAAAGCCCAAGTTTGCCGATACCGTTAAAGCTTAGCTGGGGATAGTAACCGGATTTTCGTATTCGAACGTTTGCGCTGGCCTGCTTCACCCGTGCCTGCGCCGCGCGAAGCTCAGGGCTGTTGGCCAGCGCAATTTTGACGGCCTGATTGAGGCTGAGATCCTCTGGCGGTCCAGGCGCAGCCTGACACATTGGGGCGACAGGCCATTGAAAAAACACCATGAACGCACAAGCTATTAAGAGATTTCGACCTCTCATTGCCGTTTGTCTCCAGAACAAAACACGGGCATTTGGAAATTCAAATTGCTTAGGGCTCATAACATTCCGGCACCCGCCTCTCTGTCCATTGAGCCAGGATCACACGCTCCCTCCGGCCACCCCCGAAACCTCCACGGCATTGCCTTCCGTCAGTCCGCCTATGCCTTCGATGATGACTTGCTGGCCCTCGGAGACCCCTGATCGAATCTGAACTTCTGCGCCATTATCAAGCCCGGTTCCCACCTGAACCTTATGCGCCGTTCCATGGCGGACAACCCACACAAACGTCCGGATTCCCTGCATCACAAGCGCCGAATCGGGGATCACAATCGCGTTGTGAACGGTCTGGATATCCAGCGTTACGTTGGCGTACATCCCCGGGCGCAGAGTATGGTCGCGGTTTCTCATGTCGATTTCCGTTTTCATTGTGCGAGTGGCCGGATCGAGCGCCTCCGTGAAGCGCGTTACGGAAGCCTTGAACACCTTTCCCGGATAAGCAGCCGTGGTCATCGTGGCCGGCGTTCCGGCACGTATGAACGGCACGTCAACCTCCGGGACGCTGACGTAAATCCGGAGCGTATCCATGTCCTGCAAGGTTACGACCGGTTGTCCCTTTTGAGACGATGTGCCGGCCTGAATCAGGGCGCCCGTATCCACAGAGCGCGCCGTCACGATCCCGCTGAAGGGGGCGGTGATTTCAGCGTACTGCCGCAGCGCGTCCAGACGCCCCACATTGGCGTGCGCCGTGCTGACCTTGGCCTTTGCAAGCTCGACGTCGGCCTCGGCCACATCATTCTTGCTTCGATACTGGTCGAGTTCCTGTTTTGAAATGGCGTCCGGGTCTTTGCTGTGGACTTCCTGATACCGCTCAAAGGTAGCGGCCTGCAATTCCGCTTCGGCCTTCGCCCTGCTCAAGTCAGCAAGGGCTTGCTGGTAAGCAGCCTGGGCCTGGTCAACCTCCTTCACCATCTCCGGAACTTCGAGAACAGCGAGCACCTCCCCTCGCCGTACCCGGTCACCCTTGTCCACGCGGATCGAGCGGAGATAACCCGCTACCTTTCCGTAGATCGTGGCCTCATTGAGCGCGACCAAGGTTCCGGGAAGCGTAATCTTGCGAGCGAGATCCTTTTGTTGAGCTGTAACAACTCCGACGGCCAGCTTTGATCCGTCAGTCCCAGAGTTCGAAGCCTCGGAATTCGCCCGAGTCCCGTTAGAACACGCCGAGAACGAAAGCAAGCCGGCGAACAAAACCGCCAGGGTGGCGGCAGCACGCGCCCTGGGGCGCAAAAAAGGAAGTTTGCAGTTAACGCAAGTTCGATCAGACACGGGGCGTCAGTCCTCCGGATTCCTTACTTTTCGACTTTAGCGTGACGTAGAGTGCAGGGACGATAAAAAGGGTCAGAACGGTGGAAGCGGCCAGCCCTCCGACGACGGCGCGCGCCAGCGGAACGTTCGCCTCCGAACCTGTCCCGATATAGAACGCCATCGGGAGCAAGCCCGCAATGGCGGCGCAGGAGGTCATCAGGATCGGCCGCAGGCGGATGCCGCCGGCACGAACCGCCGCCTCATAGGCGGGCATCCCTTCGGCCCGCAGACGGTTCGCAAACTCCACCAGCAGGATGCTGTTTGAGACAGCGATACCCACCATGAAGATGGTGCCGATATAGGATTGGATGTTCACGGTTGTTCCCGTCAACAGCAGAATGAGAATGACTCCAACCATCCCGAGCGGCACTGCCAGCAGGATAATCAACGGGTCGAGGAATGACCGAAACTGGGCGACCATCACCAGATAAACCAACGCAATAGCCATCAGTAGCCCGAAGGCAAGTCCCGAGAATGATTCCCTCATACTCTGCACCTCACCGCGCACGGCGACGTGATAGCCCGGCGGCAGGGACACATGGGCAAGGCGACCTTCAATATCGTTGGCAACCGATCCAATATCGCGCCCGCTGACGTTGGCGTAAACGTCCGTCACCCGCGTGATGGCCCGGTGCTCGACTTCCACCGGAGCCACGCTGCGAGTGATTGTGGCGATGTTCTTCACCAGTGTGACGTTTTGCCCGCCTTTTCCATCCAAGCCTGGACCTGCAAGCGGAATGTCTTTGAGTGTCGCAATGTTGCGGATCAAGTCCTCAGGATACTGGGCGCCCAAAAAGTAGTGGTTTCCGTTATGCGGGTCGATCCAGAAGGACGGAAGGAAACTGACGCTGGAGTTGATCGCCGTCTCGATGTTCTTGACCACGTCTTCCTGGTTGAGCCCGAGGTACGCGGCCTTGGTGCGGTCCACGTCGATGTTCAGGACGGGATAATCAAGGCTCTCCGGAATCCGCACATCGGCCGTGCCGGGGACATCCTGAACCTGGGCCACGATCCTCCGCGCGATGTCCTGTGCATCTGTCAGGCTGTTGCCGGAAACCTGAATGTCAATTGGTGACGGCAATCCGTAGTTGAGGGCGGAGCTGAGCAGGCCTCCGGTATCAAAGGCGAAGCCCACGCCGGGAAACTCACCGGGCAGCACTTTCCGCAGCCGGCGCGCATACTCCTGCGGTGTGCGTTGATGATCTCCGGCAAGCTGCACATTCATGAAGCTGTCCATGGGCCCCGCGTTCGGCGTAAAGGCCGCCGGCCAATCGTAGAGCACCCCGGTGTTCGTAACGATGGTGTTTATTTCGTGAGCGGGGATCACCTTCCGAACCGCTTCTTCAATCCGTGCCGCCAGTTGCTCGCTCAATTCAATCCTCATGCCGGAAGGGCCGTGAATCAGAATCGTGAACTGCCCGGCGTCAATGGGAGGGAAAAGCTCTTTTCCAAGAAGGGGATAGAGCGCCAGTGCGCCGGCGAAGGCCAGCGCCGCCGCCGCAAGCACAGTCTTCCGGTGCCCCAGCGCCCGGCGCAGCCAGCGCTCGTAAACCTCCTTCAGACCTTCCAGCTTGCCTGCCAGCGCAGCGAATGACAGCCGCTTGAGAGGCTCCGCTGCGGCGTCTTCTTTTTCCGGGCGCAGGAAGCGCGAACTATAGGCTGGGATCAACGTCATCGCCAGCACATAGGAGGCCGCCATGGCGAAGGCCACGCTCAAAGCCAGTGGAGAGAACAGGAAACGCCCGAGGCCGCTGATGAAAACCACAGGGAAAAACACCACCACGGTGGTAATCGTGGAGACGATCACCGGCATGGCCACTTGTTCAGTTGCATCTTTGGCGGCAGCCAGCGGAACCTTCCCCATTCGCAAGTGTCGAATGGTGTTTTCCAGGACCACAATCGAGTCGTCAACAAGCCTCCCGACGGCAAGCGCCAGGCCGCCCAGGGTCATCATGTTCAGCGTGTTATGGGTGGCGTAAAGGCCGATGACGGCTGCCAGAATCGAAAGGGGAATGGTCAGGAAAATGACCACGGTAAAGCGGGCGTTGCCCAAAAACAGGAGCACCATCAGGGCCGCGAGAACGGCCCCCAGGATGACCTCTTTCTCAAGCGAATCGAGAGAACGGCGGACATAGACGGACTGGTCAAAGATCACTTTCAGGTCAACGCCTGTGGGGATCCGCGCCCGGATGCCCGCAAGCGCCTTTTTGACGCCTTCAACCACCTGGATGGTGTTCGCTCCCGGCTGGCGATAAATCGGAATATAGACCTGTCTCCGGCCATTGATATGAACTACGTTGCTCTGGATCTGGTGGGTGTCCTCGGCCTGGCCAATGTCCTTCACGAAAACAGGAGCTCCATCCACAATCTTCAGCGGGAAATTGTTAATCTGCGCCACCGTCGGAACCATGCCGTTCGTCACGATCATGTAGTCGGTCGTTCCCAGCTTGGCGTCGCCTGTGGGGATCAGCGTATTCCACTGGCGAAGTCCATTCACCACATCCAGCGGCGAAAGTCCCCGCGCCGCCAGCTTGTTGGGATCGACATAGACGAGGATGCGGCGAATGCGGCCGCCAAAGACCGCCGGTGCGATCGTTCCCGTGATCCCGCTCAGCATGTTGCGGATGTTGAAATATGCGATATCGTAAAGCCTGGTCTCGTTCAGCGTCTTGCTCGAAACGGTCACTAACGCCAAGGGAATGGTGGCCGTGGGGTCAAAGGGCATCACCATGGGAGGGATCGTGCCCGGCGGCATGTAATAAAGGTCTGAGATGGCGAGTGAAGACACCTGGGACAGGGCCGTGTTGGGGCTGATATCTGGACGGAAGTAATCACGCACAACGCTCACTCCGAGCAGGGTCTTGGAGGTCTGAAGCGAGATTCCATTGGCCTGTGAAGTCCAGCGCTCAATCCGGTTGGTAATATCGCGCTCCATCACCTCCGTCGGCATTCCGGGATAGAGCGTAAGAACCTGAACGGCGGGCGTCTTGAAGATCGGCAGAATGTCCGCAGGGATGCGCAATAAGACGGTGATCCCCAGCAGAACGATGGCGAGGATTCCCACCACAACAAGATAAGGGTTTCGAAGCGCTGCTCGAACCATAATCTCCTTCGGGGTGTTGCCTTGTCGGCGGGCGTGAAAGCTCAGCGAGCCTGCCGTTTAATGGAATCAGCGATCTGCTGCATTGAAGCTGTGTCGAGTGCCGCGACGAGACTGTACACAAGCCCTCGATGACACCAAAGAGCGGAATTCAGCCCTTGATTCGATTCCCAGACTTCAATGGGCCTTTTCTTAGTCTCAAACGACTTGGGCTCCGGTGTGACAAACAAAGAGACCAACGTCTGGTCAGATTCACGCCGGTAGTGAAGGAGGGCGGCTTTTCGTCCAGCGATGTCGCAAACTCTGGCGTCCTGCAGCACAGCGGATGGAACCTCCGGGACCCGCACAGGGAAATCAACTCTTCCCTGGAACCAGCTTTCAACCTCCCGCGCCGACGGAGAAACGATCTGTTCCCGCCCTGGAAGGTAGTGCAAGTGGTCCGCGATGAAATCACGGGCCAGACGGTCTGGAGAAAGCGCGTGGTTGCTGCGATACCAGTGCAGACCGGCAGCAGCCAATCCCAGCAAAACCATCGCAGCGACTGCGGCGACGCCAATCCACACCCGACGGCCGCTGCCGCGAATGGGCCGGCGGCCTTGAATTCCCGCCTCGACTTTATTGCGGAGCGACTCCGGGGCGACTTCGGTCTTCGCCAGATTCCGCACATGGCCGCGCAAAGTTTCCTGCTCATAGGTGAACTCCTGGCACAAGACACACTTCGTGAAGTGCGTGCGGATTTCCGGCGAGGCTTCGCTGCCGTTCTCGGCTTCAATCCATGCCTGCTGATATTCTGCGCAGGTCATAGGTTCTTCTCCTCCAGCGGCCCATAGGCAGACAGCGACCGTCGAAGCTCCTGACGGGCCCTGAACAACTTTGAAGCAACCGTCCCGAGCGGCAATTCGAGTATTTCCGCAATTTCCCTGAGCCGGAATTCTTCAGCATCGGAGAGCCAGATGACGGCGCGAAGATCTTCAGGCAGGCCCTCGATGGCGGTTCGAACGTCCCGGACGGCTATGAACTCCGGCAGTGAATTCCGAAGAATCTCAGACTCGGGTATGAAAGCTTCGGTTGAGTCATGGAATGTCTTATGGGAGAGTTGACGCCTGTATTCGCTGACGAAAGCGTTGTAAAGGGTTTGAAAGAGCCAGGCTTTGGGGTTCTTCGTGATCCGTCCCCTGTTTTGCAAGGCGCGAAGAATGCATTCCTGAGTCAGTTCCCGGGCGCGGTCGGGATCGCGTGTCATGTGTAATGCGAACCGAAAAAGCTCGTCGAGACAGCGCGTTACGGCTTCTTCGACCGTGAAAGTGCGCCTCGGTGCCGAATTCTCGATACTTCCCACCGTACTCCGGAGTTCCATGGCTATAGGTTAGACGCGCAGGGGCCCCAAATTTATCTGGGTACCGAAAATACTTCCGAATTCCAGCCGGGACCACAGATAATTCGCACCCCTTGTCCTTCGATGAGATGTGGGGCCTCGTCACAGAAACTGTAATAAACCGGCGGGCACAATCACTTACTTAACGGAGGCATTTGAGCCAGGCTGCGCAGGCATGTCCGACCTGATCTGGGTCGAGGCTTCCAGCGATTTGGCGTGAGAGTTCTGTGGAGCTATCACTGCCAGAAGCTAAGATCACAATTCCATGAGGAGGAAAGAATGAAGCGTAAATTATTGATGTCATTAGGGATCGCCGTAATCGGCATTGCCTTTAGCGGGCTGGCGATGGCGCAGGATTCTATCGTCAAGGTCGAAAGTCAGCACAGCTTTGACCAAACCGTCTCACAAGTGAAGTCGGCCACGGGCCAGAACGGCTTGATGGTTATGGGCCATCTGGACCAAGGGAAAATGCTCTCCATGACGGGGTTACAGTTGAAGGGCGAGTCGTTTCTGGTGGGCAACCCGAACATGGGAAAGAAGTTGTTTACTGCGGACCCTACTGTCGGCGTGTTTGTTCCCATCCGTATTTTCGTATACGAAGGGTCAGACGGCCACACTTACGTAAGCTACGAAAAGCCATCGGTGGCGCTCGGCCAGCTTAATAACCCGCAGGTTAGCATGATGGCCAAAATGCTGGACATGAAAATCCAGGGCATCGCTCAGGCAGCCACGCACTAAGCGGCCGCAAACCCCCGGCGCAAGCGCGTTGAGAAAGCGAGGTTAATGTGAGAAAAGGTTTGGGAACTCTATTACTCACGGGGCTGACTTTGGCGCTGGCGTCCGTGGGGCCAAACATATTCCCTGCGGCAATGGCTGGCTACGGAACGCTGAACGTCCTGGCAAAGCAGTGGTTGATCCCATCCATCGTCGGACTGGCAATCATCGCACTGCTTGCCAGGAAGCGGAATCCGCTGGTAGCCCGGTCCATTGCCTGGGGGGCAGTGGCTGGCGCCATTGCCACCGTAGCTTTGGAGGTTGTCCGGTTCACGGGGTTTCATCTCGGTTACATGCCGGGCAGCCTGCCCAAGCTGATGGGAGTGTTGTTGCTCGACCGGTTTGCGCTGGGCCCCAGCACGGCGTCGAACATCGCCGGATGGGCCTACCACTTCTGGAATGGAGCGGCGTTCGGAATTATTTTTGTTCTGCTCATCGGAACGAAAAGAGTATGGGCGGCCGTTGTGTACGGTCTGGCGCTCGGTGTGGGATTTATGCTCAGCCCGGTCGTGCAGTCACTAGGCGTGGGCTATTTTGGCCTGGACTTCTCAGTTGGGTTTCCCGTCGTGATCTCGCTGGCCCACGCGGCCTTCGGCTTGGCGCTGGGACTCCTGGCTCGCCGTTTTCTGGGTCCGCAGCCAAGCGTCGTGCTTTCTCGGATCCGGTTAACTCTGTCTCACTGTGCCCCGGAGGCGAATCCAAGTCACTCCACGGGCTAATTCTCGGCATGTAGCGCAGGCGAGGGTGGGTTCGCCCGGCGGAAGGTTCAATTTGGAATCATCGCCGGGCTAGCGAAAGCAGGCACGGATGCTCCCCAAACTCTGGTTTTCAGCAAACTCTTGGTCTCGGCAGATCAGTTCGCATGCAACGCCAGGAAGGATACATGTCAGAGAAAAGGAAGTATTGGGCGTTTCAACTCGCCGTCCTCATTTTGTTCACCCTGACCGCCGCCATCGGTTCGGGTCAGCAAGTTCGGATCGAGCGGAAACCTAAATTCATAAAGAACGGTCAAAAGACTCTTCCGTTCGAGGTGACACGCCACATCGTTCCGTTACGTCAAATCGAGGGTGGAGGCCCTCCGCGTGACGGTATTCCTGCATTGATTGATCCTGAGTATATTCCTGCGGAGGCTGGGCGCCTTCTCGAACCCTCTGACCGCGTGCTTGGGGTCCTCTTTAATGGGGAGGCGAGAGCATATCCAATTCGCATCTTGAATTGGCACGAGCTTGTCAACGATACCGTGGGAGGAAGACATATTCTGGTGAGTTGGTGCCCGCTCTGTGGTTCGGGCGTAGTTTACGACCCGATGATCGGCAACCAGCGGCATATTTTCGGAGTTTCAGGGCTCCTTTACAAGCGCAACCTTTTGTTTTTCGACAGACAGACAGGAAGCCCGTGGTCGCAACTGCTGTCGGAGGCAGTGACAGGATCGATGGCAGGAACCAAGCTTCGCGCCCTGCCTGCTGAAGACACAACGTGGGAAAATTGGAGGAGATTGCATCCGGATACGCTCGTCCTTTCCTTCGCCACAGGTTACCAGCGAGATTATCGCGCTGATCCCTATGCCGCTATGCCACTTGCCCGAGACCCGGCGTTATTGGTAGCGGCTGAGGGAGAGGCGGAAATCTTTCCGTTCTCGCAACTGCATAAAGCCCAGGCTCCGGTAACCGAGCAACTCGCGGGTCAACGTTTTATCATCCGTTTTGAACCCCATTCGAAGACAGCGCAGGTTGAATCTGAATCGCCCGGTCGAATAACTTGGTTTGTGGGATTCAAAGAGGATCTCCGGCACTTTTTACCGAAGGCGCAGGTCTATCACTTCCGCAAATCAAAGAGACGATCTAATGAAAGCAATGGCATATAGATATTTGACGGACTGCGTATTGCCAGTCAAAGATTTTAGGGGGTGAATAAATGGCGAAAGCATACGACTTGGTCGTGATCGGAACGGGCTCGGCAGGTTCGACAGTGGCATCTGCCTGCCGTCACGAAGGCTGGGAGGTGGCAATTGTTGATTCGCGGCCCTTCGGCGGGACCTGCGCCCTGCGTGGTTGCGATCCGAAGAAAGTGTTGGTCGGTGCGGCCGAAGCCATCGACTGGGTGCAGCGGATGAACGGAAGCGGAATAATCTCTGGAAATGCACGCATCGATTGGCCGGAACTGATCCGCTTCAAGCGCACCTTCACGGAGCCCGTACCCAAAGCGCGCGAAGAAGGCTTTGCCAAGTCGGGGATCGCCATTTACCACGGAAAAGCGCATTTCGTGGGACCGGGGACAATCCAGGTCGGTGACGATATGCTCGCAGCAAAGCACATCGTGATTGCAACCGGAGCGCAGCCAGCCAAGTTGAACATTGAGGGCGAAGAGCACTTGATCACGAGCGACCAATTTCTGGAACTTGAATCTCCGCCGCGGCGTATCGTCTTTGTCGGTGGCGGCTACATCTCCTTCGAGTTTGCTCACGTAGCAGCACGCGCAGGATCGCAGGTCACAATCCTGCATCGTGGCCCGCACGGTCTGGAACGCTTTGAAGCCGACCTGGTGGACAGGCTCGTGAAGTGGTCCCGGCAGGTCGGTATCGATATCCAGTTGGAGACGTCGGTGAAGAGCATCGAGAAGAAGCCTTCCAGTCTGATCGTGAAGACATCACGTCATGGCGAAGAAAAGGAATATCCAACAGATTTGGTTGTGCATGGCGCGGGGCGTGTGCCCGAGATTGACGGTCTGGATCTTGTCCTGGGAGGTGTAGAACACGACCGACATGGGGTGAAAGTGAGTGAGCACCTGCAAAGCACGTCTAATCCCGCGGTTTACGCTGCGGGCGACTGTGCGGCTAGCGGCAACCCGCCTCTGACCCCGGTGGCCGGGTACGAGGGCCGGATCGTTGCATCGAACCTATTGCGGGGAAATCACCTGAAAGCGGATTACGGAAGCGTCCCCAGCGTGGTTTTCACGATTCCCCCACTGGCCGCGGTAGGCCTCGACGAGCGAACGGCCCGCAATCGCAGTCTACGTTTTCGTGCGGGAGCGGGCGATATGTCAAGCTGGTACTCGTCGCGCCGAACCGGAGAAACCTGTGCCGCCTATAAAATCCTGGTGGAGGAAGGAACTGAACGTATTCTCGGCGCACATCTCCTCGGGTCGCACGCTGACGAACATATCAATCTTTTCGCGCTGGCAATCCGCAAGGGGATACAGGCCTCGGACTTGAAGGAAACGATCTACTCCTATCCGACACATACTTCGAACACTCAATATCTGATTCCCTGAGTGCTGCGGTAGAGACGAAAGACACATCTTGAATTTCGGTCGAACGATCGCAAGCACTGTTGTGACCCAAGGGAACCAGCAAGGCTGGCATCGCCTTTGGAGGTCTGCCGTTCTTGAAGGGGATGATTATCCCGCCGGTGTCTCTGACCAGGGCCTCGTTGCGCCCACGCAGGATTCTCGGTCGGCGGGAGGCCGTCGCGCCATGCCTGCGAGGCTGCAAACCTGGAAGGTAAAAACATGCAACTTCTGGAAATAGCCCCCTTGATAACGGCAGTGGCTCTTGTCATCAGTGCCATCTTTGTTGCCGTCCAATTGCGGAACGCGCGTCGCGACCGCTTTGTGGCGGTCACCAATGAATTGTTTGACATCTGGCAGAGGCCGGATTTCATGACGGCACAACTGTGGTTGATTCACGATGTGACTGAAGATTCCTGGAAGGAATTCCTGAACCGGCACGGGAAGGAAGGCGAGACCGCATTTCTGCGCGTGACGGGTTTCTACAATCGAGTGGGTGCGCTGGTCACTCTCGGGATTGTGGACGAGCGAACAATCCTGAGAACCATTGGCGCCACGGCTTACGCCGTTTGGGCCAAAACAAAGCCGCTTATAGAAGGAGCACGGACGGAGAATCTGGCGCTGCTTCGGGAATTTGAGCTATTGGTACCCATTTGCGAGTCTTTCCTGAAAGGACGAAGCGGCGGCTAGGTTGGCAGTTCCGCGTCGGACCGCTGGGAGAGGTCGAAACAAGCTTGTCAGGCGATGAGTTAAATTTTCGGTTCTTTACAGCGACAGGCAAGGAAGTTCCAGCCATAACGGCGGACGAAATGCGTGAGGTGGACCGCATCGCAACGCAAGAGACTGGCCCGAATCTCTACCAGATGATGGAAAATGCCGGGAGGAATCTGGCGCTCCTGGCGATCGAACTTCTTGGAGAGAACTGGCAGAAGGCCAAGATCGTCGTGCTGGCAGGGAGCAGTGGCAATGGAGGCGGCGGTATTTGTGCGGCGCGGCACCTTGCCAATCGCGACGTTGATGTTCGTCTGTGTCTCGCCCAACCCGAGTGCCTGGGCGAAGTTTCCGGATGGCAACGGAAGATCTTCCAATCTACACGCGGGCAGGAAATTGACAGGAGTCAGCTTCCTGAAGAACGGCCGAATCTTGTCCTGGATGCACTGATCGGATACGGCTTGAAATCGGCTCCTGATGCGGGTATGGCACAGCTTATCCGCTGGGCGAACTCATCCCTGAGTCCTATTCTTGCGCTGGACTTACCTTCCGGCTTGAACGCCACGACTGGCGAAACCTCAGGGACATGCATCGCGCCGAAATGGACCATGACCCTGGCGCTGCCTAAGACAGGGCTCTTGCCGGGGAGAACGGGTGAGCTTTATCTTGCGGATATTGGAATTCCACAGGCCACGTATCGGCATCTGAACCTCAAATACGAAAGCCCCTTTGAATCTCGTTTCTGGGTCCGGCTCCATTGCCGAAAAGTTCTGGGGTTGACCTGAGTCTCGCAATTCGTGTCGACCCAGAAGTCTCCAAGGCTGCAAATCGCCGCACATGGCGAGCACCTGATGAAGACCTGCGGTCCTCGCGGCGATGAATTCATTGGGGAAGGAAGTCGACTATTTGTCGTAGACATTATGGCCAAGCTATCCGATCTAAAACTGAGGTATCGAATCTTCATGAAGACCTACCGGTATCGCCAGTTTGACTGGCGCCCTGGCGCGGTACTGCAGAAGTCGCTTTCTCAATCGCGAATTACCGTGGTGACCAGCGCGGCCTTCTTCCGCCCCGATCAACCGCCATTCGATCCGTCAATCCGCGGCGGCGATTATTCATTTCGGGAGATGCCGCTCGGAGCCGATTTGGTCACACTGCGGATCGGCCACAAGAGCGACGCTTTTGATCACTCCGGAATTGAGAGCGATAAGAATCTGGCGCTGCCGCTGGATCGTTTGCGGGAATTGAAGGCTGAGGCGCACATCGGGGACGTGGCGCCGCGTCACTACAGTGTGATGGGCTCGATCTCCGCTCCGGCGCGCTTGGTCACTATTACTGCACCAGAGATCGCGCGCAGGTTGTCGGAAGACGGAACAGACGGCGTCTTGCTGACTCCGGTTTGACCTCTTTGCCACCAGTCTGTAGGACTGGTTCAAAGCGTGATCGAGAAGTCAGGCATACCCACCGTTTCGATCAGCTTGCTGCGCGAGGTAACGGAGCGGGTCCGGCCGCCTCGCGCACTCGTCGTCAATCGTCCGCTGGGATATCCGCTCGGAGCACCGCACGACATTGACTTACAGAAGCGCATCGTGATGGCGGCTCTCGAACTTCTCGCGCATCCCGTCCAGGGGCCGCTTCTTGTGGATTTCCTAGAAGGAGTCTGAGGGAACTTGCCCCTGTTCCCAATGAGATATCCTCCAACAAGAAGCCGGGCTGCTCCATCTAAGTCTTCACTTCGCTGATCTGGATTACCGGCTGGGTGTTCGTGAAGTTGGGAACGTCATCTAGAATGGCTTGGGCGTGAGGCCCAAAGGAGGTCTGAAAGGCTTCTATCGACTCAAACAGGAGATGTCCCATGGCAAGGTAAGGGGCGGGCGATCCGGGCGTTGCGCCTGCCAAGCCCTGCTCGACAGCAGCCCCTTTGAGCGCGACCCCCAATTTCTGGCGGACCAGCGGTATATGTGTGTCCAGGTAATATGCCATTTTGAATGTGCTGTCTTCGCCATTTGGATACATAACGCTGACTTTGATCTTCATCAACTCCTCCTGACTTATTTCGAATTCCCTTCCTGGTGAACAGAGGACCGCATGCATGGCGTTGGTTCCAGCCTCTGTCGCTACTGCCTGAAGCTCTTTAGCATAGGCCGGCGCCCCCTGCGCTTGCAGCTTTTGAGACCCGGTGAGACTTCCCCAGTCGTCTGGCGCGCGCGGAATTTATCGCTTGATATCGTTGCCCAATGATGCCAAGTTTGTTCATCGGCGCCCACATTCCCGGTGTTTTGATGAGCGCCCTCGGCTGCTCCTTAATCTCTGTTAGGCGAGCAGCCCCGCGAAGCGTCAATGAGCCTTTTTTTGCAACTGCAGCTCTCGAAGATTGTCGCACGTCCATTTGTATGGAAGGTCCTCGATTGTGCCCGGTGCCCTAATCCGCTCGACCGCCTCCAAACAGTCAATCAAAATCTGCCGCTGCAAGCCTTTCTCCCCGATATTGCCAAAAGTAAACCCGAATGGGTGCTCCAGGAAAAGAGCGCGTGAGGGCTTCACTTGCTCCGTGATTTCCTTCACCATGGTCAGGGACATCGTCGCCAAGCCCGCCTCGTCAAAAACCCTCTGAAGCAGCCCCACGGACTGCTGGCACACCGGTCAGGCAGGCGCGAGCAGGACGAGGTCCACCCGATCCGTCTTGAGCTTCTCCGCAACCTCGGGACCAGTCTCCTTTATAAGCGGTTCGGCAATCGGGATGTAACCCATAAAGGAAAAGTGGCGATGATTCAACGGGCCGATCACTCCTTCAGTTTCTAGCTCCCGCAAGCGCTCGATCGGGAAAATGCAATTGATGTCCTGGCTGACTCTGCGCGTGTTATAGCCGACGTGTGATAAACGCAGATCATCAAAACTCACGTCATTCGGAATCTCGCGGTAAGAGGCATCGCCGGTTTTGTTGCGAATGTCAAACGCAGGTCCATTCGCGCGATGGACGCCCGCCGTTGTGACCAGCGCCACACGGCATTCCTCGACCGGTTTGGTCAGCGGATTGATGCGCGAAGGGGTTTCGCAGACAACCCATTCGAAATCGGGAAGGATCCGTTTGCGGATGTACTCCCGTTCAACTGCGGCAAAGTTCATCGATGTCACTCTTTTTCATCCGTGGTTTGGCTTGGCGCCGTCGGGGGCCATTTCCCGAATTTGCCGCTCCGTAATCTGCCGTGAAGCCTAAACCCCGATATCGGGCTCGACCATCAAGCCGTCCAGAAACTTGTTCAAATTGTTGAACAGGCCGACGACACCCATGAACTCAACCAAGCCCTTCTCGCTCAGGCCCAGGCCCTTGAGAGCTGCGGTATGGGCGTGAATGCAATAATGACAGTTATTCGTGGCCGAAACCGCCAGCGCCACCAGTTGTTTCTCACGCGGCGTCAACTCCCCAGGACCCATCACCGTTTTGAATTGGTTCCAGGTCGCTGTTAAAAGCTCCGGATAGTTGTCCATCGCCCGGAAAAGATTGGGGACGGCTGGAATTCCCATTGTCGTCTTGATGTCTTCGTATACATGTTTCACATTCTCTGTAGTCTCGTCTTCAATGACCATTTTCACCTTCGCCATGGTTCCCCTCCGGTTTGCTTTCGAACTTCGCGTGCACGGTCTATGTGATGCAACACCATCCCAATAAGATTCGGCGGCAAGGATTACATCTTGAAAGCGCAGCCCGGACATCATCGAACCGATCCGACCGGAATTTGTCTCGCTCTTGTGGTGTTCGCCCGACCCGACGCACGTCCCCAGGTATTGCAATAGAAGGCGTGGTTTTGTCCCCTTGCACAAAACATATGATTATGGGAACGGTTCATGCTCGACCGCCGATCATTTTATTTCAGTTCATGCGGCGCGATGGTGATCGGCACATCCTGCCGCCGGTACATGCAAACGCCGTTCACGTCCTCGCACACATAATAGAGAACATAGGCGGAGAGGGTGACGGGCCGGGCGCTCCTTTGCTCGGGACCCCGCACTTCGAACTCCACTTCGCGGGGTTCTTTGCTGACCGCCTCGGGAGGGTTAGGAACACTCACTAGGCGCTGGCTGACCTTCCAGCCAGCGGGCGGGTTGACCCAAAAGACAAGGTTCCCGGCTTCGTTGTTCCAGTGAGCCTTCTTCGCCGGATTCGGCCGGAACATCACATGCACACGGTCGGTGACATCTTCGGCCCGGGTATCCGGCACGACCGCAGTTTCAACTTGGACGAACTGCCCATCGTCGCGCAGGATTCGTCCTCGCGGGTCCGGGTCCTTCACGCTCGTTGCGGCGGCCGCAAAAGTCTTTTCGGGATGAGCAATTTCGGCGCCTGCGGGCTCGACCGAGAGCGGCGCCGGAGTCTCGCCACGTGCAGCGATTTCCTTGCGCGCCGTCTCCACCCAATCGTAAAACGGATAAGGCTTATCAAGTCGCGGGCCGTATTGCTGGATGCGCCGCCGCCAGATGTACTGGTTAGGATCGATCTCCAGGGCTGCGCTCCATTGCTCGACCGCCTTCTGGAAATCTTCCGGCTGGCGGAACTCGGAATCGTACCGCTTTCGATACGCCACGCCGAGGCGGAAGTGGAGAGGCCCCATCTCCGGCTCCAGACGCAGGGTGTGTTGGTAGGCCTCGATGGCCTCGCTGAGCCGCTCAGGCCCGCCCCATTCGGCGAGCGTGTTTGCATAAGTTTCCCAGGCCTTCGCCGTGTTCGCGCGCGTGGCTTGCTTCAGCGAATGCAAGTCCGGAGCGATGTCTTCGACGGCCGGCAGGCGCGCAGGTTTCTCGAACGTCTGGTTGAGGAATTTCTCTTCGATCTCCTCATGCTTCGGGTTCACCAGCCGGATTACGCCATACTCGTCAATGGCCAGCGTAATGGGGACGGCGGAAGTTCCGAGCAGGTTGAGCGAGTCCACCAGGATGGGCCACCGCATCTGCTTCCACTGCATGAAGAGCCGGGCGCGGTCCGGATGCTGCTCTTCGATGATCCCGGCCATCTGGACTCTGCCCTCTTCCTGCCATTTTTTTGTCCACTCGTGCCACCCGGGCACATGCACGCGGCAGCCCGCTCACCAGGAAGCGAAAATGTGAAGGATCAGTTTCTTGCCGCGGAAGTCCGCCACAGAGCCGGGCCGGCCGTCGCGCAGCCGGGGGAAAATTAACGCGGGAATCATTTGGCCTTCATGAAACTCGACCGAATGAGACCTTAAAGGATCTGTCCGTCCTGTGTCGCGGTTCAGCATGATCCCTGTCAGTCCTCCTGCCGCAAGTCCAATCGCAACGATGCCCATAATCCATTTCTTCATCTCCAAGCCTCCCGCCCGGTCTGGTTCCTGGTAACGAACAGGACACTGCCGGGCAGGACTTTACCTCAGGAATCTTCCCTTGTTTCCCTGAGTAAAGTCCTTGATCAGAGCCTATTTCAGCTTTCGTGCCTGAGCTAGATCCTCTTCAACCCCCTCGCGGACATGATAATCTTCGGCCTGATGAATCCATCGGATCGTGCCGGTCCTGTCAATCAGGATGAGCGTCGGCGTATTGACGCTTAGCCCCTCGCGGTTGCGGTATTCCGGCGAACGAGTGCCGTAGAGTTCCATGGCCACGTGTTTTGAATCCGAAAGGATAGGAAACGAAGCCTTCAGTTTTTCCTCGACCCACTTCCCTCTGCTCGGAGGGTCCACGCTGACGGCCAGGATCTGGACGTCCAGCTTCTTGAAATCCGCATCGTGTTTGGCGATCTCACCGAGTTCGCCCATGCAGTACGGTCACCAGTAGCCTCGATAAAAGTCAATGAGAACGTCGTGCCCTGTGAAGTCTGAAAGCCTGACCGTCTTGCCATCCGCCGAAGGCAGCGCGAAATCCGGAGCCTTGTCTCCCACCTTAACCTTGAGTGGCAGAATTTGATCCTGGGCTGCCATGGAAGGCGGGTTGGGAAACCCCAGCGCCCCCGCCAGGATAACCGCGAACAGGGCACTCAATGAAAGATACCGGCCTCGTTCCTTTACCATTGCGCCAACCTCTTCTATTCGAGCATCTGCCAAGCTTCACCGAAACCCCTATGAGGCCAGCTCAAGTTCATAGGAAGTTCGAATCTCGATAGCCGCTCGGATGGAGCGCGCCACGGGGCAGTGATCGGCGTGAAGGGCATGAACCCGCTCGATGGTCTCGCGCACTTCCTCAGGAGCACGAAGCTTGTAGTGAACAGCGATCCGGCGGATGACGAGAACGTTTCCGTCCAGCTCGATTTCTCCCACCGTTTCCGAGGTCAGCTTGCCATCCGAGGCGCCAATCTGGCGCGCTTCCAGCGCGCCCCCGAAGGTTCCGGTCAGTCAGCCCGCCGCTGCCGCGACGACATAATCGAGGGTCGTTGCGTGGGGCGGGTAGGCGTCCGCCGGGACCTTGTAATGCTCCGCAATCTCGGAGTGGACGCCAAAGACCACCGGCGTCTTTTCTGCCGGCAGGTATGCCAGGCGCATGGGACCGCGCTGACGCTCGATGCGAACGCGCGACGTATAAACAACCTTGCCAGAAGAGGACATGATGGCTCACCTCCCGTCGTTTTTGAAGATTCGTTTCGGCAGGATGTCCTGAATCACTACTTTCGGACAGTTCCTGCGACAGCGAGCAGCATCTCCGGCCTGATTCGCACGGTGTAATCGGGATTGGCATACGTAAATTGAATCACACCGTCCGTTCCCGCTATGAAGACCGCAGGCACCGGAAGCTGGTGGTGACTCTCTCCCGAGGCTTCTTCCAGGTCGACCCCATACCCTTCCAAATGTTTCAGGGTGTTCGCATCCACCTGATACGCCACTCGAAACGCCTGCGCGGCCGCCATCCGGCTGTCCGAGAGGAAGCGGCCTTGAATTCCATATTTCTCCTTTGTCTCGCGGAGTTTAGTGGGCCGGTCCGGAGCAATGGCAATAAGCTGGAAGCCCATTTCGTTGAGTTGGGGTTCAATATTTCGCAGTTCGCCGAACTGCCTGTTGCAGTGGGGTCACCACCCTCCGCGGTAAAAAACAAGAATCGAAGGTTTTTCACGAACTGCCTCGGCCAGGCTCACTTCGCTTCCGTCTAACGCCCGGACGGTGACGGCAGGGACGGAAGTTCCCGGCACCAAAGGGCAGGCTTCTTTGGGTGAAGAGGGAATAGATCTGGATTGTTGAACCATTTTATGACCTCCTTATAACTTCCTAATTTGAGATGGCGGAGTCCAACTCGGGAGCTCTTAGCCGGGACTGCTTAGGCGGCAGTCCGTCCATCCACGCCCAGTTGCTCGCCAAGCCTCCTTGAAAATGAATAGATGTCGGATACGCGGATCAGCCCTGCCACCTTGTGCCTTCCGATGGCTACCAGACCTGCGGAAACCATACAGCCGCACTCCGTGCAGACGGGATTGCCGCCGAACTGACATGGTGTGATTCGTGTGGCCAGATCGGCCGAAACACACAGCGTCGTCTGCGCGAAGATACATTCCTCAGGGGATGCGGGCGGGCGCAGGTAGCTCTCAAGCGCGCCTTGCGGGAGATCAATTTTCTTGAAGCGGGCGCGCAGCCGGGAGAGTTCCTCAACTGCTTTCACGCGGTCCTGGGGAGTCAGCCTTTCTTCGCTTCGCTCGCCCTCCTGCGGAGTGTAAAGACTGAACCAGATTTTCCGAATCTCCTCACGCTCTGACCAAAAGGCGGCGAACTCCTCCAGATAGCCCGGTGGTTTCAAAAGCTGCCTGGTAATCGTACAGTGCACGTTGAGCCGGTGCCCGGCAATATGTTTCAGGATTCGTTCATAGGTGGCGGGCGCACGGCGCCGGTCGTGCTCAGGCTGCAGGCCGTCCACGGAAACGGCAAGATGAAGGTTCGGCAATTCCCTCCAAGAGGTTGGAATGGGGAGCACGGCGCTCGTGACGAATTGCACCTCCACGCCCAAGCCGGATAATTGGGGAAGCAAAATGTTCAGTTCTCGATAGCGAACCAGGGGTTCTCCTCCGACGATCGAAACGTGCACCGGACGGAAACGGTTCACCAGTTCCAACACCCCAGACACAAGTGCTTCGCCCTGAAGGTCGCTCAGTTGGCGCAAGGGCCCCGCCTTGCCCAGATGTCCCGGCTCGAATGCATAGCAGCCGGGGCACCGAAGAGGGCACTCCCGAGTGATTTCAATCGACAACACCGGCTGGCGGCCCAGCAGAACTGCCCTTCCAGCACGAATCAAGACCGAAAGATCCCAACTCCTGCCCTTCATCTTTTGATCTCCAAAACCATCGACCTCCGGGTTAAACTCACAGGCGGCGTCTCCCATCCCGCGATGCATTATTCCAGCCGTCGCCTTCTCGAACCTCTCTTACCGGGGCATCCGAAATGATGGGCCACCCGGAACCCACCCGGAACCCAATTGCCAAAACCTTTCATCTCGAAATAACCTTGCGCTCCGTCACCACTGCTAATACGGGCCTCCGGTGTGTGCTCGGACCCTCGTACCAGCGGGCAAGGGTGAAGGGTGAAATCCCGGCCCAGAAGCCTACGCGCAAAAAGTAGATGAGAAAAACGGTCTTCAAAATGCCGTGCTTCAGATGGCGCCGCGCCGAAACGGTTACCCGAGAGCGAATCACCGCAAACCTCCCCGCGCGTTTCATCCGTGTCACAAAATCGACATCCTCAAAAAGGGGCCATTCACGAAACCCGCCTATCTTTTCAAAGACGCTTCGCCGGACAAAAATCGCCTGGTCTCCTGTGGCGGCGTGAGTAAGAGCGGTTCTCAAATTGATCCCGGCTGCGACGACTCTCAATGAGCGCGGCCTGCGTGGGACGAATCGCACACGAAAGCACCCGCCTGCAATGCGAGGAAGAACCAAGGCCTTTTTTAGAGATTCATCGGTGTCCGGAGGCAGGCGGGCGTCGGCATGCAGAAAAATCATCGTGTCGCCCGTCGCAGACTTCGCGCCGGCATTCAACTGAATCCCCCTGCCAGCCGGAGCCTCGATCAGGCTGATTCCACCCTGCTGCCGGAGCCATCCAAGCGTACCGTCTGTGCTGCCCCCATCCGCAACGATAACTTCGTGGATCCAATTCTGGTTTTTCAGCGCAGCCAGATTTTCCGGCAGGCACTCACGCTCATTCAGGACGGGGATGATGACAGATACTTTCATTTGGTTGTTCCTTGAGCCCTGACTTGGCCTGCCATGCGCTCTCTATCGCCGAAAGCTAAAGTATTTTTCCAGGAGATGCTTCATCCAGGGTTTCAGCCGTGAGCGCATGGACGCATCGCCCAGGCGCTTGATCACTTCCGCCTGCGTGGGATAAGGATGAATGACACCACTCAAGGCTTCGAGTTTGAGCCCCTGGTTCATCGCAAGGACAAATTCGCCGATGCTCTCACCCGCGTGGCGGCTGACCAGGGTCGCTCCCACAATGCGTCTGGTTTTTGCATCCATATGAACCCGCGCAAAGCCTTCCGTCTCGCTGTCGAGAATCGCACGGTCAACTTCGGCAAGCGGCAGCGTAAAGGTCTCGACCTGCTCGCCGCGATTCTGCGCCTCTTCTTCCGTGATTCCCACATGAGCGACTTCGGGGTCGGTGTAGGTGGCCCACGGAATGACCAGGCTGCTGGCCTTCTTCCGCCCGAAGAAGAGCGCGTTCTGCAAGGCAATACGCGCCATCGCTTCGGCTGCGTGCGTGAACTTAAATGGAGAACAGACGTCACCGGCGGCATAGATGTCAGGGTTTGTGGTGCGCAGCCGGTCATCGACCCTCACGCCCTTCGCATCGTATTCCACACCCGCAGCTTCCAGGTTTAGCCCTTCGGTATTGGGCACGCGGCCGACCGAAAGCAGGATTTCCGTTCCCTCTGCTTTCTCCTCGCACTCGCCCCGCGTAAAGTGAAGAACCTTCTCGCCGTTTTGCCCCTCGGCCCGGCGCAGGTTTGCTCCAAACACGAGCCGAATCCCCTCCCGTAAAAACCTCTGGGCGAGCAGAGAAGACACTTCTGGATCTTCTCGTGGAAGCAATCGATAGCCCCGCGTAATGATGGTGACCTGGCTTCCGAGGCGCTGGAACGCCTGCGCCAACTCGCAGCCAATGGGACCTGCGCCAACCACAACGAGGCGCGCCGGCAACTCCGTGAGTGAAAATACAGTCTCGTTGGTCAAAAAACCGGCCTCGGCAAGACCGGAGATATCCGGTCGGGCTGGGCGTCCGCCCGTGGCTATGATGGCCTTCTTAAACTTGAGGGAAAGTCCATCGACTTCCACCGTGTCACGCGATTTGAAGCGCGCGGCGCCCAGAAAGACCTGTGCGCCCAGCGAACTGAAACGCTTGACCGAATCGTGCGCGGAGATTTCCGCTCGCAATCGTCGCATCCTCTCCATCGCTCGGGAGAAGTCAAAGCCGTTCGTTCCTGCCGCGGAGCCGCCGTACTCGTGTGCTTCCTTGGGCGCAGAGGCGGCGCGTGAAGCTCTGATCAGCGCTTTTGAAGGCACACATCCGAAGTTCAGGCAATCGCCTCCCATCAGGAGTTCTTCCACGAGGGCGACGCGCGCGCCTAGAGCGGCCGCGCCCGCCGTGGCAACCAGTCCCGCCGTGCCCGCTCCCAGCACCACAAGGTTATAAATGTCGTGCGGTTTTGGATTCACCCAAGCGGGCGGGTGGGCATTTTCGAGAAGTTGGCGGTTGTGGACATCATCCGGCGCCAGGAGTGTTTGCAGAAGTGTTTTCATTAAATCCATCCCCTCATTACCCTCTTCGACCTGACTCGGCCTGAGCCTCGCCCATCTCTTCTTCGAGAGCGCGCCGCGCCAGCCTGGTCAGAAAGACCACCAGTACACCTGTCGCCACCAGCCCTCCCCAAAAAAGGAGCCTTTGCCAGGAAGTTGCCGTGGAGAATCCGCCGTGAAAGAGACTGGCAAGATCACGAACCACTGACCCGATATAGACGTAAAGGATGGTCGCTGGCAGCATCCCCAGCCAGGATGCAAGGATGTAATCGCGCAAATTGACGGACGTTAGGCCCAGGGCGTAATTGAGGACTGCAAAGGGCAGATTGACGGGTTGCAGGCGCAGCAGGAGGACCGTTTTGAAGCTGTGCTTGCCCACCGCGCGGTCAATCGCGGCAAACCGCGGGTATTTCTGGACCTTCTGGGCAATCCAGTCGCGCGCAAACGACCGGGCCAAGACGAATGCAATCGTGGCCCCTGTCACACTGGCCGGCGAAACCAGGACCGTCCCCCAAAACGGGCCGTACAAGAATCCCCCTCCCAGCGTGAGCGCAGTCCCCGGCCACAAGAGCACCGTTCCGACGGCATAGAACGCTCCATAAATGAACGCTCCGAGAACGCCGAGGCTTCGAATCCATCCGATAAATCCCAGCGTCCACTGCCCAAGTGGAAGCAGATAAGCTGCAACCGCAATGGCCAGAAGCAGGACGAACCCGATGATGATGCGCTTTTTGTTTCCAATCTTAGCTTGCATATTGACCGCCGGCACAAACGCTATTCCCTTCTGCAGAGCAGCAGCTGATTGAGCGTATAGTTGTCATTTTGATCTGCCCTCTGCGATAGAGACCAGTTCCTCCTTTTTTCCCATCAGTACTTCCCGATGAAAGGCATCGCATCCGATGCACAAATTTTCGTAAACGCGCCCACTTGGAAGCGCAACCTTTGACTTTTCGAGGAACTTCTCCACGCTCCAGCCGTGAGCGATGCCCATGCGCTCGGGGTGCCCCATGGAGATCGCTTCGTACACGGGATCGCCGACATGGCGGTCGATAATCTCGTCCAAGTCCTCCTCGAGAAGGTTGCCGATGGCCATCTGCGTCTTCATACAGCACGGGTAAACATTGCCGTTCGGCTCGACGGAAACCTCCGACCCGCTGTAACGGCGCTGCAGGAAATTAAGACCGCCGGACCATCCGTTGCAAAAGTTGTCCGCAAGGGTCGCCGTAGAGAGTTCGTTTGACTGTGCGCGCCCTCGAGGCCAAATTTTGCCGATCCAGGTGTCGGGAGTCGCCCCGAAAAAATGGAAGAACGGGCCCTCGGACTCACCATCCGTCTTGCTGATGGGGCTACCGGAAAACAGTTCCATGCCGTTTGCTAGAAACATGGCGGTCAGCTTTCGCCGCAATGCATTCCGCGCAGACTCTGTTTCCATGCCGGCGTGATAGGCATCGATGCCCGAAACAGAAACAAGATAGACGTGCAGTCCGAGCAGTTCTTTGAGAATTTCCTCTGTTAAAATGTCTCCCGTAGTCTGCACTATGAGTTGAACCCCACCCTGGTCCTGGTATTTTGAGTGGAGTTGATCGAGAGCCGGATACAAGACGGACTCACGCACTTCCTTCAGCAGAATCTCGCCACCCGCAAGGATGATGCGGCCCTGTTTCTCATTCAATCCGTCGGCCAGGTCCAGATAGGTCATGCGATCCGGGAAATGGCTGATGATACGCCGGAAATTCCGCCGGGATTCCCCGACAACCCTCTGCAAGTCCTCGCCATAGTAGGGTTGGAAGCGATCCTCATAGCAGTGTGGGCATCGCCGGTGGCACAGAAAAGTCATGACGTAATAGATAGATTCCATTCTTTCAGTTAGCCTTTCGGTTTATAAATCGTATCCAGGCATTCATGGCGCCCATTTCATCTTCCCCGGAAATCATTGACAAGGGACATTTCAAAAATTTATTTTCAAACCCAGTTGGAGCGTACGGGGAGTCGCCGTCGCATTAAACGAGCCAAAGGCTGGGGACTGAAAGTCGGTCACGGGCCCCTGGAAATTCACTTGGTTGAGGGCGTTTGTCGCTTCAGCCCTGATCTGAAGCTTCAGGCGCTCCCGGAAAGAAAAAGTCCGAAACACAGAGAGATCGACGCTGTGGAAACCGCCGCCGCGAACCACGTTGCGGCCGCTGTTTCCAAACGTGCCAAAAGGCGCTGGCACAAACGCCGCCGGATTGTACGCAAAACCCGGCGGAACGTTTGCTGCCGCGTTGCCGACCAGATTGAGCCGGTTAAAACCCTCGTTGCGGAATGGATCGAAGGCGCTTGAAGAAGGGGTGAAGGGCTGGCCCGACTGCAGCGTGATGATTCCGTTGACTTGCCAGTTCCCCAGCAGCGTCTTCCATCTTGGCGCGGGGACCGCGTAGTTGAGCCCAGCCGTAAACCGGTGCGGGACGTCAAAACTGGAGACGGCCCTCTGCAACTGGCGGTTATAGCTGTCGAGTACATGTTCGCTGGGGTCGCTTGACGCAAAATCGGTGGCGTCGTCGATCGATTTCGAAAAGGTATACGCAGCCAGCACATTCAGAGTGTTGCTAAGGCGGTGTTCCACCTCCAGTTGAAGGCTATGATACGTCGATGTCGCCTCATTCGTGAACAGTTCGATGGTGTTAAATGCTGGGTAGGGCCGCAATGGATTAACGATCGAGGAGGTGTCCTGGTTAGCTGCAATCGCGGCGGTGATTTGCGCGCGCTGGGACGGGGCTAGAAAATCCAGCGGCACCTGGTTGATGTTGTAATCAAAGGGCAGGCGTACCCCTCTTGTCCCCCGGTACGCCGCTTCTATAATCCATCCTTTGCCGATCGACTGTTGCAGATCCAGGCTGAACTGCATGCTGTAAGGAGTATGGAGGTTCCGAGGAACGGCCGAAAGCGAATTCGACGGCGCCGTGCTTGCGCGCAGATCCAGCAACGTCGTCGTCGGAGTGTTCGGATCATGGGAGAACGGCGCCGGCGAAAAAGTTACTCCCGAGGCGGAAAAAGGCGCGTTGTTTTCGACCTGCTGTACAGTGCTTGCCTGCGACAAGGTCCCATAAAGGATGCCAAACCCTCCGCGCACAACCGTGCGGCCTGTGCCAAACACGTCGTACGAGAGTCCGAACCGCGGGGCAAAATTGTTGCGTTCCGGATGATAGAGACCTTTCCAGCCTGGCGTGTTCGGCGTCACGATCCCCTGACCTGGCAAGAAATTGGATAGCTTGTTGTTCACTTCGCTCCAAGGGCTGGTGTATTCGTAGCGCAGACCGTAGGAAATAGTCAGCCGGCGCGTCGCCCGCCACGTGTCCTGGGCAAAAAGCGCCCACCCCCAATCCCGATAACCCCGCCCGAACGCTCCTGTTGTAATGGTCGCTTCGGAGGGCAAGCCGAGCAGCAGATCAGCAATGGTATTCACCACCTGATTTTGGGGGAGCTTGGGAATCAGATTGTTTTTCGACCCATCAAAATAAATGGTCCCGCGCTGATCGGTGGCTCCGCGTGTGTTGAACTGGAAGCGCGAAACCTCCCCGCCAAACTTGAGGCTGTGGTCTCCGTGCAGGACGCTCAAATTATCAGACCCGTAGACGGTCAGTTCGTTCTGGTCGCGGTTGTACCAGTTCAGGCCGCCCAGGTCCGCCAGGCCGCCTCGCGACAGATTGATGGAGGGTATGCCGTTGGCGCTTGAGCCGTTTGGCAGCCCGAACTGCGTCGAGTCCCTCAAATCGCCATTGGCCAGCGAGTTTGTATAGCGGTTGACGCCAAACCTCGCTTCGTTAACCATCGCCGCCGAAAACACATGAAAATACCCGACCGTCCCATTTGTAGTCTCCTCAGGATTCGGCAGGGGAAATCCCGGTATGTAGGGTCCTCCGAAGCGATCGATTAAGTAGACTTGACCGTTCAGATTCCAGGAAGTGCGCTCGGTAATCGTGTCCCGGTCCGTTAAATGGTGGTCTGTGCGAACGGTGAATTGATAGTCGTTCAGGCGAATGGGCAGCGTCGTAGTGTAATTGCCCGAAGGTAGACTGGCGTTCGGGGTGGGGTAAAGCGCCGCCAGTTTCGTACTCACGGGTGCAATCTGATTGCTCAAGTCAAGCACGTGTTGCGCGCCGTTCGCGTCCGTGAAGGGAATCAGCCCCTGCCTTTCTTGTAAAGTGGGAACAAACGAGGTGTGAGGTTCTGAAGCCTCCAGATTGCGCAGCAATTCAACGTTCACGAAGAAAAAGTGTTTGTCTTTCCAGATGGGGCCTCCAAGAGTCCCTCCAAACTGATTGTGGCGCACTTCGCCGCGTGGCTGGCCGGTCCGGTTGCTGAATGTATCATTCGCGTTCAGCGCGTCATTCCGGAAGAATTCGTAGAGCGAACCATGGTAGTGGTTTGTTCCTGCCCGGGTGACCAGAATCACCTGGCCGCCCATCGTCCGCCCGTATTCAGCAGGAGGTATCGAGCTCAGCACCTCAAATTCCTGTACAGCTTCATCCGACGGCTCAAAATTGATCACGCCGTACTGATGCAAATTCATTGGCATTCCATCAAACAAGAAATCGTTTGAGCGGCTGCGGGCTCCATCCACTGAGAAGGCCCCTTCCGTATTTTCGCGGGCCTTGCCATAGCGATTCGCTGCGGTAGAAACATTCCATCCGGCATCTACGCCTGGAGTTATGAGAACGAAGTTTTGCAGCTGGCGGCCGTCGGATGGAAGCTCCTGAATGGCTTCTTCGTTTACGACGGTCGAGGCGCTTGCAGATTCGGTCTGTGTAAGAGGGGCTGATTCCCTGACCTCGATGGTTTCCGTTTCGCCGCCGGGCGGCAAAGAGAAATCAAGGCGGAGATCATCGCCAACGCGCACCAGAACATCCCGCTTTTGCTGGGTCGCGAACTTGGGACGGGACACGGTGACGCTATATCGTCCTGGCTGTAAATCCAACAGTTGATAAACGCCGGCCCCGTTTGCAGTGGTCGTTTGAGACACCCCTGTCGCCATGTTCCTGGCGGTGACCGATGCCCCCGGCAGAACGCCTCCGCTGGAATCCGTCACGGTACCTGAAATCAAAGCTCTGGACACATCGGCGATGCCTCGCAGGCTCGTGAAACTTAAAAGAAGGAGAATCCAGCCAATCTTACGTAACATATTTTCCGTTTCAGGATTGCGGCGCAGCTATGGCCACCGCTGTTTATGCATGGCGCACAACGAAGGTTCTTCTGTGCTCCACGCGGACGATCTGGCTCGCCATAAAGCAAATTCTTCCCGCGCGCGAAGATAACGGGCCGGATCGCCGCATCCGTTATCTCACTCAAAGACTTCCGGGAGATAGACTGCAAAAGACTGCGGATCGTGGCCCGCGGGACAGATCAGGCCGGGTTCAACCTCAACCGCACCTTGTGAATAACGATCCCGGACAGCTTCTTCAACTTGGGATATTGCGGTGCCCGTACGTTCGGACATTCCAAACCTCCGTGTAACCATGTTGAGAATGGCTCTCTAGACAGGGAAATTCCCTGCAGTGTGAAAAACCAGGAGAGAGGCGATGCCCATCCCGTGGGTCCATCCCTTCAGCGAAGAGGATTCGCCTCTCCCTCTTGTCTTGATTCTGAACTTTCAGGAGGCGGCTTCAATTGAGTCCACGTGAATCGTCTTGGTCGCCTTGTCGTAAGTGCCTGTGACCTTGACCTTGTCTCCAGCAAAATCCCTGGGTTTTTCCTGGTCGGATAGTTGATAGGTGCGCTTCGACTTTGGGTTATAAAGGACGAACTTCCCGCCCATCTTCACGCACTGGAGCGTGCATTGCTTGGCAGTCTTAATGCCTGGGTGCATCGCTTCCATCTTGGCATGTGAGCCCATCATGGCACACTGGCTGTCAAAGATCTCCCCTGCAAAGGTCTTCTGTTTTCCGCCCTTGCGAGGGGCGCCAAATGACAACCCGCACATGACCAGAAATGCAAGAAGCGTCAGCGAAGCTTTTTTCATGGTTCCTCCATAACTTGGTTTTCGGGCGTAAAAGCCCTATGCGTGTCAGTGACGCTTTGTGGGAACTTATTACAGTCTTTTTTGCCAAATGTTCCTAGCCCTCCAAGTCCACTAAAAAGAATTCGGCAATCGGGAGGCGAGAACTTTCCTCACAAGTTAGCCCTGAAATCGCTTATCTATTCTAAACACAGGACATACGGCTTCTCAGAAGTCCGTCGGTTGACAACACAAAGCACTAGCCTTTGCTCTGGTTCCGAAACCGGGAAAGCAATTTGAGGTTTATCCTATCTAACATCAGTGACTTAAGCTGTGAAAATCAGACTTGGCGTAAGCTAAATTACGTATCTCGTCCTTGCGTCCGCGCGACAGACGAACGGCGCATGTAAATCGAAGTGCCCTGTTCGAAACTGAACCGAACTTCATCCATGAGCCGGTTAATGAGGAATATTCCTCTTCCGTGTGACGACAACAGGTTCTGGCCCATTACGGGATTCGGAAGCGCGTTCGGGTCGAAGCCTGACCCCTCATCTTTCACGACAATCAAAACGGAACAGTCCTCCGCTAGCGCGGCGCAAACACGAACAGCCTTCATGGGATCGCATTTGTTACCGTCAAGGATGGCATTAACCAGCGCTTCTCGCAGCGCAAGGTCCACATTTTCCACGCTGTCCCGGCACCATCTGCCTTCGATCAGGCTCATGATTTTCGCCACGGCGTCGTCGACGGCCGTTAGGTCCGATGAGACGACTTCGTCAAGTTTGATAACAAGCTTGTCAAGGTCGAATTCACAAGGCGCTGGAACATGCATCGGCGAATGTCTCTCAGAGTACCCTGAAATTCAGGGGCTGACCTTTCGCTCGGTTCGCCCGCTCAAATCAGCCCGGCGTCGGAGCGAAAACATGCGTTACGAAGCTGGCACAATCCGTCCGAGGTGGATGGTTTCCGTCTTCCGGTTATAAGTCCCTGTTATCTTTACCTTTCGCCCCGCGAATTCCTTCGGCTTTCCCTGGTCGTCGAGTTGATAGATCGTCTTGGTCTCGGCGTTGTACGACACGAATTTACCGCCCTTGGCGACGCACTCCAAGGTGCATTTTTGGGGGTCGTCACCGATGCGAAACATATCCTCCATGCCTTTATGCGATCCGGCGGCGGCGCACATGTTGTCCATGATCTCGCCCGTGAACGTCTTGGCCTTGGGGGCTGCCATCGCAAGGCTCGCCACGAACAGAACTGCCCCGAGATCGACTACGAGTCTCTTCATACGTCCCTCTATTCGCGCAGGATCTTCGCCAGGCTCAATGCTCTGACGTTCATGTTAGTGATGGCTTGGGAGGAGCTATTACAAGGTTTTTGGGGTAGGCCCTTACTTTCCTGAAAGCCGCTGAAGGATATGGGACTTGGCGCTCTTAACTTCGGAGTCAGGTACGGCCTTGTCGGCCATACGGACAGCCGCTGCGAGGGCGCGCAGATGTCGAACGTATTTCGAACAATTCTCGCACATCGCGAGGTGCAGCCGGATTTGAAGCTTCTTCAAAAGGCCGACGGTCAAGTACTCGTCGCTCGATATGAGCCGGACGACTTCGGAGCAGCGATACATCGGTTATCCCTTTTTCAATCCCTTCTTTTCCAGGCACTCACGCAGACGGTTGCGGGCCCGGAACAGCATTACACCTAAGTTAGTGCCGCTAATCGCCATTTTCTTACAAATTTCTTCCGTCGTCATCTCTTCAACTTCCCGAAGATAAAAAACGATGCGTTGCGCCCGCGGGACATTTTCCAGGCATTCCTGAATCATTCCACCAACTTCTCGGCCGAAAACAACCTGTTCGATATCAACGGGCGGCTGCCGCCACTTTCCGTTAAGATCGAACCTCGATTCCATAACGTCGTCGATAGGGTCGTTTCCTCCCACCTTTTGTTTCTCCCGCAGGTGCTCGGAAACCTTGTTATAAAAAATGCCGAAAAGAAACGTGCGAATGTGCGACCGCCCTTCAAACCTGCTGATACTTTCCATCAAGGCGACGAATACGGACTGAGCCAGATCCTGGGCCACGTCGGAAGAGAATCCCATCCCGCGGCCAGCCCGAAGCAACTGGGGTAGGTAAGCATCGACAATCGCTTCCCACCCCGCAGGATCGCGCCGCCTCAATCGGTCCAGGAACTCCGGGTCGGCAAAATTGGTTCCACGCATATGTATGTAAGAAGCTCAGCCGATCTGACACTCACATTATTACTGAAGTACAGCGGATAGCGAATCATACCAGCGAAGCGCGACCTAGACCACTTGAAAGTTTTCCGCGCGGGATCAAAGGAACAAGGCTCAACCCGCGAGAGATTCAATTGAAGAGTCAGGCAAGAAATGCATTGGTCATACCCAGCGACGGAACTTTGGCTCGGCAGCGGCATCGTCTTTGCGGCCATTGTGCTGGAATTCCTGGGCTTCCCCGCGCCGGGAGGGCCGCTGCTCGTGTTAGCCGCAGCGGATGCCGCAATCGGGAACAAAGATATTCTCGTCCTCACACTTGTTGCGGGTGTTGGAGCTGCCGTCGGCGATGCTCCATGGTATTTTCTGGGCCGCTACGGGGGCGCCCGTGTGTTGCACCTTTACTGTAAGTTCACACTGGGCTCTCGATCCTGCGTCGCAAATACGGAACGGTTCTTCCATCGCTTTGGAATTCTGACTTTGCTTTTTTCGAAGTTTTTTCCGGGGGTGCGTCTGTTCGCGGCACCTTTCGCGGGATCCACTGGCTATCCCTTCACGAGCTTTTTCTGTTTCGACCTTCTGGGGGGCTTTCTATGGGCAGGCTCACTCGTCTTGTCGGGGAGCATTCTTGGACCACACATCTCCTGGGCTTTCAAAGGGCAATGGGTTTGGGTTTTCACTTTTGTTCCTGTCGTGGCCTTCTTCCTCGTGCGACTTGTCAAACGCATGATCAAAGGACCTGCTGAGAACGCTTTTCGATTCAAACCGCACCCCCAGCCCTCGGGCCCAAGCGTCACAGGCTCGAAGGAAACGATGATATGAGGGAAGAATAGATACGGTGAAGTGACAATCGGCTTTCAAAATACACCGCTGATTAAGAAGCCGCCGAAGGTGATGATTGGGAGGGCTTGGAATCAAGGTGTGCTGCAGGGAAAGGGTCTTGAACTTTGCAGTATGAATGTCCAGTGAGTGGGAGGTAAGAAAACATTGTGAAGATAATACCGGCTTTGTTTGTTGTTATCAGTTTAATCACGCCGGCATCCCAGCGTTGGGCTTTCCCCAATATTGATCAATCCCCATGGGATGCCCTGCTCAAGCAATTCGTGAACGCGAGGCGCAGGGTGGACTATGCGGGCCTCAAGAAAGACGGCTCGCAGCGACTGAACGAATACATTGCCAGTCTCGGCCGCCCCGGAACCCTTCCTCCGTCGCTAAATGAGAAAAAGGCGCTTTTGATCAATGCTTACAACGCTTTCACAATCCAATGGGTCGTCAAAAACTATCCGATTAAAAGCATCTGGAGCACCGATTCTCCATTCACCGCAGCTCGCCACAGGCTGGGCGGCAAGATGGTTTCACTTGATGAAATCGAGTCACAATTGCGCGCTATGGGAGACCAGCGGATCCATGCATCGCTCGTTTGTGCGGCGCGCAGTTGTCCTCCATTAAGGCGCGAAGCCTATGTCGCCGGCCGATTGGACGAACAGCTCGACGACAACGTTCGCGAATGGTTAGCTAATCCTTCTCTCAATCGCTTCGATCCGTCGCAGGGAAAGGCGGAAATCAGTCCTATTTTCAAGTGGTATGGGAAGGATTTTGACGCCTATCCGGGCGGGCTACAAGGCTTCTTGAGGAAGTACGCTCCTCAGCACGTTTTCGAGGAATTAGGCGACAGGAGACTCGACGTCATCTTCATGGAATACGATTGGGGTCTGAATGATCAATCAGACCTCGGAGGAAATTATTCTCGAATTCAGTATGCGATTGACTGGATACTGAATTGGTTTCGCAGCGTGGGTGGCTCCTAACAAGAGCGATGGCTCGACCCAGATTATTACCCCAGCAGGAGTCTATGTTTGGATTTGCGAAATAACCCCCAAGCAAGATCTGAGCTTACCACTGGGACGCCTCCCCTGCGTTCCGTCGCTTGCCGGGCAAATCCCACTCCCTCACGAGCCGTCTTGCTTTCGCGCTCAGGCTCCAATAGGAGCTAAAAACCTGTGGTTTCGCGCCGCCACGATCGACACCCAACTCGGCCACCTCTGAGATCGAAACCAACCAGTCCGTAATACCGTTCTACGCCGGATGCCCGCATGCCTTTCTGCGACTGAGACAATTTTGTATCGCGTGTCGAACAGCAAAAACGAGAGCTGAGGTGTCGAAAGGCGGGGTGATAAAATCGAATGCGCCGCGATTGAGAACCTCAAGATACCAGTGCAGTTCCGGCAGGCGCGACATTACAATCACGTTGACCGGCGCCGATGCTTTGTTCGCCATCTCAAGCACGTCAGCCCACGAACCATCGGACAGAGCCATATCCGTGAACACCAAGTGAGGGGGGATCGCCTTCTTGAAGAAGTGCTCAGCATCGCTACACGTCTTTACGTAGCTGGCTTTTACAGATTGGCTCTCGAGGATTTCGTTTAAGGCGTTGAAGTTCTGTTCTTAGCCATGAACTAGCAGGGCTGTGATTTCTTGATTCGTGGGTGGCTCCTCCCCGATCACCAGGTAAGTGACGATTTGTTTCAGTTCATTACAGGCAATTCCGCAGAAACAGACTTCGCCACAGATGCTTTCAAGGCAGGCCCCTGAGCCACCCGTCGTCAGCGATGACTCAAGATAACCTGTCGAGCGCGCGAGGGTCCGAAGGCCTCCGAAGAGAAGTCGATTCGAGACACCGCTCGGTGAGCGTTCGTAAAAAAGCAAAGCCTGCCGTCACTTATCAATTGAGGCTCCGGTGCAGCTTGGCCACACAGCACGGATCTACCGGCTGAATACTTCGCGTCATCTGCTTTCGGTCAACGCGCGCATTTTTCCCAGGAAAGAGGACTTTCCCAATGAAGAAGCTCGATCCGCAGTTTTGAATCATGGCAGGAATTCCGACCTTGAAAAATCGGTCTCGCTCATAGTGTAAGAACCGCCGGTCAATCGCCACATACTATTTGAGAGTCGTTTGAGCGCGAAGCCCTACCTTGCTGAACGTCGCGTCGGAATCGTTCAGATGATGACCAGCAGTTGTGTTGATGCCGGTATGGACACGGATGGAGCCCCCCGGAGGGAAACCTAAAGTGGGTGAGAAACAACGCCGGCCAATTCAGAGTTCTTTCAACAGTATGCTGAAGACCTCCTTTCAGAGCGAGTGCTCGACCTTTCGAACTCGGCAGAAAGGTGCGCCTCGTTTTCGGGGAACGCGTTTCTCTGTAACAACAGTCCTGTCCGCCCTGTTAGCTGTCGTCTTAGGTGCTCCAGTGCGTGCGCAATGCGCCGCCAGTTTCACGCCCCGCGTTGATTCTGCCGCTGATGGCCACGGTGGAATTTCGGCAGTTGCTAAGAAGCGGCTGGCCGCAACGATCGAAAAACTGGCTGCGGCCAAGCAGGCTTCCGAAAGGGCACATGCAGCGGCAGTTCTTGGTGAGCTGGGGGATCGAAGGGCTGCAAAGCCGCTGATGGCGGCGCTGGTGCACGACCCGGACCCTGAGGTCCGGCGAAGCGCCGCGCTGGCCCTGGGGGCGCTTCGAGATCGTAGCGCGATTCCGACTCTGCTTAAAACACTCCGAACAGGCTCGGACCCGGCTCTCCGAGGAGCTGCCGCCTTTGCTCTTGGCCTGATTCAGGAACGAAGAGCGGTCTTGCCCCTCATTAAAGCTTTGAAGGACCCTGACGCGAGTGTTCGAATCAGCAGTGCGATTGCACTGGGTCGTCTGGGAGACCCCCGGGCCGTCAAGCCCCTTCTTGCACTCCCCCACGATAAGGCGCATCAGACGTGCCTACCCATCGCCATCGCTCTGGGGCAAATCAAGAGCCCGGCGACCATCAAGCCGCTCCTCGACAAGCTGAGCGACAGTAACCCCGACGTGTGCCAGAACACAGCCATTGCGCTCGTGCTGCTGGGGAATAAGGGCGAAGTCGAACCGCTGATCGAGGCACTGCCGAGCCGGAATCCGATCATTCGGCGCAGCGCGGCCTACGCGCTGGGGATGCTCAATGACAAGCGAGCAACGATTCCCCTCCTCGCCCGACTTCACGATACAAATGTCCAGGTCAGGCTTAATGCCGTCGAGGCCCTCGGCCGTCTCAGGGACCCGAGAGCCATCGAGCCCCTCGCACGCATTGCGCATTCAGACAGTGATGCATCCGTACGAGCCAGCGCGCTCGAAGCATTGAGTGACGTTCGCGCTGCTCAAAAACGGAGTGTCAAGGGAGATTGATGCTGTTTCAGGCTGAAGACCGGCTATGCGCAGTTCGAGCCCCGAAAAAGTTACATGGGGAAGAGCCGCGTGGTGAGAGAAGCTCTTGAATCTCGAAGCGAGCCTGGAATGCATCCGTTAGCAGGAACACCCATGCCGAAAAGGAAAATGGACGATCAGGAACCCACCTTCAGAGCAAGGGCGCACGTTTCGGCTCCGCAGGCGGTGCAGTCGCTTCCAACGAAAGCCCACCGCGAGAGCTTCCGCCAGCGAAGGGTTCGCATTTGGCTGCGGCGGTTCTTGGCGCCGCTATTGAGCACAGCATTGATGCTGCTGGCCGGGTCATCCCGGAGTTTCTGCGGCGAACACATTTTGGGAGGGATATTGCGTGGTGTAACGACCGCTGCCAATCCCCAGGGCCAGCTATTAATCATTGGCGGCGTCCGACTGGAGCTGAGTGGAACAGCACCGGGCTCAACACCCCTCTCTACTTTTTCGGACAACACCGGGACGTATGAATTTCCTGATCTGCAGCCTGACACCTATACCCTGGAAGCGAGCCTGCAGGGATTTAAGACAGCTCTCAAGACGGTTACGATTCCAGCCGGCGAGACAGTCATTGAAAACATCGCACTTCAACTCGAAGAAGTACGCCAGCAGGTTGAGGTCCGTGGGTCGGCCCCCACCATTTCCCAGCAAAGTTCTTCGCCGCCGGCGACGATAACGACCCGTCAAATTATCGCCTTACCTGTTCCTCCTCAGAGCTTCAAGAATGTTTTGCCCCTCGTTCCAGGGGTGATCCGGACTTCCGACGGGAAGCTCAACTTTAAGGGAGAGACCGAGAACCAAGGCATGTTGCTCGTGGATGGCACACAAACGGTCGATCCCATAACAGGGAGTTTTGCAATCAACGTCCCCGTTGACGCAATTCAAACCATCAATGTCTACAAAGCTCCAGACGACGCCGAGTACGGCGGTTTTTCGGGTGGCTTGACAAGCGTTCGGACGAAGCCGCCCGGGGACAGTTGGCATTACTCGCTCCATGATTTCTTTCCCGGCATCCGCGGCCGAAGCGGGCACATTGTAGGAATCGCCGATGAGATTCCTCGCCTCGTCTTTGGGGGCCCGCTTATCAAGGACAAACTCAGCTTTTCGGAAAATTTTCAGTATGAGCTAAACAGAAAGCCCGTCCGCGGCCTGGCCTGGCCTCATAACGAAACCAAAACCCAAGGTTTCGACTCGCTTACGGTCTTCCAAGCCATCCTGTCCCCACAGCATCTGTTGACCGCGACGGTCAATGTGTTTCCCCGCCGACAACAGTTCGCAAACATCAATGCGCTGCTCCCCCAAAGCGCCTCTTCCGACTACGGCCAGCGCGGGGTTTCGATCTCTGCATCGGATAGCTACCAATTCACCTCCGGGGCCCTGCTGACGACGCGCTTCACCTATACGAAATTCGATGGGTATGCTCATGGTCAGGGCCCGGCGGACATGGTCATCACCCCCGATGGCTGGCGCGGCAACTTTTTTAATTCTTGGACCCGATATGGCGACGAGGAAGAGGCTCTGCCGGTTTTCCAGTTTCCCTCGAAACAGTGGTATGGCCGTCACGACATCAGGATCGGGGCCGATTTTGCCCGGCGGTCCTACACTGGAAGCAGCCACTCAGACCCCGTTCAACTGCTGAGGGAAGATGGAACTCTGGCGGAAAGCATTGATTTTTCGGGAGGCGGATCGCTTGCAGGGGAAGACACGGAAGTGTCAGAGTTCGCGCAGGAGCACTGGAGCTTTGGCGAGCGTATCGCTTTGGAACTCGGGTTGCGGTTGACGACTCAGTCTGCTGGCCGGTCGGCTGCGGCTGCTCCGCGGGGTGGGCTGGTTTACTCGCCGGGGTCGGATGGGAAAACCATTGTCCGGACAGGTGGAGGACTTTTTTACGACCGCGTGCCTCTGCTCGGCACGAGCTTCATCAGCAACCCCACGCGAACCATCAGCCTTTTTGATTCCTATAGCGCCCTCACAGGAGCGCCGATCATCCTCCCGAACTTATATTTGAGGTCGGAGAACGCTCAGCCTCGCGTAGTTGGGACCAACGACCTGGGCACCAGTCCGCGCAACTTCAGCTGGAACTTTGAAGTCGACCGCGAACTTAGCAGCCATCTGCTCATCCGGGCAAGCTGTCTTTATAGCGAGACCCACCATCAGTTTGTCGTAAATCCGCTGGCTGTCGCGCCCGGAGGCGGCCCCTCCCTCGCCCTCATTCCGAGTGGTGGCTCTCACTATCACGAATTCGAGGTGACGGCACGCTACCACCCTAACGAGCGAGATGAACTGAATATTTCCTACGTCAGAAGCCATGCCCGCGGTAATTTGAACACGCTGACGAACATCTTTGTTCCGTTCGAGGCGCCGGTCATTCGGCCCAATGTCGTATCGTACCTGAACTCGGATATCCCTAACCGCCTGGTCGCATGGGGAGTCTTTCGCCTTCCCTGGTGGGGGCTTGGCTTCAGTCCTGTAGTGGACGTTCATAGCGGATATCCCTACTCGAACGTTGATGTGCTGCAGAATTATGTGGGCACACCCAATACCCAGCGTTTCCCGACTTTTTTTCCTTTGATTGGAAAGTGTACCGGGAGTTCCGCCTTCCCTTCTTGAAGAACATTGTTCACACGAAGTTCCGGCTCGGCGTCTACTACACGAACTTTACCAATCACTCCGATCCTTTGGCGGTATTCAACAATGTGGCGTCGCGGAACTTCGGCCAATTTACGGGGTTCCAACACAGGCTGGCGGGCTTCGTGTTCGAAACCGCCGATTAGGAAAGATAGCGATCGGCGATGCGCGATCGGCGCGCTGGCAACAATAAGGAGAGTCTTCGATGATGAAACATAAATTGCGAATTCGGGTACTGCTGACGATTTTAGCGATCACGTCAGCGGCGTTGCTGTCCCCCTCAAACCTCTCGGCGCAAGCCTTCACTTCAACCGAGGTTCCGGAAGGGCGGCAAGTATCCTCTGACCCAGCCCCACGACGTATTACGGGTGACGAGATATTTCGAAACCTGGTCGAGCACAGCCATCTGCGGGACCAGCTTCTCGAGCGGTATTCCGTGGTCGATACGTACGTAGTTGGCAACCCCACAGGAAAGGTCTACGCACGATCAGTCGTACAAGTCCAGTATCGCGCACCGGACAAGAAGATGTTTACCACGAAGTCCGAACAAGGGTCCTGGATGGTTCGGCGCCTGGTCTTGAACCGACTGATCGAAAGCCAGGAAAAGACATCGTCCGGACGGGACCATCGCGACAGCTCCATTAGTCCGAGAAATTATTCATTCAACCTGCTCGGTGAGGAGCAAGTGGGACCCTACGCCTGCTACGTCCTCGAAGCCACTCCCAAGCGTGAAGACAAGTACCTCTTTCAAGGCAGGATATGGATCAGCAAGCAGGACTTTGGGATCGTCAAGATCGCCGGACATCCCGCACGAAAACTTTCGTTCTGGATCGAACGAGTTGATTTCGTCCGGCAGTACCAGAAGATTGGCCCATTCTGGCTTCCGCAGAGAGACTCGACGGTTGCGAGGGTGAGGTGGAATGGAAAGAAGATCCTCACGATTGACCACGCCGATTACACCATCAACGGACAGAAGGGTGAGCGAATCAACGCGGAGATACGCCCACGGAACAGCCGGGAGATTGATTTCCGGCCTGGACCTCTCGGCCTCGCAAGATCAACGACGGGGTCTCAAGACTCGGCCGCGAGGGCAACCGGTTTGAAAGGCGCAATGGCGAAACCCGATTCCGAGCCAGTGACCTTTCTAAGGTCTCCTGGTGTTAGCAATCTCTACGCTAACGATTCAGGAAAAGCACGCGATTGAAGGTCACGGCAATGTTTTTAGATAACGGCGGGTCGGTCGGTTATGGCTTCATCTTTCTTGCAACTCTGCTGGAATTCCTGGGCTTGCCTGCTCCGGGCGGGCTGCTCGTCGCCCTGGCGGCAGCCAGTCTCGCCCACGGGAAATTGGGCCTCATTCCCTTAATTGGGGTGGCAGCGATCGCTGCGGCGATAGGCGACATACCGTGGTATTTTCTCGGCCGCTTTGGGGGCATGCGGCTGCTGCGCGGCTACTGCCGGTTCACGTTGGGGTCGAGATTTTGTGTCAAGCACACGGAATCCTTCTTCCTTCGCTACGACAGCCTCTCATTGGTCGTGTCCAAGCTCATTTCTGGGGTGCGAGCGTTCGCCACTCCCATCGCAGGAATCCAAGGCGACTCGTTCGGCAGGTTCTTGCTCCTCGATTTGTTGGGCAGCTTCTTCTGGGCGGCCTTTTTTGCAATGACAGGCTGGGCGTTTGGGTCCACTTTGTCATTCCGGATCGGTAATAGAGTCATAGTTGCTGTGACTGCTGTTCCTTTTCTAGTGTTTTTTATTCCGAGTTATCAGGCGTGCCGTGAAGGGGCCTGCGGAAGATGTGCTTCGCTCACGGGTGGATTCCGCGCCGACACGAGCGCGAGCCACGGAGTCGGTGTCTTGATTGGCAAGCGAGGACAGTGATTTTGCGACAAGCCGGAAGAATATTTATGCCCTCACATACGCCCGAATTCTTCCCTTGCTGGGAACCGATATCCAGGCTGTCCCAATCGCGACCACTCCGTACCCTTTCAAGCGCCCGATCGTCTGCGAAATAACCTTTTGCTTCTCTCCGAAGCGGGACGCGATCTCAGCGATTTTTGGGCTGGCGAGTAAAAGGTCAATTGCTTCGGCCGTGGGTAAACCAGTTGGGTCCATGGTGGCGAGGAGCACCGGCACAATCTGCCGGTCTAAGTCATAAAGGGGCTTTTGTTTCTGCCGCCAGGGTGACAAAGACCATCTTGTTCCGTACAACACTGTCTTGACGCCCTCGGGATAATCCGTATTGAAGACCACATCCCAGAAACCGTTTGTGAGTCCGTAACCGAGCTCGGTTCCCGCCGGGGCGTGATGAAAACCGTGGTGCCGCTTCATGTAGCGGGAATAAGGATCCTGAAGGTCATAGAAATGGACCGAGTGATGGACCCACTCCTCGATCACGTAGCACTCGACGACCCCCGCCAGCAGTGTGGGCAGCGTGTAAATCGGCGCAATGAAGCTCAAGGGTGCGGCAACAACGAAAAGTCCAAGCAGATCCCCGATTGCTCCATTGATGTGCAGACCATCAAATGGACGCTCGTGATGTTCCCAATGGAGCGAATCCAGACGCTCGTGCGCAAATCGCCGGATGATCCCCTTGCCCGAACCGAAGCGGTCGTGGAGAATATAGCGGTGAAATAAGAACTCCACCAGCGTCCACACCGGCACCGCAAGTGCAAGGAACAGAAATGCGATTCCAGGGTGTCTTGACCGAAAGGCAAACACCGAAATTATGACGGCATACGCAGTGTAGAAAATCGTCACAGGATAGAGGCGGCGGCGTGAGATTCGAGCCTGCTGTCGCTTATAAGCATCCCAGGAATCGCCGGGCCTCAGCGCCTTGCTCTCACGGCCCTGCGCTGAATCACTTGGACTCAAATCCATTTCGTCACCTCTATAGACGCCAGCCGCCTACCAGGGGAGATGACAGCTCGAAGCCCACGGTGGGCAGCACATTTTGAAGTGCCTTTGTGCCTTACTCTGTTCAAAATTTGAACTGGAACCCTCAACGATCAGGCAGAGTGCATTGCGCCGGCCGGGACTATGCCGCATGCGCGTGGCCGCCCCGGCGATTCACGACGCCTTCCATCGCGCAAACCACAACATGGGCAAGGTCTGGAGCGCGAAAGGGCGGAATAATGAAGTCACAGACGCCGGCCTCCATCGTCTCGAAGTAAAGTTGGAAATCCATGAACCGCGCGACCACGACGACGTTCACTGCTTCCCGGGCTTTGGCTGCTATGCCCAGGATGTCTTGCCAAGTGCCATCGGGAAGGGTGGCATCGGTGAACACCAGGTGTGGCGGATCCGCACGGTCGAGGGGGCAAGCAGCCTCCTGGCAGGTTTCGGCGCGGCACGTCTTTACGAGTTGCTGTCTGAGTATCAGATCGAGTGCGCCGAGGGGTTCCTCCTGGCCGTACACTAACAGGGCTGAGACTATTTCTTGCATGGTAGAGGACTCCTTTCTGCAACGGCCCTTTGCGCGCTCGCTCAGGCCGGACAGGTTCAACCGTGGCATTTCATTTTCTTTGCCTTGCAACTTCCTTCCTGCCGGAATTTCCTGGCCAAATGTTCGCGCAATCGCAGCCGCGCACGACAGAGGCGAGTCTTGGCCGCACTTAGCGTCAGGTTCAGGATGCTGGCGGCTTCTTCAGTGGAGTAGCCCTCCACATCCCGCAGCAGGAATACCGTTCGGTAGCGTAAGGGAAGCATCTGCATAGCGCATGTCAGAATAGTCCGTAATTCGGTTTGCTCGAAGATTTGCTCGGGGTTAGGCCGCCAATCCGCAAACTCCCGCGGCAGCACTTCGCCCTTATCGCTGACCGTGTCTTGCATGGGCACTGACTTGTCCGAACGCCGTTTGCGGAGTTTCATTAACCCCTCATTGATGGCAATGCGCACCAGCCACGTATGGAAGCGCGAGTCCTCGCGGAAATCGCCAAGATGCCCAAAGGCCTTAAGAAACGTTTCCTGGAGGACGTCTTCCGCGTCTTCCGGACTTCCTGTGATGCTGAGACCCAGGCGGTAAATTCTCTTCTCACTGCGATTCACGAGTTCCTCAAAGGCTTGAAAATTACCTGCCTTCGCAGCCGCGATGACATCGGCCTCTTCGTCGGTCTGGCCGATTGGTGGTCCCTCCGACTGAAGTACCGGGTCGGCACCAATCAATTTGTCGCCACAACTATCACTCATCTTGCGCTCGCTTTCCGTTACGACGTCTCCGCCTCCGGTTGATCTCATCAACGATAGACCGCGACAGAAGCGTGCCTGCAATGAGGTCCGCGCCGCTGTCGAAGAACTTTTCCAAAAGTTCCTTTCCCCGGGTGTCAACGAAAGTCACTTCCGACAGTTCAATTTGAAGATACCTTTCCTTGCCGGAAGCGGCTTCGGCGTGCCAAACCCGTTCAGTCTCGTCCACCCAGGGTCCGGACAGTTTCCCTTCTAGCCTAATTGTTGATGACCGGTCGTCCCGTTCGACAATTATTCTCAACAAGGCTCATGCCACTGGACTTCGAATGGGATTCGACGCAACCACCCGGTCCAAGCTACCTTCCGGCGCTTTTTGGCCAACAGGGTGAAAGGCTCTCCCGAGGCAATAGAAGGACGCGCGTCCCGGCGCATTTAATCCAGCTCAAGGCCAGACGGAACAATTGCGCCGCGCTCTGAAAAACGTTGTTTGCGATCTTGCGGCACGCTTCAATCAGGTCTTGGATCGACTCCATGAGAACCAGCGCCGCCGCCAATGCCAAAAACAGAACTGAAGCTCCTACGAAGACTGAAACAACAAAAACCGCATACTCAGACAGGATGTACATAAACCCCCTCGCAAATCTCCGAGCCCTGTCGCCGCCTCCTGCTGCTCCTCTGGAAGCCGTTGTGCTCCAAGCACTCCCGGAGGCGATTCCGGGCGCGGAAGAGAAGTACACCCAAGTTAGTTGCAGTAATCCCCATTTTTTTACAGATCTCAGCCGTCTCCATTTCTTCAACGTCTCGAAGATAGAAAGCGATGTGCTGTGCCCGAGGGATTGTTTCGAGGCAGTCATCGAGGAGCCGCCCAATCTCACCAGACAGAACTTGACGCTCGATTCCGGCCGGAGCTTTCTGCCAAGTCCCGCTGCTGTCAAAACGAGCTTCCATGACCTCGTCGATAGGGTCCGTCGCCTTTTCCTTTTGGATTTTCCGCAGATGCTCGGCAACCTTGTTATAGAAAATTCCAAAGAGGAAAGTACGGATATGGGAACGCCCCTGGAACCGGCCGATCCCCTCCAGCAATGCAACAAAGACTGACTGCGCCAGGTCTTGCGCCTCATCGGGGGAGAATCCCATCCCTCGTCCTGCACGCAGCAACTGGGGCAGGTAGGCCTCTGCGATCGCCTCCCACGCCGCCTGGTTGCGTTTCCTTAAACCCTCCAGAAACTGTGGGTCTGAGAAATTCGTATCAGGCATCTGTAAGACTCCTCCCCCAGACAGCTCGGCTCAACGCTGGTTACGGTCGTGAAAGTATCCACGTACGTGACTAGCCGGGGCGCTTGCCGCGGCTATGGAACTACCCCGGCTTAACCGTGAGGCCCCTGTTTCACCTCGCTTTAAGCCCAAGTCTGCCTGCGATTTTCACAAACACGCGCCCAGCAGGTTTATCTATGGCATTCGTATTGCCAGAACGATCTGCATGGGGAGGGATACGTGGAACCCTCAGCGGAGAAAGGAGTTATTGTGAGTATGATCCTAGCGGACGGGATGGTCAGAAACCGGTTCAGATGACCACAGGTGGTCAAGTGACCAAGGAAGGTCACAAGTCTTTGCGGAAAATTCCAAGCTTCCGCATCTTGTTATGCAGGGTTGTGCGCGGAATCCCGAGGCGAGCGGCGGCGCCGTGCAGACCGCCAATCACTCCGCCTGTTTCCCGGAGAGCACGAATGATATGTTCACGCTCTGCTGCTTTAAGAGTGGCCGTGCCAGCGGATTTGGCTTCGGGGGCGGACTCCAGTTCTTTCAAGGGCGCGCGGAGAATTGGGCCGTGGGAAAGGATCACGGCTCGCTCAATAAAGTTTTCGAGCTCGCGCACATTCCCTGGCCAAGGCCAGCGGGACAGGACTCGCATGGTCTCGTCAGGAACGGTGTCAATTCGCTTGCTCATCCGCCTCGCCAGCTTCTCGACGAAGTGGCGGACCAGTCGGGGGATATCTTCCAGTCGTTCCCGCAACGCAGGGACGGTGACGGGAAAAACCTTCAGGCGGTAGTAGAGATCGCTGCGAAACTGGCCATCCTCGACCATCTTGGCCAGGTTTCGGTTCGTCGCCGCAATCATCCGGACATCAACTGGGATCGTCCGAGTGCTTCCCAATCTCTCAAATTCTTTTTCTTGAAGCGCGCGCAAAAGCTTGGGTTGAATCTCCAGGGGGATGTCGCCCACCTCATCGAGGAGGAGAGTGCCTTGATGGGCCAATTCCAAGCGGCCGACTTTCTGCGTTATTGCGCCGGTGAAGGCGCCTTTCTGATGGCCAAAAAGCTCGCTCTCGAGCAATCCCAGGGGAATGGCAGCGCAACTCAACCGCACAAAAGCCCGTTCCCGGCGTGGACTCAAGTTGTGGATGGCGCGCGCAATCAATTCTTTTCCGGTGCCGGTCTCTCCGAGGAGCAGGACGGTGGAATCCGTTGCCGCGACCGTTTCGACTTGTGTGAGGACTCGCTTTAAAGCCGGACTTTCTCCGATAATTTCTTCAAAGTTGTGCTTGGTGCGGAGTTCTTCCTCCAAATAGAGCTTTTCTTGGCTTAGCCTATCTTGCAATTCGCTCAGTTGACGAAGAGCCAGGGCATTATCGAGAGCAACGGCCACCTGGTTTGCGATGCGACTCAAAAGAGAGACATCTTCCTGTGTGAAAGCAGCCTCGCGTTCGCTGGCGACGGTTAAGACTCCGAGCGGACGGTCGTGGCTCACGATGGGCAGCCAGCAGGCCGACTTTACTCCCCGCGCGACCCACTGCCGGATGATATCGCGATCAAAGTCTTGCGTTTCCATATGGTTAAGTAAGACCGATTCTCGCGCCACAAACGCCTTTCCCGCCGGGGTGTGTTCGAGAGGAATCAGAGTTTCTTGAGGCTGCTCTTTCCCGGGGATCGTCTTGAGAGCTTGCATGCGCAGCTTTCGAATTGCTGGGTCGTAGAATGCGAGGCTGGCGAACAAGTGTGGCTTCAACTGCTGTATGCTCGCTGAGATAGCGACTAGAAGGTCACTGATTTCTAACTTAGAGATTAGCGCGTTCGTAACTTGAAGCAGCAGGGCCTCTTCCGCGCGCTTCTGTTCGCTAATGTCGCGGATGGCGGTCAAAACCAGCGTGCCTTCCTCGCTCTCAATCGGGCTGAGGCTGATTTCGACCGGGACTTCCGTTCCGTCTTTGCGCAAAGCGTGCAGTTCCCGACACGCACCCATGGGCAGTACCCGAGGCTCGTCAAAAAAACGCTTCCGATGATCCACATGGCGTCCCCGGAAGCGTTCTGGGACCACTACTTCAATCCCTTGTCCAACCAATTCTTCCCGCCTGTAGCCGAACATCGTCTCGATCTGCCGGTTGACCAGGACAATCTTGCCCTCGGGATTGACCAGCGCCATAGCATCCGGCGCAGCTTCAAGCAGCTCACGGAACTGCAACTCGGCTCGCTTGCGGGCCGTCACATCATGGATCTGAGCGAGCACGATCGTGCTGGATCCCCAAGCCTCGCGCTGAGCATACACTTCCACGTCGAAGACAGTCCCGTCCTTTTTCCGATGCCTCCCGACGAACGGACCCGTGAACCCGGAGTCTCCCGGGCGCAGGATGTCACTCAAACGAGAAGCCTCTTCAGGAGGACGAATGTCGCTGATCGTCATCGCCAGAAATTCTTTGTGGGAGTAACCGTAATGGCGAATGGCCGCTTCGTTGCCGGCCAGAATCGCCAGGGTTTTGCGATCAAAGACCATCATTGGCAGGGGGTTATCGTCAAACCACGAATGGAAGCGTCGTGGCCATTCGCCGAGCGCGCCTTCTGGGGGCAGGTGCTTCTTTGCTCCATCATCTGTGCCCGGTGCGCCCCCGACAAGCAGTGCGGCCTTCCTTTGAAGTCGAAACCAGCGAGGCGCAGCAAAGGTGGAACTATTCCTTTGGTCCTGCGCCCAAGGCATTGCCGAGAGATATTCTGTTGGCCTTTCTTCGTCTAGAAGCATTACGTACCCACCCTAGCGCTTTTTGATGTTATCGGGTCGACGCAGGTAACATGCACTCCCAGTCAAATCAATATTGAGCCCTCGAAAGCGCATGGCCGCGCCTGCACTTACCTGCTCGTCCTGGCCTGTCTCCTTGGAAAAATGCGCCAAAGAAAGTACAATCACCACATTGTTACACGAATAGAGCAACGGCGGTCTGTGTTAAATTACACATTCAATTCGATTTTTTCTGATGGCTCAGGCATGTGGTTTCCTCAAATAGTTCTCCAATCTCTCAGGAAAAATTAGGATTCCCTCGCGGCCGTAGTCAACCAAGCCGTTTTTGCGGAACTCATTCATAATCCTCGTAACGTTGTCACGCGTGGTGTTTACAAGGCTGGCCAATTCTTGATGGGTCAGCCGCACTGGCAATTGCACCGGGCCTCTTTTTGACTCACCCACTCTCAAATCACTCAGCCGGAGCATCTCTTTCACCAGCCGCTCCCGGACTTCATCAAAGGCGAGGCTGGCAACCTGTTCCTGGCACTCGACGACCCGAGCGCAAAAAATCATCAGTAGATTAAAGACCATTTCTGGCTTGCTCTGAACGAGACGCAACAGTTCATTTACGCGAAAGGAAGCAACTGTCGCTGGCTCAAGTGCGACGGCTTGGTTTTCTCGTGGCCCCCTTTTACAAAGACAGACCTCGCCTATTACGTCCCCCTTTTCGTAGATCCCGATAATCTTCTCTTCGCCTTCACCGGAGAGTTGCGATACCTTGACCCGGCCGGACTCGATGAGATGCATCGCGTCCGGAGGGTCGCCTACTGAGAAAATCACTCCGTTAGGTTCGAAGCGGTCTGTCGTGGTGAAAGCCTTCAGTTCACTCCAATACTCACGCACGAGCGCCGAAAAAGTTTCGCAATACCGGTGGCTTTGGAACATTCGACCAACCCTCCCTCCCGCAATGGTCGCCGGGGCATTTTGAGCAAGGTGTAATTTCCCTGCTCCGTGCGTCAACCCCATCCTCCCGAGTGAGCATGAACTGGACACGGGGTGTTAACTGCCAGCTACTTTTCCACCGTAGGATGCCAGCAAACAACCGCCAGGTTCCTTGATGTCCTTGGCCTGATGTGCTTATCATGCCTTTCGAACCAATCCCAGTCAATCGTTTCTCTTTCGGAATGCACCGATCGAACTTGAGTCAGTAATATGCTGAATCAGTTAATATCCTGCCCTCTGGCAAGCCCCATGCCCGTTATTTCGAGCGTTTCCTCAGCTTGGGAATAAAAGAGGCTCTCTCCATGCAACCGTCGGATGCAGTTTGATACAACAGCCTCCGTGACAACCTGGCACGAATCGACGGCAATAATTCGTGACCTTCATTGGTCATCTGACCTCCTGTGGTCAGTCGGTGCTCTCCTGGGCCACGCTAGCTAAATCATGATGGCGACCCTAATGGCTTTCTTTCGAGCAAGTTTAGGCCATATTTTGTTGACGAGCGGCCATGGTGGAACCCGTGCTGTAAGGGAAGCCTTGGTGATGGAAGGTTGACTGCGAATAAAAGAAAAGAGGACAAAGAGTATCCATGAAAAGGCCGAATGCTGGTGATTGCTTCGGTTTTGATCGGATCAGAGGTCGTTTCCACCGCCAGCGCTGGCCCCCAATAGCGCAATGCCGGCCTTTAAGTTCCCTCTGGCCGACATGAATGCCATCGTGTCGCACTTGTTTTCGCTGCCGGGTAAAGAGAGATTTCTGCCGTGTCCAGAGTATGTCTCTTCGAGATTCATAAATGGGCGCCACATTACTTGACAAGGCCAGACCCTTCAGCAGCAGCTTTCGCACAAGCTGTGGCCCGAGAGAAGACAAGTGTAATGATTCTGCCGGAGTCAACACTCACATACAGGATTGAGAATCATGACGGAAACAAAGTCTTTGTCGCAACCAGCGTGCCCGGACATACCGTTTGGAGTCTATAAGCGCCAGCAAGCCCGGGTCTCACGGAGACGTCTCTACCCGGTAACCATCTTCTATTCAACCTACGCCCTGATCCTGTTGATGATGGGCTTCCGTTCCCCGCATCCCGTTGTGGCAGCAACCTTCTTTGCGCTGGGCCTTCCGGTCTGGACGCTGACGGAGTATGGATTCCATCGCTTTGTGTTACATGGCCGCTTTCCCCCCGGCGAGGGCATCATCCGGCGCTTCATGCACGAGCGCCTGGACCCTCTGCATTGGGAACATCACAAGCGGCCTTTCGACGGCCAGCACATTAACGGAGAACTCAGGGACCTGTTGCCGCTCTTCTTTGTCGCGGCACCGATGAGCTTCATCCGCCCTATATACACCTTGCCGATGCTGCTGGCAGGAGTGGTGCAGTTTTACGTGATCGAGGAATGGGTACACCACTCGGTGCATTACTACAACTTCCGCGATCCCTACTTCCGCTATATGAAGCGGCATCACTTTTACCACCACAGTACAAAGGGGATGGACAAGGGATACGGACTCACCAACGGATTCTGGGACATCATCTTTAAGACTAGCCTCCCAGACTCTGTGCGCAAGGCGCTTTATGGCAAGTCAGTACGCTCGATGCAAGGCGCGCCAAGCGAAAGTGTCGGCAGCCACAGTCGTGCTGCGGTGAGGAGCCAGCCATGACGCTGGCGGTCTATGCCCTTGTCACCGGCGCGGCGCATCCAGTGGTATGGGAGAATACTTCGCCCGTTGCCTCGCCGTGCGCACAGAGGAAGGCTTGCACCATGGGCTAGTGCTCGGCACTGTCCATAGGCCAGACACTAACACGGCAGAGGACTGATGAACTCCTGCTTCAGGGGGTTAGTGACGCTTCAAAACTTGTACGGAAGGAGGCTCGAAATGTCCAAGCTCCCGCGAGGCCCGTCCAGTTCGCTAGAGTTGGATCTGCAGATGGCGGAGCGGGTGTATACCAGCCTGTTGCCGAAACACGTGACGACTTCGGGAGTTGACGTGGTTACGCGCTTACAACCGTTCAACCAGATCGGCGGGGATTACGCTGCGGTTTTCGAGTCGCTTGATGGTCGAGTGCATGTTTGCGTCAGCGATGTGACGGCCCATGGGATCGCATCTGCTCTGTTATCCACCCGCGTAAATAGCTTTGTCAGGGAGCGCCTTCCTTCAGCGAACCATCCCTGCGAGATCGTGGAGGAACTCAATTCCTTTTTGTGTGAGAACTTCGGTGGATTGGGCATGGCGCTCTCCTTTTTTTGTGGCACCGTGGACCGCCATCGGATGGAGTTTGCCTATGCGGGCTGTGGCCATCCCCCAGCCCTGCATTTCCAGGCGTCGGCCGGGACTAAATGGAAAAGACTAGAATCGCGGCACACGCTGCTGGGTCTATTTCCGGAAGTTTCTCAGCAGTGCCGCATTGATAAGGCGCCTCTCGACCGGGGGGACAGGATACTCCTCTATACCGACGGCCTCACTGAGGCTAGAAACGCACGCGGGGATTTGTTTGGGATCGATCGGCTGGCTCGAGTGGTAGGCGGTTGTATGACGGAAAATCTGGAAGGCGAGTTGCTGGCTGATCGAGTATTCGCTGCCACCGATCGGTTTCAGGGAGGGGTCTGCCGCGACGACGCGCTTTTGATGATCGTCTCCGTTCAGTGAGTCCTATGGCTCTCGGCTGCAAGTACGCTCCGACCCTGATTCCCGAAAGTTTCGACTTCGTGAACAAGCGTGGCGTCGAAATGCTTTGCCAGGAATGCGGGGCTTTTGGACCCGGCGCATGGATATTCGTGTTTGTGGAGGCATTCAATGAACAGTAAGACCTCTAAGGACGGCCAGGCCTTCGGACGTCCCGGAATCCCGCCCCGATGGACCTCAAGCTCAAAAGAAGGCGTGGGAACTGCATACTCCACGGCTAGCCGTGTGTGGTTCACGCTTTCGCATGGCATACTGAATGAAGTCTACTTTCCAACGATCGACCGGCCACAAATCCGCGACCTGCAATTCCTGATCACGGATGGAGAAACCTTTTTTCACGAAGAAAAGCGCGCCCTGGAAAGCAAAATTGAATATATCGAACAGCACACATTGGGCTATCGAGTCGAGACCACCGACCCCAAGGGCCGATACCGAATCACCAAGGAGATCATTACAGACCCTCATCAATCTTGCATCCTGATCCACGCGAAAGTCGAGGCCGAAGCGGAGTGGTTGGCCCGCTTGCAACTTTACGTGCTGCTCGCTCCCCACCTGGAGACGAGCGGATGGGGAAACTCGGCCCGGAGGCTTCGAGTGGCGGGCAATGACGTCCTCGTAGCCTGGAAAGGCCGGACCTATCTGGCGTTGGGAGCGAATGTAGGATTCAGCAGGAGTTCCTGTGGTTATGTTGGCGTCAGTGACGGGTGGCAGGACCTCAACGATAACTTCCAGATGGACTGGCAGTTCGCCCGGGCCGAAAACGGAAATATTGCAGTCATGGGCCAAATCGACGTATCGAGGAACCCGGAATTTACGCTTGGGCTGGCCTTTGGCGATGGCCTGCATGCAGCAGTCTCCGCTCTTGCTCAGTCGTTGAGCATACCTTACTCCGATCATCGGCAAAGGTATATCGATCAGTGGCACCGGGTCTGCTGTGATATTCGGAGCCTCGACAAGTATGCGGCGGACAACGGGCGCCTGTATCGCATCAGCCACAGCTTATTGCTGGAACATGAGGACAAGACTTTCGCAGGCGCCTTGATCGCATCTGCGAGCATTCCCTGGGGAGATGCAAAAGGGGACGAAGACTTGGGCGGGTACCATCTCGTTTGGACGCGGGACATGGTCAATAGCGCGACGGGTCTTATGGCCTGTGGCAACATGGAGACTCCGCGGAGAGCCCTTGTCTATCTGGCTTGCGCGCAGCGGCCTGACGGTGGTTTCCCTCAAAACTTTTGGCTCGACGGCACGCCCTACTGGAGCGGCATCCAGCTCGACGAGGTTGCGTTCCCGGTAATCCTTGCCTGGCGCCTTTGGAAGGCTGGCTCGCTTGGGGAATTTGATCCCTACCCGATGGTAAAAGCCGCGGCCGGTTTCCTGGTTCGCCAGGGGCCAATGACCCAGCAAGACCGCTGGGAGGAAAACAGCGGGTACTCACCCTCGACACTCGCTGCCACTATCGCCGCATTGATTTGCGCAGCAGATTTCGCCCGATCCCGCGGGGAGGCGGACTCTGGTCAATTTCTGGAAGAGTATGCCGATTTCCTCGAGTCGCACATCGAGGCCTGGACGGTGACAACCCAGGGAAGCCTGGTCCCGGAAATCCCGAGACATTACATTCGCATTCATCCCACGGACATGAACGACCCCGTACCGAGTGAAGATCCGAATTACGGAGTGTTGGCGGTCCGCAATCAGCCTCCCGGCGCGCCGTGGGAGTTTCCGGCAAAAGATATTGTTGACGCCGGCTTTCTGGAGTTGGTCCGTTACGGTATCCGCAAGCCAGGCGGTCCCCTTATCGAGGCTTCCCTTCGCGTTCTGGATGCTGTTCTCAAGGTTGAGACTCCTTGGGGTCCCTGCTGGCGCCGCTACAATCGCGATGGATACGGCCAACGTCCGGATGGCGGGCCTTTTGAAGGATGGGGCAAGGGACGAGCCTGGCCGCTTCTCACTGGCGAGAGAGCCCATTACGAGCTGGCCTCCGGCCGCGAGGTAAAGTCGTACATCCGCGCCATGGAGGGTTTTGCCTCGCGGGGGGGGATGCTCCCCGAGCAGGTTTGGGACGAAGCGGATTGCCCAGGAGTGGGCATGTATTTGGGGCAGTCTGCCGGTTCGGCAATGCCTCTGATGTGGGCGCACGCTGAATACATCAAATTGTTAAGGTCTGTTGCGGACGGTCAAGTTTTCGACCTCATCCCCGTAGTTGCGGAGCGATATCTCCACGGGCGCGGGTCTAAGTTCCTTGAAGTGTGGAAGCCCATCCGTCAAGTCGGACAAGTTGCGGCCGGGAATGTCCTCCGCATCCAGGCGCCAGCGTCGTTCCGGCTCCATTGGTCTGTGGATGAATGGCAAACCTTCCGGGACACAGATTCAAAGTCCAGCGGTTTGGGGATTGACTATGTGGATATTCCGGTGACCGAGAGACAGCACGCTCCTGTTCGATTCACGTTCTTCTGGACCGGTAACGAACGATGGGAAGGCAGAGATTACGAAGTAAGAGTTCTCTCTTCTGAGAGACCCATAGAGCCTCCGGCGGAATCGCGAGGTAACGGGCGCCGGAAGAAAGTGAAATCAGTTCTGAAGGCGGACCCAGAGGTTTGAAGCAAACGTCCAGCAGACTAAGAATTCCAACAGGACAGACATCATGAGCAAAGCTGTTGAAGAACTGAATGTAGGCGTCGACCTCGGTGGGACCAAGGTAGAAGCGGCCTTGGTGGGTGCTGACGGTCGCGTCGTCGCCTCGCATCGTCATCCCACGGATTCGAAAACAAAAGGCCCGCAAGGTGTTATTGCTGACATTGTGGCTTGCGTACGCGAGTGCCTGGGCAAAGGTGTACAAAACGCCAGGGCTTTGGGGATCGGCGTAGCTGGTCAAATCGATACCGCCACAGGAACTGTGCGCTTCGCCCCGAACCTCGGATGGCGGGATGTGCCCTTGCAAGCTGAACTGGAAAGGGCGCTTAGGTTTCCGGTGGTCGTCGTCAACGACGTACGCGCTGCAACCTTTGGAGAGTGGGCCCACGGCGCGGGAAATGGCGCGAACAATCTGGTGTGCTTGTTCGTCGGCACTGGCATCGGCGGCGGTATCGTGAGCGGCGGGCAGATGCTTGAGGGGTGTTGCAACATGGCGGGTGAGCTGGGGCACATGACCATCGTGGCTGGCGGGCGGCCATGCCATTGCCGGAACCGTGGTTGCCTCGAAGCTTATGTCGGGGGGTGGGCCATTGCCGAACGAGCCCAGGATGCAATCGGCGCGGACCCGGAGGCGGGGCGATACCTGGTGTCTTTGGGTGGGACGTTTGAGAAGGTGACGGCTGCCACTATCGCCCTGGGATATCGCAAAGGCGATCCCCTGGCACGCCGGCTTATTGAAGAAACGGGCTATTACCTCGCTGCGGGCCTCGTCGGCATTGTCAATGCGCTGAACCCTTCCGTCCTCATAATGGGTGGGGGAGTCGTCGAAGGGTTGCCCGAATTGATTCAGGTGCTCGATTTTGAGGTTCAAGCCCGCGCCTTAAAGGCGGTCGTCGAAGAGTTGCGTATTGTCAAGTCCGCCCTCGGCGATAAAGCGGGTGTGATCGGGGCCGCGGCATTGGCCCGAAGCGGAGTTGCCAAAGGTTCCAGGCAGAACCGTTCAACGATCGCCCGGTGAGCATGCTCTTCCGTTTACGGGGGAGCGGACACCCGGACCGGCCGGGCTTGCTAATTGAGCATCAGGTGGAGGAGAGTTGTGACAATCGATCAACTTGACAGGCTCGCAATCAACACCATCCGCACCTTATCGATGGACGCCGTCCAGGAAGCCAGTTCAGGCCATCCTGGCACGCCGATGGCCATGGCTCCGGCAGTGTATTGCCTGTGGCAGCGGTTTCTACGGTTCGATCCTGAAGATCCAATCTGGCCCAACCGCGATCGTTTCGTTCTGTCAGCCGGCCATGCCTCGATGCTGCTCTATTCCATGTTGCACCTTTGCGGAGTCAAAGCGGTGAATCCCAAGTACGAAACCCTTGGTGAACTCTCGGTGAAACTCGATGACATTAAACGTTTCCGGCAACTTGACAGCCGATGTCCCGGCCATCCGGAATACCGCTGGACTTCCGGCATCGAGACTACCACAGGACCCTTAGGCCAGGGTGTTGCAACTAGCGTGGGCATGGCGATCGCCCTTTGGTGGATGGCGAGCTATTTCAATCGCCCCGGCTTCGAGATGTTCGATTATGACGTCTATGCTCTGTGCGGCGACGGATGCATGATGGAAGGCATCTCCGGCGAAGCCGCCTCACTGGCTGCGCACTTGAAACTCTCGAACCTTTGCTGGATCTATGACAACAACAAGATCACGATCGAGGGCCATACGGACTGGGCATTCAGCGAGGACGTGGCGACTCGCTACATCGGCTACGGCTGGAACGTCACTCGCGTGGGGGACGCGAACGATCTCGAAATGCTCGAACGCGCGCTCAAGACGTTCAAGAACACACAAGACAGACCCACCTTGATTATCGTGGATAGCCACATCGCATACGGCGCCCCCAATAAGCAAGATACCAGTGCAGCTCACGGAGAGCCCCTGGGCGAGGAAGAGATCAGACTGGCAAAGCGGAATTACGGCTGGCCGGAGGACGCCAAGTTTCTCGTGCCCAACGGAGTGCGCGAGCACTTTGTGGCGAGGATGGGCAAGCGAGGGCACGAATTGCGCGAGGCCTGGATGGCCAGGTTCCGCGAGTACAAGGCAAAGTATCCGGAGCTCGCCGACCACCTCTACCGGATGCAGCATCGCCAGCTCCCGGAGGGATGGGATAAGAACTTACCGACTTTTTCGGCAGACCCCAAGGGGCTTGCCACGCGCGACTCTTCTGGAAAGGTGCTGAACGTTCTCGCGAAAAGCGTGCCTTGGCTCGTGGGAGGAGCAGCCGACCTGTTTCCATCCACGAAGACCCGTCTGACTTTTGAGGGAGCGGGTGATTTCTTAGCCGGCGATCGATCCGGGCGCAATTTTCACTTTGGCATTCGCGAGCACGCGATGGGCGCCGTTCTGAATGGATTGTCTCTTGCGAAGATTCGGCCTTTTGGCTCGACGTTTTTTATCTTTAGTGATTATGCCAAGCCTGCGATTCGGCTTAGTGCGATCATGGAACTCCCGGTGATTTACATTTTCACGCACGACTCGATCGGGGTTGGCGAGGACGGACCCACTCACCAGCCGGTTGAGCAGCTTATCGCGCTGCGGGCTATCCCCGGCCTGATCGTTTTTCGGCCTGCCGACGCCAACGAGGTGGTTGAGTGCTGGCGAGTGATCATAAACTTGCTGCACCAGCCCGCAGCGTTGGTCCTTACCCGACAAGCCCTGCCGACCCTGGATCGCTCCCAATACGCTGCGGCGTCCGGCGTCGAAAAGGGGGCCTATGTTCTCGCTGATGCCAGGGACGGGAAACCGGAAGTTTTGCTGCTGGCATCCGGAAGCGAGGTCTCACTCTGCGTCGAGGCCTACGAGCAGCTCACGGCAGAGGGCATCAAGGCGCGAGTTGTGAGCATGGCGAGCTGGGAGCTCTTCGACCAGCAAAGCCAGGTGTACCGGGACAGTGTGCTCCCGCCGGTGGTCACGGCGCGAGTCTCAGTAGAACAGGCTTCCACTATAGGTTGGGATCGGTACGTTGGCCTGAACGGTCGAACCATCGGCATGAGGACTTTCGGAGCGTCAGCGCCACTGAAGGAACTCCAGAAGAAATTCGGATTCCTCTCCGAAAACATAGTGACAGCCGCCAAGGAACAATTGGCGAAAGCGAGGTAAACGATGCGCGTTGCGATTGGCGCGGACCATGCTGGATTTCCGCTGAAACAGGAGCTTGCTTCTTACCTCAAAGAGCTGGGGCAAGAGGTCAGGGATTTGGGCACGCACAATCCTGATCCGCGGGACGACTACCCCGATTATGCCCAGTCAGTTGCCGAGGAGATTGTGAAAGGACGGGCGGAGCGAGGCGTATTGATTTGTGGCAGCGGTGTTGGGGCGTCTGTCGCCGCCAACAAAATTCCTGGCATACGCGCGGGACTTTGCCACGATACCTACTCCGTCCATCAGGGAGTGGAACACGACGATATGAACGTGCTCGTGCTTGGGTCGCGTGTGATCGGAACGGCCTTGGCGCATGAGCTAGTTCACGCTTACTTGAACGCAAGGTTCATGGACGAAGAGCGCCACCGGCGCCGCTTGGAAAAAGTGAAGGCTATAGAGGCCCGCTATTCGGAATTAGCCAAATAGCAAGGCCCTTCAGTTTGGCTTGCCGGGGTCAATCCGGCACTGCCAGGAAGCGAGGTTTTCAAGATGGTAACAAAAAGCATCCGCACGAAACAGACAAACCCTCTTAAGGAATTACAGAGGGCAGGCCAGTCCATCTGGCTGGACTACATCCGTCGCAGTCTGATCACGAGTGGCGAACTTAATCGGCTGGTCGGGGAGGACGGCCTGCGTGGGGTGACCAGCAACCCGGCGATCTTCGAGAAGGCGATTGACGGCAGCGCCGACTATGATGAGGCATTGCGGAGCCTGCTCGGTCGGGAGTCGCACACAGGCGCTGCTGTCCTCTACGAGGCGCTGGCCATCGAGGACATCCGTATGGCGGCTGATGTTCTTGTGTCCGTGTATCGCGAGACGGACGGCGTGGATGGCTATGTAAGCCTGGAAGTCTCTCCCCGTCTGGCGCACGATACGGAGAAAACTATTGCCGAAGCCCAGCGCCTCTGGAAGGTGGTCGAGCGGCCCAACCTGATGATTAAGGTTCCTGCCACGCCCGAGGGGATCCCCGCCGTGGAAGAACTCATTGCCGAAGGGATCAATGTCAATGTCACCCTGATGTTTTCCCTGTTCCACTACGAGGCCGTAGCGGGCGCCTACCTTCGAGGGCTTGAGAGGTGCCGGAATCCACGAGGGGTTGCTTCGGTAGCGTCGTTCTTTGTCAGCCGGGTGGACACAGCTGTCGACCGTGCGCTGCAGGCAATCAACACACCTCGGGCGCTGGAACTGCAGGGAAAAATCGCCATTGCCAATGCCAAGAGCGTCTACCGGAGGTTCCGTTCGATTTTCGATGGAGAGGCCTTTTCGAAGCTGCGGGAGCGCGGCGCGCGCGTGCAGCGGCCGCTTTGGGCCAGCACCGGTACCAAAAACCCCGCGTATTCCGACATTCTTTATATGGAGGGGCTTATTGGCGCGGATACCGTGAACACGGTGCCTCCGAACACGCTAAATGCTTTCCGCGATCATGGGCGAGCGAGGGCATCGCTCCAGGAAAGTCTGGAAGCCGCTGACGCTGCCTTGCTCCGCCTGAAAGACCTTGGAATTGATCTGAACGGAATCGCAGAAAAGTTGCAAGCGGAGGGAGTGAAAGCCTTCGCCGACTCTTTTGATCAATTGATGGCAGGCCTGGAGAAGAAGCGACAAATAATTTTTGGCGGCCGATTGGATCGGCAGGCGCTGTCCCTTGGAAACTGCCAGACCCGCTTTGAGGAGCGGCTGAAGAGCTGGCAAACCGCCGATTTCGCCTGCAGGGTCTGGCGCAAAGATCCTACCCTCTGGTCCCCCAAACTCGTCCCTGAGATTACCAACCGGCTCGGCTGGCTCCACTTGCCGGAGGCAATGCATGAGCATGTTGATGACTTGGCTGCCTTTGCGGATGGAGTCAGAAGTGGGGGAATTCGCGATGTGGTGGTTCTTGGAATGGGGGGCTCAAGTCTGGCCCCGGGTGTTTTCCAGCGCACATTTGGCAATGCGGACGGCTATCCCCGCCTGACGGTGTTGGACAGCACACATCCGGCTGCGGTACGAGAGGTGGAAGCGCAGGTAGACTTGTGCCGCACGCTGTTCCTGGTGTCGAGCAAATCCGGTACAACCACCGAGCCACTGTCTTTCTTTCGCTATTTCTGGCAGCGCCTGGAACCGATGACCAAGACCCCGGGTCATCATTTTGTCGCCATCACCGATCCGGGAACACCCCTTGTGAATTTGGCCCACGAGCGCAAGTTCCGTCGTGTGTTCCTTGCGACTCCGGATGTGGGCGGGCGCTACTCAGCCTTGACTGTGTTTGGCCTGGTTCCTGCGTCGCTGATGGGTGTCGACGTTCACAGGCTGTTAGACCGGGCATGGACCATGGCCGAAGCCTGCGCTTTCTGCGTGCCCGGCTCTGACAACCCCGCTCTGGCTCTTGGGGCGGCGCTGGCCGAGCTAACCCTTGCAGGCCGGGACAAGGTGACCTTTCTGGCTTCACCCTCTTTGGCAGCTTTCCCCTCCTGGGCGGAACAACTGATTGCGGAGAGCACCGGAAAGGATGGCAAGGGCATCGTGCCCGTGGCTTCTGAGCCGTTGGGTTCGCCCGGTGTTTACGGAGCCGATCGTCTCTTCGTCAGCCTGCGGCTGGAGGGGGAGCCCGACAACGGTCTCGATAGCACGCTTCGAGCGCTCAAGGCTGCTGGCCATCCGGTTGTCAATATCCAGCTTGCTGACAAGGCTGACCTGGGCCAGGAGTTCTTCCGCTGGGAGTTTGCCGTCGCGGCGGCCGGCGCAGGGCTGGGCATCCATCCTTTCAACCAGCCTGACGTGGAACTCGCCAAGCAGCTTGCGCGCGAAGCGATGAAAAAAGGAGGCGCTGGCACGGGAGACACAGTCAAAACCGTCTCATCTGCCAAGCCTGACGAGTTGCAGCGCGAGGTCCGTAATTGGCTGGATGAGGCGCCTGACGGCAATTACGTTGCGATTCAAGCCTATTTGGCCCCAACTGCGGGAACCACGGTGCATCTGGAGAATCTGCAGCGCTCGATCAGAGACCGGTCGAAGCTCGCGACTACGTTAGGATACGGGCCGCGCTTTCTGCACTCTACTGGGCAGCTCCACAAAGGAGGTCCGAGCACCGGGCGATTCCTTCAGCTTGTAGATGACCCGGCGAATGACTTGGCTGTGCCTGAAACCGACTACACTTTCGGCGCGCTGATTCGAGCTCAGGCCCTCGGCGACTACCAGGCACTCGTGCAACGCAATCGGCGGGTACTGCGAGTCAATCTCGGTCGCGATGTCGCAGCAGGATTGAAACGGATTACTGAGGTTGTACATGGCTAAGATTTCGGCCTTGTTCTGGGATATTGGCGGTGTCCTTCTAAGCAATGGCTGGGATAAGCCTTCCCGGCGCAAGACCGCTCAGAAATTCGACTTGGACTGGGAGGAGTTCGAGGACCGGCACGAACTGGTCGTCGCGGCCTTCGAGACGGGGAAAATTGGTCTGAATGAATACTTGGAGCGAACCGTGTTCTATCGGCCTCGCGCCTTTACGCCACAGGACTTCAAAGATTTTCTTTTCTCTCTGTCTGAGCCCTGTTCGGAGACCCTGGGCATTCTTGCACGCCTGGCGAAGTCGAAGGCGTACCTGCTGGCGGCGCTCAACAACGAGTCGTTAGAGTTGAACCTCTATCGCATCAACCGGTTCGGATTGCGGGATTACTTCGATGCCTTTTTCAGCTCGTGTTTTCTGGGCGTGAAGAAGCCGGACGAAGCGATTTACCGCCTGGCTTTGCAGATGACCCAACTCCCCCCGGAAGAATGCTTATTTATAGACGATCGGGCGCTGAACCTGGAGTGTGCCCGAAATTGTGTGGGAATGCGCACGATCCATTTTCAGGCCCCCGCTCAGCTCCAGCATGAGTTGCGGGAGTTGGGCATTGAGGCTTGAGAGTCCACTAGGAACGCGGAAGGAGGCTTGCTATGGAATTAGGGATGATTGGTCTGGGCCGGATGGGTGCCAACATGAGCGAGCGTTTGCTTCGGGCCGGCCACCGGGTGGTGAGTTATGACCGCGACCCAGAGGCTGTAAAACGTGTGGCCGACAGAGGATCTCAAGGCGTTGATTCCCTTGATGGGCTTGCCAAGACATTGGCCACTCCGCGAGCTTTGTGGCTGATGGTCCCGGCTGGAGACGCAGTAGATCAGACAATCCAGGCGTTACTCCCGCACCTCCGTTCGGATGACACGATCGTGGACGGTGGCAACTCGTACTACAAGGACTCCATCCGTCGGGCTGCGCATCTGCGCGAACGCGGGCTGCACTTTGTTGACGTCGGCACGAGCGGCGGCATCTGGGGACTCGCCGAAGGCTACAGCTTGATGGTCGGCGGCGAGAAAAGCGCTATTGAGCGACTGCGCCCCATCTTTGAAACGCTTGCGCCCGCGCCAGACAAGGGCTGGGGACACGTAGGTCCGAGCGGGGCCGGCCATTTCACGAAGATGGTGCACAACGGAATCGAATACGGCCTTATGCAATCTTATGCCGAGGGCTTCGCCATTTTGAAGCGCAAGGGTGATCTCCAGCTCGATCTCAACCAGGTCGCGGAAATTTGGCGGTTTGGGAGCGTGGTCCGCTCCTGGTTGCTCGACCTGATTGCACGTTCACTTGCCGAAAATAAGGAATTGACCGGCATTGCCCCCTTTGTGGCAGATTCGGGCGAAGGCCGTTGGACCGTTCAGGAGGCTGTCGATTTAAATACGCCGGCGCCTGTGATTACTGCGTCGCTTATCGAACGTTTGCGGTCCCGGGACACGGACTCTTATGCCGATAAGCTGCTGGCCGCAATGCGCAACCAGTTCGGTGGCCACGCGATAAAGAAAGGGGCTTAGCAATGCCGGAAACTCATGTTGAACCTTGCCTATTCGTCATTTTCGGCGCGACCGGCGACTTGACGCGCCGCAAGCTGCTGCCGGCGCTCTATCGGTTGGGCCTCCAGGGCAAGCTAGGCGAGCAATGCCACATCCTGGGGGTTTCTCCAATTGCAGGCTTGGATGACGGGGGCTTTCGTGCTGTTGCTCGGACAGCGCTAGAGGCCGTGAAGGTTGAGACGAAGAATCCTTTGGCGAAGGCTCTGGACGAGCGTCTCCATTATCGCTCCGTTGGGCAGGGGACAGCGGACGACTTTCAAGCACTGGCGAAGGAAATTGAAGCTCTGGAAAGTAAGCATGGCTTGCCTGGTAACCGCGTCTTCTATCTTGCGCTCCCTCCGCATGTATTCCCGAAAGCCATCGCCGGACTGGGCGGGGCAGGGCTGAACCACAACCGGGGCTGGACTCGATTGGTTGTAGAAAAACCCTTCGGTCGGGACTTGGCGACCGCCAGGGAACTTAACCGGCTGGTGCACAGCCAATTCGAAGAATCGCAGGTTTATCGTATTGACCACTACTTAGGGAAAGAAACAGTCCAAAATCTGCTCGCCTTCCGGTTCGCCAATCCTATTTTCGAGACGCTATGGAACCGCGACCGGATCGATAACGTTCAGATCACGGTGGCGGAAGATTTGGGCATCGAAAGGCGCGCCGGATACTACGAACAGGCCGGTGCCCTGCGTGATATGGTGCAAAACCACCTGAGCCAGCTTCTCTGTCTGGTAGCTATGGAAGTCCCAACCGCATTCGGGGCCGGTGCCATTCGCGATGAAAAGGTCAAGGTAATGAAGTCCGTCTCACCAATCAAACCGTCCGATCTGGTCTTGGGACAGTACAACCGAGGAAAGATCAATGGAGGTGAAGTAGTCGGCTACCGGGACGAATCCGGGGTTGCGCCTGGCTCTCAGGCGGCCACCTTCGTATCGTTGAAACTGGAGATCGCAAACTGGCGCTGGCAAGGCGTACCGTTCTACCTGCGCACGGGTAAACGGCTCCCTCGCCGGGTTACCCAGATTGTAGTCGCATTCCGGTGCGCGCCAGTGTCGGTCTTCCGGTCTTCTGACCTCTGCAACACACATTGCAATGCGGTTGTCATTACCATCCAGCCGGATGAGGGCTTTGATCTGCATTTTGACGTGAAAACCCCCGGTCAGCCGATCACCCTGCAAACGCAGAAACTGCATTTCCGTTATGCCGAGGCATTCGCTCCGCTTGCGGACGGATACGAAACGCTCCTTCTGGATGTCCTTATGGGCGACCAGACTCTTTTCGTGCGGAACGATTGGGTGGAAGCATCCTGGAGACTTTATTCGCCTGCATTAGAGAATTCTCCACAGGTTCATTCTTACACGGCAGGGTCCTGGGGACCCTCGGCCGCAGATGGGCTCTTGGAGAAAGATGGTCGCCAATGGTTCGCGCCGTGAAACCCGACGTGCGAATATTTCCTGATGTGGTAAGCCTGAGCGGGGCGGCGGCTCAGGGTCTCGCGGATAGAATCAATGCCACGGTTCTTGGCGGCGGGCATTTCTACCTGGCCCCGGCGGGCGGCAACCCGCCGCGGATGTTTTATCGGGTACTCGCCGGCGGCTAGCGGATGGGCACACGGCCTCGCTCTTCCTTGGTTCGCCGGCTCTTGAGGAGAGGCAACGATGGGTCGTAGCCGTTAGGGGCCTGGCCGATGCACGAGTACCGCTTACTCTAACCCTTCCCGTGCTTACTTACTCGAGCCAGACTTATTTTCTGGTGGCCGGTCGGGACAAAGCGGAAGCCCTTCGCCAGGCTCTGGCTGATATGCCTGACCCGATAAATTGCCCTGCTGCGGGTGTGCGTTTGGGGCGCGCTTCTGTGGTCTGGTGGGTGGATCGCGCAGCCGCAGCGTTTTTTGAGACGCCGTCGCGTCTGGGATTGGCCAGTCTTCGATCCACGGCGACTGGCGGGGAAGAACGTTGACAGGAAAAGGACTGAAGTATGCCGTCTAGAGCTAAGCGCCTGGTGATCCTGGGCGGAGGGTTCGGTGGGGTCTACGCCGCCTTGAGCCTTGAAAAGATCTTTCGCCGCGACGACAGCATTGAAATTGTCCTGCTGAGTGATGAGAATTTCTTGCTCTTCACTCCGATGCTGCCCGAAGTCCCGTCCAGCTCCATCGAGGCCAAGCATATTATCAGCCCGCTTCGGGCTTTCTTCTGCAAAGTCAAATTCCAGAATAGCGAAGTGCGTGCGATCAACCTTGAAAGGCGGACCATCGTCGTCTCGCATTGCTCTGCGTGTGGCGAACGAGAGCTGGAATTCGACTGCCTGGTTCTGGCTTTGGGCTCCGTCATCAACTTTTATGGCCTTCCGGGAGTCGTCGAGAATGCGCTGCCGATGAAAACTTTGAGCGATGCCATGGCGCTCCGGAATCACGTCATTCATGTCTTCGAGCATGCTGACCTCGAGGACGATCCCAGAATGCGCAAGGCGATGCTGACGTTCGTGGTTGCCGGAGGGGGGTTTGCCGGAACCGAGACGGTCGCGGAACTGCGCGATTTTGCCTACCCTGCGCGACGGTTTTATGCCAACATTAATCCAGAAGAGGTCCGCGTCGTTTTGGTCCACCACGGCGGGCGCATCATGCCGGAGATCGGCGACCGGCTGGCCAATTACGCCTTGAAGAAACTTCGGGCGCGCGGGGTCGAAGTCCTCCTTAATACAGGAGTAAAGTCCGCGACCGCTGATTGGGTCGAGTTGACGGATGGTCAGACAATTCCCACACGAACTCTGGTCTGGACCGCGGGAGTCTCGGCCCACCCTCTGCTCGCCAGGTTACCCTTCGCGCGCAATAAGCGCGGGCAAATCATTGTGAATAGCTCCCTTGAGGTGCCTGGTTCCACGGGAGTTTGGGCATTGGGCGATTGCGCTGAAATCCCCAATCCGCGGACGGGGCACCCCTATCCGCCCACAGCGCAGCACGCGGTTCGAGAAGGGAAAATCGTCGCCCAAAACATTGCTGCCTTTGTGCGCGGCGGGCGCAAGAGGGAGTTCATGTTCCGGCCTTTGGGTGTTCTGGCGTCGCTTGGACGGAGGTCGGCGGTGGCGGAGATTTGCGGCCTGAGATTCTCAGGCTTCTTTGCCTGGTGGCTTTGGCGGACGATTTATCTTTTCAAGCTTCCCGGCCTTGAACGGAAAGTGCGCGTGGCCATGGACTGGACTCTCGACCTGTTCTTCCATCGAGATATCGTGCTGCTTAAAGCATTCATGAAGAGCAACCGAGGTGAAGTACCGGCAGGTGAACGGACGGCATACCGAAAACCTGTCCGGACGTAAGACGGACGTGCGGAAATGCCAGTGGCTGCTGCAATTCCTCCGGCTTGGTTTACTGCATGACTCGCTTCGTCTGTCGCAGGGAGGCGGCGTGTTACGGGCCTGTTGGCGGCAACGGGCCGAAAACTTGGCCGCGAGATCCCGTGCCGGTCAGATGGCCGGCTGGACATCCTCGACGGTCAGCGTCGGCGGAAGATTCCCGTGACTCATTTGAAGCTTCCCGGTCACGCGAATCCGCCTGCCAACCAAGTTCTTATGTCCCTGGAGCGACTTCGCCTGTGCTCCTCCGGGAAGAACAAACGGGTGCGTCAAACCCGGCACATCCAGTTCCAACGCTCCGTCCCTCGAGGCAAGCGTTCCGTCCACAACAACCTCGACTTCTGTTGCGGTGAACCCCGCCTCGCGAATCGCCTTGGGAATCAGGACGGGATCGAACGATCTCCCAGCCTTCGGGTAAACCGTCCCCTTGCCTTTAACCAAATTCACATCCGCATGACGAACGCCATCCAGGCGTTCGAGGGCCTTCTGGGCCCCTTTCGCTCAAAGCCCTCATATCATGACGTTGATCTTGACGGTCGCCTTCACAACTTGTGCCGAAGAAGGCACAGCCGCAACAAGGCTTGCCAATCCAAGTAAAACCAAAATCCCATGTTTTGCAATCGTCACACGCATTTCAGTGCCTCCTGTTTGTATATTTCTTCTCCAATTCTTCATATCTCTTGAAACGCCTGTCCCTGCGAAACATTAAAACAACCACCGAAAACCCAGCAGAAACCGTGAATCAGGCCGTGGCTGGAATCCATTCAAACCCTTCACCACCGGAACCGGCGCCGAGAACTCGACGAGAAACTCCCGGTTCACAGAATATTGAATGCCCGGCGAAACGTAGAGTGTCGTCCCCCCGCTGTTGGGAACATCACCGCTCCCGCGTGCGAACGCATGAGCCTGGGATGTACCGTTGAGTTCAACGATGGCAAAAGCGCCATTCCGGAAAACGCGATCAAAAGTCCGCCGCAACCAGCTAGCGTTCGCCGGCGTCTGCTCCCGTGGAATGATGAAGTAAGCCGGCGCCACGTCATAGCTGGCTGAGTTTCCCTGCGATATTCCCGCTTCATTCTCACTGGCCATCGTATATTCAAAATCAGCGATCAACGAGTACCTGAGCTTTGACATTTTTTGAAACACCAGCCCTCCCGTATACGCGAAAGCATCGGTTGAAAATCGCTCCGCTCCGGTTGGGGCTTGAACACCAAAAAGCCCCGAGAGCCGCGTCAGGCCCCCGGGCGCATTCCGGCTGTACAGGCCGTCGTATTGGATGATGAACTGGGAATCGCCGAGGCCATTGAGATATTGCCGCGTGCTCTGATTTCCTGAACGCTGGGTAATGTCGGCAGTAACATACGGTTGGACGGCTATGACCTGCCATTTCGGAGCAAACGCGTAGACGAAGGCGAGCGGCGTGACGTACTGGGAAATACCCACCGTCCTGCCATCCGCCGTCCGCAGCGTCAGATGGCGGACCTCAACAAAGGAACGAATCAGGCTCGCGCGATTGAACAGTGTACGACCACCAGGCGCAATGATCGCCTGCGCGCGCAACGGAAGCGGCGTGAGAACCCCTAAAGTCAGAAGGATCCACGCAAAGACCAATCTCCAGTTTTCTGGCTCACGGAGGAAGGCCCTCCGCGCCGTTTCAATTGGTTTCAATGCCACCAAATCGCAACCCTTCCGTACCATAACCAGACCACCAGTCCCGTGTTAATGAGAAGAATCCACTTCGACAGTGGGTGGCCCGCATGATGCCACCAAGCGCGATAATGCGCGTAAAGGAGCAACCCCACTGAGACCACAAAGAGGACCGGCATCAACCAGCCGACGACCCACCGGGCCGTTGCCGCGCCGCCCACCGAAACCGTGGACAGCACTGCCGGCAGGATTCAACACCATGGGAGCGATAATGCAAGAGAACCAAAACCAATTTTTCGAAGCCGCACGTCTGCTCGCACCTCCTTGCCGATTGCCGGGGTTTCACTTGCCTAATGGTTGAAATACCCGTGGGCTTTCATCCATCCGATTCCCCAGAAGTTCATGACCAGTGCGAGTCCGTAAAGAGACAAGGAAAGCCAAAGGATCCGGCGATTCCAGCGCGTTGCGGTTGAGCAGGCGCTTTCCCGGCCACCCGCTGGAATTTCACAGGCTTCCCCCTGGGGTCTGGTTTGGCGGAAATAGGCGAAGTAAAACCCCAGTGCGAGTAGCGCTCCGCACAGCGGGAAAAGCCAGATATCATATGCGCCGAAGTTCTGCCATCCGGGAATCGCAGTAAAAAACGCGAGAACGCTTGTCAGGCTGAGTCCGAGCAGCACCAGCAGAGCGGGAAGAGCGCAGCAAAACAGCGTTGCAAGCGCTGTGAAAAGGGTGGCGTACGCCGAGAACATTTCTCTCGCCGAGCCGCGCGGAGGGCCGGCCGGGGCGCCCGGTGCCTGTTGTCCGGATACGTTATCCTTCGTTTGCAGCTGGTTCATATCCACCTCCGTTCCATGGGGTGCAACCGGGAGATCTGTAGCGGGAAACGCAGGGGCGGATTGAAGAACCGCCCCCGCTGGTTGATTACTTTTTTACCATTTCCTTGCCACAGCAGCAGCGTGGATTCTGGTTGCCACCCTTGCCCGGTGCGGCGCTCTTCGTCACCGCGACTTCGCAACCGCATTCCGGATCAGGGCAGCGATAAACTTCACCTTGTTGAAATGCCATGTTTGCCTCCTTTCAAAACCAACTTACGCCCTATACTCAGGTATAGAGTCAACAGGTTTTTATGGAGGCGCTTTGCATCGCGGAGCCCGGACGTCAAAACAGCGGCCAGCATCTTAGGAGCAAGAGCAAGCAGCCCTGAACACGAAAGCTATCCGGGAGAGAGGGCATACCAGTCACAGTTGAGGGCAAATGGCATTGAGGCAGGAGGGTTCGATTAAACCGCCCAGAAAAAGCGCTCCGACGCACCCGCAATTGAAGTGGAGCCTGGATTGAGAATCTGCAATGGCCGGCACGTCCCAGCCGGAGCTGGATCGAAGCCCGGTCACGACGGCAGCCGTCGGCGGTACGCTTTCTCTTGCGGCTGGCGTTTCTGTTTATCCTTCGTCCCGCCATCGCGCATAGTGTTTTCGATCAAGGCGCAGAAGGCGCTAGCTGACAGCCTTCGTCGGCCCGATCGCTTCCACTTCAGGATCGCGTGGCGAAGCTCATTACGAAACCTGGAGAGTTGCTGGATCTGTCGCTCGACGGCCTGCAAGTGTTGCTCGGCGAGACGGAGCACGCTGCCGCATGGGCACTGGCAGCGTTCTCGCATATGGATGATGTCTCGGATTTCCCCGAGCGAGAAACCAAGCTTTTTAGCCTGTCGAATGAAAAGCAGCCGGCTCAGGTCCCGGTCACCGAAGATCCGGTAGCCGGACGCTTTGCGGCCTGGGTCAGGAAGAAGACCTTGGCGCTCATAGTAGCGGACGGTCTGAACAGAAACGCCGGCCTTCTTTGCCATCTGTCCGATCTGCATATGTCAGAAGGTACATCCCATCACGCACCATAGCGTCAAGTATCTACATCCGGGGCCCTCCGATTCAGCACCATGTCGAGCGCATCTTGGCAAGATCTCATTTGGATTTGGGCTGAGTCGAAAGCCGCCCTTATTCCATGGTGCTGGCCTCTCGAAAGCCGTGGAGTGCCTGGTTGGCCAGCCAGCGGATGATCCGCCCTTCGTTATAGCAGTAGCTGACAATGTGGTTGAGGGTCGAAAAGCACTCGGTCTCGCAGGATTTCTTCATCTCGCCGAGTTGGTGGTTCTCAAATTTGTGGTCCCCGACCGTTCCCCAATCGTATTTGGCGGAATACAGTGGGAAGCAGGGAGCGAGCGTCCCATCCACGCGGATGATCAAGGTGTTCTGGCCGGCCCGGCAGCCCCAGTGTTCAAGGCCTCCGCGCATGAAACGCTTCATTTGCTGAAGACGGCGGGTCTGGTTGATGACTTTCAAGCCCTGGCGCTTCCTTTCGATAATCCAGTCAAGAAGGTTTTCCACCTTGGGGTAGTCTTGAGGTGTGAGGAAAGTGCTGTTCTCATCCAGGTGCTTGTAATGGGGCTGCTCGATCATCGGCGACTCGACGATATGAAAATCGATGCCGATACGGTTGTTGTAAGCAATGCGGGCGAGTTCCTTGACGTCGTCTAAGTTCGTGCGCGTAATACAGACGTTCAGAAACACGGTGTAGCCATAGTAATGCTGCTTTTCGACCAGATATTCGAAGTAGGGACGAATCGGGGCCAATGCTTTGGCGAGTCCGGGCTTTTCGTCAATGCAGTCAACAGCCAGGTTGACGGTCCCCATTCCTGCATCACCCAACTTGTTGATGACCTCGGGGCGCATTAGGCGGCCGTTGGTCGGAAGGTAAACGAGCATATCTTTTTTGTTCGCGTAATCGATGACTTTGTGGATGAACTGAGGCCGGAGCAAGGGCTCTCCGCCCATCAAGGCCAGCAGCCGGCAACCGGCATCGTGCAACCAGTCAATGGAGCGCTTGGCCACGTCCTCCGTCATCCCTGGGACAGAGTTGTCGAACGCCCAGCAATAATGGCAGTCCAGGTTGCACTTCCACTCGGTGAACAGGTAGGAAATGATAGGATGGAAGTCTCCGGGAAGCAGCCGAGACTTGATGTAGGGTGTGCCCAACGCCCGCCAGTGCCGAAGCGCCTTATATTTGCGATAGCTGAGTTCAGATTGATAGACCGGCTCGGTCCGTTGCGGGAAAACGGGCTCGGGGAGGAATTGTTTTTCCCCTGAAGGGACCAAAGCCTGCGCAGGCGGCATTGCCGCCGGCTTCATCAGCAACTTGTGAAGAGGAACATCCAGCCGGAACGGCGGAGGGGATTGGGCATCCTGTTGCTGACTGAGATCGTTCATTGAGCCTCCTGACAAATTGAAGATAGAATCTTGCCTACGCACTAACAATCAGCGCAGCCTGATTTGTTCCATGACGATTCCTCATAGTGAGTGCGTCGCGTCGTGCTTTTCTTACACTCAGACTCTCCCTTCGTTTTCCTCATTTCGCTCGAATGTCTTTGGGCAGATGTCACTATGCCTTCGGTTTGGTCGAAAAACCGCTCTTCTCGATTTGCTGCTTGATCTGTGCAACGGTCACTTGCTTGTCGTCGTAGAGGACGACGGCTTGGGCATCTTTCACGCTGACGTCGGCATTCTTGACTCCTTTGAGGTTCTTGAGGGACGCGGAAACGCCGTTGGCGCACATCTGGCAGCTCATCCCGTAAACCTTGATCGTAGCCTTCTTGTCAGCCGCCAGCAGCGGGCTGCACAGCGCCAACGCCAAGCAGATCGCACTCAAAATCTCTGTTGTTCGATTCATACTTTTCCTCCTCATGGATTCTGATAGACCTTTGATGTTCCATAGAACCCCAACAGCGCCCTCACCTTCGCTCTCGTGTCTGCCTCCGTCCGTTTAACAGATCACCACAAGTCCCGCCTTTCTATTGCAGGGCGGGGGCGGGGGCGGGGGCCGAGACCCGGCGATTTTGTTCTGAGCGAGGCAGTGGTGGTGTGGAGGGGACTGGGTAGGACACCACAGTAGCCGCCAACAGGGGGTGAGTCTTGGTGATTACCTTGCCACGCTAACCAGAGCAATCGCGCCGTTTTCAGGACTTTTCTCGGCCCCAGCCGTCACGTCCTCTCGACCCTCACCTCCTTTCCTGGGATCGATTCCCAACACCTCTGTGCATCTCAAGCGTACTCATATATTCGCGCGGTCGGGCAATGTTTCCGGCGTCGCGTCATCACGCTATTTGCGCGGCCCTTCCTCGAGCCCCCGGCGATTGGCGCGGGCCCACCCGCTGTCCCTGGGCACAGCCTTCATCTCCGGAGCCTTTATCCCGCAGGCGCATTTGCCCTCCATATTGGCCTCCGTCTCGCACGGGCAGGATTTCGTTTTCATGCAACTGCACACGTAAACCGTCCGGCTGCTCATCTTCATCGTCTTCATGGAGTTCCCTTTGGCGGTCATAAATCCGAAGGGGAAAATCAGCGCGCTGGCCAGCGCCAGTACAGCAATAATCGTTCTTTTATTCCTCGTCATCCGTATCTCCTTTTTATTTAACGGTGTTTTGAGTTCCATACTACCTTCGTTGGTTTTGATGTTGAGCGGCAGTGTGGCGGACAGACGCTTTACGCCGCGCAGCAACTCAGCTTTGTCACATCCTTCTTGAATGAGATTGCGGCGATCTTGAACGCTTCTGCCATTGTGGGATAAACAAAGACGGTCCGAATGACGTCGCCCACGGTCATTTTGTTCTGAATGGCCAGCACGCCAAGGTGAATCAAGTCGGGAGCTTCAAGGCCCAGGATATGAACGCCCAGGATGGTGTAAGTCTTGGCATCTACGACCATTTTGATGAGCCCGCGGGTATCACGAATGGCGCCGGCTTTGGGCACATGCTCAAACGGAACCACCGTGGTCAAAACCTTTCGCCCGGCTTCGCGCGCTTCGGACTCCTTCAATCCCACACTGGCAACCCCCGGGTCGGTAAAAATCGCGTGAGGCACGGCATCAAAGGCCATCCGGTTACGGGATTTCAGCAGAGCGTTTTCCGCCGCCATGCCGCCCTCATAGGCCGCAACCGTGACCAGCATCATCCGGCCCGTCACGTCGCCCGCCGCCCAGACATGCCGGGCCGAGGTCCGCAGCTCATCATCCACGACGACGGCTCCCTGGGAGTTGCGGGTGACGCCGCACTTCTCTAGGCCCAATTCGTTCGTATTGGGCCGCAGCCCCGTAGCCACTAAAAGCTGTTCAGCGGAAAAGACCCCGGGTATTCCGTTGATGTCGGCCAGGACTTTCTTTCCCAAACCCTGCGTTTCAACTTTATTGACCCTGGCCCCCGTGTGGATCTCAATTCCCTCCTCCAGCAGATACTTTTTGAGCGCCTCGGAGATTTCCGGCTCCTCCATCGGCGCAATGCGGGGCAAGGCTTCCAGAATCGTCACCCGCGTCCCAAAACGCGCATACATCTGCCCGATCTCAAGCCCGATGGCCCCGCCGCCAATGATGACCATGCTGGCGGGAAGAACCTGCAAGTCCAGCGATTCCTTGTAAGTGATGTATCCGCTTTCTTTCAGGCCTGGGATGGGCGGCGCAACCGGCGACGCGCCCGCCGCCACCAGAAAACGATCGGCGCTCACCGTCTTGCCATCGACCTGCACGCGGTGATCATCCACAAATGCCGCGCGCTCCGGAAAGTATCGGATGGTCGGAAAAGCTTCGAGCACATTCAGGTATTTCTGCTTCCGCATTTCCGTGACGAGCGAGTCTTTCTGGCCGATAACGTCATGGAAATTGATTGCATCCTCACCGTGGGGCAGGCCGGGAAAAGAATTCCGCCGGTAGAGGTGGTATCGTTCAGCCGCATAAAGCAGGTTCTTGGTCGGCAGGCATCCCCGGTTTAGGCACGTGCCGCCAATGACGCCGCTCTCGGCAACGCCCACCTTCGCGCCCAGCTCCGCCGCCCGAATGGCCGCCGCAAAGGCCGCCGAGCCTCCGCCAATAATCATCAGTTCCAAATCATGCTTTGCACTGCTCAATCCAATCATCACATCTCCTTTTCAATCCACGCAGGAGGACACCTCGCCAGCTTCCTACGGCTTCGGCAAGCTCGCTTTGTAGCCCGTCGAGTTGATGGCCGTCAGGAGCTGCTCGGGTTTCACCCGGGACGGGTCGTAGCTGACGCTCACCCGTCCGTTTGGCACGTCCACGTCCACTTTGCCCACGCCCGGCAGATCGTGGAGCCGCGCCTTGATCGGGTAGGCGCACATCGCACAGTCCATCCCAGAGACCGGGATCGTCATCGACTTCAGCGACGCAACGCTCGCCTGCGAATCGCCGGATGGCGTCCGCGCGCACTGCCGCGCTAGGAGTGGATAGGTGCTGAATCCCAGCACCACGACAATCACGGCCGTGGAGAGCGCCAGAATGATCCGCGTGGTTCCCTCGTTCCGCATCCTCGATCCCAGAGCATGCAATTGCTTCTTTTCCCGCGAATATTGCCACCACGCCACCGCCACGCCGATTACGCCTGCGGCGATAAAGTACCAGTGGTACCTGGAGAAAGCGCCTCCGGCAAAGCCGAACAGTCCCAAAAACGCCAGAAGCGCCGGCCCCACACAACAAACCGAACTGACCAGTGCAGAAATTAAACCCAGGTTTTTTGACCTCATTCCATCCTCCTTATTCCCCTGCTTTTCAGGGTTTCCGATTTTGCCGCCCGCCGGAACTTCCCGGCTGGGCTGTCAGGCGTTTCGCCGGGCCCTAAAAGTTTCAGCGCCTGCGCCTCGTCAAAAACTTCGCCAGCAAGTTCTCCATCAACGATAACCGCCGGGACGCCTGAGATTCCCCAAAGCGCCGCCGCGTCCTGGCCTTCCCGAGTGTCGACATCCAGTTCTCGCAAGTCGAAACCGAGCCGGTCCCGCAGCCCCGCCCAAAGCCGCCTTGCAATTGGGCAGCGCGGACACCAGCTAGCCGTTAGAAGCACAACAGTCTTGGCCATTGCGAGCCTCCTTGATAGCTCGGTCCAGCAGTTCGCGCGGCGGTACGCCGGCGATGCGATTTCCGCTCCGATACACGCGACACTTCAAGCCGTAGTCAGCGCTGGCGCGGGCCACCGGGTCAATGTCTATACCGTCGACTCGGATGGTGGGCGAACCCAGGAAGCGCAAGCTCGTCGCGTCTTCAGGCGTTTTCACCTCCTTCACCTCGACCTCAGCCGGAACGCAGAGCGACCGCACCGCAGCCTCGATCAGAGCATCGGTTTCCTGGTATGTTGGGCAGCCCGAAAAGTATAAAAGTTCGATTTTCATTCTTTTGTCTCCTGGTTTCCGTTTGCGCGCCCCAGCTCTTCCAGCACGGGGCAAGCCTTTTCGACTCTGTCGTGCGTCCGCCGCAAGTCGCGGTTGCACTTCTTCAATGCGGCACTGAGTTCTGCTTCGAGTTTCTCAAGCTCCGCAATCTTGTTTCGAACGGCGTCCAATTTTCGTTTCAGTAAGTCCCGGACGTGCGAGCACCCCGGGGTGGTACGCCGGAGAACCAGCAACTCGCGGATTTCGGACAGCGTAAACCCAAGATCCTGCGCTTTGCCGATGAACTTTAAATCGTCAACGGTATCGTGATCGAAAAGACGGTATCCGCTCTCGCTGCGCGCAGGCTCCCGCAACAGACCTTCGCGTTCATAGAAGCGAATCGCGTGAATACCCAGTCCCGTTTTCTGGGCCACTTTGCCGATATGTAATTGCTTGGCCATCACCATTCTCCTTCATGCTTATGATGCACTCTAGACTTAGGTCTAGAGTCAAGAACTTTTTCACGGACGATGCGGCGGCAAGGACCGGGAGACTTACCGTCTCCATAACCCTCCATCTTGAGATTCGGAGCTGAGACAGATAGACGGGAGATGCATTCCCCCCGAAGCCGGCCGCGCCCAGCATTGCCGATACCACGGGCAGAATCCAGCAGTGCGATCGAGCCAGCGCCGCCAGTATGGTCCACCAGGGTGAATCCGTTTACTGAACCAGTACGGCTCCTTCCTTATGTTCAGAAACCCGCCCCCCGCAAAGCGGGTAGCTTGATGAGTCGGGCCCCGTCAAACGGGGTCAGTTCGTTGGTTAAGATGGCGCGCCGAGCGCGCGTTCAGTTCTGGATTCAGATTCAAGTCGCACTGGTAGAACCAGTGGCTTACTCGATGTGCAGTTAATTTGTTGATTCCCTTTAGAATCAGGGGGCAGAAATAGACCCCGTATCTGCGTTCTTTAAAGCCTTGCTGCCAAATACAGCGAGGCAACTCGGGTGTCGGTTAGCGGCAAGCCGGGCTTCAGATTCGAAACTTAAGGCACTATATGACAAACGTCTGGGCCACATCTGCGCGGGAATGAGGGGTAAAACGGGCCATCAGCAGCCAGCCAAGGGCCTTTAGAATCAACACCGGGTACAACTCTGACATGACTGGGAGTCATGCGTGCTCACATCGCCGCCGTCCTAGCGTCACTCTTGCGGCGAGTTTGGATCTTATGACGATGATGTGTCCACCGCTTATATCGTTCCTCGATGATGCCGAGGGCGATATTGGTAAGCAGCGGCGAGAAGACTGCCTGAACGCAAAAGATAACTTCCTCTGTTATGCCGCGTGCGGCATAAGCAGCGGAATGCCGACTTCCGGATTATGCCGCGCGGTTTCACCTCCAATGCATAGCGAGCGGGAGTTGGCCGCATTGATTGTTGCGTAAGCGGCATAATCAGTGTGGTCTCATCATTCCGGCAATATGCCGGAAAAGGAGAGACCACACGATGACGAACGTTTCGGAAGCTTTTCGACTCGGCTTGTTTCAGCACCACGTTAACTCTTTTGTCGACCAACTGCACGCCAAGGGGTACGTACCCCAATCAGTGGCTCTAAAGAAATCGATAATTATGGCCTTCGCTCGATGGAGCCAAAGCCAAGGGATTGGTGTCGACGACCTCGGCGAGGACTATCTAGCGGCGTTCATGAAGCGCAGACCCCTCAGACCTGCTTCAGCAGTGGAGATGAGGGCTTTGCGTCAATTCCTAAGGCATCTGCGCGTCGAGCGCGGATGGCCCGTTTCGGCGGGAGGCAAATCGGCTTCACCGCTCGGCGACCTGACCGAGCGCTACATTCATTATCTTCGCACTGAGCGCGGGCTGGCTAAGAATTCGGTACTGGTCTACGCTCCGTGCGTTCGCGACTTTCTTACCTATCGATTGGCCAAAACGGGCAATCTCGCCCTCAAGACGTTGGATGCTGAGACGATCCAGGCGTTTCTCCTAGAGCGTATCGCCCATTGCTCATCGGAACCGGCGCGGATTGTGTCCGTTGCCTTCCGCTCCCTACTCCGTTTCCTTTTCCTCCGCGGCGAGACACCTCGTGATCTGTCACCCGTCGTGCCCATGGTGCGGACGTACCGGCAGTCGGGCGTGCCTGCGGTCCTGTCCCCTGAGGAAGTGGAAAGCGTGCTGTCGGCCACAGACCTTACCACGAAGCGAGGCTGTCGCGACTATGCAATCCTACTTTTGCTCGCGCGCCTTGGTCTGCGGGCGGGCGAAATCGTTTCGCTTGAGCTCAGGGATATTCATTGGCGTACGGACGAAATCCTGGTGCGCGGCAAGGGTCCCCGGCTGGATCATGTGCCGCGCCTCGCTGATGTCGGCGAAGCCATTGCGCACTACCTCCGCGAGGACCGCGGGACAAGTATCTCCCGACGGCTCTTTCTCCGTCTGATCCCGCCATACGCCAGATTGGTGGGACCATGCTCGATCGACCACATTGTGCGGCTTGCCCTCGCTCGCGCTGGCGTTCGGCCACGACATCGTTGTGTAGCACACCTTTTTCGCCACAGCCTCGCCACCCGAATGATCCGCCACGGTGCATCGATGGCGGAAATCGCCGAGGTCCTGAGGCATCGCTCCCAGAGCACCACCGCTATTTACGCGAAAGTCTCGTTCGACGCACTTCGCACCGTTGCTCGGCCGTGGCCAATCAGCGGAGGTGCCCAATGACCCTTCGCCAAGCCCTTTTGCAGTATGTGACCATCCGACGGGCACTCGGCACAAAACTCGCGGAGCCGGAGAGAACGCTCGGACAGTTCGTATCTTTCCTCGAACGTGAGCATTCGTCGCGTATCGCCACAGCACTGGCTCTCCGCTGGGCAATGACACCGCAAGGCGTACAGCGCGCGACGTGGGCCCGCAGGCTATCAATGGTCAGGAAATTTGCGACTTGGCTCAATGCCTTCGATTCCCAAACCGAGGTGCCGCCGCGGAGACTCATCCCGGGTCGTCGGCGACGTCACCGACCGCACATCTTCACGGATGCGGAGATAGGCTGTCTCATGGCCCAAGCAGGCCGACTGAGATCGTCCACTGGATTGCGTCCGCTGACGTATATGACTCTCATCGGACTACTTGTCTCCACCGGCCTCCGTCCCGGGGAAGCACTGACACTTGACAGGTCCGATGTCGATCTCGAGAACGGGATTTTATCGATTCGGCAGACAAAGTTTGGAAAATCGCGCTTTGTTCCACTCGATTCCTCTACCCGCCAAGCCCTGCAGCGGTATGCCGAACAGCGGGACGCCCTGTGCCTCCGACCCCGGAGTTCTGCGTTCCTCCTTACGGAGCGTGGTAAGCGAATCCACGGAGGGGCGGCCCGACGAACGTTTGCGGCGATATCGTCAAGCGCGAGTTCGTGCCGGGCAAGACCATTGACTCCTGGGGTTACAACGGCAGCGTGCCGGGACCCACGATCCAAATTGTCCAGGGCGACAGGGTGCGGCTCATCGTGGACAACCATTTGCCGGAAGCCACTTCCATGCATTGGCACGGCTTTGAAATTCCCATCGATATGGATGGCGTGCCGGGAGTGACGCAAGATCCGATTCCGCCGGGTGGCCGCTTCGTGTACGAGTTCACGCTACACCAGGAGGGGACCTATTTTTACCACTCGCACATGGCCATGCAGGAGATGATGGGCATGATCGAACTGTTCATCATGCACCCGAAGGACCCCTACAAGCCGCGCGTGGACAAGGACTTCGGGCTGATCCTTCAGGAGTGGGCCGTTCTGCCGAATAACTCCGTTCCGAATACGCTCTCGATGGAATTCAACTGGCTGACGATCAATGGCAAATCTGGCCCGGCCACTACCCCGTTGATTGTCAAGCTAGGCGAAAGAGTACGCATCCGGTTTGTGAATCTTGGGATGGACCATCACCCGATGCACCTGCACGGCAACACGTTCTATGTGACTGGGACCGAGGCCGGCCGCGCTCCGCAAAGCACATGGCGACCTGAAAATACTGTTCTCGTTGCTGTGGCGCAAGCTCGTGACATCGAGTTCGAGGCCAAATATCCAGGCGACTGGATGCTCCACTGCCACCTGCCCCACTACATGATGAACCAGATGGTCTCCATGGTCGGACCCATGACCTTTACCAGCTTCGTCATTCCGGTCAAATGAGCTCGTCTTGCCCTAAGAAAACTTGGAATGTAAAGAGATAGTTCACTGGCAAAACAGAGCCGAGCAGCGCATCACCGTAATCTGGTAGATGCATGCAGAACGTAACACAAACTTCGCGCCTTTCGAACGCCTTCCTGTTACACCACCAAATTTCCCCCTTGTGGGGCGGCTGTGCTCTTCCGGTTCACTGCGGGCTGAACCAGACGTCTCGCCCCCAAGTTTTGCATTAGAAGACGAGCTTGAGCGCGAACTGCATCACGCGTGGATCCCCCGCGAGGCTCGTAATGCGCCCCACCGTGCCTGGACTCGAGATATCTGACGCCGGAATGCTGAACTGCGGCGTGTTGAACAAGTTGAAAACTTCCCAACGGAATTCCAGTTGGCGCTGTTCACCGCCCAGCCTGAACGGAAACGAACGATCAAGACTGAAGTCCAGGTTAGTGAAGGGTGGTCCGATCAGGATGTCGCGGCCGGAATTCCCAAACGCCGCAGGACTCGGCGCGGCAAAGCAGGCCGGATTGAACCATTCGTTAACGCTCTGCTGGCCGCTGGAAAGACTTCCACTGCACATACGGTTAGGGCGTGTGTCAGCCAGCGGCCCTACAAAGCTACTGAGGGCTGAGGCCGTTACGGTAAAGGGAAAGCCGGAATTGCGCGTAAAAATTCCGTTCATGCGCCAATTGCCCAGAATCGCTGAAGGGATACCTCTTGTCACCCACCGGTGTCCGCCCCCGAGCGGAAAGTCATAAACGTAGGCAAAGACGAAACGGTTCCGGAAATCAAAGTTGCTCAGCCCGCGATCGTAAGCAAAGACGTTATACGAGTCTTCCGGGAATGACGACCCAAATCCTGAGAGATTGTCTCTGGCATCATCAATCGACTTGGAGTAAGTGTACGCAATGTGGAACGTGAGCCCATGATTGAATCGTTTTTCGGCTGTAGCTTCCAGCCCGTTGTAGGTGGAATTGCCGCCGTTTTCACGGTACTCGACAATGCCGAGGTTCGGATAAGGGAAGTTAATTGTTCCGGCGGGATTCGCCTGGTTCAGATTGAGCAAATATGAAAGATGGGTTCCCTTTGTGCCCACGTAATCCACCGTAGTGACGATATCGAAAGGAAACCTCCGCTGGAAGCCTGCGCTCCATTGGTCAATGGTGGGCGTTTGCGAATTAGGATCGACGACCCGTAGCCGGATACTTGCAAGATTAATGTTGGAGACATCACGATAGGAAGCTGGGAAGCCTTGGCTCAGGAGGAAGAGAGGCGTAGTGGTGTCAGTTGGCGGCACAGTGGGCAGAACATTCAGAAGCCACGGCGGGTTCAGCGACATCTGATCCTCGCTCCCGATCCGCTCAAATTGCTGGTAGAACCGCCCATAGCCCGCATGCAGCACTGTGTTGTGCGTCACTCGATAGGCCACTCCAATCCGAGGAGCAAAGTTGTCCCTGTCCGGATGGACGAGTTGCTGCGAGAAGCCGGACCCTGCCTTCGCATACACAAGCTGGCCCGTAGCCGGGTCGAGGTTGGTCATCTGGTTGGAGGCATCGTACGGCCACGTTGCGTAATCGTAGCGGAGGCCGAGATCGAGGGTCAGGTGCGGCCTTACCTTCCAAATGTCTTCAGCAAAATAGGACTGCATCCACATCCGCATGTCCACTTGGTGGAAAACCGACTCTTGGGCTCCATAGGTATATCCGAGCAGAAAATCCGCCAGTGAATTGCCGGTGAACTGGCCGTCGAAGTACAGGTGCCCGCGCAGGGCAGGTTCGTCCAGGTAAATGTTGCGCATCGGAAGGTGATAATCGACCCCGAACTTGAATTCATGGGCCCCACGGGTATAGTTCAACGTGTCCGCCTCTTCGAACTGGTTCGTGAACTGCCACTTGGGGAGATAGTCCGGCGACCCGAGGTAGGGCATGTTGACCCCGCCCACGTTGGCGAAGTCCATACCAGGCACGCCTCCGACATAAAGCGGGCTATCGGGAATGCCGAGGATACCGATCGACGATAATGTATTCTGTCCAAAAGGAGTCTGCACTCCATGAGACCAATTCCGGCCCCAACCCAAACGAAATGAGTTGACCATCCTCGGGGAAATCATCGCCGTCCAGCCGAGCGCCGCACCCTGGGAGTTCTGGGTCAAGCGGCCCCAGGCCGAAGTTCCCGTGCCGTCAATAATGCTGTTGCCGAAAGGGCCGGGCACAAAGCGCGTCCAGGGAATGTTGGAGTAGCGCACGAACACACTGTTGCGTGGAGTGATTTGCCAATCGACCCGGGCGATATAATTGTCCGCGTTGTTTGTGAGCTTGGGATTGATGAGGTAATTCTCGCGATTCTGTGGGCCCGGCGGAGGCGTTACGTTCGGAAGCGGCACCATGCTCAAGATTTTCGCCGCCACAGGATCAATGCGGTCGGGTCGAATGATGTTGCCTGGAAACGGCAGCCCCGTTGTCGGGTCGATGATCGGGCCGTAAGTGACGCCATTCGCCGCACCCGCCGCCGGTGAAAAGTCGCCCGCTCGCTCGTTCGGAAGCGGCACGTTAGAAAGCCGCGTCACCCCTTGAACAATTCGCGTTCCTTCGTAATTGAAAAAGAAGAAAGCGTGGTTTTTGACGATCGGGCCGCCGATGTTGCCGCCGAACTGATTCTGTGTGAGGCCGGGCTTCTTCGCGCCCGCTCGATTCGTGAAAAAGTCCGTCGCATCGGTGGCGGAGGTACGATTGAATTCCCAGGCTTCGCCGTGAAACTGATTGGTTCCGCTCTTGGTGATTACAATGATGGCAGCCCCCGGACTGCGGCCATACTCTGCCGCATAGGGGTCCGTGATGATCTTAAACTGTCGAACCGCATCCACAGAGGGGCGAATCACCTCTGTGCTCAGCTCCTGGACGTTCTCAGAGACCGTGTTGTTGTCCACACCATCCAGGACGAAGTTGTTCTGCAGGGACCGTACTCCGTTAACGTTAATGCCGCCGAACCGCCCTGAGGCCGTGCTGCCGGACTGATTGGTATACCGGTATCCCTGCACTCCAGCAATCAGCCCCATGAGGTCATCCCAGTTTCGTGTGCTGAGAGGTAGGTTCCTCACAAGACGGTTCCCTATCGTGGTTTGTGGCATAGCGGATTGGGTTTGTAGCAGCGGAGTGGTGGAAGTAACCCGAACGACCTGCACCGGCGAACCCAGTTGCAGGCGAAAATCAACCCTTGCGCTCTGGCCCACTTCCACCGCGATATTGCTCCTGACAATTTTCTTGAATCCATCCGCGCCCACGGTGACCGTGTAAGTCCCGATGGGTATGGTCGGAAATGAATAATAACCCGCACTATTTGAGGTTGTGGAATACTTCAATCCAGTGGCCCGGGTTTGGGCCGTTAAATGCGCGTTGGGCACAACGGCACCGCTCGGGTCCGTAATTCGTCCACTGACATTGGCATTCTGGATTTGCGACCATCCAAGGTTTGCCAGCAGTAGAACCAGGCCGGCCATCCAAATGAACCGACGCAGTATACGAGATACTTCAACAATCGGGTCAGTCCGCATGTTGTACCTGACCTCCAATAAATTGTCCGGAAACGCCCCAGATTCTCTGTCCCTACGATGGTAGCATAAAATGTTTACTGTTACGATATTGTTATTGAAGTACTAATAAGCGGTTACAGGTCTGCGTGGTGATCGGATTGGGCTTTTTTTGGCGTACCGGCGGGGTGTCATTCGGGCCAAGGGCTTGCGTTAAGATTCCCTCTGGCCCGACATTTCCGCGCATCTCTTTCCGGGTCCTCATTGCCCCTTTCGTTCCTGCGCGAACCTAAAGAAGGGGACGCTTCCAGCTCGGGCGCCAAGTGGAAAATTGGCAAAGGTCGGCGTGCTACCCTGTGGCGATTGCGATCGAAAGATGACATCAGGATTTTCAGCACGATGGGATCGGTGGGACCCAGACCGAAGATTAACTCACGCTTCGCCGACGACACACTCACATTTGCTCCTGCCTTTGTCAATGGTCAGTAGTCCGGCACGCTCCTTACGCGGGCGGAGAGAAATCCATTCAGCCGATGCTGGACAGTACTTTTAACTCTGATTAGATCGCTCAGTGGAACAGATTGGACTGAACCCTTGAAATGAGACAGTTCAGAAGTTCACACTTTGCTCAGAAAGGAGAGCAAAGTGAAGCGGAAGCGCTACTCACGAAAGTTCCAAGGGAAGGCGGTCGAGCGCATGAGGACCTGCGAAAGTGTTGCCCGGCTGGCCGAGGAATTGGGGGTCACGCCACGCTGCCTCTACAAGTGGCGGCGGAAGCTCGATCTGGCAGAGTCTGGAGAAGAGTTGGCACGACCCAGCACGCACGAGGCGTCCTTCCGTAAACAGGCTCAGCAGTTGAAACGGCTGTTGGCCGAAAAGGTCCTGGAAGTGGATTTTTTGAAGGGTGCCTTGCAAAAAGTCGAGGCTCGACGCCAGAGTCGCGGCGGTTCTGGCGAGACGGCATCTATGACCAAATCCTGGAAATGATGTCGCGCGAAGGCACCCTGAGTATCGAGCGCATGTGTAAGTTGGCAGGAGTCAGCCGAGCCACCTTCTATCGATTCTTGCGGGAGCAACAACCTGTTGAGGAGGAGATGGAAGTACGGTCGGCCATTCAGGAGATCGCGCTGGAACATCGCCGCCGCTATGGCTATCGGCGCATCACCGCTGAGCTACGCCGCCGAGGGGTGCAGGCCAACCACAAGAGGGTCGCGCGCATCATGCGGGAAGATAACCTACTGGGCATCCAACCGAAGCGGTTCGTGGTCACCACGAATTCGAGCCACAAGCTTGAGGTGTATCTGAATTTAGCCCGCCGGATGAAGCTGACTGGAATCAATCAGCTCTGGGTGGCCGATATCACCTACATTCGACTGAAGGCGGAATTCGTCTACCTGGCGGTGATTCTCGATGGGTTTTCACGGCGTGTGGTGGGCTGGACTCTGGATCGCACGTTAACCGCTCGGCTGACCATCGGGGTGCTGGAGCAAGCTATCCAGGAACGGCGGCCGGAGCCAGGCTTGGTGCATCACTCGGACCGGGGATTTCAATACGCCTGCGGCGAATACGTGGCCCTTTTGGAGAAGCACGCTATGGTTCCGAGCATGAGTCGTCCGGCCAATCCGTATGACAATGCGAGCTGCGAAAGTTTTATCAAGACGCTGAAGCGGGAAGAAATTTACGCGCGCCGGTACGACAATCTTGAGCATCTGCGCGCCAATATCGAAGAGTTCATCGAGGAGTATTACAATCGGCAGCGGCTGCACTCCGCACTGGGTTACCGGTCTCCGGAGGAGTTCGAAAACCAATGCAAATCTTCGAGAGTCGCGCCAAGCTTGCCGAGTGCAACCATGAACTTCTTTGAGAACAATGGGAACGAGAAGGGGATTTCTGAATTGATGATCAGGGAAGGGGACTCAATCGCCGTCCCCTTCCCCGAACCCCATCCCCTGCTTGAGGATCCGGGGAAAACTCAATGAGAAGAGCAAAAAGTGTGAACATCAAAATTGTCTCACTGCGCGGGTTCACCCCAAGATTTCGAGTACAATATCGGTACAACTTGAGCGTTCCGAGGGTGTTTTTCAGTAACTTAGCGTTGCCAACCGTGCCGCATAATCAATGACATACCTTTGTTCCACTAGCTTCCTAAACCGTGGGTCGGGGGTTCGAATCCCTCCAGGCCTACCATGTTTTCAATAACTTAGCTCATGGCTGACCTCCTCTCGGCTACCTTCCCGGCTA
>Ga0307372_10000062_pt1 | contig 159183 bp, 138 predicted proteins | sample OX1MG_FD_202533 | JGI IMG/M metagenome (GOLD analysis project Ga0307372, IMG submission 202533) | Soil microbial communities from Risofladan, Vaasa, Finland - OX-1 | ecosystem: Environmental > Terrestrial > Soil > Coastal area > Acid sulfate soil | place: Finland: Risofladan, Vaasa...
GTCTACATTAGCAAGCTGCGCGCGAAATTCGACAGCAAGGACGACAAGCCGATGTTCAAGACCGTGCGCGGCGTCGGCTACAAGCTGCAATGAAATCGATCGGCGCCAGGCTCGCGCTCTGGTATGCATCGGCGGCGACCGCGACGCTCGCCTGTCTGTTCGTCGCCGGCTATTACCTGCTCGAGGGCTATCTGATCCACGGACTGGACTTATTGAATCAGTCGGAGTTCGCGCAGATCCGCGCACATCTCGGGCCCGACTATCGCACTCTCAGTGCGGCCGTGATCAATCAGCGCATCCGCGAGACGACGAATTTCGCCTCGGTGCTCTTCTACATCGACATCCACAACCCCGGCCACGGCACGATCTTCTACTCGAGCAACCTGAAGGGCCGCGCGATTCCGGATCGCGAGGGCGAGCGCCACTACCTGATCCGGCTGCCGGACATCGGCCTAGTGCGGATCGGCGAATTCCGTCTGCCGCCGTACGACGTGATCCTGGCGACGCCGGAGACCCAGGTCGACGGGGTCATGGAGGGCTATGCGGAGGTGTGCGTTGCGTTGCTCGCGCTGATGCTCGCCATGAGCATCGCGATCGGCTTCGGCCTGTCGCGCGTCGCGCTGCGGCCGGTGCGCCTGATCCGCGAGACCGCGAGCCGCATCGGCTCGGACAATCTCGGTGAGCGCATACCGGTACCGGCCGTCAAGGACGAGATCGCCGATCTCGCGCAGCTGCTCAACGCGATGTTCGAGCGCCTGGAGGACTCGTTCCGCAACGTGCGCCGCTTCGCCGCCGACGCCTCGCACGAACTCAAGACGCCGCTGTCGCTCGCGCGCTTGCACGCCGAAAAGCTCGTCGCCACCGGCACGCTCAGCCCGGAGAACGAGGAGGAGATCCTGACCCTGCTCGAGGACCTGACGCGCCTGAATGGCACGATCGACGAACTGCTGTTCCTGTCGCGCGCCGAGGCGCGCAGCATCACGATGCAGCTCGCGCCGCACGACCCGGCGCAAGTGCTGGCCTCGTTCCAGGCGGACGCCGAGGTGCTCGCCGAACATCGCGGCCTCGCGTTCACGTTCGCGCATCAGGGCGCCGGCATGGCGGTTTGCGAGCCCCGCTGGTTGCGCCGGGTGCTGCTCAACCTGCTGAGCAACGCGGTCAATGCCTCGCCGCCCGGGGGCAAGATCGAACTGCGCTCGGCGGTCGACGGCGAGATGTGGCGGGTGTCGGTCGAGGACGAGGGACCGGGCGTGCCGGCGGCGGAGCGCGCGCACATCTTCGACCGCTTCGTGCACTTGCGGCCGGCGAATGCGCCGGATTACGAGGGCACCGGACTCGGCCTGGCGATCTGCCGCAGCATCATCGATCTGCATCGCGGCCGCATTTTCGCCGAGGCCGGCCGCGACGGCCGGGGCCTGCGCGTGGTGTTCGAGATTCCGGCGATGCCGCCGTCGCCTGCGCCGGCGGTTCATGTTGGATTAAGATTGGCCGGATAGGATCGCGCCAATCCTCGCGGAGAACGTTGCCGATGCGAAAATTGCCGGTCGGTTGCTCGCAGTACCTGCTCGCGGCCGTGATCGCGCTCGGCGTCAACGCGCAGGCGGCGGATCGCCCCGCTCCGGCGGCGGGCGCGCGAATCGCGACGATCCGGATTCCGGGGCAGCCGCTGTCGAGCTTCGACATCGGCTTCGTCGATCAGCGGGGCACCTATGCATTCTCCGATCGCGCGCACAAAAGCCTCGATCTGATCGACGCGGCGAGCGACCGGTTCATCGGTCGAGTCGGCGGCTTCACCGGCTTCGACCGGGCCGCCGGCTTCGGCCGGGCCGGCCCCAACGGCGTCGTCGCGGTGGGCGGCCACGAATTCTGGGCCGGCAACGGCGACAGCACGCTCAAGGTCGTGGACCTGCGGTCCCGATCGATCATAGCGTCGATCCCGACCGGCGGGCGCAAGCGCGTCGACGAGATGACCTACGATGGCCGCGATCACCTGGTGATCGCGGTCAACAATGCCGACGAGCCGCCGTTCGTTTCCTTCGTCTCGACCCGCTCACGCCGCGTGGTCGGCAAGCTCGTGCTCGCGCGGGCGACCGATGGCGCCGAACAGCCGGCCTGGGATCCGGCGACCGGCCTCGTGTATCTGTCGATTCCGGTGCTCGATCACGTCAAGGCCAACGGCGCGGTCGCGGTGATCGATCCGCGCGCGCACCGGCTGGAGAAGCTCTTCCCGGTCCACGCGTGCATGCCGGCAGGCCTCGCGGTGGGGCCGAACGGACACCTCCTGGTCGGCTGCAGCGACGACGCCGTCGCCGCGGGATTCGCGCCGAAGTCGCTGATTCTCGCGGCGCGCACCGGCAAGATCGTCGCGACGATCCATGCGGTGGGCGGCTCGGACGAGGTCTGGTACGAGCCGAAGACGCACCGCTATTATCTGGCGGCATCGGGCTTTCCCGGCGGCCCCGTGCTCGGCGTCGTCGATGCGCTCAGCGACCGATGGCTCGGCAATCTGCCGACCGGCCCGAACGCCCACTCCGTTGCGGCGGATCCGCGCACGGGCCGGGTGTTCGTGCCGATCCAGGGCGGCGCGCCGAGCGGCGCCTGCCGCTCCGGCTGCGTCGCGGTGTTCGCGCCTTAGCCGCCGTCCGGCGCGAACTTCAGCGCCAGGCCGTTCATGCAATACCGCTCGCCGGTCGGCTCGGGTCCGTCCGGGAACACGTGGCCGAGATGGCCGCCGCAGCGGGCGCAATGGACTTCGGTGCGCGGCATGCCGAGGCTGCGGTCGGTCGACGTGCCGACCGCGCCGGGGAGCGGTGCGTAGAAGCTTGGCCAGCCGGTGCCGCTGTCGAACTTGGTCACTGATTCGAACAGGCTCTGACCGCAGGCCGCGCAAGCGTAGCGACCGTCTCGATGCTCGGCGTTCAGCGGGCTCGTGCCGGCCCGCTCCGTGTCATGGCAGCGCATCACCTGGTAAGTGCCGGGCGCGAGCTCCCGCCGCCATTCCTCGTCGCTGCGTGCGAGCGGCGGATCCTTCGGCTCGTTCATCTTCGGTTCGTTCATCGGCGATTCCTCATGGGTGGTCCATCCATGCCGGGTGTCGGCATCAGCTCTTGGCGGCGATCCGCTCGAGTCGAATCCAGGCGCGCAGGATCTCGGCGACGCTCCAGGCCTGCGCGAGGCAGCCGCGCGGCGCATGCGGCGCATCGCCGTCGGCGATCTCCGCGACCGAACCCACGCAGGCCTCGTCGATGAACCGCGCGACCGGCTCGAGGTAGCGCTGGGCCGCGCGCGCATCGCCGTGGGCGAGGTAGTGTGCCCAGGCGAACGGCCCGAGAAGCCAGCTCCAGGCCGTGCCCTGATGGTATGCGGCGTCACGCCGCCAGACATCCCCCCTATAGGTGCCGACGTAGCTGGCATCGCGCGGGCTCAGGGACCGCAGCCCGTGGCTCGTCAGCAGTTCGCGGGCGCAGACCGCGACGATCGCGCGCCGTTGGGCGGCGGCGAGCACCGAGTAGGGCAGGCTCGCGGCGAGCAGCTGGTTCGGCCGCACGCTCGCGTCGGCGGTGCCGCCGCCGTCGACGTCGAGAACGTCGTATAGGCAGCCGCGCCCGCCATTCCAGAAGCGCGCGAAGCCCGCGCCGGCGGCGTCGCGCAAGCGCCGGCAGGCTTGCGCCGCGGCCCGGTGCCTATGGCGCACCGCGAGCCGCAGCGTGACGTCGAGCGCATTGAGCCAAAGCGCGTTGATCTCGACCGGTTTGCCGACGCGCGGCGTGAAAGCGCGGTCACCCTGCTTCGCGTCCATCCAGGTCAACTGCGTTCCCGGTTCGCCGGCGCGCAGCAGCCCGTCGGCCGGGTCGACGCCGATCCCGTGGCGTGTGCCCTTGACGTGTGCCTTGACGATTTGCAGCAGCAGCGGCAACAGCTCGCGCTCGAGATCGGCGTCGGGCCGCGCGACGAGGTGTTCGTCGAGCGCGTGGAACAGCCACAATGTCGCATCGGCGCTGTTGTACTCCGGCGCCGCGCCGTCGGCGGGCAGCCGGTTCGGCAGCATGCCGCCATCGATTTGGCGCGCGTAGGTGCGCAGTACGCCGGCGGCGACGTCGTGCCGGTCGAGTATGGTCGCGAGGCCCGGCAGCGCGATCATGGCGTCGCGGCTCCATTCGCCGAACCAGGGATACCCCGCGATCACGCCCGTGCCGGCCGCACCACCCGCGCCGCGGCGGACGATGAACTGGGCCGAGGCGCGCGCGAGCTGCCGGATCCACGGCGGCGCGCCGGGCGGTAAAGCCTCGACGAGCCGTTCGCCGTCGTGTTCGACCGAGCGTTCGACCGCGGCGCCGTCCGCGGGCGGGCGATCCTCCGCGGTCGCGATCAGGAACACGCGTTCGCCGGCACCGAGATCGGCGTGGAATACTCCCGGCATCCACAGGTCCTCGAGCGCGTCGAGGCCGCGCGCGGCTTCCTCGCGGTGCTGGAAACTCCAATAGCAGTCGCCGGCGCCTTCGAAGCGGCCGGCATCGAGCGAGAGGCGGTACGGGCGCGCACCGTCGAACGCGAGGACGTGGCATTCCCGATTTGCCGCCTCGACGCGGTACGCGGGTGCACCGCGCACCTGGGCGTGATGGCCGCGGTAGGTGATGTACGGTTTGATCTGCAGATTGGCGCGCGATGTTCCGCGCAGCAGCGCGAAGCCGACGTAGCTGGTCTGCGTGAACGGCGCCATGAAGATGCGCAGTTCGAGCAGCGCGTCGGCGAACGCGTAGCGCCAGGTCGGTATTGTGCCGCGCAGCGCGAACGACTCGATGTGGACGAAGCCCTGCGGCGCGATCGTGCCGCCCGCGAACTCGTTGGCGCAGAGCTCGTAGCGGCCGCCGTCGTACTCGACGCTCGCGTCGAACTTCGCGACCAGCAGGGTGCGCCCCGCCGGGGGTGCGAGGCTCGCGACCAGCAGGCCGTGATAGCGGCGGGTGTTGGCGAGGGCGACGGTGCCGGACGCATACCCGCCGAGGCCGTTCGTCACGAGCCATTCGTGGCCGCTGGCGTCGCGCCAGTTGCCGCAGCCTGCGCGGCCGAAAATCAGAGCCGTGTCCCGCCGCTCAGAAGGGCGGCCCGGTCGATGCGAAGCCGTCGAGCCATGTGCGGCATACTACGCCGAATCGACGGTCGCGCGCAGGGCCGCGCCGCTGCGGCGCAGTCAGACCGCGGGGTCGATCGGCAGCCAGCGGTACAGCGCGACCGCCGCGAGCGTCAGCGCGCTCATGACGCCCGCCATCGAGCGGGCACTGCCGTCGTAGAACGCGCTGACCGCAATGCCCGCGAGTCCGGCGAACGAGAACTGCAGCGTGCCGTAGATCGCCGACGCGGTGCCGGCGACGGCGCCGAACGGCGCGAGCGCGAGCGCGTTCACGCCGAACAGCCACGCAAAGCGCTGCGGCGTGAGGTGCAGCTGGTCGATGAAGACGAACGGCGCGCCGGAGATGTAGGCGAACACGCTCGCCGAGACGAAGTTCGCCGGCAGCGCGTAGCGCAGGAAGCGCCGGTCCCTGATCACGCGCAACCAGAGGCTCGGACCGAGTGCGGGCGGCCGGTCCTGCGGCCGTGACTCATCGAGCATCGCCGCCGCCGCCGCGAGCGAGCCGAGCGCGAGCGCTGTCAACAGCCAGAACAGGCAGCGCCAGTTCGCGACCCACAGCAACAGGCTGCCGATCTGCGGTGCGAGGATGGGCCCCATCCCGCTGATGATGCCGAGCAGGGAGACCATGCCGAGCAGCACCAGAAGCCTTGACATGCCGGGCGGTTTGGTCGTCATCGCGATAGGAGGGGTGTTGAGGACCGGCGGCGGGAATTTGGTTGTAGAATAGCCGTTTGTCCGACGAAGGATGGATGGATGACGCTGGTACCGGGGCGAAATCTGCGCGTGCTGATTTGCGGGTCGATCGCCTATGACACGATCTTAATATTCCCGGACCGATTCAAGGCGCACATCCTGCCGGAGAAGCTGCACGTCCTGAACGTCGCATTCTTGGTGCCCGAGATGCGTCGCGAATTCGGCGGTTGTGCCGCGAACATCGCCTACGGGCTGAAGCTGCTCGGCGACCACGGCGTGCCGATGGCGACGGTCGGACACGACTTCGGGCCGTATGCGCAGCGCTTGCGCGCGCTCGACATCGACCTCGGGCACGTGCTCGAGGTGCCCGAGGCCTTCACCGCCCAGGCCTACATCACGACCGACCTCGATGACAATCAGATCACCGCGTTCCATCCGGGTGCGATGCAGTATGCGCAGCTCAACCAGGTCGCGGCCGCCGGCGCCGACATCGCGCTCGGCGTCGTCGCCCCGGACGGGCGCCAGGCGATGATCGAGCATGCTGCCCAGTTCGCCGCCGCCGGCATTCCGTTCCTGTTCGACCCGGGCCAGGGCCTGCCGATGTTCGGCCGCGAGGAACTCGCCGCGTTCGTCGCCGGGGCCCGCTGGGTTGCGGTCAACGACTACGAGTGGGGCATGATGCAGCAGAAGACGGGCTGGACCGCCGCCGACGTCGTCGCCCAGGTCGATGCGCTGATCGTCACCGAGGGTGCGCAGGGCTCGCGGATCCACACGCGGGAGCGCTGCCACGAGATTCCTTGCGCTGCAGCGCGGGCGATCGTCGACCCAACGGGTTGCGGCGATGCCTATCGGGCTGGTCTAATTCACGGCCTGCTGCACGGCCTGCCGTGGGAGACCACCGGCCGCGTCGCTTCGTTGATGGGCGCGCTGAAAGTCGAGTCGCGCGGCCCGCAGAACCACCGCTTCACGCCGGCGGAGTTCGAGCGGCGTTACGAGCAGAGTTTTGCACAACCGGCCCCTGGAATTCACTCATGAGCAAACAGTTCTCCTTCACCTCCGAATCGGTCTCCGAAGGGCATCCGGACAAGGTTGCCGACCAGATCTCCGATGCGATCCTGGATGCGATCCTCAGCGCCGACCCGCGCGGCCGCGTCGCCTGCGAGACGCTGGTGAAGACCGGGGTCGTGATCGTCGCCGGCGAAATCACCACCAGCGCCTGGGTCGACGTCGAGGCGATCGTGCGCAAGACGGTGCTCGCGATCGGCTACGACACCTCGGACATGGGCTTCGACGGCGCGAGTTGCGGCGTGCTCAACATCATCGGCAAGCAGTCGCCGGACATTGCGCAGGGCGTCGATCGCAAGGACGAGCGCAAACAGGGCGCCGGCGATCAGGGCCTGATGTTCGGCTACGCGAGCAACGAGACCGACGTGCTGATGCCAGCGGCGATCACGCTCGCGCATCGGCTCGTGAAGCGCCAGGCGCAGGTGCGCAAGAGCGGCAAGCTGCCCTGGCTGCGCCCCGACGCGAAGAGCCAGGTTACGCTGCGCTACGAGAACGACCGGCCGGTGGGCCTCGAGGCCGTCGTGCTCTCGACCCAGCATAGCGACGAGGTGTCGACCAAGCGGCTGCGCGAGGCGGTGACCGAGGAGATCCTGCAGCCGGTGCTGCCGCGCAAGTGGCTCGACAAGCGCACCAAGTTCCACATCAATCCGACGGGGCGCTTCGTGATCGGCGGACCGGTCGGCGACTGCGGCCTCACCGGACGCAAGATCATCGTCGACACCTACGGCGGCTTCGCGCGCCATGGCGGCGGCGCCTTCTCCGGCAAGGACCCCTCGAAGGTCGACCGCTCCGCGGCCTACGCGGCGCGTTACGTCGCGAAAAACATCGTCGCCGCCGGCCTCGCCGAGCGCTGCGAGGTCCAGCTGTCCTACGCGATCGGCGTCGCTGAGCCGACCTCGATCATGCTCGAGACCTTCGGCACCGGCAAACTCCCGGACGCGAAGCTCACCCAGTTGGTGCGCGCGCATTTCGACCTGACGCCCTTCGGCCTGCGCGAGATGCTGGACCTCACCCGGCCGATCTACCAGAAGACCGCCTCCTACGGCCATTTCGGCCGCGAGGAGCCGGAATTCACCTGGGAACGCACCGACAAGGCCGCGGCGCTCGCCGCCGAAATCAAATCAACGCGCGCGGCCTGAGCGCGCGCCCGCCGAGGAGCAACGATCGATGAACGCTGTAGCCAAGCCGACAACCGACTTCGTGATCAAGGATCCCGCGCTCGCGGACTGGGGCCGCAAGGAGATCAAGATCGCCGAGACGGAGATGCCGGGATTGATGGCGATTCGCGCGGAGTTCGCCGCGAACCGGGCGCTGCGCGGTGCGCGGATCTCCGGATCCTTGCACATGACGATCCAGACCGCGGTGCTGATCGAGACTTTGAACGCGCTCGGCGCGCAGGTTCGCTGGGCCTCGTGCAACATCTACTCGACCCAGGACCACGCCGCCGCGGCGATCGCCGCGGGCGGCACTGCCGTGTTCGCCGTCAAGGGCGAGTCGCTCGCCGAATACTGGGACTACACGCACCGCATCTTCGAATGGCCGGACGGCGGCCACTCGAACATGATCCTCGACGACGGCGGCGACGCGACGCTGCTGCTGCACCTCGGCGCACGGGCCGAGACGGACGCATCGCTCCTCGCGCAGCCCTCGAGCGAGGAGGAGGAACATCTGTTCGCGGCGATCGCGGCAAAGCTCAAGACTGAGCCCAAGTGGTATTCGACGCGGCTCGGCAAGATCAAGGGCGTGTCCGAGGAGACGACGACCGGCGTCAAGCGCCTGTACCAGATGGCGCGGGACGGCGAACTCGCGTTTCCGGCGATCAACGTCAACGACTCCGTGACCAAGTCGAAGTTCGACAACCTGTACGGCTGCCGCGAGTCGCTGGTCGACGGCATCAAGCGTGCGACCGACGTGATGATCGCCGGCAAGGTCGCGCTCGTCGCCGGCTACGGCGACGTCGGCAAGGGCTCGGCGCAGGCGCTGCGCGCGCTCTCGGCGCAGGTCTGGATCACCGAGATCGACCCGATCTGCGCGTTGCAGGCCGCGATGGAGGGTTATCGCGTCGTGACGATGGACTACGCGGCCGACAAGGCCGACATCTTCGTCACCGCGACCGGCAATCTGCACGTGATCACGCACGATCACATGCGGCGGATGAAGGATCAGGCGATCGTCTGCAACATCGGCCACTTCGACAACGAGATCGAGGTGGCGTCGCTGCGCCGGTACGCTTGGGAGAACATCAAGCCGCAGGTCGACCACGTGATCTTCCCGGACGGCAAGCGGATCATCCTGCTCGCCGAGGGGCGTCTCGTGAACCTCGGTTGCGGCACGGGCCATCCCTCCTACGTGATGAGCTCCTCGTTCGCGAACCAGGTGCTCGCGCAAATCGAGCTTTACACGAACACCAAGAAATATCCCATTGGCGTGTACGTCCTGCCGAAGCATCTCGACGAGAAGGTCGCCCGCCTGCAACTCTCCAAGCTCGGCGCGCAGCTGACGGAACTCTCCGACGCCCAGGCGCGTTACATCGGCGTCGGCAAGCAGGGCCCCTTTAAAACCGACCAGTACCGGTACTGAGCGCGATGGCACAGACGGCGAGGTTGCTCGACGGCAAGGCCGTCGCGGCCAAGGTGAGAGCGCAGGTCAAGACGCGCGCGGCGGCCTTCGCCGCGCGGCACGGCCGGGCGCCGGGGCTCTCGGTCGTGCAGATCGGTGCGGATCCGGCGTCGAGCGTTTATGTGCGCAACAAGCGCAAGGCCTGCGAAGAGACCGGCATCCGCTCCTTCGCGTACGACTTGCCCGCGGGCGTCGGGCGCGAGGAGATGCTGCGGCTGGTCGAGCGGCTGAACCGCGACGCGGCGGTCGACGGCATTCTCATCCAGCTGCCGCTGCCCGCGGGACTCGACGCCACCGAGATCATGGATGCGGTCGAACCAAGCAAGGACGTCGACGGCTTTCATCCGCAGAACACGGGACTGCTTGCGCAGAAGCGGCCGCGCCTGCGGCCATGCACGCCCTACGGCGTGATCCGCCTCGCGGCCGAATACGGCATGAAGCTGCGTGGCCTGCGCGCGACCGTCGTCGGCGCCTCGAACATCGTCGGCCGGCCCATGGCGCTCGAACTTCTGCTCGCCGGCTGCACCGTGACCGTCTGCCACACCGGCACCCGCGACCTCGCCGCCGAGGTCGAGCGCGCCGAGCTCGTGGTCGCGGCGGTTGGTCGACCGGGCATGGTCCGCGGCGAATGGATCCGTCCGGGCGCCGCGGTATTCGACGTCGGCATCAACCGCACCGAATCCGGCAAGCTCGTCGGCGACGTTGACTACGAGACGGCGCTGCCCCGGGCCGGCGCGATCACGCCGGTGCCGGGCGGCATCGGACCAATGACGATCGCGATGCTTTTGTCGAACACGGTGGACGCGGCTGAGGCGGCCGCGAAGGGATAGGCGCCGATGAACCAGAGTGCGAGCAACAAGGTCTATCCGGACGCGCTGACTGCGCTGCGCGACGTGCTGCGGGACGGCATGACATTGATGGCCGGCGGCTTCGGCGCCTGCGGCGTCCCGGAGAACCTGATCGACGCGGTCAAACAGCTCGGCGCGCGCGATCTGACCGTGGTCTCGAACAATGCCGGGCTCGACGGCTTCGGCCTCGGGATCCTGCTGAACACGCGCCAGATCCGCAAGATGATCTCCTCGTACGTCGGCGAGAACAAGGAGTTCGAGCGGCAATACCTGTGCGGGGAGCTGGAACTCGAGTTCAACCCGCAGGGAACGCTCGCCGAGCGCATCCGCGCCGGCGGCGCCGGCATCTGGGCGTTCTACACCCGCACCGGCGCCGGCACCCTGGTTGCGCAAGGCAAGGAGCAACGCGTGGTCGACGGCGAGAGCTACATCCTCGAGACCGGGCTCACTGCGGACATCTCGCTCGTGCGCGCGTGGAAGGCCGACACCGAGGGCAATCTCGTGTACCGCAGGACCGCCCGCAACTTCAATCCACCGATGGCGACCGCCGGACGCCTGACGGTGGCCGAGGTCGAGCACCTGGTCGAACCCGGCGAGCTCGATCCGGACCAGATCCACACGCCCGGGATCTACGTCCAGCGGATCATCGCCGGCCGCAATTACTCCCGGCTGATCGAGCAACGTACGACGCGCAAGCGTTCCGGAGGCGCCGATGCCGTGGTCGCGTGACGAGATGGCGGCCCGCGCCGCGCGGGAGCTGCGGGACGGGTTCTACGTGAATCTCGGCATCGGGATACCGACGCTGGTGGCGAACTTCATCGCGCCGGACAAGAAGGTCGTGCTGCAGTCGGAGAACGGCATGCTCGGCATGGGCCCGTTCCCGTACGAGGGCGAGGAGGACGCGGATCTGATCAACGCCGGCAAGCAGACCGTGACCGCTCTGCCGATGACCTCGTATTTCTCCTCGGCCGACAGCTTCGCGATGATCCGCGGCGGGCACATCGACTTGTCCGTGCTCGGCGCGATGGAGGTGTCCGAGGGCGGGGATCTGGCGAACTGGATGGTGCCCGGCAAGATGGTCAAGGGCATGGGCGGCGCGATGGACCTGGTCGCCGGCGTCAAGCGCGTGGTGGTCGTCATGGAACACACGGCGAAGGACGGTGCGCCGAAGTTCAAGGCCAGCTGCGAGCTGCCGCTCACCGGTACCAACGTGGTCGACATGCTGATCACCGAGATCGCAGTATTCACGCGTGAATCGCGGCGCGCGCCGTTCCGGCTCGTCGAACTCGCGCCGGGGGTGTCGGCGGCCGAAGTGCGCGCCAAGACGCCGGCGCGCTTCCTCGAATGAGGCGTGGCGGGAGGGTCTAGGCCGTGAGCTCGGCGCAGCTGCTCTGGGGCCTGTTGTTCGGTTCGATCGGCACCGGCTATTTCATCTACGGCAAGAAGCAGGGCGCGCCGGTGCCGCTCATCTGCGGGCTCGTGCTGATCCTCTATTCGTTCGCCGTCTCGAATCCCTACGGCCTGGTCGCGATCGGCGTCGTGGTGAGCGCCGTACCGTATTTTTTTCGGCGCTGAGCGCGAGCCGGGCCCGGGTGCCGGCAACGCCGGTCGTCATTCGCCGCCGTCCGCCGGTGCGCGGACCTCACGCCGGCTTCTTCGTCTGCGCCCGCCGCAGCTGCTCGTCGCGCACCTCGACGCCGGTGAGGCCGGTGTCGCCGGCGATGACCTCGATCAGCCGATGGTCCGCCTCGCGCGGCAGCGTGATCGCGTGCAGTCGCTCCCAGATCCGGATGCGCTCCTCGGCGCTGTTGCGCACCGAGCATTGCTCGGCGAGGCCGAGTTGGCGGCGTGCGGCGGTCTCGGCCTGCCGGCTCAGCATGCGGGCTCGAAAGTCCATTGACGTTTCGTCGATCGACGGGCGCGCGAACGCCGATGTCGGCGACGGGGTTTTATCTTCCATGGGACAATGCTCCAGAGTGGGTGTGGACACGGTATCATTGTCCGGTCCCGCGCGAGGCGGTTTCTCCAATCGGCGCGGCGTGCCGGGCCCGCGCCCGTTTGCGCCCCGGTTCGGACCGGCCGCACCGGGGCATGCGGTTGTATTCCCCCCACCAGGAGATCCGAGGATGAGCGTTTCCCTTTTCGACGTTTCCGTTCCGGTCATGACGCACGCGCTGTCGAATCTGTCGAGCCTGCTCGACAAGGCCGCCGCGCATGCCGCGGCGAAGAAGATCGACCCGGCGGTCTTCGTTCAGGCCCGACTGTTCCCGGACATGCTGCCGCTGTCGCGCCAGGTGCAGATCGCCTGCGACGGCGCCAAGGGTGCCGCCGCGCGCCTCGCGGGCATCGAGGTGCCGGTGCACGAAGACAACGAGAAGACGATCCCGGAACTGCAGGCGCGGATCGCCAAGACCATCGATTTCCTCAAATCGGTCAAGCGCGAGCAGTTCGCCGGTGCCGAGAGCCGCGAGGTGGTGCTGAAATTCCCGACGAGAACGCTGCAGTTCACCGGCCTCGCGTATGTCAATCTGTTCGTGCTGCCGAACGTGTATTTCCACGTGACGATGAGCTATGCGCTGCTGCGCGAGGGCGGCGTCGAGATCGGCAAGAGCGATTTTCTCGGCCCGATCCAATGAGCGTGCCGCCCGCGCGATGATCGCGGCACATCGGCGGCGGCTGCGCGCGGCGCCGCTCGCGGTGGCGGCGCTGCTTCTCACCGCCTGCTCGGCGCAGCGCCTGCCGCCGATCCGCACGGTCGCGCACGTGGACCTTGGCCGCTTCATGGGCGATTGGTACGTGATCGCCGCGATCCCGACCTTCATCGACAAGAATGCCTATGGCGCGGTCGAGTCTTACGCCCTGCGCGCCGACGGCACGATCGACGTGCGCTACCGCTTCCACGCGGGCGGCTTCGATGGGCCGCTGAAGGTCTGGCGGCCGCGCGCCCGGGTTCTCGACAAGGTGAGCAATGCCCGCTGGGGCATGCAGTTCGTCTGGCCAATCAAGGCGCAGTACCTGATCGCCTATGTGAGCGTGGACTACGGCGAGGCGATCATTGCCCGCGACGCACGCGACTTTGTGTGGATCCTGGCGCGCAAGCCGTCGATCGCCGTCGGCGAGTACCTGCGCCTGCGCGGCATCGTCGCTTCGCTTGACTACGACACCTCGAAGCTGCGGCTCTACCCGCAGCGTCCGCGGCCGGCTCGGTGATCCGCGGGCTTTACCGGCCGGCGAGCTTGGCCGCGGTCTCGGCGATCAGCCGTCCCTGGTGGCGCGCGCCCTCGAGCTCGGTCACGCTCGGCTGGCGTTCGCCGCCGCCGCCGGCGATGGTCGTCGCGCCGTAGGGACTGCCGCCGACGACCTCGTCGATGCGCATCTGGCCCTGGTGGCTGTACGGCAGGCCGACGACGATCATGCCGAAATGCAGCAGATTCGTGATCAGGGAGAACAGCGTCATCTCCTGGCCGCCGTGCTGGGTCGCGGTCGAGGTGAAGGCGCCGCCGACCTTGCCGTGCAGTGCGCCGCGCATCCACAGGCCCCCGGCTTGGTCGAGAAAACTCGCCATCTGCGAGGACAACCGACCGAACCGCGTGGGCGTGCCGACCACGATCGCGTCGTAGTCCGTCAGTTCCTCGATCTTCGCGATCGGCGCGCTCTGGTCGAGCTTGAAGTGGGCGGCCTTGGCCACCTCGAGGGGGGCGGTCTCGGGCACCCGCTTCACTTCGACTTGCGCGCCGGCGGCGCGTGCGCCATCGGCGATCGCCTGCGCCATCGCCTCGATATGGCCGTAGGAGGAGTAATACAGGACCAGCACTTTCGCCATCGAGGTCTCCAATGAGCCTTGCGGGGTCAAGAACCGCGGGGCCGAGCATCGGCCCAACACGTGCAACTCAGCATAGCTGGCGCGCCTGAAGGGCGGTAGATGGTACAATCGGAATATACTAAGCCAAAATTGGAATGAATTGTTTGGATCTGAACGAAATTCGTCTGTTCGTGCAGGTCGCCCGCGCCGGCCACTTTGCGGTCGCCGCGCGCCGGCTGCACATGCCGACCAATACCCTGAGCCGCCGGATCCGGCAGCTCGAGACGGCTCTGAAGACGCGCCTATTGCACCGCTCGACCCGCAAGCTCGCGTTGACCCCGTCCGGCCAGGCATTTTTCGATCGTTGCGCTCCGGCGGTCGATGACCTGCTCGCGGCCGCACAGCAACTCGCGGACGGCAGCGGCGTGCCGCAGGGACCCATTCGGGTCGCGGCGCCCGCCGGATTTCTCGAACTATTGCGCCTCGACTGGATCGCCGAATTCATCGCCGGGCACCCCCGAGTCGCGGTCGATTTCGTACTCGACGATGCGCGCAACGACTTGATCGCCGACGGCATCGACGTCGCATTTCGCGCCGGCGCGACGCCGGGTGCGAGTTACGCGGTACTGCGCACTCTGGTCGCGCAGCCGTTTCGCCTGTATGCGAGTCCGCGCTACGTGGCTGCGCGAGGGGCGCCGCGTCGCGTTGCCGATCTCGCCGTGCACGATTGCCTGATCGCCTCGCCGCGCGCGGGTCGCGCGACCTGGCGCTTGCAGGGTCCGGCGGGACACGAGGAGGTCGCGGTCGCCGGCCGCTTTGGCGCGAACAACGTCCATGTGCTCCTGCAAGCGGCGATCGCCGGGCTCGGCGTCGCGCTGCTGCCGGCAATACTCGCCCTGGGCGACGTGGACGCGGGGCGATTGGTCGCTCTGCTCCCGGCTCATTGGCGCGATGGCGCCGACCTGCAGGTCGTCGTGCCGAGCCGCCACCAGGTGCCGCCGGGGGTGACTGCTTTCATCGATTTCGCCGAGGCCAAGCTGCGCGCCACGCTGACCCCGACGCGTTGAGCGGCGCCGCCACAGTTCGGCGGCGCAGATCACGCCGTGGCGCTCGAGTTGCGCGATCCGCTCGGCCGAGCACCGCAGTGTACAAAGAGCGGATGGAATGAAATGATGGATCGGCGCGGCAACCGAGCGGAGGACGCGACAGGCACATGAACATCGAGCTGGTGGAAGTCGGCCCGCGCGACGGACTACAGAGCGAGGGCGTGATCTTGCCCACCGTGGCGAAGATCGCGCTGATCGAGCGCCTGATCGGCGCCGGCTTGCGCCGGATCGAGGTCACGAGCTTCGTCAATCCGCGGCGGGTGCCGCAAATGGCCGACGCCGAGGCGGTGCTCGCCGGCCTGCCGAGGGGCAACGGCGTCTCCTACATCGGGCTGGTCCTGAACCGCAAGGGCTTCGACCGTGCGCGCGCCGCGGCCTGCGATGCGGTCGGCATGGCGGTCGTCGCGAGCGAGACCTTCAACCGGCGCAACCAGGGCGTCGGCACCGACGAATCGATCGCCGCATGGCGCGACATCGCCGTCGCCGCGCGCGCCGCGGGCATTCAGCCCAATGTGACGATCTCGACCGCGTTCGGCTGTCCGTTCGAAGGCGAGATGGATCCGGCGCGCGTGCTCGAGGTGGCGCTGCGCTGCGCCGAGGCGCAGCCCGTCGAGATCGCGCTCGCCGACACGATCGGCGTCGCGGTGCCCTCGCAGGTTGCCGATCTGTTCGGCGCGCTGCGCGAGCGCCTGCCGGGGATGCCGCTGCGCGCCCATTTCCACAACACCCGCAACACCGGCCTCGCGAACGTGTACGCCGCGATCGGCGCGGGCGTGCGCGCAATCGATGCGAGCGTCGGCGGCATCGGCGGCTGTCCGTTCGCACCGGCCGCGACCGGCAACGTACCGACCGAGGACGTGTTGTACATGTTGAACCGCATGGGAATCCGCACCGGTGTGTCGATCGCGGACTTGATCGAGACGGCGCTCTGGCTCGAGCGGCAGATCGGCAAACCGGTTCCGGGAATGCTCGTCAAGGCCGGAAACTTCCCGCGCGGTCAAGGCGCGTCCCCGCCCAGTTCTCCGGTGCCGGCACCCCCGGCCGCCAACGCTCGGAACCTGACGTCGATCGTGCCGTAGATCGCGCGCAGGCCCGGCGTGATGCTCACCCCGGGCAGCTGTGCGAGCGGAATCGGCGTCGGCCGATAACCGTGACCCTCGCCGATGTGCCTACCGACGATGCCGATCGTGCTTGCGCCTCGTGTGCTACCGTGCGGCGATGGCTGGTCTACCTGCACTGACGAGCAACCTCGCGTATCTAGGCTTGATCTTCGCCTTGATCGTGATTCCACGCGCGCTGCAGCGCTTTCGACTGCCGGCGCCGCTGTCGAGCTTCGGTCTCGGCATGCTGGCGGCCTGGCTCCTCGGCGGTGCGATTCACGATCCGACGCTGGCCCTGCTCTCGGCCCTCGGCATCTCCGCGCTGTTCCTTTTCGCCGGCCTCGACGTCGACGTGCAGGACCTCAGGCGCGGTTTTCGACCGCTGCTGAGCCATCTGCTGGTGCAATCACTGCTGCTTGCGGGCTCCGTCTGGCTCGGTATGCGCTACTTCGGCCTGCCGTGGAATACCGCGACCCTGATCGGGCTCGCATTGCTCACGCCGTCGACCGGTTTCATCCTCGAGGCCTTGCCGGCACTAGGCGTCGATGCGGACGAGCGCTTCTGGATCGCGGTCAAGGCGGTCGGCGGCGAGATCCTTGCGCTGGTGATCGCATTCGTCGTCCTGCAGGCGGGTTCCACGACGACATTGGCGGTGTCGTCGCTGGTGATCGTGTTCATGGTGTTCGGCATCCCGTTGCTGTTGCGCTGGCTGGTGCGTCTCGTCGTGCCGTATGCACCCGGCGCGGAGTTCTCGCTGCTCCTCATGGTGGGCCTGGTCGCGGCCTATCTGACCGAACGACTCGGCGTCAATTACCTGTTCGGCGCATTCCTCGCCGGCTTCATCGCGCGACGGCTGCGCAGTCGCCTGCCAAAGCTCGCATCCGGCGAAAACCTGCGCGCGATCCAGCTGTTCGCCTCGTTCTTCATCCCGTTCTATTTCTTTGCCGCCGGCATGGACGTACCGGCCACCGCGCTGAACTGGAATGCCCTGGAGCTCGGCCTGGTGTTCACGGGCGTGGCGCTGCCGCTGCGCATCGCGATCGTCTGGCTGCAACGGCGCTTCATCAAGGGCGAGACCGCGGTCGGCAGCTTCAAGGTCGCGATCGCATTGACGCCGACGCTGATCTTCACCCTGGTGCTGGCGGCGATCCTGCGGGAGCGGTTCCACATTGCCGACACGCTCTACGGCGGTTTGCTGGTCTACGCGGGAACCTCGACGCTTCTGCCCGCGTTCGCGCTGGCGCAGCGGGCGGATCTGACCTCTTGGTTGCCACGGGACGAGGCGGTCGAACAGGCGGAGGCGAACGAGCAGATCGCGACGGTCGCGCCGGGTCTGGACGAGGAGCGCGCAGCCCCGTGAGGCGGCGGACCGCCGACCGCTGCGGATTTTAGCGGCGCATCAGCGTGCTCTTGCCGAAGAGCGAGGCCGTGAGGTCGACCGCGACCTCGGCGGTGCGATTGCGCAGGTCGAGCGCGGGATTCAGTTCCATGACGTCGAGTGAGCCCATGCGCCCCGTGTCGGCGATCATTTCCATGCACAGCTGCGCCTCACGGTAGGAGGGGCCGCCCGGCACCGTCGTGCCGACGCCCGGCGCGATGTCCGGATCGAGAAAATCGACGTCGAAGCTCACGTGCACGTGGGTGTCCGGCGTGAGGCCTTCGAGCGCCACTTCCAGCGTGCGCCGCATACCGACCTCATCGACGTAGCGCATGTCGAACACCTCGAGGCCGACTTCGTGGACGAAGCGCTTCTCGCCCTGATCGACGCTGCGGATACCGATCTGGCGGATCTCGCCCGGATCGAGCGCGGGTCGCCGGCCGGCCAAGCCGATGAGGTCCTCGGGGCCATAGCCGCACAGACAGGCGACCGGCATGCCGTGCACATTGCCGCTCGGCGTCAGTGCGCTGGTGTTGAAATCCGCATGCGCGTCGAGCCACAGCACGCGCAGCGGGCGCCCCAGGGCGCGGCAGTGGCGCGCGACCGCGCTGATCGAGCCGATGCTCAGGCTGTGGTCGCCGCCGAGCAGGATCGGCAGTCGCTGCAGCTGCAATTCGGCGAAAACCGCGTCGTGCACGCTCTGGTTCCAGTGCCGCACCTCTGCCAGATGCCGGTAGCCGGCTGCCGCGGGTCGGCCGGGGTTCGTGGGTCCGGCGAGATCGCCGCGGTCGGTGACCTCGGCGCCTTGCGCTTCGAGCATCGATCGCATCCCCGCGACCCGCAGCGCCTCCGGCCCCATGGACGCGCCGCGCGTGCCCGCGCCAATGTCGGTCGGCGCGCCGATGAGCGTGACCCGCGGCGGTGAGGAGTGCGCGGACATCGGCGTGGACCCGGTCGTCACGCGCTTGCGCACAGGCGCCGGCGCAGCTTGCTCCGGCCGATCGTGCCGCCGAACAGGTCCTTCGGATCGTCGAGCGCCGGCACGAGATCGATCCGCCGCCGCTCGATCCTCTCCTCCTGGAGCAGGCTGTGCAGGAAGCGCAGCGCCGAATAGTCCTCGAGCGCGAAGCCGACCGAGTCGAAGATCGACAGATCGCGCCCGCTGGTGCGGCCAGGCACGGCTCCGGAGGCGACCTGCGCGAACTCGATCACCGGATAGGACGGGTCCATCTGCTGGATCTCGCCCTCGATGCGCGATTGCGCTTCGTACTCGACGACGACGCGAGCCCCCGGCATTCGCAGCACGTCGGGGTGCAGTTCGGTCTTGCCGGGACAATCGCCGCCGACCGCGTTCAGATGCATGCCCGGCCGCACCATGGGCGGCGTGAGGATCACGGCGTTGCGCTTGTCGGCGGTCACGGTGGTGACGATATCGGCGCCGCGGCACGCCTCGGCGGTGCTCGCGCAGCGCGTGATGCGCAGGTCGCGCAGCTCGTCGATCGCGCGCAGGTTTTGCTCGAGCTTCGCGGTCGCCCGCCGGTCGATATCGTGCAGGCGCAAATCGCGGATGCCGAGCATGCGGTGAAACGCGATCGCCTGGAACTCGCTCTGCGCGCCGTTGCCGATCAGCGCCATCGCGCGGCTGTCGGGGCGCGCAAGGAAGCGCGCCGCGAGCGCCGACATCGCCGCCGTGCGCAGCGCCGTCGTCACGGTCAGTTCCGACAGCAGCAGGGGATAGCCGGTCGCCACCTCGGCGAGCACACCGAAGGCGGTCACGGTCAGCAAGCCGGCGGCGGTATTCTTGGGGTGGCCGTTCACATACTTGAATGTGTACAGCTTGCCGTCGCTGGTCGGCATCAGTTCGATCACGCCGACCGGCGAGTGGCTCGCGAGCCGCGCGGATTTCTCGAATTCGCCCCAGCGACGATAGTCGGCGAGGATTTGCGCGGCGAGCCGCTCGATGAACTCCCCCGGACCCACCGATTCAATCAAACGCACGACGTCGGCGACGCCAATGTAGTCGACCATGGCCGGGGTACTCCTGCTGCCTACGAGCAGTGATGATTCCGCGTTTCCTGGCCAGCAGGAAAGCATGAAAGTGATCAGAAAATAAGATATATTGATCAATATGACAATGAAATATGGCGAAATGCTCTATCCGCCTGTGCCCCATGGATGACCTCGACCGGCGGCTGATCGGGCTGCTACGGGCCGATGCCCGCGCGACCATCGCGGCACTCGCGAAGAGCCTCGGCGTCGCCCGGGGCACCGTGCAAAACCGCATCGGTAAGCTCGAAGCCGAAGGCACGATCGCCGGCTACACCGTGCGCTTGAAGCCGCAGACCGACCTGCAGCGGATCAGCGGCATGATGACGATCGCCGTCGAGGGCAATCACCTCGACAAGGTCGTGCGCACGCTGCGCGGCGATCCGGCGGTCGCGGCACTGCATTCGACCAATGGCCGCTGGGACCTGGTCGCGGAGCTGCGCGCCGACAGCCTCGAGGCGCTCGACGAGGTCATCAACCGCATCCGTTCGCTGCAGAGCATCGCCCGTACCGAAACGAGTTTGCTGTTATCGACGTACAAGCTGTGAGCGCCGATGTGCCCGGCCCGGCGATCCGTCGTCGCCTCGAGCGGCCGCCGCAGCAGCGCGCGCCCCGGGTCCTGGGCAATTAACCGGCGGCTCATAACCCGGCGCTCTGGTGCATAATCGCCCGGTTCCATCACCGGCAGATCCCTATCGCACCAGGAGGATTTCCATGGCACTCGTATCGCTGCGCCAGCTGCTCGACCACGCCGCCGAGCAACCCGGCGAATTCGATCCGCGCAAATGCCTCGCCGGGAGGCATCACTAGATGGCGCCGCGCAATCGCGCGCGCACGCCGCGGGCGCGACGCGCACTGCGCCTCGGCGGCGTGGTCGCCCTCGCCGCATCGCTCACGACGCCGGCGCTCGCCGAACGGCCGCCGAGCGTGTTCGGCGTGGACGCGCCGCAACTCGCGCACCTCGGACCGCATGCGGTGGGCTTCGAGACGATCACGCTGGTTCAGCACGGCCAGGTGGACGTTCTGGCATACGATCCGGCGACCGGCACGGCTCCGAAGCGGGATCGCCGCCTGGTCGTCGACATCTGGTATCCCGCGGTCGCTGAGCCGCAGGCGTCGCGTGTCGTCTACTCGGCGGCGTTTCCGGCCGAGCCGCCGGCGCCGCCTGCGCACTTCACGATCCGCGGCATCGCCGTGCGCGGTGCGCCGTTCGCCGGCGCGGATCATCCCCTCGTCGTCGTCTCGCACGGCTACAGCAATGAACCGGCGGCGATGTCCTGGATCACCGAGAATCTGGCGTCGAAGGGCTACGTGGTCGCCGCGATTCACCACGAGGATCCGCCGATCACCGACAAGTCGAAATTCATCGGTCCGGTCCTGCGCCGGCCGCTCGACATCGCCTTCGTCACGGCGACCCTGCAGCGCACGCTCGCCGCGAAGCACTGGATCAATCCGCGGCGCACCGCGCTGCTCGGCTACTCGATGGGCAGCTACGGGGTGCTCACCGCGGCGGGTGCGGTGCTCGATCCGACGGGCCCGATGGCGAAGGCCGTTCCCGGCGGTCTGCTCGCGCCGTACGTGCGCGGCGGCGCGCTGCAGAACGCGGTCAAGGTGAAGCATCTGCGCGCGGTCGTCGCGATTTCGCCGGCCGGGGGTCCGCCGTTCGACGCCTGGGGTCGCCACGGACTCGCCGGCATCTCGGCGCCGCTCTTCATCATCAACGGCAACCGGGACCGGACGGTGGGCTACCGGCGCGCGGGGCGAGCCGTCTTCGAGGAGGCGGTCAACGCGCACCGCTATCTGCTCACACTCATGGAGGCCGGGCACGACATCGGATTGGATCCGGCGCCGTCACAGATGCGCGGCTCGCTGTGGAACGAGGGGTGGTTCCAGGATCCGGTCTGGAGCACGGAACGGGTGAACGCAATCAACGCGCATTTCATCACGGCATTCTTCGATCTGTACGTGAAGGGGAAGAAGAGCCGCGCGGCCTACCTGAACGTACCCGTGGTCGATTCGGATCGGGGCGTGTGGCCCGCCGCGGACCACGCCGCGTACGACGCGTACAGCCCGGGCACCGGCGGCATCACGGTGTGGAAGGGCTTCCAGCGCTCCTACGCGATCGGCATGCAATTGCGCCAGGCGAAGCCGTCGCGCCGCTGAGGCGTGCCGGCGCCCGGTTCGCCGCGATCAGGGGCGCGGCGCGCGACGGATCAGCGCGAGCGCGAGCAAGGCGGAGGCGACCATCAGGAACAGGCTCACCGCGTTCAGCACCGGTGTCGCCCCCTCGTGCATTCGGCCGTACATCAACACGGTGAGCGGCGGGCTGCCGCCGACGAGCATCAAGGTCGTATTGAAATCGGCGAACGACAGCAGGAAGCAGATCATCGCCGCGCCGACCAGCGCCGGACGAAGGTAGGGCAGCAGGACCGTGCGGAACACGGCGGCGCGCGATGCACCGAGATTCAGCGCGGCATCCTCCAGCGTGCGGTCGAAGCGGCTGAGGCGTGCGCGCAGGGTCAGCGTCGCGATCGTCGCGATGTAGGAGAACTGGCCGAGCACGACCAGCGGCAGGCCCGGCCGCAGGAACCGCAGGTACAGGTCGAAGTGGCCGCTCGCGAATTGCGCGATCCGGCTGGCGAACGCGAGGATCGACACCCCGAGGATCACGCCCGGGATCACGAGCGGCACGAGCATCATGATCGACAGCAACTGCTTGCCGCGAAAGTCGTGATGCTCGACGAGGAAGGCATTGGCGAGGCCGACGAGCACCGACAGCAAGGTCACCCAGAGGCCGACCTTGCAGCTCGTCCAGATGCTCGCCATCAGCTCGCCGTCGTGGAACATGCCGAGCCGCCCGGTGCGGGTGTCGGCAAAGAACCAATCGAGGGTGAATCCGTGCCACGGCGGCGCCGGATACGGCGCATCGTTGAACGCGAACACCGAGATGACGACGAGCGGCAGGAACAAAACGGCGAGGAACGTCGCGACGTAGAGCGCGGTGCCGACCCGCAACCAGGCCGGACGGGGCAGGGAGGGAATCACCTGCGCCCCATCACGTCGCCGAAGCGCTGACCGGTGATCTTCAAGCCGAGCACGACGATCGCGGTGGACAGTCCGAGCAGCAGGAAGCCGAACGCCGCGCCCTGTGCCCAGTTGAAGCGGGTGATGAACTGCGTGTAAATCTGCTCGGTGAACCACCCCGAGTCCTTGCCGCCGAGCAGCGTCGGGGTGATGTAGTCGCCGAGCGTCAGCATGAATACAATGATGCAGCCGGCCGTGATGCCCGGCGCGGCGTGCGGGATCACGATCTTGCGCAGCACCGTCAAACCGCCGGCGCCGAGGTCGTAGGCCGCCTCGATCAGGGAGTTGTCCAGGCTCTCGAGGCTCGAGATCAGCGGTACGATCATGAACAACATCGAGTTGTAGACGAGGCCGACCATGATCGTCGAATCCCGGTACAGCAGCTCCACCGGATGCGCAGTGATGCCGAGATCGACGAGCAGCGCCGGCAGCACGCCGGACTGGCGCAGCAGGATCATCCAGCCGAGCGTGCGCACCGTCTCGCTGATCCAGAAAGGGATCAAGCAGGCGAGCAACAGCCATGCGCTCGCGCGTCCGCGGGCGATCTTGGCGATCACCCAGGCGATCGGCAAGGCGAGGCAGAGCGTCGCGAACGTCGCGACCACGGACATCCACGCGGTGCGCAAGAAGGTGCGCCAGTATTCCGGTTGGTCGAAGAAGGTCCGGTATTGCAGCAGACTCGGCACGTAGTGCCGCGGTCCGACCTGGGCGCGAAACGACAGCACCGCGAGTTCGACGTGCGGCAGCACGATCAGCAGCCCGAGCCAGGCGAACGCCGGTGTCATCAGCAGGGCGAGGCGCGGCGAGGTGCGCGCCTGCGCCGGCGCGTCCGGCTCACGCATGTTCGCCGCTCGCGGTCGCGAAGCAGGCGGCGCGGGTCGGATCGAAGCTGAAGAGAATCCGCTCGCCGGGGCGCAGGTCGGCAAACTGTCCCGTCTGCGGCAGCGCGACCCGGAATTCGCGGCGTGAGCGCGTTTCGCGCAACAGCACCGCGGATTTCGCGCCATCGAACAGCAGGCTCTCGACGAGGCCCTCGTGTGCCGGCTGGTCCTGCGGCAACTGGTCCGGCTGCCGGCCGATCGTCGCCGCCTCCGGGCGGATGAATGCCTCCACCGGATCGCCGACTGCGACCGGGCCATGGCGCCGGGCGTGGACCGACCAGCCGTCGCCGGTCTCGACCAGCACCGTGTCGGCGTCGATGCCGGCGGCGCGGCCCGCAACGCGGTTGCTGTCGCCGACGAAGCCGGCAACGAACGCGGTCGCGGGCCGGTAGTAAAGATCCTGCGGCGTGCCGAGCTGCTCGAAGCGTCCGCGGTTCATCACGCCCACCCGGTCGGAGAGGACCAAGGCCTCGGATTGATCGTGCGTGATGTAGACGAACGTCGTGCCGAACTCGGCCTGCAGCTGCTTCAGTTCGATCTTCATGTGCTCGCGCAATTTCAGGTCCAGGGCGCCGAGCGGCTCGTCGAGCAGCAGCAAGGTCGGCTCGAGCACCAGGCTGCGCGCGATGGCGACGCGTTGGCGTTGGCCGCCGGAGAGCTCGTCGACGCGCTTGCCGGCGGCGCCGGCGAGGCCGACGCGCTCGAGCATCCCCCCGGCCTTGTTGCGCCGCTCGGCGCGCCCAATCCCGCGCCGGGCCAGGCCGAACTCGACGTTCTCGCCGACCGACATCATCGGAAACAGCGCGAGCTGCTGGAACACCATGTTGACCGGCCGGCGATTCGGCGCGACGCCGCGCATGCTCTTGCCGCCGATCACGATGTCGCCGCCGTCGGGCGCCAGGAATCCGGCAATCATCCGCAACAGCGTCGTCTTGCCGCAGCCCGAGGGTCCAAGGATGGAAAAGAAGCTGCCGCGTTCGACCGCGAAGGAGATCGAATCGACCGCGACGTGATCGCCGAAGCGCTTGACCACCGCCTCGGCGGCCAGGTCGGGTTGGCTCATCAGGACCTCGATGCCTCGAGCAGCGTGCGCACCAGTCGTACCCTTCCATCCAGAACGCATCCGAGGGTATCGCGAACGCCCCGTCCGGGTCGACCCCCGGCGCGGTCGGCCGCGCGACGTAGCGCCGGACCAGGCCGTGGCCGGCCTCGGTCCGGGCGTTCGGCACGTGGCATCGTGGATACCCCGCTTGCCCGCGACGCCAACATAGGCGCAACATCGCCGCCATCGGGAGGGAAGCGGTCATGAGCGATGTCGGCACCCGGACACTGATCGACGATCTGCGGGCCCTGGTCGCGGACGCCGAGGCGCTGGTCGCGGTGACCGCCGGCGACTTGAGCGACCGCGCGCAGAGCGCACGCCAGAGTGCGACCGACTCCGTGGAGACCGCCCGCGCGCGCCTCGCCGATCTGGAGGCGGATCTGCAAAAGCGCGCCATGGCCGTGAAGGATGACGCGACCCGTTACGTCCACGACAATCCGTGGCAATCCATCGGCATCGCCGCCGCGATCGGCGTCGTCGTCGGCGTGCTGCTCGGGCGCCGCTAGGCTCATGGCCGATGCCCCGCCAGAAACGACCGGCCTGATCGCGTCGCTGCGCCGCGTCGTCGCGACGCTGATCGAACTTGCGCGAACGCGGCTCGAACTCGTCTCGGTCGAGATCGAGGAACAGATCGAATACGCGGCACATCTCGTGCTGTGGGGCGCGGCGGCGATGTACTTCGGCTCGCTTGCCTTGCTGCTGCTCGCGATCACGGTCGTGATCGCATTCTGGGACACGCATCGACTGCTCGCCGCCTGCTTGGTGACCGGCGCATTCGCGATCGCCGCGTTGGTCGCGGTGCTCGAGGTGCGCCGCCGGCTGCGGGAGCGCCCACGGCTGCTCTCGGCGACGACCGAGGAGCTGAGGCGCGACGCGGCGGCGCTCCATGGCAATGCGCCATGAGCGTACGCGCGCGCCACCTCGCGGCAAGGCGCGAGCGGCTGCTCGCCCGCAGCGCGACCTTGCGCGGCGACCTGCGGCGCGATGGCGCGGTCGTGTCGCGGCATCTGCAATTCGCGGACCGGCTGGCCGCGCTCGCCGGTTCGCCGTGGAAGCGGCTGCTCGCGTCGGCGGTTGCGGCGTTGCTGCTGTTTCGCCGACCGCGCCGCCTGTTGCGGCTGCTGCTGCGCCTCGCGCCCCTCGCCTCGCTGCTGCCCTCCTTGGGTCCACCGATCGCGCGCTGGTTGTGGAACTCGCGCGCGAGCGGCGCCAGCGCGCAGCCCGAAGCGGTCAATCCGCAGCCTTGATCCGGTCGAGGATGCGGCCCTCGATCAACTCGAGCCCTGCCGGTATCGCCGGATACCAGTGGATTTGCGCGAGCGACGCCTCGGTGGGAAATGCCGCCGCATATTGCGCCTTAAGGCGCGGATCGATGTAGGGCTCGGCGCCCTTCGCGGCCGAGAAGCTGCCGACCGAGTCGACGATCTGCGCGGCGATCCGTGGTTGCATCGTGAAGTTGATCCAGGCGTAGGCGGCGGCGTCGTTGCGTCCGTGCGCCGGCAGGGCGAACGTGTCGAGCCAGCCGAGCGCGCCGGATTTCGGCACGAGGTACTGGATGATCGGGTTCTCCCGGTTCAGCGTCCAGCCGCCCGTGTCCCACATCATTGCTGCGTCCACCTCGCCGCTGCGGAACGCATCCAATAATTGATCCTTGTTGTCGTAGAAGAAGCGAAAATTCGGCTTGCAGGCGATCAAAGCCGCACCGACCCGGTTCATCAGCGCGGTGTAGGCTTGCGGATCGCCGTAGAGCGCAAACGGATCCTGGCCCTCGGCGAATGCGAACGCGATCAAGGTCGGTCGTTTCAAGCGCACCGCCGTCTTGCCCTTCAGGGCGGGCAGGCACAGGTCCGTGTAATCCTTCACCTGCGGCGCGACCTTCGTGTTGACGACCAGGCCGTCAGTGCCGAACAGGTAGGGCAGCGCATAGACCTTGCCGCCGATCGTCGTGGTCTTGCGCGTGACCGCGAGCAGGGACGGGCGGAACTCGCCGAGGTGCACGCGGCTGAGGTCGAGCGGCTTGTAGATGCCGAACTCCTCCTGCGGACCCAATATGCGGTCCTGAGAGGGTTGTGCAAGATCGTACCCCGCGCCGCCGGTCGCCCGCAGCTTGGAGATCATCTCCTCGTTGTTCGACACCGTCACTTCGACGTGAATGCCCGTCTGGTGCTCGAATTGCTCGACGACTGCGCGCGGCGCGTAACCCGCCCAGGTCAGGATCCGTAGCGTGTGGCCGGAGCGGCCGTGACTGCAGCCGCAGACGAGCGCTACGCCGAGAACGATGCCGCCCGCGAGGATCCGCTTCATGATCATGCTCCCCCGAAGTCCGTTGTTCGGAGCAGCATCTTACCGAAACGCCCGGCCGGCGTCCGCTGCGTGGGGCGGCGGCGAACGCTCAGGCGCTTGCGGCTGCGGCTGAGGCCGCGGCCTCCAGGGGCGGCGCGGCCGGGGCGGCCGGCGCGGCCGGCGCGCACAGTTCGGCGAGGGTGTCGCCGAGGTCTTGTGCCCGGCCGTAGAAGAACCCTTGTGCGTAGTGCACGCCGAGATCGCGCACGCCCGCGGCAATTGCCGCGTCCTCGACGAACTCGGCGACCGTCTCGAGGCCCAGCTCGTCGGCGATCTGTACGAGCGCGCGCAGCAGCGCGCGCGAGCGGGCATTGTGCAGGATGTCGCGGACGAATTTGCCGTCGATCTTGATTTGGAAAACGTCGAGGTCCTTCAGGTGCACGAGCGATGAGGCGCCGGTGCCGAAGTCATCGAGCGCGATCCGGCAGCCGATCTCGGCCATACGTGCGATGAAGCGCTGCGTCGCCTTGACGTTGCGCGCCGCGGCGATCTCCGTGAGCTCGAAATCCAGCATCCCCCGCGGGATGTCGTGACGCTTGATCTCGGTACGCAGGAAGTCGGCGAATTCCGGCTGGCTCAGCGACTGCCCGGTCAGGTTGAGTGCGAAGCGCGCGCCGAGCTCGCGCAGCCTCGCCGCGACCGGCGCCAGCATGCCGACCGCGCGCGCGACGACCCAGCGGTCGAGGCGCTCGAGCAGCTGATAGCGCTCGGCGGCGTCGAGGAAACCGCTCAACGAGAGGGTCTCGCCGTCCGAGTCCTGCACCCGCACCAGGATCTCGTAGTGATAGGGCTGGGCCTGCGGGGCGAGCGCGACGATCGGCTGCGCGTACAGGATCAGGCGGTCGTTTTCCAGCGCGGCGGCGAGCGCGTTCGATTCGCGCACCGCCTTGTGGCGGCGGATCATCGTGTGATCGCCGTCGTCGTAGAGCTCGACCCGATTACGGCCGCGATCCTTGGCGACCCGACATGCGGTCTCGGCGGCGGCGAGCGCGTGCTGGTAGGGGCCATCGACGCCGATCGACACCACGCCGAAGCTCGCCGTGACGCCCCGGTGCCGGCCGTCGAAGGATAGCGCGGCGATCGCCTCCCGCGCCTGATCCGCCCAGTTGCGCGCCTGATTCAAGGTGTGATCGAACAGCACCGCGGCGTAGCGGTCGCCCGACAGGTGGGTCGCGACGGCGTCGACAGTGAGCAGCTGCGCGCGCCAGGTTTGGCCGACGCTGCGGATGATCTCGTCGCCCGCCTCGAATCCGCTCATGTCGTTGACCGCGTGCATCATATCGAGGTTGGCGTACACCATGCTCGCATTGCCCGGCGCGCGGCGCAGCGACATCTCGGCCTCGAACGCCTCCCAGCGTAACAGCCCGGTGGCCGCGTCGATGCGCGCCCCCAGCCGGCGCCACAGCCCGTCCGCGGCCGCCGTCAATGCCGCCAGATCGTGGTCGAGGAAGCCCTCGTGCGTCTGCGGTCGTAGAGCGGCGACCAGGCCGGCCGCCGGTTCCGCCGGGCGCAGCGGTGCGACCACGATGCGGTATGGAACGAGCGGCCCGTCGCGCTTCAAGCGCACTCGATTGAGGATCCGTCCCGGGCCGCCGTCGCGCAGCAGGGGCTCCAGAAAATGCAGCACGAGCGTGTCGATCGCGCCGGCCTGCGCCGCCGGCGGATCCGGCCGGATCCGCGCGGCGAACGAGCGCGGCGCATGCACGATGAGGTGCGCGCATTTCAGCGCGTCGACGAGAGTGTCCATCTCGGTGAGCGTAGCCTGACTCCTGCGGCATGCCCCCACACGGGGGTGCAACGCGGCGCGGCGGCTCCATGCCACAGCGGGCGTCACAGCCGGATTCTGCGGGGCAGCCGGGGTGGGCGCTGTTCAGGGCGTCACAGAATCCGGGAATATCCCGTCTACCGCGCCCTGGAATCGCGCGGCCGGGGGCCCATGCGGCCGCGGATTCCGTGCCACCAACCCTGCAGCACCGCGGCGATCTTGGCGGCCTTCGCCTCCTCGTAGAGCAGCACGCGCTTGCAGGTGCGCAGGCGCCGCGCGAGGCTCTTCAGCGCCCAGCGGCCGTGCGGGTGGCGGCCCCCCTCGCGCAACATGACGGTGTCGTTACGCGCGATGTAATAGCGCCGGTCCGCCGAATGGTTGCTCGTCCACCTGCACATCCACAACAGGCGATGCCGGGTCGGCGCGCCGATCGTATGCGCCATCAGCGGCCGCCGCGTGATCACCACGGCGAAGCCATGGGCGTGCGCGCGGCGGCAGAAGTCGCTGTCGACGTAGTCGATGAAGAACTCGTCGCGGAACGGGCCGATCGCGCGATAGGCGGCGAGTGCGAGCAGCGATCCGGACGTGATCGCCGTCTCGACCGCCCGCCAGGGTTCGCCACCGGCCGAGTCGGCGCCTCGCGGCGGCGCCCGTGCCGCCGCCGGCGGTGGCGCGTGCGCCGCAGGATCGAGGAACGCGGCGCCGACGATCGCCAGGCGTTCCGGTCGCGGGTAAGCCCCATGGACGGCGAGCAGCGCGCGTACCAGATCCGGCTCGGCCGTGCTGTCCTGGTCGAGCAGCAGCAGCCAGCGGCAGTCGCGCTGCGCAGCGCGCTCAATGCCGAGGTTCAGTGCGCGTGCGACGCCGAGATTCGCGCCGTTTTCGAGCAGCGCGACCGCCGGATCGCCGGCGGCGAGCCCGCGCAACATGGCGAGCTGCGTTTCGTTCGAGCCGTTATCGACGATCACGATGCCGGCCACCTGGGCCGCGATCGCCGCAAGCCGCCGCGGCAACCCGGCGTCCGGATGGTAGGTGACGAGGACCGCGCGGACCGTGCCCGGCTGATCGGACCGCGATTCCATCGCCTCAGAACGAATAGCCGACCGAGATCACGAGTGCCTGCGGCCGAAAGTCGATGCGCGTCGTGCGGATCTCGCCGGCGGTGTCCGCCCGCAGCGTCGACTTGATCTGCGAGTACGAGTACGAGGCATAGGCGTGCCAGCGCGGCGCGATGCGAACCGCGAGACCGACGGTCGCCGCCGGGCCGACCGATGCGCTGAGCGACAGTCGCGTCGGGCCGCCGCTCGCCGCGTCGCCGGCGGCCGTGGAATTGCGGTCGTAGAACGTCGTGTAGTTGACGCCCACGCCGACGTACGGCCGCAACCACGAGTTCTCGCCGAGGAATTCGTAGTTCAGAAGCAGCGTCGGCGAGATCCAGCGCGCCGTGGAGACCACGACGCCGTTGTAGGGCACCGAGCCCAGGGTCGCGGGTCCCTTGCCGAGAGTTTTCGTGACCGGCGGCAAGCCCAGTGCGAGTTCGAGGTTGAAGCGCGAGGACAGACGCCGCACGTACGCCGCGTACAGGGTCTGCACGTCGCGCACGTGCAGGTTGACGCCGGGGGGCACGTACGGGCCCGACAGGTCATTGGCAGTTGCGTGATAGAAGACGAAGTACGCCCCGAGACGCAGCTCGTTGGCGTTGGTCGGATCGGCGGCGGCGGGGGTGACCGCGCCGGCGGCAGCGAGCAGCAGGGCGAGGCCGGCGGCAGCAGTACGGATCTGAGATTTGTTCATGGCCGATCCTAGTCAGAACTGGCTGAAGAACGAGCGGGCGGCGAGGCTGCAGAATGGCGCGACGGCGGCATGATAGCCCTCGACCAGCAGCTGCCCGGCCGCCGCCGCGGAGTTGCCGCCGCCGGCCGGCGATTCGTAGAAAGCGAGTTCGGCCGCCTGGCTTTGCTGGAACGCCGCTTGCACCGCCGCGAACGGCCCGGCGGGCGGCGCATTGACGTCGAGCACGCTGATCAGCGGCGCCGCGGGCGTCGCGCTCCAGAATGCCTGCATCGTGCCGGTGTTGATGCTGAAAAACACGGTCGGATCCTGATCGCCGCCGCAAAGCAAAGTCGGCGAATTCGGCGCCCAGGCGCCGTTGCGCAGATCGTTCAGGTAGAACGCCTTGCGCAAGGTCTGCGTCGGCACGACCGCCGCCAGCGGCACGCCGGCAGTCGGTGTCGGCACCGCGCCGTCCGGATCGGCCGCCGCATCCAGCGCGTAGCTCACGCGATAGGCGTTGGTGATCAGGTAAGAACTGCCGAACCCCAGGTCGAAAAGCGGCGTGTCCGGATTATTCGGGTTGGAGGGCACGGCCAGCGCGGCGGTGAGCTGTGCCGACAGCTGCGCGTTGCCCGGAATCGTCACGGTCGGCGTCGTGCTGTCGAACAGCGCCGTCTGCGGCAGCAAGTTGCTGGCGAAGATCGTCGCGAGCGGCGTCGTCGACGGCAGCAGCGTGTCGATGCCGCTCGCGTAGGTCGGCGAGTACACGTCGGTCGTCGCGGTATAGATGTCGCCGTAAGCGTGTTGATAGCCCGTCGTGAGGAGCGGAGCGAACACCGTCGCGCCGAGGTCCACGCTGCCGAAGAAGATTGCGTCGCCGAAGGCCTCCAGCGCGTACGGCCCCGACATCGGTGCCGCCGCGGTGACCTTGGCGCCCGCGGCGATCAACGCCCGCTGCGTCGCCATCGCGACGTAGCCGCCTTCGGAGTAGCCGGTCACGAACAGCTTGCCGTTGTCGCTGGTCGCACTCGAGAGCGTGTCCGGCAATGCCGAACGCGCGGCGGCGAGGATGTCGATCATCTCGTCCGACTGCTGCGTCGCGTCCAGGTACGGATGGTAGCCGAGCGTCGAGATGTCGTAGCCCGCGTAGTTCGGCGCGACGACGATGTAGCCTTGCGCGGCGAACGTCGCGGCGATCAGCGCCCCTTCCGTGTTGTTCGGATCGGTGATGTCGGCGATGTTGGCCGCCTTGTCCGTCTGCGTGCCATGCGCGTAGAGCACGATCGGCCGCGGACCGGTACAGGCCGCCGCGCTCCCCGTCGGCACCATCAGTGCGCCCGACGACTCGGTCGGTTCATCGGCGCCGCCAACCGTCCAGAAGTTCAGGTAATAGAAATCCACGCCGCAGGTCGGCGCGCCCGTGAGCTGGAGCAACTGCGCGCCCGAAGCGCTCGCCGACAGATCCGCCTGCAGTGTCGGCGCGTCGAGCGAGGCGATCCTGAGCGGCGGGTTCTCGACGAGCGTACCGCGGCTCGTCGACGGATCATGGGCGGATGAGGGCGTGCTGCTGCCCCCGCACGCCGCCAACGCGAGGACTGCCGTGACGGCGGCCAATCTTGCGAGAATTCTGCGCATCGGGATCTCCCAGTCGACGCGGCCAGTGGCGATGCTGCGCCCGCTCGCAGTTCGTTGTTTTGCGGGTCCCGGGTCGCCGCCGGCGCTGCAACGGCGTCATTGTAAGGTGGTTTTCACGCGCAATGGGCGAGCGAGTTGCACCACGCCGACGGCCTGCCGGCAGTCCCGCCCGGATTCACCGGTGATCCACGCTATTTGACGCCTACCGGAGCTCCGGTAGGGGGTATTTTGCGCCCAGCGACCTTCTTGGCATGGGTTTTGCCTGGCGGTGTTGCGAACAGCCCGCCCGGCTCAGCCGCATCGAGCAGGGGCTGCGCCTCGCCCGAGTTCAGCGAGAAATACCATGGCTGTGCCGAGCTCTTCAGCACGACGAAGTCGCCGCTCTTCGGCTTCGACAGGGTCCATATCGTCGCCTTGGCGGTCGCGGTCGCCTTGGTGGCCGCGCTCTCGATCGTCAACGTCAGTTGCGGATGTCCGGCCTGCCAGTCCGGATTGGCCCGCTCGCCGAGCACCTTGTCGACGCGCATTTCGTCGATCGCGCGCGTCAGCGCGGCAATCTTGGTCGCATCGAGGCTGCGTCCGCGTGGCAGAGCCGCGGCCGTCCACGGGCCAGGCGTGCCGTTGGCGACAAGCTTGCGCGTCAATCGCAGCGGCGCACCGCTCGTGCCGCCGACGTCAAGCGCCACGATGTCGTCGGACGGGATCTGCAGCATCTGCGCATCGATCCAGCCGGTGCCGGTCGCCGGCACGTCATAGGTCGCGACGCCGACCGTGTAGACGGCGCGCTCGCCGTTCGTGCGTGCGTCGGACTGGTGCAGGCCGGTGGACTCGCCGAGGTAGACTGTCGCGAGCATCTTGCCGCCACGGCTGAACGTGAGGCGGCGGGCGAACCGGTGCCCATCCACCTTGAAGCGCCGCAGAGCCTGCGGCGTATCGGCAATCGCCAGGCCCCGGCGCAGCGCGGTGAAACGTCGCAGCAAATCCGCGACTTTCGATTTGCCGACCGGCACGTCGTAGTCGCTGTGCACGACCCAGTTGGTGCCGCGTTTCTGCAGCACGACGCGCGGCGCGGCGGCGGCCGCCTTCGCCGGTCCCTCGATCGCGATCTGGTCGGCGGTGCCGATCGGCGCGGTCACGAACGGCGCGCTGGGCGGCCTGGTCGCGAGCGCGTCCTTGCGCAGCGCGAGCGCTCCGGCGATCAGCAGTTGCGCGCACAGGACGGCCGCCAAAATCGGAATCCAACGCTGCATGGCTCAGCCCTCGCCCAAGAGTTGCAGATGTTTGGCGACCATGCGTCGGCGCCGGCGCCGGGAGATCAGCCAGATCATCAACAGCCCGCCCAGCGCGAGAGCGTAGTTGAGGTACTCCCAGAATTCCTCGGTCGTGCGCGACATCGGTGCGAGGGTCCTCGCGAATCGATCGCGGCCGCGGATGCTGAGCAAGCCCTGATCCTCGAGCGACCAGTCGACGAGGTTCTGCACGAATTGCTGTCCCTTCAGGTAGCGTGTGCCGAGTGTCTGGCTGATCAGGTTGCCGACCGCGTCGTCGAACATGGTATTCGAGGCGATGAGGATCAGCCGCGCCGACGCCGGCGAGTGATCGATCACGTTCGTTATCGTCGCCGGCGGCGGCGGTACGGCCGGCGCCTTGGCGCTTGCCGGCGGCGGCGGCGCGGCGTCGAGCGGCGAGGGTTTGCCCTTGAACGCCGAGACGAACCGGCCCTGCAGCATCACGGCGAGGATGTGGGGCCCGGTCTTGGCGCCTCCGGCGAAGCCGAGCTTCGGATATTGGTCGTAGTCCGGCATCAGCGTCGGCGAATCGGCGAGCCAGCTCGTGCGCGAGGAGTGCAGCAGATCGGTCACCGTACGCCCTGCATTGAGCTTGGCGTCGACGTTCACCGCCCCGCTCCACGGAGCATAGATCTCGCCGAGGCCGCGCGTGATCGGCGAATGCGGGTTCAGGTCCGAACCGCGCAGGTCGACGATGTACGGATACTTGACGAGCCGGATCTCGTTGAGAACGATGCCGCCGAGGTTGCGCTCTTCCGGTATCGGCAACGAGCCGCTGGCGGTGTCGAGGACCAGGCCCTTGCTGAGCGTCAACCCGTACGTCTTCAACCAGTTCGCGAGGCCGCTATGGGTCGGTGTGCCGAGGATGCTGCGCTTGATGGCGACGTCCTGCGGTGAGCTCGCGACCATCACGGTGCCGCCCTCCATCAGGAACTGGTCGATCGCGAACACCTGCGTACCGTCGAGGCCCTGCGGATCGATCACCAGCAGCATGTCGGCGTCGCTCGGGGCCCGTCCGTTCTTCAGATCGGTGTCCTGCCAGCGAACCGAGGTGTCGAGCATCCGGCGCAACATCGCGTAGTCCTGGCCCTTGTTCGGCGACAGTACCGCGACCGTCTTCAGGAAGCCGGGCGAGAAGCGCTTCACGGCCGCCTCGATCGCGCCCTTGAGGCTCGCCTCGTTGAGCGCGGCCGGCAACGGCACCGGCTCGCTTCGCCTGCCGTCGCCGAGGGTCATGTAGAACCAGAACGGCTTCTCATCGAGCAGGCTGACCACCATCGGCCGGAAGCCGTATTTGTGGGTGAGCTGCGCCGCGAGCGCCGGGTTGCCGTCCGGATCCTGGATCGTGACCCGGAACTTGCCCGCCGATTCCTTCTGCACCGCCTCGAGTGCCTGGCGGAGCGCCGTGCGGGCCTTCTGCAATGCGCCCGGTAAAGCATCGTCGGCGGAGAAATAGCCGTTGAACGTGACCGGGCGGCGCAGCGTGTCGAACAATCCACCGCCCGCCTGATAGCTCACGAGGTCCTTGCGTATCGCGCTGGTGATCTCGTACTCCGGGTTCTTCAGCTCGACGCGGATGTTCGACTCCGAGCGCTGCTTGACGTCGATCAAGTCACGGAAATTCAGCACCTTGTACTGATCGCCGTAGGCGACTAGCACATCGAAGTAAGAATTGACGACCGAAGTGCGGTACTTGCTCGACACCTGGAACGGCGTGGGCCGGATGCCGTAGCGGTTGCCGGCCGCGGCCGCGAGCTTGGGATGATGCTGTGGATCGACGAACTCGACGTGAACCTTGCCGCCGCCGGCGGCCGCGTACTCCTCGAGAAGGTCGTGCAGCTGCGGCACGAGCGGCGCGAGCAGCGGGTGGGTCTCGGCGCTGAAGTAGCCGCGGATCAGCAGCGGCTCGCGCAGCTGCGCCAGGGTGTTCTTCGTCGCCGGCGACAGGGTGTACAGATGATCGTGGGTCAGGTCGATGCGCGCCCAGGGGATCTGCTGCAGCCAGAGGTTCGCCGCCAGCGCGTTCGCCGTGAGCAGCAGCGTCACCCAGTACCAGCGGCGGTGGCCGGCGAGCGGCGCATTGTTGGCCCAGCGCAGCTTCTCGAGGCTCAAGCGGTTCAAGGCGAGGAACACGGCCGTGATCGACAGGTAGTAATACAGATCGCGCAGGTCGAGGACCCCGCGGGTGATGGAGGCGAAGCGCGAACCGGCACCGAGCAGACGCAGCCATTCCCCGGCGTCGTAGCCGACGAGCGAGGTGAGCGCGCTCGAGCCGATCAAATAGAATGCGCCGGCGATCGCCGCCGTGACGATCAGACTGACGACCTGGTTGTCGGTGCGCGCGGAAACCCACAAGCCGATGGCGACGTAAGCCGCCGCGAGCATGATCGCGGCGACGTAGCCGCCGACGACCGGTCCCCAGTCGAGCGAGCCCATGAAGGAAACGGTGATCGGCAACGGCAGCGTCAAGGCGAGTGCGATCAGCACCAACCCCATGATGCCGAGGAACTTGCCGAGCACGTGCTCGGTCAGGCCGGTAGGCGAGGTCAACAGCAATTCGATCGTCCCGGCCCGCCGTTCCTCCGCCCAAGCGCGCATCGTCAGCGCGGCGACCAGGAAGATCAGCAGGATCGGCATCCAGTCGAACAGTGGCCGGACATCGGCGATGTTGCGGGCGAAGAACGTCGCGATCCAGAAGAACACGAACAAGGTCACCGCCAGAAAGACGCCGAGGAACAGCAGGGCCGCGAGCGAGGCGAAGAATCCGCGCAGCTCCCGGGCGGCGATGGTGAGGGTCTTACGCAGCATCGCGGACCTCCGTATGCGGCGCGCTGTTGACTTCGGCGAACACCGCCTCGAGCGTGCGTTGCCGGCGGACGAGCTCGTGCAGTCCGAAGCTCGCGGCCTGCGCCGCCGCGGCCACCGCGGGTGCGCATTCTGCGCCGGCGTCGAGCGCGTAGCGGTAGCGGCCGCCCGTCGAATCGAGCAGCGCCACCGAGCGCACGCCCGCCACCGCCGCCAGCACCGGTCGCGCCGCCTCCTCGCCACGGTCGATGGTGACGAGGAGGCGCGCGTCGCGCTGCAGGTCATCCAGGCGCGAGTCGATGATCTTGCGGCCGCCGCGCAGGATCAGCACGCGCTCGCAAACCGCCTGGACCTCCTGCAGGATGTGGGTGGAGATGATCACCGTCGCCGATTTCGCGAGTTCGACGATCAGCGAGCGCATGTGCAGGATCTGGGTCGGATCGAGCCCGTTGGTCGGTTCGTCGAGGATCACGATGTCGGGGCGGTGCAAAATTGCCTGCGCGACGCCGACCCGCTGGCGGTAGCCGCGCGAGAGTGTCTGGATCGATTGCGTCGCCTTGTCCTGCAGGTCGGTGCGCCGGATCGCCTCGGCGATCGCGCGTCCGCGCCCCGCGGCGGGCACGTCGTGCAGGGCCGCCTGGTACTCGAGAAACTCGCTCACCGCCATCTCCGGCCAGACCGGGCAGTTCTCCGGCAGGTAGCCGATGCGCCGCTGGATCGCCGCGGTGTCGCGGCCGATCGCCAGGTCATCGACCTCGATGCTGCCGGCCGTGGGCTCGAGAAAGCCCGTCAACATCTTCATGATCGTCGTCTTACCCGCGCCGTTGTGGCCGAGAAGGCCGACCACTTCGCCGCGTTTGATCGTGAAGCTCACGTCGTCGACCGCGAGGAGGTTGCCATAGCGGCGGGTCAGGTTGCTCAGCTTGATCATCTCGTTGCGTCCCCCGGGCAATCGCTGCGGCGACAAGCATTGATTCGTCGATAGTCGCCAATGACCGACAGGATGCCGTCGAGTTCCAGAATTAACGGTTTGTAATGAAGTCCGCCGATCGCGTGCGCCGGCATCGGCGGATCTGAAAAAGGCATTGGCCGGCGTCTCGGGCTTGGTTCACGCTGCGGGCAGAGGAGTGCCCATGCCATGAGCGAACGCGAGACGAATGCCGCCGGGCGGCGCGGCCGGCGGCGTCCAGCCGGTGCCGAGGAAGCGCACGCGGTGTTTGACCGGACGCCGTCCTACCGGCACCTGCGCAACCCCTTTACGCCGCTGAAGGTGTTTTCGCAGGACCAGGTGGCGGCGATGCACGATGCGGCGCTCGGCATGCTCGAGAGGCAGGGCATGAAGGTGCTGTCGGGCGATGCGCGCGAGATCTACCGCAAGGCCGGTGCGCAGGTGGATGAGGCGAGTCTGATCGTGCGGCTCGACCGGGCGCTGGTGGGCGCGTGTCTGGAGAAGGCGCCGCGCGAGATCACGCTGCACGCGCTCGATGCGCAGCGGCACGTGCCGCTCGGCGACGGCCACGTCGCCTTTGCGCCGACCGCGGGGCCGCCGAACATCATGGACACGGCGGGCGGGCGGCGGGCCGGTACGCTCGAGGATTTTCGCAATCTGATCAAGCTGTGCCAGAGCTTCGAGGTGATTCACGTGCTCGGCGGGGCGACCGAGCCGCAGGACATCCCGGTGCAGGTGCGGCACCTGGAGTACATGCGCGCGCAGCTGCTCTTGAGCGACAAGGTGCCGCACCTGTATGCGCGCGGTCACGGCCAGGTTGCCGATGGTTTCGAGCTGATCCGCCTGGCGCACGGCATCACGGCCGAGCAATTTCGCTCGCGCCCCTACGCCTACACGGTGATCAACACCAATTCGCCGCTGCAGCTCGACATTCCGATGGCCGACGGCATCATTGATTTTGCGGCGGCGGGGCAGGTGCTGATCATCACGCCGTTCACGCTCGCCGGGGCGATGGCGCCGGTGACGATCGCCGGGGCGCTGACCCTGGCGCACGCCGAGGCGCTCGCCGGACTTGCGCTCGCCCAGATCGTGCGCCCGGGCGCCCCGGTGGTCTACGGCAGCTTCACCTCGAACGTCGACATGAAGTCCGGCTCGCCGGCGTTTGGCACGCCGGAGTACGTCAAGGCGGCGTTTGGCGCGGGCCAGATGGCGCGCCACCTCGGGCTGCCGTGGCGCTCCTCGAGCGCGACGGCCTCGAACAGTCCGGACGCGCAGTCGGTGTACGAGTCGCAGATGAGCCTGTGGGGCGCGCTGCTCGGGGGCTGCAATTTCATCCTGCATGCGGCCGGCTGGCTCGAGGGGGGTCTGACGACGAGCTACGAGAAGTTCATCCTGGACATCGAGATGCTGCAGATGTTCGCCGAGGTGTTCCAGCCGGTCGGGGCGAGCGCGGCGGATCTGGCGGTCGAGGCGGTTGCCGAGGTCGGGGCGGGCGGGCACTTCTTCGGCTGCGCGCACACGATGCAGCGCTACCGCAGCGCTTTTTACTCGCCGCTCGTGTCGGACTGGCGCAACTACGGCACCTGGGAGCAGGACGGGGCGAGGAGCGCGACCGAGCGGGCGAGCGGGATCTGGCGCGAGACGCTGCGCCGCTACACGCCGCCGGCGCGCGATCCGGCCGTCGTCGAGGCGATCGACGCATTCGTCGACCGCCGCAGCGCCGCCGGCGGCTCCCCGCCGGTGAGCTAGGCCGCGGCGCGGATGGGCCGCCCGGCATCCCGCGCGCCTACAAATCGCCGATCGCGCGTTCAAGCCGGTAGCCGGCGATCACGAGATCGTACTTCGCCTCGTCCCGGTTGGTCATCGCGGTTGCGCGCAGCGCCTGCGCCTCGAGCACCTGGGTGTTCGTGCCGAGGCCGCTGCGGTAGAGCTCGTCGGCGACGCGAAGGTTCTCGTCGGCCTGCGCGACGGTGACGCCGGCGGCCCGCAGGCGCGCGGCCGCATTTTCCCGGTTCAACACGCTCATGCGCACCTCGAGTGCGATCTTCGAGCGCAGGTCCTCGAGCCGGCGCAGCGCCGCCCAGGCGCGGCTCGTGAGCGCCGCGCTGCGCTCGCGGATCCGGCCGCTGTCAAACAGCCGCCACTTGAACGACACCCCGACCGAGGCGAAATTCTCCCGGTCCAGGATCTGGTTGTCGAAGTGATCGTAGCCGGCGTGCAGGGCGATCTGCGGCAGGTCCTGCGCGCGCTCGGCGCGCGCCGACTCCTCGAGACTGTCGCGCCGCGCCTCGAGTGCGGCGACTTCTGGGCGAAGCGCGATCGCCTGTGCGACCAACGCATCCATCGACTGCGCGCTCGCCGCCGCGGGCGGCGGTTCGCCGAGGTCCGGTCGGCGGTCGAGCGGTTCGCCGACCCAGCGATTGTACGCCGCCGTGGCGATCGCCAGCGCATTCGCCGCCCGCAGGCGCGCTTCGGCCGCATTGGCGAGCGCGACCTGCGCGGCGAGCAGGTCGGCCTTGGCGACGGCCTGCTTGTCGTACATGACCCGCACGTCGGATGCGTGCGCCTGCAGGCTGGCCAGATCGGCGTCCGCCACGGCGAGCGCACTGCGGGCGCGCAGCACGCCCACGTAGGCTTCGGCGACTGCGAGCTTGACGTCAGCCGTCGTCATCGCTTGCTCCGCAGCGGCGCCGCGCGCACCGGCGCGTGCCGCCGCAATCGCTCCGCGGATTCGGCCGGAGGTCCACAAGGGTACCGACAGATCGGCTGCCGCATTGACGTACCCGTCGTGCTTCCAGATCTTCGGCGATTGGAACCGCCCGGTCGGCGTCTCGATGTCGAGGATCGGCGATTGGTTCAGCTGGGTGTAGCCCCCGCCGACGTCCAGTGCCGGCCAGCGTTGCCGCTCGGCCGCGCTGCGCTCGGCGTCGGCGGCCGCACGGTCGTTGCGCGAGGCGGCGACGGCGCCGTTCTCGTGCAAGGCCATCCGCCAGGCATCCTTGAGCGTCTCGGCAGCCGCCGGCCGCGGCGCCGCGGTCGCCGCGGCGAGCAGGGCGCCGAGGGTCGCCGCGAGCGCCCGACCGCGGGGCGCGACCCCGATTGCACGAACCGTCACCGGCCGCTGCCCTTGAGGGACATGACGCCGAGCGCCTTCAGCACGTAGGTCTCGTACACCGGCATCAGCGAGCCCGTGCGCACCTTGCGCAGGAAGTACTTCTCTACGCCCTTGCGTTCGAGCGGACTCTGCAGGACGACGCGGGTCTGCTCCGCGGTGGGCCCGCCCACCGCGATCCACGGATTCGCGGGCGTATATTCGCAGTGCTGACGCTCGCCGATCACGATGACTTGTGCCATGGAACCTTCCCCAGTTTTTCAGTGGGCCGTCCGCGCCCGCCGCCGCGCGAGGTAGCCGTAGTAGAGCAACGGAATGATCAACAGCGTCAACATCGTGGACGCCAGGATGCCGAAGATCAGCGAGATCGCCAGACCCTGAAAAATCGGATCGTCGACGATGAACAGGGCGCCGATCATCGCCGCGAGCCCGGTGAGCACGATCGGCCGGGCGCGAATCGCCGCCGCCCGCACGACCGCCTGACCGATGGGCTGGCCGGCGTCGATCTCCCGATTGATGAAATCGACCAGCAGGATCGAATTGCGGACGATGATGCCGGCGAGCGCAATCATCCCGATCATCGAAGTCGCCGTGAATTGCGCGTGCAGCAGCGCGTGGCCCGGCATCACGCCGATGATCGTCAGCGGAATCGGCGCCATGACGATCAGCGGCACTGCGTACGATCCGAACTGCGCGACCAGCAACAGATAGATGAAGATCAGCCCGACCGCGTAGGCGAGGCCCATGTCGCGGAAGGTTTCGTAGGTGATCTGCCATTCGCCGTCCCACTTGATGCTGAAATGACTGCGGCGATTCGGCTGGCTGATGAAGCGCTGCGCGACGACCCGGCCGGCGAGCTTGGTCGCGTCAACCCGCGAGACCAGGCGGAACATGCCGTACAGGGGACTGTCGATCGGACCCGCCATGTCGCCGGTGACGAACACGACCGGCAGCAGGTCCTTGTGGTAGATCGTCGCCGCCCACGGCCGTTCGACGACCTTGACGACCTCCGACAGCGGCACCAGGGCGCCGCTCGCGGTGCGAACCGGCATCGCGAGTGCCTGGCCGAGGCCATCCTTGTCCGCCGGCCGCAGTTCGAAGCGCACCGCGATCGGGTCGCGCTCGGCGCCCGAGTGTACGTAGCCGGCAACGTCGCCGGAGAGCGCGGTGGCCAATGTATCGGTGACCTCGGCTTGAGGTACGCCGAGCAGCGCCGCCTTCGGGCGGTCCAGCTCGATCTCGTAGCGGGGCGGACCGGAAGGCAGCGTGTCGTCGGTGTCGACGATGTCGGGCGTCGAATCGAAGATCTTGCGCAGCGCGCGGCCGACGCGCTCCTGCGCCGGGTAGTTCGGGCCGTAGACCTCGGCGACGATCGGCGCCTGCACCGGCGGCCCCGGCGGAACCTCGACGACCTGGATCGAGGCGGCGCCGAGGCGCTTGCCGAGCGCGGCGAGTGCCGGCCGCACCGCCATCGCGATGTCGTGACTCTTGCGGCTGCGCTCGCTCTTGTCGACGAGATCGACCTGCAGATCGCCGAGGTTGCCGGTTCGGCGCAGGTAGTACTGGCGCACCAGGCCGTTGAAGTCGATCGGCGCGGCGGTGCCGGCGTAGGCCTGGTAATCGGTGACCTCCGGCACGCGCCGGATGATCCCCGCGAGTCCCGTGAGGACGCGGGCGGTGCCCTCGACCGGCGTGCCGTCCGGCATGTTGACGATGACCTGGAATTCGGACTTGTTGTCGAACGGCAGCATCTTCAGTACCACGAGTTGCAGCACCACGAGCAGTACCGCCACCACGATCGCACCGAGCGTGCCGAGATACAGCCGGTGCCGGTTGCGCCGTGCGTGTTCGCCGTCGAGAAAGGGGTTCATCAACCGCGCGAACAGGCGGTGGATCCGGTGCTCCAGCGGAATCTCGTCGGTGTCGCGCGCGGCATGTGCGTCGGCCGGCGGCGCATCGCCGCGCGCGGCGCCGCCGAGGAGCCTGCGGCACATCCACGGCGTGAATGCGAGCGCGACCGCGAGGGATATCAGCATGCCCATGCTGGCGTTGATCGGAATCGGGCTCATGTACGGCCCCATCAAGCCGGAGACGAACGCCATCGGCAGCAGGGCGGCGATCACCGTGAAGGTCGCGAGGATCGTCGGACCCCCGACCTCGTCGACCGCGCGCGGGATCACTTCGGCGAGCGGCGCCGCGTCGAAGGATCTGTGCCGGTGGACGTTCTCGACGATCACGATCGCATCGTCGACCAGGATGCCGATCGCGAAGATCAGCGCGAACAGCGACACGCGGTTGATCGTGAAACCCCAGGCCCAGGACGCGAACAGCGTCGCCGCCAGCGTGACGACGACCGCGGCGCCGACCACCACGGCCTCGCGCCGGCCCATCGTCAGCAGCACGAGCAGCACGACCGAGGTGGTCGCGAACAGCAGCTTCTCCATCAGCTTCTGCGCCTTCTGGTCCGCCGTCACGCCGTAGTTGCGCGTCACGGTGACCTCGACGCCCCGCGGGATCGTCAGTCCTTTGAGCTGATCGACGCGCCGGATCACCGCCGTCGCGACGTCGATCGCATTGCTGCCCGGCTGCTTCGCGACCGCGATCGTGACGGCCGGCGCCTGCGCGACGCGGGGCATCCCGGCCTTGATGCCGGCCGGGCCGGTGCCGAACCAGGCGTACTGCGACGGCGTCTGCGGCGCCGCGGTGACCTTCGCGACGTCCTCGAGATAGATCGGCTTGCCGTCGCGTGCCGACACGATCAAGCCGCCGACGTCGGTGCGGTTCGCCAGGAACGAGCCGGCTTGCACCGGCACGGAGTGGCCGTTGTGGATCACGTCGCCGGCCTGGCGCACCAGGTCCGCCGCCTGCAGCGACGCGGCAATGTCGGCGGCCGTGAGCCCGGCAGCGGCGAGGCGCGCCGGGTCGAGGTCGACGTGGATCACCGGTTTGCTGTCGCCGATCGTGTAGACATTGCGCGTATTCGGCACGCGCTTGATGTCGCTGATCATCGCGCGGGCGACCTTGCCGAGCACGAAACCGCCGAGGTGCGGATCGCGGCTCCACAGGGTCAGCGTGAGTATCGGCACGTCGTCGATGCCTTTCGGCTTGATCAGCGGCTGCAGGATGCCGGTGCCCGGCGGGCGCCAGTCCTGGTTCGAGTAGACGGCGTTGTACAGCCGCACGATCGCGTCATTGCGGTGCACGCCGACTTTGTACTGGACCGTGAGCACCGCGAGGCCGGGGCGCGACACGGAATAGATGTGCTTGACGCCGGAGATCTCGCCGAGCACCTTTTCCATCGGTGTCGCGACCAGATTTTCGACCTGCCGCGCGCTCGCTCCGGGAAACGGAATGAAGATGTTGGCGAAGGTCACGTCGATCTGCGGATCTTCCTCGCGCGGCGTGATCAACAGCGCGAAGGCGCCCATCAGCAGTGCCGTCAGCGCGAGCAACGGCGTCAATTGATTCTCGAGAAAGAACCTGGCGATCCGGCCGCTGAAGCCGAGCGGTCGGCTCACGGCCGGGTTCCCGCGTCGGCGACGCGCGCCGCCGCGGCGATCGGGTCGAGCGCGACTCGTTCGCCCGGCACGAGCCCGGCGAGAATCTCGATCTCATCGCCGAGACGGCGCCCGGGCCGCACGTAGCGCAGCGACGGCCAGCCCCTCGAGTCGAGCACGTACAGCGCGGTGACCTCGCTGTGCACGACCAGCGCGCCGGCCGGAACGAGCAGGCGCTGCGCGGTTCCGATCACCAGGCCCACCTTGACGTACATGCCCGGCGCGAGATCGAGCGCGCCGGCCGGCAGGTAGAGGCGTGCGCGGAACGTGCTCGACGGAGTCGCGGCCTCCGGAAAGATCGTGATCTTGTCGGCCGCGATTCGCCGGCCTTGTGCGTAGACCGCCGCCTGCTTCAGGCGGCTGACCTGCATGACGACGCTCTGCGGCACATGCGTGTCGACCCGCAGCTGTTGCAACGACAGGCCGGTCATTAGCGGCGTGCCGGGCTGCACGGTCTCCCCGACATCCACCAGCCGCTTGCCGATCACTCCGGCGTACGGCGCCCGTATCTCGGTGTAGCCGACGCCTTCGCGCGCCGCGGCGACCCCGGCGAGCGCGGCCTGCAGGTGCCCGGCGGCGGCGGCGCGATCGGCCGTCGCCCGGTCGAATTGCGCCTTGGAGACGACCCGCCGGCGGAACATGTCGGCGATCCGGCGGTAGTTCGCCGCGGCCTCGGCGTCGCGCGCGCGCGCTTCGCTCAGTGCGGCCCGCGCCGCGTCTAGCCCCGCACGCTGTTCGGTGCCTTGCAGTCGCATGATGACTGCACCGGCTGCAACGACGTCGCCGACGTGGTAGTAGATTGCGACCACCCGGCCGCCGGTCTGTGCGGACAGGGTCGCCTGATTCACCGCCTCGACGGTGCCGTCGACGAAGCGCTCGAGCGGGATGCGCCGCGGGCCGACCAGCACGGCGGCGAGCGGGGGACCCGCGGGGCGCTGCGGCGCGGAGTGCTTGCCGCCGCAGCCGGCGAGAGTCAGAGCGGGCGCCGACAGGACGGCGGCGACGAAAGCCGGACGAAGTAGACGCATGGGCGCTGCCGCGCTTCAGATGAACGCATTGCCGGGGCGCGTGCCGAACTTCTTCAGCAAAATGGCGAGCGGGCAGAACCCCGTGAACGAGGACTGCAGCAGGTTCGCGCCGACGAACGCGGTGAGCCAGAGCCAGTTGAGATTGACGTAGTGCGCCAGGACCAGGCTTGCCAGCACGAAAAGGCCGGCGAATCGCAATACCAGACGGTCGATGTTCATCGTAATTCTCCTGATGCGGCGCCATCGCCGCGGGTGAACGCTCGTGGCATTGTATATCACGAAGTACTAAAGTAGCAATTGCCGATGAAACGAACCAGCAACCATCCCCCCGCGCTCGCCGGCGTGCGCCGGCACGCCGGCGAAGCCGCGCGACTGCTCAAGGCGCTCGGCAATGACCAGCGCCTGCAGGTGCTGTGTGCGCTGCTCGGCGGTCCGCGTTCGGTCGGCGGCATCAACGCGAGCGTGCCCCTCAGCCAGTCGGCGCTGTCGCAACATCTCGGCGTGCTGCGCGCGGCCGGCGTCGTCACGACCGAGCGCCAGGCGCAGACCGTCTACTACGCGCTCGTGCCCGGACCCGCCCTCGCGATCCTCAAGGTGCTATACCGAGCGTACTGTGCGAGCGGCGCGCCGATCCGCATCGCGCCGCCCTAATCCTCTACGATCTCGATTTCGAGCAGTCGCTCGCCGCGCAGCGAGTTGCTGACCAGGCACAACTTCTCGGCCCGCTCGAGCAGTTCGCGTGCCTTGTCGCGGTCGACGCCGGGCGGTGCGGCCAGGCGCGCGCGCGACGTGAATCGCGTGAACTGCGCAACTCCCGACACGCGCTCGAGCACGCCCTGCACCTCGCAATGCAGCCGCGTCCATTCGAAGTGCCCGGCGCGGGCGATCGAGCGGAACGTCAAGATGAAGCAATCGGCGATCGCGGCGACCAGCAGGCACTCGGGGGACCAAACCCCGCCGGGGCCGTCGAACTCCGGGGGTGCCGCGGTGTCGAGCGCCGGCAGCCCGGCGGCGGTCACAGCGACCAGGCCGGCGGCCGTACCCTGCGCGCCAACCTCGTAACGATGGGGATATGGATGCATGAACGGCTCCCTCAGGCAATGTTGCTCGTGTCGGCAGGTCGTGCGCGCGCATGCCGCTCGGCATCGAGTTCGAACCACACAGCCGGCGCCGTGTGTGCGATGCGTCACGCGCCGCGCGCGCTTTTCCTGGGGGCGCGGAACGGCGCATGTCGCTCGGCCATCGTGACATGCGCTTCCGTCGACCCCTACAGCCGAAGGTAGTCACCGTTGAACCATTACGCAAGTGTGCACTGGCCCGCGGCGCCGGCGCTTGCGGCGGGGTCCGCCCGCCCGTAGCATCCTGGCGATGAGACGGCCATGACCGCAGGCACCGACGAGAACCGGGAGGGCGAGGCCCGCCTCGTGCTCGGCAGCGGCTATGCGCGGCTGCCGGAACGCTTCTTTACGCGCACCGCCCCGGAACCGGTTGCGAGTCCGCGGCTGCTCGCGTTCAACGGCGCGCTCGCGGCGGATCTCGGACTCGGCCTCGATGGCGCCGACGAGGAGGAGCTCGCCGCGTTGTTCGGCGGCAATGCACTGCCGCGGGGGAGCGAAGCGATCGCGGCGGCGTACGCCGGACACCAGTTCGGCCAATTCGTGCCGCAGCTCGGCGATGGCCGGGCGATTCTGCTCGGCGAGGTGCGCGATCGCGCCGGAGCGCTGCGCGAGATCCAGTTGAAGGGCAGCGGCCCGACACCGTTCTCGCGCGGCGGCGACGGTCGCGCGGCGCTCGGGCCGGTGTTGCGCGAATATCTGGTGAGCGAGGCGATGCACGCGCTGGGGATTCCGACGACGCGCGCCCTCGCCGCGGTTGCGAGCGGCCAGATGGTGGTCCGTGACCGGGCCCTCCCGGGCGCCATCCTGACGCGCGTCGCCGCGAGCCATGTTCGCGTCGGCACCTTCGAATTCTTCGCCGCGCGCGGCGATCTCGCGGCGCTCGCGGTGCTCACGGATCACGTGATCGCCCGCCACTACCCCGAGGCGAGCGACGCGCCGCGGCCGCCGCTCGCCTTGTTGGAAGCGTTGATCGACCGGCAGGCGCTGCTGGTGGCGCGCTGGATGCACGTCGGTTTCGTGCACGGCGTCATGAACACGGACAACATGAGCGTTTCCGGCGAGACGATCGATTACGGTCCGTGCGCATTCCTCGATGTCTACGATCCGGCGACGGTGTTCAGTTCGATCGATCAGCACGGGCGGTACGCCTATTCTAACCAGCCGCATGCCGCTCATTGGAACCTTGCGCGATTCGCCGCGACGCTCCTGCCGCTGATCGATCCGCTCGAGGCGCGCGCGGCCGAACTCGCGAACGCGGCTCTCGGGGCATTTTCGCGCCGATTCGGCGCGTACTGGCTCGATGGGATGCGCCGCAAGCTCGGTCTCGCGACCGACGAGGAAGGCGATGAGGATCTCGTTCGCGCGTGGCTCGAGGCGCTGCACCGCAATCGCGTCGACTACACGCTCGCGTTTCGCGCACTGGCAGACGCCGCGGCCGCCGCGGGCGCGCACGGCGATGGCGACGCCGGCGCCGATGCGCAGCTGCGCCGGTTGTTCGCCGAGCCTGGGGACTGCGATCGCTGGGCATCGGTCTGGCGAGCGCGCCTCGCGCGCGATCCTCTGCCGGCGCAGGCGCGTGCCGCGGCGATGCGGCGGGTGAATCCGGCCGTCATACCGCGCAACCACCAGATCGAGCGCGCGATCGAGGCGGCCGTGTCGTGCGACGACTTGTCCGTCTTCACCGCGCTGTCGATCGTGCTCGCGAGGCCCTATGACGGAGGCGAGCCGCGCGCCGCGTACGCGCGACCGCCGCTGCCCGAGGAACGAGTTTTGCACACCTTCTGCGGCACCTGAGCGCCGCGCCGCCGCCGCGCGCCGCGCACGGGCGCGTCGCACGGTCTCTTCTGCTACGATCGTACCCATTGGCGCGAAGCTTGCGAGGATGTGCCGTGGACTCGACCGACCGATCGGTGCAAACCTCGCGCGACGCCGCGCTGCGCTATCCGTTCGCGACCGAGCCGGGGACCGGCGACGGCTCGGCCGTGAGCGTCGCGCCCGGCGTGCTGTGGTTGCGCATGCCCTTGTTCGCGGCCCTGCCTTGGATCAACGTCTGGGCGCTCGCCGACGGGGCGGGCTGGACGATCGTCGACACCGGCTTGAATACCGCGGCGGCGACCGCTGCGTGGGGAACCGCGATCGCGGGCGCGCTCGACGGGCGTCCGGTGACGCGGGTGCTGGTGACCCACATGCATCCGGATCATTGCGGTCTCGCGGGATGGTTGACGGAGCGCTTCGCGACGCACTTGTGGATGACGCGGCTGGAGTATCTGAGCTGCCGGTTGCTGGCCGCCGACACGGGCCGCACGCCGCCGCCGGACGCGATCGCATTCTATGTGGGCACCGGCTGGGATGCGGCGGCACTCGCACGCTATGCGGAGAAGTTCGGCGCGTTCGGCCGGATGATCCATCCCTTGCCGGCCTCCTACCGACGCATCACCGACGGCGAGTGCTTGTCGATCGGCGGGCGCGAATGGATCGTCGTCGTCGGCAACGGCCATTCGCCGGAGCACGCCTGCCTGTACTGCCCGGCGTTGAAGCTGCTGATCTCGGGGGATCAGGTGCTGCCCCGGATCTCGTCGAACGTCTCGGTCTACCCGACGGAGCCGGACGCCGATCCGCTCGGCGATTGGCAGAATTCCCTGGTGTCGCTCGCGTTGCGGATCCCGGACGACGTGTTGGTGCTGCCGGCGCACAACAGCCCGTTCACCGGACTGCACGCGCGGCTCGACCAATTGTCCGCTCAGCATCGCGCGGCGCTCGCGCGTCTGCAGGAACTGCTCGCCGCGCCCCGGCGCGCGGTCGACGTATTCGGCGCCCTGTTCGCGCGCCCGATCGGTCCGGAGGTGCTCGGCATGGCGACCGGCGAGGCGGTCGCGCATCTCAATCATCTTCTCTGGTCCGGGTGCGCGCGCCGCGATCGTGCCGCGGACGGCGTCTGGTGGTGGCGCCGGACGCGGGACTGAGCGCCGCGGCGCAGGGCCACAGCGATGGCACGGCCGCTGCAATGTTAGAATGCGGCCCCGTCCGGCTCGGAGATGCGAACGCCCATGTACCGCGCACCGCTGAGAGAGGTGCGGTTCGCGCTGCACGAGTTGACGCGCGACGACCGCCTGCATGGCCTGCCGGGCCTTGCCGAATATTCGGCCGAATTCGCCGACGAGGTCCTCGAACAATCCGCCCATTTCGCCGAGCAGGTGCTGGCGCCGATCAACGTCGCCGGCGACCGCGCCGGTGCGCAGTGGACGCCGGGCGGCGTCGTGATGCCGGCGGCTTTTAAGGAGGCCTACCGGCAGTTCGCCGACGCGGGCTGGACGCGGCTCGGCGGCTCCGTCGCGCACGGCGGGCTCGGCGCACCGACGGTGCTATGCACCGCGGTCGAGGAATTCTGGTCCTCGGCGAACCTCGCGTTCAATCTCTGCCCGATGCTCACGCGCGCCGCGGCCGAGGCGATCGAGCGCTGCGGGTCCGCGGAGCAGAGGAGCCGGTTCGTGGCGCGGATGATCAGCGGCGAGTGGACCGGTACGATGAATCTCACCGAACCGCAGGCCGGCACCGATCTCGGCGCGATCCGCACGCGCGCAGTGCCGCACGGCGCTGCGTACCGAATCTTCGGCCAGAAGATCTTCATCACCTACGGCGACCACGACTACACGCCGAACATCATCCACCTGGTGCTCGCGCGCATCGACGGCGCCCCATTGGGCACCAAGGGCATCTCGCTCTTCATCGTTCCAAAGGTGCTCATCGGCGATGATGGCAGCCTCGGGGCGCGCAACGACCTGCGCTGCCTGTCGATCGAGCACAAGCTCGGCATCCGCGCGAGCCCGACCTGCGTGCTGTCCTACGGCGAGGCCGACGGCGCGACCGGCTACCTCGTCGGCGAACCGAACCGCGGCCTCGAGTACATGTTCATCATGATGAACACCGCGCGCCTCGCGGTCGGCCTCGAGGGCTACGCGATCGGCGAACGAGCCTACCAGCAGGCGCTCGACTGGGCGCGCCAGCGCGTCCAGGGCCGGCCGGCCGGCACGGCGCCGACCGGCGAGGGCACGCCGGCAACGATCGTCGAGCATGCGGACGTCAAGCGCATGTTGATGACGATCAAGGCCGAAACGGACGCCGCGCGTGCGATCGCGCTGGACGGTGCGCTGCAGCTCGACCTGGCCGCGCATGCCCGGGACGCGGGCGAACGGCGCACGGCGGGCGCGCGCGCCGACCTGTTGATCCCGATCATCAAGGCCTGGTCGACCGAGGGCGGCATTCGCTCGGCATCGCTCGGGATCCAGGTGCACGGCGGGATGGGATTCATCGAGGAGACCGGCGCGGCCCAGTACCTGCGCGATGTGCGGATCACGACGATCTACGAGGGGACGAGCGGCGTGCAGGCGGCCGATCTCGTCGGCCGCAAGATCGGGCGCGACGCCGGCGCCGCGATGTTCGCCTTCCTCGATCACGCCGCCGCCGAGATCGCGTCGCTGCAAACGGCCGATCCGCAGGCGCTGCGCAGCCGGGTCGCGGCGGGGGCGGCGATCGGCACCCTGCGCGAGGCAACCGCGACGCTCCTGCGGGTCGCGAGCCAGGGCGCCGAGCGCGCCTTGGCGGTCGCGGTGCCCTATCTGAACCTGTGCGGCACCGTGCTCGGCGCGTGGAAAATGGCGGGCGCGCACGCGCTCGCCGCGCGCAGCCTCGCCGCGGATCCCGCCTTCTACGCCGGCAAGTGTCAGCAGGCGTGCTTCTACCGCGACCAGATCCTGCCGCGATCGGCGGCGCTCGCGGCGATCGTCGCCGAGGGCTCGGCGAGCGTCGCCGACGCGGACGCGTCGCTGTTTTGACAGCGGTCCGGAAAATCCCCTTCCATTCCGGCCTTCATGCGCGCATGGATTGCTCGATCATGAATGGGTCGGGCTAGAACGGAAAGTAGCGGATGCTCGCGAACACCATGCTTTCGTTGGCGATCGGCGTGCCGCCGACGCCGCTGAAGGCATTGCGCTGGGTATAGGAATACTGCAGGCCCCACTGGAACTTGCCGTACGCTCCGACGTAGATCCGGTTCCAGAAGCCGAGCGTCCCCTGTTCGACCAGGCGCGTGTTGCCGACGCAGGCACCGACCGCGGTCTCGCCGGCGCAACCCGCATTCGAGTACATCGGGTTGCCGTAGCCGTAGCCGACCACGGTGCCGGTGCCCGTGCTCAGGTTGAACGCGGCGGCACTCTCCTTTTCCTCGCCGGCGAACAAGTACACGTCGAGCATCGGCGTCGCGTGCAGCGTCACGCCGACGAGTGCGTCGACTGCATTGATCGGCACGAGCTTGCCGGACGGGTCGAAGGTCGCATCCGGCAGCTGCGCGCTGCCGTAGCGGCCGAGCCCCTTGCCGGCGAGCGCCGAGAACTGGAAGTCGAGCAGGTTCGGCACGAGCGGCGCGACGATGCCGACGCCGAAACCGCCGCCGTCGGTGTTCTGGTTCGCGTAGTTGAGGCGCGAATAGAACGAACGGTACAGGCCGAATGCTTCGAGGTGCACGTCGCGGCCGTCGATCGGCGCTTCGTACGCGATCTTCGCGACGACGTCGGGAACGTGGTTCAGCGACAGCGTGTTCACCGAGTTGAATCCGGAACCGGCCGGCGAGTTGTACACCAGATGCACGCTGGAGGGCAGGGCGTTCGCGCCGGTGTAGAACGTCGTCTGCGGATTCTCGAGCGACAGGGCGAGCCACAGCTTCTGGTCGAAGTCCTTGGTTACCCGGAACTGGGGCTGCCGCGCCCAGACGAAGCCCGGCACGTACTGCGCGTCGATCTGCGGCGGCGTCAGCTCGTTGCGCGGCGTGATCCCGTGGGTGTTCATCGTCACCAGCGACCAGTTCTGGCCGGCCAGCAGGTGCAATCCGAGATCGTCCCAGTCGACCGTGCCGTAGAGGTTGCGGATCCGCAGGTTGAACGAGTTGCTCTCGTTCGAATTGGCGGTCTGGGCGGCGCCGTTGAAGTCGAATTCGCCGTAGAAGCCCAGATGCGTCGCAGGATTCACATCGCCCTGGACGAGACCCGCGATGCGTGTCTGACGGGCCGTGAAGCGCAGCTCGCTCGTGTGCCCGACCGCGTTGTTGTTGAACGGAATCGCGCCGAAGTTAGACCCAATGTCGGCCGACTGGTTGTGCGAGCGGTAGATCGCCTCGGCCGCGAGGAAGCCGCCGAGCGTGATGCGCAGTCCCTTGTACTTGATCACGCCGGGTGCGGTTTTCGCCGTCTGCAGCTCGCCCGCGAGGTGCGCCGGCAGTGCCGCGGCGTCCGCCTGTGCGGCGGCGGCCTGCCGGGCCGCGGCCTTCGCCACGGCCTGCGTTTGCCGCTGTCGCGCGGCCTGCGCGTCGAGGCGGTGCTGGAGCTCATCGATCTGTTCGCGCAGCAGCTGCAGTTGCCGTTGCATCTGCGCCGTCGAGCCGGCGTTCGACGCGCCTTGAGCACTGGCGGGCGAGGCGGCGCCGATCAGGCCTGCGACTGCAGCGGTGACCACCAGCGACTTATTGCGTTGCATTCAGTCTCCCTCGTGTTATGAATCGTCGTGATCGAGACCGCCGACCGGATCGGCAGGTCGATCCTTGGGTCCGCGCCGGCGAAGCATGATCGTTGCGCACTGTTACAGTCGTGTGACAGTCAGCGGCGCACCGGCCCGGGTCCCTCGAATCGCTCGGGGCCGCGGATTTTCGCTTCGCGGGCCGATCCTGTAAAGTGCCCCACGGCCGCTCCCGGGTCCCGGTCGGCCACGCAAAACGGACAACGACCGACGAGGGAGATCGAATCATCGAGACCAAGTGGACCGGGCGCGCGTCCGGTGCAAGCGCGCCATGCTCGGGCGCCAAACGCCGCCTGGGCGCCTTCCTGTGCCTGTTGCTGATCGCTTCCGGCGCGACCGTGCCCACAGCGCGGGCACGGGGCGACGGCGATGGTTCGGCCGTCGACGTCTCGTTCGGTCCGAGGCGGGCACTACGCGAGACCGGCGAATATTTCACGGCGCCGCTGCGCTGGGACCGCGCGGACTGGCTATACCTGGGCGGCGCGATCGTCGCGATCGGGGCGGCGCACCAATTCGACGGCCGGGTGCGAACGGACTTCACCGCCGGCTCGCCGACGGCGCTCGACGGCAAGGACCCGCACAGTCTGCAGGACGCGATCCCGGCGGCGGCGGCGGTGGTCGTGACCGGGATCTACGCGACGCTGATCGGCTCGAACGCCGGACGCGATGAAACCTGGTCGATGCTCGAGGCCGGGGCGCTCGCCTCGACGACCGGTTTCGCGTTGAAATATCTGGCGGGACGCGAGCGGCCGAATCAGACCGCGAATCCGAATGAATGGCGGCAGCACGGCGCGTCGTTCCCCTCCCTGCACGCGACCGCGGCGTTCGCGATCGGCACCGTGCTCGCCGAGTCGGGAAACGACCGGTATCGCTGGCTCCGGCGGTTCCTCGGCTATGGCCTCGCAGCGGCGACTGGCTACGTGCGGCTGAGACACAATGCGCACTGGCTCTCCGACGTGGTCGCCGGCGCCGCCCTCGGCATCGCCAGCGCGCATTTCGCGCTCAACCGCGAATACCGCTCCGGCGGATCGGCGCACTGGAAGGTGTTGCCGACCCGTCGGGGCGTGATGCTGAGCTACGTCGTGCCCATACACTGAACGTCTTCTACGGTCCTCGCGGTTCGGCGAGCGCCACGGTGCTGCGGCGGTAGCCGCCGGAGCGATAGAAGACGATCCCGGCGATCAGGCCGCCGATGCCGACCAGCCTGGTGGTCGTGTTGAATGTCGCGATCGCGTAAATCCCGAGCGTGATCAGCGCGACGGCGCTCAGCGCGGGTACCACGGCGTACTGCAGGAACGTGGCCGGCGAATCCTCGTAGCTGCTGCGGTACAGCCACGCGCAGACCAGGCCCGCGAGCCCGTAGTAATACGCGACCTGCACCGCGATCGCGTTCACCGAATCGGCGAGGATCGTCGCGATCGAGGGCATGAAACTCGAGGCGAAGATCACCACGAGGCCGATGGCGAGCAGCAGGTACATCGCCCGCACCGGCGTGACGGTGCGCTCGTGCACCTCGCCGAAATAGCCCGGCAGCGCCCGGTCGCGGCCCATCGCGAACAGCGTTCGCGAGAACTGCAGCATCGTCGTCTCCAGCGTTGCGATGCTCGAGAGGATCAGGGCGAGCGCCGCGGCGTATCCGCCGGCCGTGCCGAGGCCTGCCGCGATCGCCACGTGATAGATCAAATTGTCGGAGAAACCCGACGCCGCATGCAGCGTGAACATCATCAACGTCGCGACCGTGAAGGCGATGAACGAGGCGATGGTCACGAATACACTGAGGAAACCGCCATTGCCGGCCGCGTTCGGCCGGTCGTTGCGGGTCTCCTCGGAGAGGTTGGCGGTGACGTCCCAGCCCCAGTAGAGGAAGACGACGATCAGGGCCGAAGGCGCGAAATTGCCGCGCGCGTAGTGGAAGCCGAACCAGGCCCAGGAGAACGGCGTGACCGCGTGGCCGAGCCCGGTGCGCAGGAATGCCGCGACCGAAATGCCGAACAATATCAGCAGCTCGATCGAGCTCATCACGACCTGAACCTTGCTCGTGATCTCGATTCCGGCGATGAGCACCAGCCCGATCACGACGAACCATACCGCGCCGATACTGGTGGTGAGCAGTACGTGGCCGGCGAGCGATGGGTCGAACAGGTCGATCGTCGCGGTGCCCAGGGGCACGCTGCCCGTGACCATGAACACCATCGAAGCGATCAACAGCGCCCAGCCGGAGAAGTAGCCGAACAGCCTGCCGAAACCGATCTTGGTCCATTCGTAGGCGGCACCCGCGTTGGCAATCTTGCGGTTGAGGCCCTTGTAGGCGATCGCGATGCCGAGCATCGGCAGGGCGAAGATCAGAATCGCATTGGGCGAGGCGTGGCCGGCCGTCATCAGCAGGCTGGAAATGGCGACCGCGATCGAGAAGCCCGGCGCGCTGCCGGCGACGCCCATGATGATCGACTCGAAGAACGAGAGGGAATTGGCCTTCAGTGTGTTGCTCATGCACGCCCCTGTGGCGCCCGGCCGCGGGTGCGCGGGCACATCCAAGTCCTCAAAGATAGAAATCGTATTCCCGCGGGACGATATCGTGCATGAGCGCCGCATGCTCGCGGCGCTTCAGCTCGCGAAACGCATCGAGAAAGCGCGGCGCGAGGTACTGCGCGAGCAACGGCGAATTGCGCATCCGGTCGAGCGCGGCGAGGAGTCCGTCGGGAAACTCGCCGTCGGGCGCGCTCTCGACCCGGCCCTGCGCCGGCAAGGTTGCCGGCAATTCGTGCTGAATCCCGTGCAGGATGGCCGCGAGGATCGCCGCGACGACCAAATGCGGGCTCGCGTCGGCGCCGGCGACCCGATGCTCGACGCGCCTGCCCTCGCCCCGGGCCGCGGGGACGCGAAATGCGACGCTGCGGTTGTTGTATCCCCAGTCGCGGCTGCGCGGCACGAAGGGACCGAGGTGGCGGCGGTACGAGTTCAGGTTTGGCGCGCACAGGCCGAAAGAATCGTACATCATGGCCTGCATGCCGGCGATGGCATGCTGCAGGGAGGCTTCGCCGCCCGGGCCGGCGAAGCGGTTGCCGCCGTTCGCGTCGGCGAGGCTGACGTGCACATGCAGTCCGCTGCCGGGCTGGTCGATGAACGGCTTCGCCATGAAGGTGGCCTGGATGTCCATCGAGCGGGCGACTCCCCGGACGATGCGTTTCAACAGCACCGCGTGGTCCGCCGCGAGCAGCGGGTCGGCGACGTGCCGCAGGTTCACCTCGAACTGACCGATGCCGTATTCGGCGACCGCGCCGCAGACGGGCACTCCCTGGGTTGCCGCCGCCGCCTCGACCCGGTCGATGAATGCGGCGTTCACCTCGACCGCCTCCAGCGACAGGTTCGCCGCACGGCGCGGCGGATCGGCCTGCGCCGTGCCGGCGAGGCGCAGGCCACCGTCGGCGCCGCGCCGCGGATCGATCAGGTAGAACTCCAGTTCACAGGCGACGACCGGATACAGGCCGGCGTCGCGGCAGCGGCGCACGACGCCGGCGAGAATCTCGCGCGGATCGTACCAGTAGGGCTCGCGCGATTCGACGTGGCGCATTTCGCACAGGACCTGCGCCGTCGGCGTGCGCGTCCACGGGGCGAGGCACAGCGCGCCGGGGACCGGCAGCGCGGTGCCGTCGGGATCGCCGTCGGAGCTGCCCAGACCCTGCACGTTATGGCCGAGGCCGCGGCTGTCGGCGATCAGCGCCGAGGCGGAGAACTGCACGCCGTCGGTGAAAACTCTGGCGCCCTCGGCAATCGGCAGCCGTTTGCCGAGGGTGTTGCCGTTGACGTCGATGACGAACGCGTCCAATGCCGCCACCTGCGGATTGGCGCGCAGGAACCCGGTCCAATCGTTCGCTGTTGCGGCGCCGCCTATCGTTCGTTGCATGATCGGCACTCCTTTCAAGGTCGGTTCAGGCTCCCCGCTCATAGCCGGTCGCGCAGCGCGTACCAGGACATCGCCGCGACCAGCGTCGGCCAGCGCAAGGCCGGTCCGCCGGGGAAGGCCGGCACCGGCACGCGCGCGAAGATCTCGAAATTCGCGCGTTCGCCGGCGATCGCGTCGGCGAGAAGCTTGCCGCAGTAGGGCGCGAGCAGCACGCCGAGGCCGGAAAAGCCGCTGGCGTTGTACATGCCTGGGGCGATCTCGCGAACGAACGGCATTCGCGTTGGTGTGATCGCGAGCGTCCCGCCCCAGCCGAACTCGAAACGCGTCGCGGCGAGCTGCGCAAAGACCCGCAACGCATGCCGGCGGACGAAGCCGGCGATGTCGCGGGGAAAGCGGTAGCCGTAGGTCTCGCCGCCGCCGAACAACAGGCGGTGATCCGCGGTGATCCGGTAGTAATTGACCACGAACCGGGAATCCGCCACGGCGATGCCGTCGCGGATCAGGGCGCGCGCCCGCTCCTCACCGAGCGGTTCGGTCGCGGCGACGAAGTTGTTGATCGGCATCACGTGCCGTTCGACGAGCGGTGAAATTCCGCGCAGGTAGCCGTTGCACGCGAGGATCACCTGCGAGGCGCGTATTTTTGCCCGCGGCGTGCGCACCAGCCAGTCCGTGCCCGAGCGTTCGACGCCGATCGCCTGCGAGTCCTCGTGCAGGCGCGCACCGTGGGACTGCGCCGCGCGGGCGAGCCCGAGGGCGTAGTTCAGCGGGTGCAGATGTCCGCCGCGCGCGTCGAGGGAGCCGCTGTGATAATCCTCGGTCGCAACCATCGCCCGCACCTCGTCGCGCCCGACGAAACGTATCTGCCCGTAGCCGTAGCGCTCGCGCAGATGTTCGACGTGGCGGCGCGTGGCCGCGCTACGAGAACTCTTGTGATCGGCGTGCAGCAGGCCGGGGCGCAAGTCGCAGCGGATCCCATAGGTCTCGATCAGCGTATCGAGGAGCGCACGGGCGTCGAGAGCGAGCTCCCACAGGCGGCGCGCATCCGCCTCGCCAACGTGCTTCTCGAGCCACGCTTGGTCGCGGCGCAGGCCGACGTGAATCTGCCCGCCGTTGCGGCCCGATGCTCCCCAGGCAAGCCGGGATTGCTCGAGCAGAACGACCTCCACGCCCCGCTTGGCGAGATGCAGCGCCGCCGAGATGCCGGCAAACCCGCCGCCGACGATGCAAACCGGAACCGATCGGTCGGCCGTGAGCGCGTGCGCCTCTAGCGTCTCGTTCGCGGTCGCCGCGTAGTACGAGGGCGCGTGGATCGAGCTCGGCGCGAGCGCCTGCGGGCAGTTGCTGGGTGGCATTTGTGATCACAGATCCGTGTCCCGAGCATACACGAATCCGCTTTTACCGATCAAACCCATGCCGTCGCGGATGTCGGCAAGAATCGCACGGCGGAGCGCCGCGGCGTCGTGCGCGCCGATCGCGCGAATTGCCATCTCGTGCTGATCGGTCAGGTTGGCGGTACCGACGCGGCCGTAGACGACGCGCATGTAGGGGCCGAACTGCAACCACAGGATCTCGATCAGGCGGTTGAGGATTCCCCGCGGCTGCGCGTCGTAGATCAGAAAATGAAAGTCGAAATTGCCCTGCATGTAGGCGTGCAGATCGCCGTCGCGGATCGCCGCGCCGATCGCCTCATCGACCCGCCTGATTCTGCGCAGGCGCTTGCCGTCGATGTGCGGCAGCGCGCGCACCGCTGCCTCGGGTTCCAACAGCTCGCGGCATCGCAACAGTTCACGGAAGCGCAGCTCCGTCATCGTCGGCACGACGATGCGCCGCTTCGAGCGAATCTGCACGGCGCCCTCGGCGGCGAGCCGGCTCAGCGCTTCGCGTACCGGTGTCTGGCTGACGCCGAGTTCCTCGGCGAGGCCGCGCGTCGACAGCAGGCCGCCCGGCACGACGCGGCCGGTGATGAAGCGGCGCGACAGCTCGGCGTGCACGTTGCTGTGCAGGGGCGCCGCAGCATCCGGCGCGGGCCGCGCGCCGGTCTCAGGCCGCCGCGTCGAGGCCACGCAATTCCGGTTCGGCCTCGCGCAACGAGCGGTCGATCGTGTCGACGAGGCGGTCGATTTCGGCGTGCGTGATGATCAGCGGCGGGCACATCACGATCGTGTCGCGGACCGCACGCACCATCAGCCCGTTGCGGATGCAGGCATCGCGCACCACGGGACCTGCGTGGCCCTCCTTGCCGCCGAATCGCCGGTTGCTGCCCTTGTGCGCGACGATCTCGACCGCGCCGATCAGGCCGAGCGAGCGCGCCTCGCCGACGAGCGGCCCCAGGGCGAGCTGCGACAGCGCCTTCGCGAGATACGGCCCCGTGTCCTCGGCGACCCGCTCGACGAGCCGTTCGCGCGCGATGATGTCGAGATTGCGCAGCGCGACCGCCGCCGCGACGGGATGTCCTGAGTAGGTGTAGCCGTGGATGAACTCGCCGCCCTTGTCCTTCAGCAGCTTGACGATCGGCGCCGCGACCGCCGTCGCCGAGATCGGCAGATAGCCCGAGGAGAGGCCCTTGGCCATGGAGACGATGTCCGGCTTGACGCCGAAATGTTGGAAGCCGAACCAGCTGCCGAGGCGGCCGAAACCGCAGATGACCTCGTCGGCGATCAGCAAGATGCCGTATTTGCGGCATATCGCCTCGACCTTGAGCCAGTAGCCCGGCGGCGGAATGATCACGCCGCCGGCGCCCTGCACCGGCTCACCGATGAACGCGGCGACGTTCTGCGGGCCGACCTCGAGGATGCGCGCCTCGATCGCCGCCGCGGCGCGCGCCCCGAAGGCCTGCGGCTCCTCGCCGAAGCCCTCGCCGAACGCGTAGGGCTGCAGCACGTGCTCGACTCCCGGGATCGGGAGATTCCCCTGGGCGTGCATCGCCTTCATGCCGCCGAGGCTCGCACCGGCGACGGTGGAGCCGTGATAGGCGTTCCAGCGGCTGATGAAGATCTGGCGCCGCGGCTCGCCGCGCAGCGACCAATAATGCCGCGCCAGGCGGAACGCGGTGTCGTTCGATTCCGAGCCGGAACTGTTGAAGAACACGTGCGTGAGGTCGTGGCCGAGTCGCGCCGATATCTGCGCGGCAAGCCGGATCGCCGGCTCATTGGCGGTCTTGAAGAAGGTGTTGTAGAAGGGCAGTTCGAGCATCTGCTCGTAGGCGACCTGCGCGAGCTCCTTGCGTCCATAGCCGACGTTGACGCACCACAGTCCGGCCATGCCGTCGAGCAGCCGCGTGCCGTCCGCATCCTCGATCGTGCAGCCTTGCGCGCGGACGATGATCCGGCTGCCGCCGAGCTGCTCCTGGAGCCGATAGTCGCTTTGCGCCGGCAGGTGGTGCGCCACATCCAGCCGGCGAAGCTCCGCTTTCTCGGTCGAGGACATGGGTGCGGTCATGGCGTGGTTCCTGTCGATGGAGCTATGACCCCTGCGGGCCCGAGCAAGCCACAGCAAGCTACAGCCGGCCGCAGCAATCGTCAAGAATCTGTGATGGCAGATGAATCGGCGGGGGCGGCACCGGTGCCGGCGTTCAGCTCAAGGAGACGACCAGCTTCGCACTGTGGCTGCGCCAATTGATCGGGATGATGAACGAGCGGCTGCCCGGCCGCGGCGCGATCGAGGGTTGCTCGCCCGACAGCACGTTCGGCGGCGAAATCACAAAATCGCCGCCGAAATCGCGGCGCGCGTTGCCGGAAATGGTGTTCGCCACCTCGCCGACCAGATCGCGCATGGTTTCGTGGCTGAAATCGGTCTCCTGCATCTTCATCAGCAGCACCGCGAGCATCGCCTTCGGCGCCGTGAAGCACACCACGCCCTGCCGCTTGCCGGATACCTCGATCAGCCCCGAATATTCATGCAGCGGCAGCGACCCCTCCAGCAGGTAGGGCGAGCCGACCGAGGCCGGCTGTTGCGCCGCGACCTCGAAGAAATTCGTCGTCCCTTCGACGAAGGTCTTCAGTTCCCGTTCCTGCAGCATGGCGCGTCCTGTCTCCCGCGAAGCCGTCAGCGCAGCAACTCGGCGATTGCTTCGTTGAGCTGCCGATCAGTGAAGGGTTTGTTGAGGAATCCGTTCGCACCCCGCTCCATCGCCTCGACCGCGGTCGCCTTGTCCGCGAGCGCCGAGATCACGAGGATCCGCACGGCCGGTTTCATCGCGACCATGCGGCCGATGCACTCGACGCCGTCCATTTTCGGCATCGTCAGGTCCATCGTCACCACGTCCGGATCGGTGCGCGCGAACATCTCGAGCGCCTCGAGGCCGTTGCCGGCGGTGCCGACGACGCGCAATTCGTCGAATTCCTGCGACCGTTCGATGCGCCGGCACACGATGTTCGAGTCGTCGACGATCAGCAGCTTCAAGGCGGACCGGGCCGCAAGATGGGCTGTCGCGGCGGACATGGTCAGGCCACTGCGCTGTCGGCCGCGCCCGGCGCGGGCAGCGTGATGCGGAAGCGGGTGAACCGCCCGGGACGGGTGCTGACACCGATCTTGCCGCCGGCCGCGTGGATGCTGCGCGCGACCACGTCCATGCCGACGCCGCGGCCGGCGTCCATCGAGATCCGGGTCGCGGTCGACAGCCCCGGGCGAAAGATCAGGGCCATCGCCGCGCGCGAGTCCATGGCCGCCGCCTCGTCTTGCGTGATCAGCTTCTTGCGTAGCGCCGCCTGCTTGATCGTCTCCGGCGCGATGCCCGCCCCGTCATCCTCGAACACCAGTTCGTAGGCCCCGTTCGCCTTGCGAAAGCTCGCGCTGACGCTGCCGCTCTCGCTCTTGGCGAGCGCGCGCCTGCGGTCCGGCGGCTCGATGCCGTGAACGGCGGCGTTGCGCAGCAATTGGATCAGGCAGTCCTTGACGGCTCTCGCATAGCGCGGCGGCACGTCCGCAAGGCCGCTTGCAGCGAACGTCCAGCGCTTGTCATGGTCGCGCGCGAGCTGCGCGGCCATCGCGCCGAGGGTCGCCCCGAGCGTCGGCCCGGGCTTCGCCCCGAGCGTCGGCCCGGGCTTCGCCCCGAGCGCTGCCCCGAGCTTCGCCCCGGGCGTCGCCCCGAGCGTCGCCCCGAGCGTCGCCCCGAGCGTCGCCCCGAGCGTGGCCCGGGGCCTCGCCCCGGACGTGGCGCCTGCGGCCGGCGCCGCTGGTTCCTTCGTCACGGCGAGACGCGAGGCGATCTCACGCACTCCCCGCAGGTGCGCAATGAGTTCGTCGAGCTTGAGAACGACCGGCAGGAAGTCGGCCCCGGTCAGTTCCCGCTTGGCGTCGCAGCCGCGGACCAGATCCTCGAGCGCGTGCAAGCGCTCGGCAATGCCGTGCAGTTCGAGCGCGGCGGCCTCGCCCTTCAAGGAATGTGTCTCCCGCAGCAGGCCGTCGAGCTTCTTGCGGAACTCCGCGTCGCTGCGCGCCGGCTCCTTCATGATCGCATTGACGAGCCGCAGGCCGGCGTCGGCCGTGTCGAGGAAGGAGATGAGCTGCACGGGATCGGTGCGCATCATGGCGATCAACATGTCGAGCTGTGCGTTTGCGTTGAGCTGCGATTCCTGCAGTTCACGCGACAGCAACACGCTCGCGGTGATGTCGGCCACCGTACAAAGCACGTGCTTCAGCCCCTCCGGGCCGCTGACCCGGTGGAAGTCGAACTGCAGGTAGCGCGTCTCCTTGCCGCCGCGGTCGATCTCGGTCGTTACCTCAACCTGCGAGAGCGGATTGATGCTCTTCATCAGGTTCTCGTGCGCGCGCTCGCCCCACAGGAGGTTGATGTACTTGGTGGCGGTGGCGAGCGTGCCGGGCGGCACCAGGTTCTGCAGCAGGTCCTGGAAGGTCAGCCCCGCAAAATCCTCGCGGTTGAACATGCGACGCATGGCGTCGGACCAGACCGGGCCGATTCGATGGCCGGCATCGAGCAGAAATAGGCCCTCGCGCACGGTCCGCAGGATGTCGCGGGTCCGCTCCCGGGCCTCGCGTGCGGCCCGTTCATGGCGCGTGCGCGTGATCAGCAAGCGTGCGCAGGTTGCTGCGAGGACCAATGCGGCGAGCACGCCACCGAGCAGCAGACTGCGCAGCCGCATCGCGGCCGCGGACGCGGAGGCCTGCAGGCGGTTCGCAACCGCGGCGATCGCGCCGCGCAAGACTTGCGTGTGTGCAGAGGCGAACAGGGCGGCGCGCTTGACCCTGACGAACTGGACGCGACCCGCCCGGGAGAGGGTGGTGCCGGCGATGTCGGAGTCGCGGTAGGGTTCGCCGTGAAACGCGAGCACCGGATCGATGGCCGCGTGGTAGCGCCGCCATTGTTCGCGGCTGCGGTCGAGAAGCGCCTTGTCGGCGCGGTCCCCAGCTTCTAGGCGCTTCAATTGCACATCGACGTGCTCCACCGAATCGCGGAGTTCGGCGAGGGCTCGGCCGGAGTAGGCCCGCACTTCGAGCCGCTCACGCAGGGTGTCGATCTCGCGGACGAGTTCTCCGGGGTAGGCCTGAAGCGCGCTCGCGGTCTGCAGCGAGGCGATGTCGCGGTGCAGCCGGGTCGCCAGCCGGAATCCCATCAGCAGCACCGCACCCATCGACACGGCGAGGGCCGTGCCGATCGCGATCGTTGCCGCATAGCGGCGGCCCAATTTCCCTGCGGCGATCATGCGCGAGTCTCCCGGTTATTGCGGCGGATCGAAACGGATCAGAATGTCGGTGGGGACCGCCACGGCCTTGCCGCCGATCAGCACCGGCGCGTAGCGCCAGCGCTCGACGGCGTCGACCGCCGACCGGTCGAACACCCCGGGCGGCGTCGATTTGACGACCCGGATGCCGCGCGTGCGGCCGCGTGGATCGACGGTGAACCGCACGACGATGCTGCCGCCGACGCCCTCATCGAGCGCCGCGGCCGGATACCGGGGCTGGAAATTACGCACGAGCTTCAGGCGCGACGCAAGCGCGACTGGCTGTGCGGCGGCGGCCGCAGACACCGGCGCCTTGACCGGCGTACGGGCCAGCGCTCGGGCGGCCAGGTGCGCACGCGCTAGCTGTGCCGACCGGGCCGCCGTGGCTGCTGCCGCCGCGGATTTCGCGAGAGTCGCCGCGCGTTCGCGCGCCAGCGCGGCGCCTTGCGCGGCGGCGAGATCCGCCAGGCGCTGCGCATCCGCCTCGGCCTGCCGGCGCACGAATTGCACGCGCTGGCGCGCGGCTTCGGCCGCCGCGAGCCGTGCGCGGTCGTTTGCAAGCCGCGTGGCCTCAGGCGCCGCCGCCGCGAATTCCGCGAGCGCGACCGTCGCGCCGCTGAGGTGGCCCGCGCCGATGGCCGTCTCGAAGCGCTCACTGAGCACGCCCGCGACGCGCCGCAGGCCGTCCCGCGCCTCGGCGCTCGACGGATCGGCGGCGAGCGCCGAACGGTAGAAGAGGAGCGCGTTGTCTTGCGGCGGATCCGTGTAGCGCCGCACGCGCATCGCCGTGCGCGCCTTCTCGAGTAAATCCTCGAGCCGTCCCTGCACGACCGTCAGGTCGATCGAGGGTGCAGATTCGGCCGGCGGCCGCGTCGGCACCGGCGGCACGAGGCCTGCCACGCGTGCGCCGGATCCGGCGAAATACCGGTACGCTCCAGCGGCAAGAATTGCGATCAGGATCGCGCCCGCCGCGCGGCCCCAACGGCGACGGCCGGCGGCGGCTGTGACCTGGGCTCGGGAGTCACCGGTTGCGGGCGTCGTCCGCGGCGCGGCGGTCTTCTCTAGGGTGCCTGCTTGGTATTGCGCGGCTTTTGCCACGGCGGCGGCGACGGCGCGCTCGAAGGTCGCGTGCACCGTTGGCTCATCGAGCGGTGTCGATAGCAGCGCAAACACGGGTGTGTCGCGCAGTGCCGCTGAGAATTGCGAGAGCCCGCTTTCCGGGGCGAAGACGAGCAAAACCGCGTCTGCCGCGCGGCTGGCCGCAGCGCTCATCGCTTGCCGCGCCGCCTCGGGATCGCGCGCATCGAGCGCGATCAGTCGCGCGCGCCGCCGTCCGGTTCGTGGCGCGAACGCCTCGTCGAGCGACTCGACCGGGCGCACCGCGGCCTGGCCGCCGAGCGCCGGTCCGAGTTGCAACAACAAGTCGTCGGATTGCGTGATGACGGTCAATTCCACCGCGGGCTGCATGGTCGCCGGCACGACCGCGCCCGCCGCAGCCGATGCAGCGTCCAGCGTCATCCTCGCGGGCGAGGTTCGATTGACCACGGACATTTGGCTCCCGAAGCCTCGGGCGAATATCCCCGACTTCGAAGCATAGGCACGGCCCGTGGCGTTGCCGTGCGTCAGTTCACAATCCGGCGCGGTGACCCGGACCGGGGCCGCCATCTGTCGATGCCGCCCGGATGGCCGCGTCGCGGTCGGGCGCGGTGGCGCGTTTTCTTAACGACGGTTTAACGGCTGGGAACCTATCCTGCACGCTGCAAGCGCGAACCATCACTCGCGCGGTCCGTCGAAGTCGGAGGGAGGGCGGTATGGACGCGATCTACATCTTGATCATCGTCGGTCTGTATGCGGTGACCCACTGGGTCGTTCATGCGGTCGATCGTCTCGGGAACATCGAGTGAACGGGTTCTACCTGCTGAGCGGCTTGCTCGCGGTCGGGCTGTTCGCTTACCTGCTGTACGCGATGTTCAAGCCGGAGAATTTCTGATGACGCCCCAGGCGCTGGCACTGCTCGTCGTCTATCTCGCGTCGGTGCTCGCTTGCGTCAAGCCGCTGGGCCGGTACGTCGATGACACGATGCAAGGCCGGCGGCATCTGCTGACGCGTCTCGGCGCGCCGGCGGAGAATTGGATCTACCGCCTGTGCGGCGTCGATCCGGCGGCGCAGATGGGCTGGAAGCAATACGCGATCGCGCTCCTCCTCTTCAATGCGTGCGGCGCGCTGCTGGTCTATGCGCTGCAGCGGGCGCAGTTCTGGTTGCCGTTGAATCCGCAGAAGTTCGCCAATGTGCCGCCCGACTCGGCGTTCAACACCGCGATCAGTTTCGTGACCAACACCAACTGGCAGGGATACAGCGGCGAGACGACGATGAGCTATCTGACGCAGATGGCAGGCCTCGCCGTGCAGAACTTTCTCTCGGCCGCCACCGGCCTCGTCGTCGCGATCGCGCTGATCCGCGGCCTCGCGCGCCACGAGACGGACGCGATCGGCAACTTCTGGGTGGACATCACGCGAGCGACGCTCTACCTGCTGTTGCCGCTCGCGCTGCTGTTCGCCCTGGTGCTCGCGTCCCAGGGCGTCGTGCAGAACTTCAGCGCCGACAAGTCCGTAACCACGATCGAGGCGGTCACGTACCAGCAGCCGACGACCGACGCATCCGGCCGTATGCTCACGGGCCCGACAGGCGGTCCCGTGATGCAGAAGGTGAGCATGCGACGGCAGACGCTGCCGATGGGACCGATGGCCTCGCAGGAGGCGATCAAGGAACTCGGCACGAACGGCGGCGGCTTTCTCAACGCGAACTCCGCGCATCCGTTCGAGAATCCGACCACGCTGTCCAATTTCGCCGAGATGTTCCTCATGCTGCTGATCCCGGCCGCGCTGACTTACGCCTTCGGCCACGCCGTCGGCGACACGCGCCAGGGATGGGCGTTGCTCGCGGCGATGACGATCCTGTTCGTGGGCCTGGTCGTCGTTGCGACGGTCAACGAACAGCGTGGCAATCCGCGGCTCGCGGCGCTCGGCGTCGACCAGTCGGCGACCCCGGAGCAGTCCGGCGGCAACATGGAAGGCAAGGAGACGCGCTTCGGAATCGCGGCGTCGGCCCTGTTTGCCACCGCGACGACCGGGACCTCCTGCGGCGCGGTGAATTCGCAACACGATTCGTTCACCCCGCTCGGCGGCGCGGTGCCCCTGTTCAACATGATGCTCGGCGAGGTGGTGTTCGGCGGCGTCGGCACGGGCCTGTACTCGATGCTGATATTCGCAATCATCGGCGTGTTCATCGCCGGGCTCATGATCGGGCGCACCCCGGAATACCTCGGCAAGAAGATCGAGGCGTTCGAGATGAAGATGAGCGCGATCGCGATCCTGGTGATGCCGATCATCGTATTGGTCGGCACCGCGATCGCGGTCAGCCTCGCCGCGGGTCGCGCCGGCGCCGCCAATCCGGGCGCGCACGGTTTCTCCGAGATCCTGTATGCGTTCACTTCGGCCGGCAACAACAACGGCAGCGCATTTGCAGGCATCTCCGCCGACACCCCGTTCTACAACGTCGCGCTCGGGCTCGTGATGTGGCTCGGGCGCTACTGGCCGATCGTCGCGGTGCTCGCCATTGCCGGCTCGCTCGCGGCCAAGAAGCGCATTCCGGTCACGGCGGGCACGTTGCCGACGCACGGACCGATCTTCGTGGTTCTGCTGATCGGCACCGTCCTGCTGGTCGGCGCACTCACATTCGTACCCGCAATCGCGCTCGGACCGATCGCCGAGCACCTCACTTTATGGGGCGTCTGACATGATTCAATCGACGCTCGATCCGGGTGCGGGCGCGCGGCCGCCGGCCGTGGTGGCGAGGCACAGACTGTCCATGTTCGACCGGACCTTGCTCGGTCCGGCGCTCGCCGATACCTTGCGCAAGCTCGATCCGCGCGTGCAATGGCGCAATCCGGTGATGTTCGTCGTCTACGTCGGCGCGATCCTGACGACGCTGCTGTGGATCCAGTCGCTCGCGGGGCGCGGCGAGGCGCCGCAATGGTTCATCGGCAATGTCGCGACATGGCTCTGGTTCACCGTGCTGTTCGCGAATTTCGCCGAGGCGCTCGCCGAGGGGCGCGGCAAGGCGCAGGCGGCGTCGCTGCGCGGCTTGAAACAGACCGTGGTTGCGAAGAAATTGCCGGATCCACGCGAGCGCGGGCGGTGCACGAGCGTCCGGGCCGATCAGTTGTGCAAGGGTGAGATCGTCCTGGTCGAGGCCGGCGACTATGTGCCGGCCGACGGCGAGGTGATCGAGGGCGCGGCCTCGGTCGACGAAAGCGCGATCACGGGCGAGTCGGCGCCGGTGATCCGCGAATCGGGCGGCGATTTCTCCGCGGTGACCGGCGGTACGCGCGTGCTTTCTGACTGGGTCGTGGTGCGCGTCACTGCGAATCCCGGCGAGACCTTCATCGATCGCATGATCGCGATGGTGGAGAGCGCGAAGCGGCAGAAGACGCCGAACGAGATTGCACTGACGATTCTGCTGGTGGCATTGACGCTCGTGTTTCTATTCGCGACCGCGACCCTGCTGCCGTACTCCATATTCAGCGTCGCGGCGTCGAAGGCCGGAATGCCGATCACGATCACCGCGCTGGTCGCTCTGCTCGTCTGCCTGATCCCCACGACCATCGGCGGTCTGCTGTCGGCCATCGGCGTCGCCGGGATGAGCCGCATGATGCAGGCGAACGTGATCGCGACCTCCGGCCGCGCGGTCGAGGCCGCCGGCGACGTCGACGTGCTGTTGCTCGACAAGACGGGCACCATAACCCTCGGCAACCGGCAGGCGGCGGCGTTCGTCGCCGCGGACGGCGTCAGTGAGGAGGAACTGGCGGATGCGGCGCAGCTCGCCTCGCTCGCCGACGAGACGCCGGAGGGCCGCAGCATCGTCGTGCTCGCCAAGCAGCGCTTCGAGCTGCGTGAGCGCGATCTCGGGGCACTGTCCCCGTCGTTCGTCGCATTCTCCGCGCACACGCGGATGAGCGGCGTGGATCTGGGCGACCGACGCATCCGCAAGGGCGCGCCGCAGGCGATCCGTGGGCACATCGAGACGCTCGGCCACGCGTTTCCGCAGGCGATTCTCCAGATCGTCGACGCGGTCGCGCGCCGCGGCAGCACGCCGCTGCTGGTGAGCGACGGTGGGCGCGTGCTGGGACTCATCGAACTGAAGGACGTCGTCAAGGGAGGCATCAAGGAGCGGTTCGGCGAATTGCGGCGGATGGGCATAAAGACCGTGATGATCACCGGCGACAATCCCCTGACAGCGGCGGCGATCGCGGCGGAGGCCGGCGTCGATGCCTTTCTCGCCGAGGCGACTCCGGAGGCGAAGCTGCGGCTGATCCGCGAGCACCAGGCGCAAGGACGCCTGGTCGCGATGACCGGCGACGGCACGAACGACGCGCCGGCGCTCGCACAAGCCGACGTCGCGGTCGCGATGAACACCGGCACCCAGGCCGCGAAGGAAGCCGGCAACATGGTGGACCTCGATTCGAATCCGACCAAGCTCATCGAGGTCGTCGAGACCGGCAAGCAGATGCTGATGACCCGCGGCTCGCTGACGACGTTCAGCATCGCGAACGACGTGGCGAAGTACTTCGCGATCATACCGGCCGCATTCGCGACCACCTATCCGCAGCTCGATGCGCTCAACCTGATGCGCCTCGCGACCCCGCTCTCGGCGATCCTGTCGGCGGTGATCTTCAATGCGCTGATCATCGTCGTGCTGATTCCGCTCGCGCTGAAAGGGGTCAAGTACCGGCCGCTCGGCGCCGCCGTGCTGCTGCGGCGCAACTTGCTAATATACGGGCTCGGCGGGATCGTGGTCCCGTTCATCGGCATCAAGCTGATCGATCTGTGCCTCGTCGCCACGCATCTGGTTTGAGGGAGCGGCTGCGCATGAACACAATGATCCGGCCCGCGCTCGTACTGCTGCTGATCATGACGGCCGTGACCGGGATCGCGTATCCGCTCGCCGTCACCGGGATCGCGCAATGGCTGTTCCCCCGCCAGGCCGCCGGGAGCCTGATCCTCGAGAACGGCAAGGCGGTTGGTTCCAGGCTGATCGGCCAGAGTTTCACGGACCCGAAATACTTTTGGAGCCGTCCGTCGGCGACGACGCCGCAAGCGTACAACGGGCTGGCGTCCGGCGGCTCGAACCTCGGACCGTTGAATCCTGCTCTGACCGATGCCGTCAAGGCGCGGATCGCCGCGCTGCGCGCGGCGGACCCGGACAATACGGCGCCGGTTCCGGTCGATCTCGTCACCGCGTCGGCGAGCGGCCTCGATCCGCAGATCAGCGTGGCCGCCGCCGACTACCAAGCGGCACGCGTCGCGCGGGTTCGCCGACTGAATCCGGCGGCCGTGCGCGCGCTCATCACGGCACGAGCCAAAGGCCGGTGGCTCGGCCTGTTCGGCGAGCCGCGAGTGAACGTGCTCGAGCTGAACATCGCCCTCGACGCCTTGCATCGAAGCACGCCCTGAGCGGCCCTGCCGACGCATGAATGAAATCCGACCGGATCCAGACCGGCTGCTCACCGAGGTCGTGGCGGAGGAAGCCCGCGCGAAGCGGGGCCGGCTGCGCATCTTCTTCGGGGCGTCCGCCGGCGTCGGCAAGACTTATGCGATGCTCGAGGCCGCGCGCGGTGTGCATGCGGCCGGCACCGACGTGCTCGTCGGCTACGTCGAGCCGCACGGCCGCGTCGAGACCGAGCGGCTCCTCGAGGGGCTGCCGCGCCTGCCGACGATCGCAATCCACTATCGCGGGATCGTCCGCCGCGAGTTCGATCTCGATGGCGCGGTCGCGAGGCGCCCGGCGATCCTGCTCGTCGACGAGCTCGCCCATTCGAACCTCGTCGGCGGCGAGCCCGCGCCCCGGCACCCGAAGCGCTGGCAGGACGTCGAGGAACTGCTCGATCAGGGTATCAGCGTCTGGACGACGGTCAACGTTCAGCACCTCGAGAGCCTGAACGATCTCGTCGCGCAGGTCACGGGGGTGCGACAGCGGGAGACTCTGCCGGACCGGATTTTCGACGAGGCCGCCGAGATCGAATTGATCGATCTGCCGCCCGACGACCTGCTCGCGCGCCTGCGCGCGGGCAAGGTGTACATCGCCGACGAGGCGGCGACCGCGGTCGAACGGTTCTTCCGCCTGTCCAATCTGATGGCCTTGCGCGAGCTCGCTCTGCGGCGCGTCGCGGCGCGCGTCGAGGCGGCCGCGCGCGCGTTGCCGGCGGAGCGGTCGCGCGTGCGATTCGCGGGCGAGCGGATCCTGGTCGCGGTCGGCCCGGACGACCAGGCGGAGCAACTGGTGCGAGCCGGCAAGCGGATCGCCGCGGCATTCGACGCCGGCTGGACCGTCGTCTACGTCGAGACGCCGGCCCTGCTGCGCCTCTCCGATGCGAAGCGGAACCGGCGCATCGACGTACTGCGCCTGGCCGAGTCGCTCGGCGCCGAGACGGTGACGCTGGATGGCCCGACCGCGGCGGCGGCGATTCTCGAATACGCGCGTACGCGCAATGCGACGCGGGTCGTCGTCGGTTCGGCCAAGCGCCGCGGCTGGCGCGCCTGGCTGCGCGCCTCCACCAGCATGCAGCTCGCGCGGCAGGCGGCCGGGTTCGACCTGATCACCATTGCGGCGGACGAGCGCTCGCCCGCCGGGCGGGCGCTGGCGGCGGCAGCAGCGGCGGCGAATGAAGACCCGCGGCCGCTCAACTGGCGGCGGTACGGCTGGGCGGTGGCCACCTCGCTCGTGTGCACGGCGTTTGCGTTCGCGCTTTACCCGCGGTTCGAGCTGTCGAATCTCGTGATGGTGTACCTGCTCGGCGTGACCGTCGCCGGCCTGCGTTTCGGGCGCGGTCCGTCCGTCCTGACCTCGCTGCTGAACGTCGCGGCGTTCGATTTCTTCTTCGTGCCGCCGCGGTTCACGATGGCGATTTCCGACGTGCAATATCTCATGACCTTCGCGGTGATGCTGATCGTCGCGCTGGTCATCACGAACTTGACGGCGAGCGTGCGTCAGCAGACGCGCGTCGCCGGCGCGCGCGAGCGTCGTTCGGCGCTGCTCTACGCGATGAGCCGCGAGCTCGCCGTAACGCGCGGCATCCCCGGCATGGCACGTGTCGCCGTGCGCCACCTGGCGGAGGTGTTCCAATGCGCCGCGGTCGTGCTGTTGCCGGATGTGCACGGCAAGCTGCGCCATCCGCAGGATCAGCCGCTCGAACAGTCTTTTCGCGCCGCCGATCTCGCGGTCGGACAATGGGTTCTCGACCGCGGGCGCCAGGCCGGCCTCGGCACCGACACCTTGCCGGCGTCGGCAGGCCTGTACGTTCCGCTCGGCGACGAGCACGAACGGCTCGGCGTGCTCGCCGTGCTGCCGGCCAATCGACGGCGGGTGCTGTTGCCGGAACAGCGGCATCTGCTCGAGACCTTCGCCGCGCAGATCGGCCTCGCGGTCGGGCGGGCGCGCCTCGCGGAGGCGGCGGAGGCGACGCATCTCGCCGCGGAACGGGAGAGCCTGCGCAATACCTTGCTCGCGTCGATTTCCCACGATCTGCGCACGCCGCTCGCGGTGATCGGCAGCGCCGCCGCGACGCTCGCCGAACGCGACGCCGACATCGACGCTGCGACACGCACTTCGCTCGCGCGTTCCATAGAATCCAAGGCGCGCGACATGGCCGATCTGGTTTCGAACGTGCTCGACCTCACGCGCTTCGAATCCGGCCAGGTCGTTCTGCGTCGCGACTGGCAAACCGTCGATGATCTCGTCGGCGCCGCGTTACGACGCGTGGAGGCGAAACTCGCGGACCATCCGCTCGAGCTGAGCCTGGCGGTGGACCTGCCGCCGGTATACGTCGACGCGACCCTGGTCGTGCAGGTCCTTGCGAATCTCCTCGACAACGTCGCGAAGTACACGCCGGCGGGCACCGCGGTCCGCGTGTCGGCGACGGCGGACGCTCCGTTCGTACGGATCGCCGTGGAAGACGACGGGCCGGGTTTGCCGCCGGGGGATCCGGCACGCCTGTTCGACAAATTCCAGCGCGGCTCGGGGGAGGGTACGATCGTCGGCGCCGGTCTCGGGCTCGCGATCTGCAAGGCGATCGTCCTCGCCCACGGCGGCCGGATCGAAGCGCGGCGGCGCGCCGGCGGTGGGGCGCGGTTCGAGTTCACGCTCGGCACGCGGGAGCCCCAAGCATGACCCGCGCGACGCACCAGATCCTCCTGGTCGAGGACGAGCCGGCGATTCGCCGCGTGCTGCGCGTGTTGTTCGAAAGCGAGGGCTACAAGGTCATCGAGGCCGCGACGGCGGCCCGCGCGCAGATCGAGGCACGCGCTCACAAGCCGGATCTGCTGCTGGTCGACCTCGGATTGCCCGATGCCGAGGGACTCGAGGTGATTCGCCGTACGCGCGCATGGTCGTCGGTGCCGGTCATCGTGCTGTCGGCGCGGACGATGGAGGAGCAGAAGATCGCGGCCCTCGATGCGGGTGCAGACGACTACGTCACCAAGCCGTTTTCGGCGCCGGAACTGGTCGCGCGAGTGCGCGCCGGATTGCGGCGCAATGCCCGCGACCCGCGGCGCAGCCCCCGGCTGCGGTTCGGCGCCATCAGCGTCGATCTCGGGGCGCGCCAGGCGCAGGGCCCCGACGGCGCGATTCACCTGACGCCGCTCGAGTATCGACTCCTCGAATGTCTCGCGCGCCAGGGCGGAATGGTCGTGCAGCAGCGGCGGTTGCTGCGCGAGGTCTGGGGGCCGGATCGGGTCGAGGACGCACGGGGCCTGCGCGTGTTCATCAGTTCGCTGCGCACGAAACTCGAAGCGGACCCGCGCCGACCGCGCCACCTGCTCACCGAGACCGGGATCGGCTACCGCCTGTGCGCCGAGGAGATCACGGACGGCGATGCGGCCGCACGGGGCGCGCAGGTGCACGAACCCGCGGTCGATCCTGGCGGGGATGATCCGTAGCCTTGCACGGGGCAGCGCGGTCTTCAGACGATCGCGAAGAGCTCGAATACCAGGCGCTTGGCCTGATCGAGCAGCAACGCGAAGACGACGACGGCAGCGATCAGTGCGCCGATCAGCGTCCAGGGTAGCGCGGCCATCAGCAGACCGACGCCCGCCATCACGCCGACGGCGGCCAGATCGGTGGCGCTCGCCAACGCCATCCAGCGCCCGGGGGCGAACGACCACAGGCGGCCGTCGGTCCGAAGCACGTAGATGTTCGCCTGGTTGGTAAACATGAGGATGAGGAAGACCACGGTTTGCAACTGCTCCGGGGTAAGTCCGAGGGTCGCGCGCACCCACCAGTACACGGAAAACGAAAATCCCAGGGCCGGCACCGCGAACGCCAGTGCGGCGCCGACCAGCCGACGTACGCGCCAGCGCTGCGGCCGCGGCGCTGACTGCACGCGGTCGGTGGCGATGGTCATTGTGACGAAGTCGTTGGTGAACAGCAGCAGCACGATCAACGTGGCTGAGATCACGAAACGGCCGGTGAGCCACAAGCCGAGCGTGAGAAAGATGACGATCTCGAAGGTTTTGAGCGTCTTGTTGAGCGTGTAGGTGAGCATGCGCCGGTGCACCTCGCGTCCGGTGCGCACCACGGTGAGTACGCCGCCGAGTCCCGGATCCGTCAGCACGACACCGGCCGCGGCCTTGGCCACATCCGTGGCGCTCGCGACGGCCACGCCGAGCTCGGCCTGACGCAACGCCGGCGCGTCGTTCACGCCGTCGCCGGTCATGCCGGTGACGTGGCCGGTGCGCTGCAAGGCCTGCACGATGGCGTGCTTGTCCTCGGGCAGCACGCGGGCGAACAGGTCGCAGTTGTCGGGGTCGCGCAACGCGTCGGCGCTGGCCTCGCACGCCCGCGTACCGAGGCCGAGCTTCGCGCCGATCGCGCGCGCGGTCTCCAGCGCGTCGCCGGTCGCCATGCGCACGCTCACGCCGAGTTGCCCGAGCTTCGCGATCAGCTCGGCGGCGTCGGGCCGGGGCGGGTCGGAGAGTCCGACGACGCCGAGGATTTGCAGCGTATCCGCGGCGCCTGCCGCGATCGCCAGCACGCGCGCGCCGCCTGCGGCGAGCAGTTTTTCCGCGGCGTCGAGCGCGTCCTGCTGCGCGGCGTCCAGCTTGCACGACGCGCCGATGACCGTGGCCGCACCTTTGAGCGCATGCCAAGGCTTGCCATCGACTGTGTACACGCCTTCGCTGCGCCGCGTGCTCGGGTCGAATGGGTGAAAGGCTTCGCGCGGCGGCGCATCTTGGAGCAGGCCCTTGGCACGCGCCGGCTCGAGGACCGCCAGATCCAGCGGGTCCTGCGTGGCGTCGTCGCTCGCCAGCGCGGCGGCGCGCAGGACCCGGTCGGCGTCGACGCCCGTGGCCAAGGGGGTCACGCCGGCCAGTGTGAGCGTGTTTTGGGTCAGTGTGCCGGTCTTGTCCGACACCAGCGTGTCCATCGCCGCGGCCTCTTCCACCGCTGGCAGGCGCGTGACCAGCACGCCTTGGTGCGCGAGTTGCATGCTGCTGACCGCCGTGGCCAGGGTGTAGGTTGCGGGCAGCGCGACCGGGACCGACGCCACCAGCAACATCAGCGCGAACACGGCGGTGTCGAGCATGGGCATGTGGTGCAGCAGGGCGTAGACGACGACCAGCACGACCAGCAGCGCGTCGAAGATCACCAGCCGCTCGACGATGCCGAAGATCGCGCGTTGCATGTGGCTCGGAGGGTTGGAGCTGCGCACCAGTTCGGCGGTACGGCCGAAGAAGGTGTGGGCGCCGGTGCCGGTGACGGCGCCGCTCGCTTCGCCCTGGCGCACGATCGCGCCTGTGTAGGCGGGTTTACCGGCGCCGGCGTCGACCGGCAGCGACTCGCCGGTCAATGCCGCCTGGTCGAGCGCCACGGCGCCCTCGAACAGTTGCAGGTCGGCCGGCACCAAGTCGCCGGCGCGCAGGTGCACCATATCGCCCGGCACCAGCTGCTCGGCGGGGATGGTGCGCCAGGCGCCGTTGCGCAGCACGCGTGCGTTGACATGCAGCTGTTTGCGCAGCAGGGCGAGGGCGTCCTTGGCGCGTTGTTCCTGCGCGAAGGCGACGCTCGCGTTGAAGATGAGCAGCGCGGCGATCACCAGCGCCTCGGTGGCGCGACCCAGCAACACCTGCAGCACGATCACCGCTTCCAGCATCCACGGCACCGGGGCCCAGAACTTGGCGGCGAAGCGGCGCCAGGCCGGCACCGTCCGGTCCTCGATCGTGTTGGCGCCAAAGCGCGCAAGGCGTGCCGCGGCTTCGGCGCTGCTCAGTCCCTGCTCGCGGTCGGAGGGCGGCAGATCGGCCGTCTGGGTGGAGACGCTCGTCACAGCCAGCCGGTCCAGAAGAGAGCCGCGACGAGGCACACCGCGAACCAGCCGACCACGGGAACCATCCGGCGCTGGCGACCGAGTATCAGCGCGTAACAGGCGTTGACGACGTTGTTGCTGACCGATGCGATCAGGATCGCCTGGACCATCAACTGCGGATCGATCGAGCTTCGTTGCGACGCCAGCGACAGAATGAACGGATTGATGTCGGTGAGCCCGACGAACAGGCTCAACAATCTGAGCGCACCGGCGCCGAAGTGGCTCGTGATGAACTGGGTGAGGGCGGCGAATGCGATGAACAGCGCGCCAAACAGCAAGGCGATGGGTAAATCGAGCGGGTTGTGCGGGCGCAGTTGCACGGGTACCGGCGCGGGCGCTGCGTCGCATCGATTCACGCGCCAGAGGATCGCGGCCACCACGCCCGAGCCGAGGATCATCGCGCCGTACGGCAGCAGCAAGGCCTTCGCGGCGGCCACGTGACCGAGCAGCGCGATCAGGGCGAGCAAGCGCAGATACATGACGATGATCGCGAGCACGATCGCGGCCGGCGCCTGCGCCGCGATGCTCGGATCCTTGCGCGATTCACGTCCGAGGACGATCGTGACGGCGGTGCTGGAATACAGTCCGCCGATCAGCCCCGTGATCAGCGTACCCGCCTTGGGCCAGACGTAGCGATGCGCCACATAGCCCGCGTAGGAGAGGCCCGAAATCGCCACCACCGCGAGCCATACTCGTTGATAGCTCAGCGACGGCAACGCCGGCAACGCGGAGTTCGGCATCAGCGGCAGCACCAGGCCCGCAATGATGAGAAACTTGGCGAGCGTCACGCCCTCGGCACTTGGGAAGGTGTCCGACAAGCGCCGGATCAGCGGCTTCTCGCCCAGCATCAATATGCCGACCACCATGACCGCGGCGTCGAACCAAGCGGGCTGGGTCAGGACCATGGGCCCGAGCAGATAGGCCAGCAAGGCGATGAGCGACGGTAGCAGTGCGCCGCCGCCGTTCGCCGCGGCCGTTTGCTCGACCGCGGGTGCCGCGCGCTGCCACAATTGCACGGCGAGCCACAGCGCGAGCGTCGCAAGGCCGGCGAGATATAGCCCGCGCGGCGCGGAGCCGTCGAGCAACCAGAGCACGAAACCCGTGGTGCCGATCAGCGTGAGTGTGCGCGTGGTGCCGAAGCCGATGCCTTCGTCCTGCGCGCGACGGTAGCTGTGCAACTCGAGGCCGAGGACGAATGCCATCACCACCGTGGCGGTGAACTGCAACAGCAACGGCGGCAGCGCGCTGGTCATGGGCGACAGCTTACACCGTCCGCCGCGGGGCAGAACCGACCTGCACAACGCTCGGTGATCGATCTGCGGATCGGCGCGCGTGAGGTGAACGCACAGGTCATGGGTTCGAGCCTCTACCGGATCCGGGTCAAGATCGCGGCGGTCGCCGGCTCGCACTGGCTGCGCGTCGCGCGCGACTGCACGCGTTCGATCGACACGCTGGCCGAGCTACTGCAGGGGCGGCGAACACGTACATTGCGTTCGAGTCTGCGCGATCACCGAAGCGCGCAAGCGCAGCGGACTCTCGCAGCAACAATTTGCCGAAGCGCTCGGCGTTGCAACCCGAACCCCGTCTCGTCTCATTGCGCGCAAACGGATATAGCGAGAAGTGTTGTAAACCGCCCTATGGGGCGAGTAATGGCAGTTTTTTACTATTAATCGCCACAATCGGCGACTTATAATATGACTTGTGAAATGATAGTATTCGCCTAATGAGACGAATTAGATTGCCCCAACCCAAAAAATCGCTCATGGAGGCGAGTCATGAAGATCACATCCGAGTTGACAGACCGGGCGGTTCTGCGGGAGTTCGGCGACCGACTGGAGCGTCGTCGAATCGATGCGGGATTGACGCAAGCACAGCTGGCCGAGGAAGCCGGCATCTCGAAGCGCACGGTAGAACGAATCGCGGCGGGGCACAGCATTGACTTTGGCATGCTACTGCGTGTTCTGCGGGTGCTGAAACTCCTGGAGGCGCTGGATCAGCTGGTATCCGATCTGCCGCAGAGCCCCCTCGTGATTCTCGACGGTCGAGGTCGCGCGCGCAAGCGCGTTGGGCATTCGCGCCGGCCGCCGGACGTCACGGTGGTGCCCAAGCCAGCCTCGCCCTGGAAGTGGCGGGAGTAGCGTGTGGCGACCGTAGCCGAAGTGCGGCTGTGGGGCCGCCGGATCGGAGCGGTTTCCCTGGAGGAGGGCGCGCGCGTTGCCTCATTCCAATATGACCGGGCCTTTCTCGCCAGCGGCATCGAACTCTCGCCGATCACCATGCCCCTGTCGCCACAAGTGTATCAGTTTCCTTCCCTACCGCAGGTGTCCTTTCACGGCCTGCCGGGTCTGCTCGCCGATTCGCTGCCGGATAACTTCGGCAATGCGCTGATCGATGCGTGGCTCGCCACTCAGGGCCGTCGGCCCGAGAGCTTCAACGCCATCGAGCGGCTCTGTCACACCGGAATTCGCGGAATGGGTGCTCTCGAATACGCGCCCGCGAAGGGTCCGCCCCTTGGGAGATCGGCCAAGGTGCAGGTGGATGAGTTGGTCAAACTGGCTTCGCAGGTGCTCACGCACCGCGCCTCACTCCAAGTGTCATTTGCCCCTGGACGCCGGCACGATGGGCTGCAGGAGCTGCTGCGGGTGGGTACCTCGGCCGGAGGTGCGCGGGCGAAAGCCATCGTCGCTTGGAACCGAGAAACGAACGAGGTGCGCTCGGGGCAAGTGAAGGCCCCGGCCGGCTTCGAGTACTGGCTGCTCAAGTTCGACGGGGTGAGCGCAAACAAGGACAAAGAGCTCGACGACCCAAAAGGTTATACCGTCATCGAGTATGCCTACGCGCTCATGGCCGCTGATGCCCACATCGAGATGTCCGAATGTCGTCTGCTGGAAGAGAGCGGCCGGCGCCATTTCATGACGCGACGGTTCGATCGGCTGAGTGACGGCGGCAAGCTGCACATGCAGTCCCTGGCTGCGCTCGCTCACTACGATTTAAACTCAGCCGGCGCGTACTCATACGAGCAGGCCTTCGCCGTCATCAAACGCCTGGGGCTCGCCATGCGTGCCCGCGAACAACAGTTTCGCCGCATGCTCTTCAACGTCGTCGCCCGCAACCAGGACGATCATGTGAAGAATATCGCCTTCCTGATGGACAAGGCAGGCGCCTGGGCATTGTCGCCCGCGTTCGATGTGACCTACGCCTATAACCCGACGGGCCTGTGGACGAGCCGCAACCAAATGACGATCAACGGCAAAGCTGATGACTTCACCCTGCAGGATTTCCTGGCGGTCGCGCAAGTGGCGGGTCTGAAGCGTGGGCGAACTGAAGCGATCCTCGCGGAAGTGACGGACACCGTTAAAGAATGGCCGCGTTATGCCACGGCAGCGGGCGTGCTCGGCTCCCAGCGGGATCAAATCGCCCGAACTTTGCGGTTGAAGTTCGACCGCCGCGGTATCCTGACCACGCGGCGATAAGTCCTCACGGCACGCCCGCTCAAACTGATTGGTGACGGAGCGCTCGACCGCGGCGACAACAGTCCGCTGTTTTCGGCCGGCCGAAGCGTCGCCGGTGAGCAACGCGCGGTCGCTTACCTGGGGCTGTACTCAACTTGGGGATCGCGAGGCTGAATGGACATTGGCGTGATAGTATCGGTGCCGGCGGCCCTGGTCTTTGCGTGGAGCATGGGCGCGCATTGCACGTGCTTTGGCGACATTAAGCAAAGATTTTCGGCCTCGATCGACTTCGTCGAGCGAAACGACAACCCTAGCGAGCGACGCAGGTTGCCGATCGCCGATATCGGAACCCCGAACGCCGACCGCATTGATCGATCATGCCACACTGCTCACCGATGAAATCCGGATGGCCGAATCGATGGCCGATCGATTTATTGCCGATGACAGCTGTAAGATACGTGCATTCCACTCATTCCCGACACACAGCATGCACAGATGATGGGAAAAGGATTGGTTCAAGCGTTGCACGGCGGCCTGCGGCTTGAAGTGTGCATTTTGGGCGGCGGTGTTCTCGCGGCCTGCAGCCTTGGACCTGCCTACCGGCAGCCCGTGAATCCGGCGCCCACGGTCTGGGTGACGCCCGTCGCGCGAGCCGGTCCCGGCGAGTCCGCATCGGCGAAGCCGGTTGCCAACTGGCCGAGGGCAGCCTGGTGGCGCGGCTTCGGGTCGGCGCAGCTCGATACCTACATCGCCGATGCACAAGCAAACAATAACGATATTTCGGTGGCGATCGCGCAAGTGCGCGAGGCCGATGCAGAGGCGCGTATCGCCGGCGCACCCTTGCTGCCGTCGCTCGCGTTGCAGGCGAGTGCGAATCGGCAGAAGTCGTTCTCGCCGTTCTCCGGCTCGTCCGGGACGCTGCACGATGAATACACGCCGACGCTGACGGCGAGCTACGAGCTGGACTTCTGGGGCGAGAATCGCGCGACGCGCGCGGCGGCACTGGCGGCCGCGCGGGCGAGCCGCTATGCCCGCGACACCGTCGCACTGACCGTGGTGAGCAGCGTCGCGCTGACCTATTTCGAGACACTGGAGCTGCACGACCGGCTGCAGGTGGCACGGAATAATCTGTCGAATGCACAGCATGTTCTGGACGGCCTGCAGTTCGAGGCGCGGGTCGGCACCGCGACAGCGCTCGATGTGGCGCAGCAGGCCGCGACCGTGGGTGTTCTGAATGCCGCGATACCGCCGCTGCGGCAGCAATTGCGCGTGGCTAGCGATGCGCTCGCGATCCTGATCGGCCGCGCGCCGGAATCCGTAACGGTAGCCGGCGGCTCGCTGGCCGACATCGCCGAGCCTGTGGTCTATCCGGGGCTGCCTTCGGCGCTGCTCGTGCGCCGGCCGGACGTCGCCCAGGCCGAGGAGCAGCTGCGCGCAGCCAATGCGAATATTGCGGTCGCGCGCGCCGCGATCTTCCCGAGCGTCACCTTGACGGCGGACGGCGGCTTTGCGAGCGGAGTCGTCGCGACCGTGTTGTCGCCGGCGAGCCGCGTGTACGGGCTGACGGCGGCGCTCGCGCAAGACGTGTTCGAGGGAGGAAAGCTGCTTGGCGCGTACGAGTACAACAAGGCGCGGTATGGCGAGTTGTTGGCCGATTATCGCAAGACCGTGCTGACGGCGTTTTCCAATGTCGAAGATGCTCTCGTCAGCCTGAGACAGACCGCGGAGCAACAGCGGCGTGAGCAGGTGGCAGTCGATACGGCACGCCGTGCGTTCGCCTTCGCCCAGCTGCAGATGCGCGCCGGCGTCGCCAACGTGCTGACCGTGCTGAATACCGAGACCGCCTTGTTCACGGCGCAGGATACGCTGGTGCAGATCAAATACGCGCATTTGCAGGCCCTGGTTGACCTGTACCAGGCCCTTGGCGGCGGCTGGTCGCGTTCGGCGCCCGGCGCCTTCCCGGCGCCTGGAAAGCGGTCATGAATGCGCATAGCTTGCGCTCCAAGCGCGTGCAGCTGGGACTCGCCGTCGCCGTCGCCATCGTCGTGGCGACGCTGGTTTGGTTACGCGTCACGCGCGCGCGGTCCGCCGCGCAGGAGCGCCGGGGCCCGTCCGCCGTAGCGGTCTATGCCGCCCAAGCGCGACGCATGGATGTTCCGATCTACCTCGACGGGCTCGGCACCGTGCAGGCGTTCTACACGGCCAATATCACTGCGCAGATCGACGGCGAGCTGCTGAGCACCGACTTCGTCGAAGGACAGATGGTCAAGAAGGGTGAGCTGCTCGCGCAAATCGATCCGCGACCGAGCCAGGCGGCGCTCGCAGGAGCGATTGCGGTCAAGGCGAAGGACAGGGCTCAGCTTGCCGGTGCGCAGGATGTACTGAACCAGTACGAGGAGCTGGCACCTGCGAACTTGACCAGCAAACAGTCGCTCGATTCGCAGCGCGCCCTCGTGCAGCAGCTTCAAGCGCAGATTCAGGTGGACCAAGCCGCAATCGACACCGCGCGTACTCAGCTCGCCTATACGCGTATTACCTCGCCGATCTCGGGCCGCACCGGCATACGCACGATCGATCCCGGCAACATCGTGCACGCCGCCGGCACCAATCCCATTGTCGTGGTCACGCAGGTCCAGCCCATCTCGGTGGTATTTACTCTGCCGGAGCAGGATTTGGCCGAGGTCAGGCTGGCGCTGGGCGGCGGCCCGATTCATGTCACCGCGATAGCACGCGATGGCGAGCGTGAGCAACTCGATCAGGGCACGGTGACGTTGATCGACAACCAGATCGACCAAACGACCGGCACGATGCGCCTGAAGGCAAGCTTTCCGAACCTGCACAGTACGCTATGGCCGGGGCAGTTCGTCGCGATACGGATGCACTTGCGGACCGAGCATGACGTCGTGACGATTCCATCTAGTGCTCTGCAGCGCGGACCCGACGGCCTGTTTACCTACGTGATCATGCCGGATTCGGTCGTACAGGTGCGCGCGCTCAAGATCGATCGGGAAGCCAATGGAGCGGACGGGGTAAGCGTGGTCGATGCCGGGCTGCAAAGCGGCGAGCGTGTCGTCACGAGTAATCAGTTACGGCTCAGGCCCGGCGCGCGCGTGCTCGTAATCCGGCGTGCCGCGCACTCCGCGATCTAAGCCTCGCAGACGGCGACCAAGCACCCGTCATGAACCTCTCCGAGCCCTTCGTCCGGCGCCCGATCGCGACGTCGCTGCTGATGGCCGGCATTCTGCTCGTCGGCATAGTAGCCTGGCCGCGGTTGCCGGTCGCGCCGCTCCCGCAGGTGGACTTTCCGACGATCGAAGTCAGTGCGCAATTGCCCGGGGCGAGTCCCCCGACGATGGCCGCATCGGTAGCAACGCCGCTCGAGCATCAATTCGCCCAGATCGCCGGCCTCACGCAGATGACCTCGTCGAGTACGCTCGGGTCGACGACCATCACGCTGCAGTTCGAACTCAACCGCAACATCGACGCTGCCGCGCAGGACGTGCAGGCTGCTATCTCGGCGGCCGCGGGACAGCTGCCGCGGAACATGCCGGCACCGCCGAGCTACGCCAAGATCAATCCGGCGGATGCGCCTATCCTCGTGCTGGCGCTGCACTCCGCCGTGCTGCCGCTGACCACGGTCGATTACTATGCCGAGGATGTGGTCGCGCAGCAGATCTCGCAGATCGACGGAGTCTCCCAGGTCAACATCGGCGGACAACAGAAACAAGCGGTGCGCATTCAGGTCGATCCGATCAAGCTTGCCGCGCTCGGTCTGCAGCTCCCGGACATCGCCAATGTCGTCAGCGTCGCCTCGGTGAACTCGCCCAAGGGCGCCGTCAACGGCACGCAGCACAGCTTTGCGATCTACGACAACGACCAGCTCGACAGCGCGGCTCCCTGGAACAACGTCATCGTAGCCTACAAGAGCGGCGCGCCCGTGCGCATTCGCGACATCGGCCGGGCGGTCAATGGGCCGCAGAACACGCGGTCCGCGGCCTGGCAGGACGGCAAACCCGGCATTTTCCTGCTGATCTACAAGCAACCGGGCGCCAACGTCATTCAAACGGTCGACCGGATCGATGCGTCATTGCCAAAAATATTGGTGTCCGTGCCGCCGTCGCTCTCGCTCACGCTCGTCCACGATCGCACCGCGACCATCAAGGCCTCGGTGGACGATGTCGAAATTACGCTGACGCTGACGATCACGCTGGTCATCCTGGTGATCTTCATGTTCCTGCGCAGCGTTCGCACGACGCTCATTCCCGCCGTAACGGTGCCGCTCTCACTGGGCGGCACCGCGGCTCTGATGTACCTGTTCGGCTTCAGCCTGGACAACCTCTCGCTCATGGCGTTGACCATCGCGGTGACGTTCGTGGTCGATGATGCCATCGTGATGCTCGAGAACATCTATCGCCACATCGAGGAGGGACTGTCGCCGATGCAGGCGACGCTCCAAGGCGCTCGCGAAATTGGCTTCACGATCCTGTCGATGAGCCTCTCGCTGATGGCGGTGTTCATTCCGCTGCTGCTCATGAGCGGGGTCATCGGCCGGCTATTCCGCGAGTTCGCCCTCACGGTGGTCATGACCATCGCGATGTCCGCCTTCATCGCGCTGACGCTCTCGCCGATGATGTGCTCGCGTTTCGTGCACAGTGAGAAGAACGTCAGACACGGCCGGCTGTACCTGATGTTCGAGACCGGATTCGACCGGCTGTTGAACGGCTACCGGCGTGGACTGGATGCCGTGCTGCGCCACCCGGCCGCCACGATGGCCGTCTTCGCGGCCACCGCCGTGGCGAGCGTGGCGCTCTACATCCTCATACCCAAAGGCTTCTTCCCGCAGGAGGACACCGGCGTGATCTTGGCCGTGCCGCAAGCCGCGCAGGACGTGTCCTTCGACCAAATGGTGAAGCTCGAACACTCGGTCACGAACATCGTCGCACGCGACCCGGCCGTGGCGCACTACGCGACGGCGATGGGCCTCGGCGGGCGGCCGCTGAATAGCGCCTTTCTGATCATCAGCCTCAAGCCGCGCGATCAGCGCAAGTCCAACGCTGATCAGATCATCCGCCGCCTGGAGGGCAAGATCAATCGACTGCAAGGCATCAAGGTGCACATGCAGTCCCAGCAGGACATCAATGTCGGCGGCCGCACCGCAGCGGCTCAATACCAATATACGCTGACCGATACCAATCTCGACGAGCTCAACGCCTGGGCGCCACGGGCTGAGGGTGCGATGCGCGCGCTGCCCGAGCTGAGCGACGTGGCCAGCGACCAGCAAACAGGCAGCGGCATGTTGTCGATGAGGATCAACCGCGATCAGGCGGCCAGATTCGGCATTCAGCCGGCCCAGATCGACGACACGCTCGAGGATGCGTTCGGACAGGCACAGGTGGGGCAGTACTTCACGCAGACCGATACCTATCCCATCATCCTCGAGGTAACGCCGTCGCTGCAACGCAGCCCGCGGACGCTCGATTCGCTGTATCTGCGCTCGCCCCTCACGGGCCAGATGGTGCCGCTGTCGACGCTCGTGAGATACGACACCCAGCACGCAACCTACCTGTCGGTTGCCCACCAGGGCGAGTTTCCCGCCGTGACGCTCTCGTTCAACCTGGCATCGGGCGTGGCGCTCGGCAATGCCCTTACCGCGATCGAGCGGGCGGTCGCGCGGCTACATATGCCCGCAAGTATTTCGGGCGGCTTCCAGGGTACCGCGCAGGTGTTTCAATCCTCGCTCAATAGCGAGATCTATCTCATTCTTGCGGCGATAGCGGCAGTCTACATCGTTCTCGGTATGCTGTACGAGAGCTATGTCCATCCGCTCACGATACTCTCGACCCTGCCATCCGCCGGCACGGGCGCGCTGCTTGTGCTGATGCTGTTTCATTTCGACCTATCGGTGATCGCACTGATCGGCATCATCTTGCTGATCGGCCTGGTCAAGAAGAACGGCATCATGATGGTGGATTTCGCAATCACCGCCGAGCGCGAACAGCACTTGTCCCCAGAGGCCGCGATTCGCCAGGCCTGCCTGCTGCGCTTCCGCCCGATTATGATGACGACGATGGCGGCTCTGCTCGGTGCGGTTCCATTGATGCTGAGCCACGGCACCGGCTCGGAGTTGCGTCAGCCGCTCGGTTATACCATGGTCGGCGGACTGCTCGTAAGCCAGTCGCTGACGCTGTTCACGACACCGGTGGTCTACCTGTATCTATCCCGCTGGACGGCGACGCTGCGGCGTGCGCGCGCCGGCGGCGACACGCGCGTCGCGCCGACAGGATATTCCGTGGAATGAGGTGGGAACGCTGCGTGCGTCTCGAACGGGACCCGTGCAGCACGGCTTGTGCGAGTCGAATTATCAATCAAGCGGCAATGGGAGTTTCGATAAGTCCATTGCAATGCTGTTCCCACGCATAGTGAGCCAGGAGCGACCCGGGCGGTCAGGATGATCTGGGCGGTAGTGTTCCGAGAGCACCCGGCGCACGTGAGCATGGCCAGGGTGACGCCCAATTGCACCGCGAGAAGAAGCAAGTCACGCATCGTCGAGGTAGGCTAGCAGGGATGCCATGCCGCGCAAGACTGCTCGGTCTTGGCGCCGCACGCTACGATTTGCCAATTCGCACCTCGCAGGTCCACCTCGCCTACTCGAACCAGACGGCCGAATGCTTCGGCTCGATCACGGGCCTCAAGGTCACCTACGAGCACCCGCTCACCGACAACAGCCTGACCTTCGGCGCCGTGCACTGGAACGATCCGTTCCAGATCTACGTCGAGCTACACTACAAACTCCACCATTACTAGATCGGTGAGCGCGGTGAGGTGAGCGAAAGCATCGAAGCCGCGTACGAGGCGCCATACCTGGCGCACCCGTGCATGGAGCCGCTGAATGTCACAGTCCGAGTGAGACCCGGCGGTGCGGAAGTCTGGAAGCCGACTCAGGCGCCGGGTGAGAGGGGTGGGGGCGATCGGCTCGCATTGAGTTCGGCTATAGCCACACGGCCTTGGCTTGGTCAGAATGGACATCCTGTCCTGTCGCCGAGGCAATGCATCTTGATGCGCGCCAAACACTTCGCAATAGCCGACCACTGGCGATGAGTACGCGCCGGACGCACCGCCGGCCGATCGTCGAGGCGGCGCGCTTCACCGGCGGGCGACTGCTCGGTCCGCTCGAGACGCAAGTGCTCGAACTGCTCTGGCGTCAAGACCTCGCAGTGACCGTGCGCGATGTCAGTCGCGCCTTCCCCACCCTGGCCTACACGACCTTGATGACGACTCTTGATCGCTTGTACCGCAAAGGCGTGCTGGTGCGACGCCGCTGCGGACGCGCCTTTGAGTACCAGCCGCGGTACTCGCAGGACGCATTGCTCGGCGAACAAGTGTCGCTGCAGGTCGCCGACCTCTTGGCCGCCTGCGGCGCTCGCACCGCGATCTTGTCCGGCTTGGTCAATGCGGTTGGACGCCGGGACGCGGCCCTGCTCGACGAGTTGGAAGCCCTCGTGCAAACCGAGCGCCGCCGACTCAAGGACAAGGAGGAGAGCCGATGAGTTACGGGCTCAAGCTGTGCCTCGTGCTCGCCGCGGCCTATGGACTCGCCTGCCTGTTGCTGTCGGCCGCCGTCGCCGTCGCCTGGCGCCTCGACTTGCAACGACGGCGTTCCAACGCGGTGGATCTGCTGGCTCTGCGCGTGGCGCCGCCGTGTGGCGCAGCACTCTTGACCCTGAGCGTGGTTTTGCCCTCCTTCATCCTCTACGAGCCGACCCACGAGATCGAACCGCTCGGACCGGCTCTCGTGACCTGCGCCCTGCTGGCACTCACCATCGCCGGTGCCGGCATCGCACGCGGCTGGCGCGCCTGCGCGGCCGCCCGGCTGCTGATCCGCCGCTGCGGGCCGCCGCGTCGATGCGCGCTCGCGGACGGAGCCGAAGTCGACATCGTCGACGTCACGGAACCGATCGTCGCCGCGGTCGGCGGCTGGCGGCCGCGCATCGTCGCCGCCCGGCAAGTGCTGAATGCCTGCAGCGACGAGGAATTTCGCCAAGTCATCAGCCATGAAGCGGCGCATGTGGCGAGCGCCGATAATCTGAAACTCCTCATGCTCGTCTCGAGTCCGGACGTGCTCGCCTGGTTGCCGAGCGGCGCCGCCCTGTCGACCCGCTGGCGCGCCGCGGCGGAGTTTGCAGCGGACGAGCGCTCGGCCGGCGCCGACCCCCACCGGCGCGTGGCGCTCGCGTCGGCGCTAATCAAGGTCGCGCGCCTATCGAACGACGTGCTAGGCCCGGGGGCGGTCCTCAGTCTGTCCGTGGCGCGCGATCATGTCGACGCTCGCGTGCGGCGGCTCCTGTCCCCGTCTCCCGCCGCACCGCGCAAGCTCATATTCTCGAGCCTGGTCGTCTGCGCAGCGCTGACCCCGCTCGCCGCCGTGCCCTCCTACGCGCTCGTACATCGCCTGATCGAGGTGTTGGTCGCTTTGTGAATCCCGCCTGCGGGATCACTGCCAGGCGTACGTGAGACGTACCCACAGCGTCCGCGCGGGCAGCAGATAAAACGACTGACTGCCGAACTCGCTCGAGGTCACCGGCGGCCTCTGGTTCGTCAGATTGCTGCCTTCGAGCCATACGTGCCACAGCTGCGCGCGGCCGAAGCCGTAGCCGACGTCGGCGTCGAGTTGCATGTAGCCGCCGACCGGGGCGATGTTTTGTTCATCGAGATAGCGGCGCCCTACGTACCGGCCGACCACGGTCGCGGTCAAGCCGCGTTTTGGCGTGTACAGCAGTCCGGCCGATGCGAGCAAGTGGGGCGCGAGCGTCAACTGCCGGCCGCCGACGTCGACGTTCGCGACCCCGTCGAAATAAAGATAATGCGTGAATCGGGCGTCGTGATACGCGGCGTTCGCGACGAACGTCCAGTTCGCGGCGAACCCATACCGGCCCTGCAACTCGATTCCCTCGAGCCGTTCTCCCGCGGCGTTCGCCAGCGCCCCGGAGCTGGTTGCGACCACGAGATTGTGGAAGTTCAGCAAGAACAGATCCGCCTGGTAACTCAGCTGCCCGTCGGCCGCGGCCCCTTTGACTCCGGCTTCGTAGCTTTGCGCGGTCTCCGGGCTCAAAAGATTGGGCGTGTAATCGGGACCGAAGTCGAGCGCCGACGGCTTGAAGGCATTGCGGTAATCGGCGTAGACGATGAACTCGTCGTTGCGCCGCCTCCACGCCCGATAGCTCGCGCCGAAAGTCTCCGTCGGCCGGATCATCGTCTTGCCGACGCTCACGGCGGAGAAATCCGGCGGCGCGAGCAGCCGGTCGCTCGAATCCTTGTGCTCGTAGGCATCGTTGAGCCGGACACCGCCGCTCAAGTCCCAACGGTCGTTCGGCTTCCAATCGAATTGGGCATACGCGCCGGAGAACCACCGGCGGTCATTCACGGTGCCGATCTCATTGACCGCCGCCGGCGAGGTGGCCGGCGGCAACACCGACCCGTCGAGCGGCACCGTGTAGGCGCTGTTGCCGTTCAGCGTCGTTTGCCACCCATGCCCGTAGAGCAGGTCGGCGCCGACGATCAGCGTCGCGTCGCGCGCCAGTCGGTGCGCGAGATGGGTGTCGAAATAGTCGTCGTCGATGTGGCGCCGCTGGTTTTGGGTGTCGGCTGTCCCGCTCAGATCCGGATGCAGGAAGGCGCGGATGTCCGTGATGTCGGAGTACGCGAAGGATGCCAAGGTCGACCACCTGCCCCAGGCGGTCGGCAAGACATAGCCGATGGCGAGCTGGTACTTGTTCTCGTCGACTCGCGCATCGGCCGGGTTGAAATTCGCGTCGATCGGCGTGGCGGCGGTCAATCCGGTGCCGACACGCAGGACGGGACTCGGCGGAACGTCCCTCACCGCGGTGATGTTCGCATCGATCCGCAGCGTACCTGCGCCGACGTCTGCGGCGCCGCGATAGAGGATGTGCTTGCTCGCGACCGATTCCCGCGGATCCGAAAAGCCCAGGCTTGCACCGTCGATCGCGAGCGACTGGCGCAAGGTGCCGACCTGTGGCAGCACGAACGATGCGGCTCCGCGGATCGAACCATGGCTGCCGAACGCGAGATCCGCCTGCTTCGCCGCCTGCCCGGCCGGATAGTGAATCGCCTGCACGACGCCGACGAACGAGGTCGCCCCGTACAGCACCGGCGCCGATCCCTTGAGGATCTCGACCCGCTGCACGTCGTTGAAATCGAGCGTCGTGATCCCGGGATTGAACGCCCCGCCCCAGGGAACACCATCCACGACCAACAGGAAGGCATCGAACTCATGCAAGCCCCAGAACGAGGGCACGGCGCTCGACGGTCCCGCGTCCCCGCCAGGGGGCGCCTCGACGCCGGGTACCAGACTCATGGCGCTCGCCATGTCGGTCGCGTCACGCACGACGAGTTCTCGACCGGAGACCACGGAGATCGACGCCGGCACCCGGCCGACCCTCTCCGGGATGCGGGTTGCCGTCACCACGATGACGTCGAGCGACGGTGCGTCGCGCGTTCTTGCGTCGGCCGCGGACGCACCGATCGCGAGTGTCGCGAACAACCCGCCGGCGATCCAGCCGATCCCGGTCATTCTCATCATAGGCATGCTGACTGTCGCCCGGCGCGTCGCGCGATCATGCGGTGAAGACATCCCTCGGGCGAGTCTAGGTGGCCGGCCTGCGCTACTACCAGCGCTCGTAGTTGTCCCCGTGCTACTGTCGATTCAGCGGTTTGGCATCTGGCGCCGCACGGCCGAGATGACGCTCGACAGCGGCGAGAGCGCGCTATTCGACAGCGACGCGACCAAAGTTATCCTCGCGACGAAATTCGGCAATGTCCGCGGGCCGAACGGCGAATTCCTGGGCGTGAGCGGGCGGCCTGAGTACGGGAAACAGGCATGTGCGGCCAGCCTCAAGCGCCTTGGGGTAGCGCATATCGACCTGTACTATCAGCACCGCGGTGATCCAACACCCCCATCGAACACACGGTCGGCGCAATGGCCGCGCTGGTACAGCAAGGCAAGGCGAGGTTTCTCGGTTTGTCGGAAGCTGCGTCGGTAACCATTCGCCGAGCCGTCGAGGTTCATCCTATCGCCGCGCTCCAGACCGAGTATTCGTTCTGGTCGCGCGATCCGGAGGGTGAGATCTTGGAGACCTGCCGACAATTGGGCATCGGTTTTGTTGCCTACAGCCCTTTGGGGCGGGGCTTTTTGACCGGGCGCTTCAAAACGGCCGAGGGCATTCCACAGGACGATTGGCGGCGGCGCCACCCTCGCTTCGAGGGGGAAGAACATCGGGCGCAATCTGCATCTCGCTGAAGCGGTAAAGCAGCTCGCGGCGCAGATCGGCTGCACCTCGGCGCAAGCGGCTTTGGCGTGGGTGCTCGCCCGAGGCGGCAATGTGGTCCCCATCCCCGGCACCAAGCACACGCGTTTTCTCGAAGGAAATGTCGGCGCCTTGACGGTATCGCTGATGCCCGAACAGCTTGGCCGGCTGGACGCGACTTTTCCGATGGGCGTGACCGTCGGTGCGCGCTACCATGAACAGGGGATGCGAGCCGTCAATCTATAGCCATGGCCGCGCATGGGAGACCGGCGTCCTGACCACTTTGGTGAGCATTTTGATACCCTTTAGGTGAGCATCTTCACATGCCTTAGGTAAACATCTTGATAGTGATTATGTCGGGTGGGTTTTCTAGGTAATGCCGACACTAGATGTAAGCTTGATGAGTGAATCCAAACCCATCGATATGTGGGCAAGAGTCGGCGCCGGTTCGGTCGTCGGCGTTTGCGGTTAATTGCGACCCAGGTGTGACCCAACTTACTGACAATGGCAGTTAGCATCCGCCAGGCGCGTCGTAACTTATTGTAATTATTGGTCGGGGTGACAGGATTTGAACCTGCGACTCCTACGTCCCGAACGTAGTGCTCTACCAGGCTGAGCTACACCCCGAAATCGACGGCAACCCTCAATTCTTGCGCGCGACCGCGAACCTGGTCAGTTCGCTCAAACCTTCTTTGAACTCGCTCTCGGGAAGGGGTGACAGCGCGGCAAGCGCCTGATCGGCCTCGCATTGGGCTCGGCGCGCAGTGTACGCAAGGCTCCCGAGGCTTGCAACGGCATGGGTGATTTCATCGAGTCGCTCGAGTCCGCCGTGTTCGATCGCGTGCCGGATCATCGCCCGTTGTTCCACGTCGCCGTGCTGCAACGCATGAATCAGCGGCAGCGTCGGCTTGCCCTCGGCGAGGTCGTCGCCGAGGTGCTTGCCGAGCCAGGTTTCGTCGGCTTGATAATCGAGCGCATCGTCGACGAGCTGGAAGGCGGTGCCGATGTGCCGGCCATAGCTCGCGAGCGCCCGCTCGATCGGCGGTGCGGCGTCGCTCAGCACCGCGCCGATCTGGGCGCCGGCCTCGAACAAACGCGCGGTCTTGCGGTGGATCACGTCGAAGTACCGCTCCTCGGTCGTCGACGGATCGCGTGCCGTCATCAATTGCAGTACCTCGCCCTCGGCGATCGCATTGGTGGCATCGGCGAGAATGTTCATCACGGACATGCGGTCGAGCGTGACCATCATCTGAAACGCGCGCGAATAGAGAAAGTCGCCGACCAGCACGCTGGTCGCATTGCCGAACACCTCGTTCGCCGTCTCGTGTCCGCGGCGCATCGAGGAATCGTCGACGACGTCGTCATGCAGCAGCGTCGCGGTGTGAATGAATTCAATGATGGCGGCCGCTTCTATGTGGCGCACGCCCCCGTGCCCGCAGGCCTTTGCCGCGAGCAGCACGAGCAACGGCCGTAGTCGCTTGCCGCCGGAATGGATGATGTAGGAGGCGACTTGGTCGACCAGTGCCACCGGGCTGCTGAGGCGTTCCTTGACCGCTCGATCGACGGCCACCAGGTCCGCGGTGACCAAGCCACGAATTTTTTCTAGTGTCATGAAAATCTCGGGCGCATCTTACCCTAAGTTCGCTCGCGCCCGCCCGCCCGCCCGCCCGCCCGGCGTGGCGGATGCCGCTGCGTGCCGCCCGTGGCGCGTTCCAAGTCCGCGGCGATCCGCAACACGAGGTGGCCCTCGCCTTGCTTGCCGACGAGCTGCATGCCTGCATGCCTGTATGCCGATCGGCCGACGTACACACCGATGTCCTTGACGAGGACTGGCCCGCCGGCGAGCGGCAGATCCCGGCGCAGTTGACGGGCTTGATCGCGGGACCCCCGCGCGGATCATTGACCCGCCGCGGGTCAAAACGTATACTTCGCGGCTCTTTTGCTGGCCCACCGAGGCCACTTACACTGGAGTTGCCACGATGTATGCCGTGATTGCCACGGGCGGTAAACAATACCGCGTTCAGGAAGGCGCTGTTGTGCGTATCGAGAAGCTCGCGGCGGCGCAGGGCACGAGCGTCGAGTTCAGCCAAGTGCTGCTCGTCGGCGCCGGCGCGGACGTCAAGGTCGGTGCGCCGTACCTCGACAGCGCGAAGGTGGTCGCCACCGTCGAAGGCCACGGCAAGGGCGACAAGGTACGAATCGTGAAATTTCGCCGCCGCAAGCACTACAAGCGCGAAGGCACGCATCGCCAGCCCTACACCGACGTGAAGATCACGCAGATCGTCGCTTAACGGATTGCTCAGGAGACTGGACTCACATGGCACATAAGAAGGCAGGCGGCAGCACGCGCAATGGCCGCGACTCCCACGCGAAGCGTCTCGGCGTGAAGAAGTTCGGCGGCGAACAGGTCGCGGCTGGCAACATCCTCATCCGGCAGCGCGGCACCGCGTATCGTCCGGGCGTCAACGTCGGCATCGGCACCGATCACACGCTGTTCGCGACCGCGCACGGCGTCGTCGAATTTCGCGTCAAGGGTCCAGAACAGCGGACCTTCGTCAACGTCGTCGCGAAGTAGGCGGCGGCCAGCGGGCCGCCGTGCCTGAGGCTTCGAGGATCGACCACCAAAGGGGACAGGCGCGCGTCTGTCCCCTTTTGATTTTCCCAGGATGTGCGGGGAGCCCGCGTCATGAAATTCGTCGACGAAGCGAAGCTGAAAGTGCATGCCGGCAACGGCGGGCGCGGCTGCGTGAGCTTCCGCCGCGAGAAATTCGTTCCCTTCGGCGGGCCCGACGGCGGCGACGGCGGTTTGGGCGGCAGCGTCTACCTTCGGGCGGTTGAGGGCATGAACACGCTCGCCGACTTTCGCATCGCGCGCACCTTCAAGGCAAAGAACGGCGAGAGCGGCAGCGGCAACGATTGCACCGGCCACGGCGGCGCGGATCTGAACATCGCCGTTCCGGTCGGTACGGTCGTCACCGAGATGGACACCGGCGAAACATTGGGCGATCTGGTTGCACTGGATCAGACCTTGCTCGTCGCGAAGGGCGGCAAGGGTGGCTGGGGCAACACGCGCTTCAAGTCGAGCACGAATCGCGCGCCGCGCCGGGTGGGCCTGGGATTGCCTGGCGAGAAACGCGAACTGATGCTCGAACTGAAGCTGATCGCCGACGTCGGTTTGCTCGGATTGCCCAACGCCGGCAAGTCGACGCTGATCCGCGCGGTTTCGGCCGCCCGACCCAAGGTCGCGGATTATCCGTTCACGACGCTGACGCCCAATCTGGGCGTTGTGACTGCGGGCCCCGGGCGCAGCTTCGTGATGGCCGACATTCCGGGCCTCATCGAGGGTGCCGCGCAGGGGGCCGGCCTCGGCATCCGCTTCCTGAAGCATTTGCAGCGCACGCGCGTGCTGCTGCACCTGGTCGACATCGCGCCGATCGACCCGCAGGCCGATCCGGTGCGGGATGCGCGGTCGATCGCCGCCGAACTGAAGAAATTCTCCGGCGACCTCGCGACCAAGGAGCGCTGGCTGGTGCTCAACAAGATCGATCTGATGACGCCTGCAGAGGGCGAGCGGCGGGCGAAGGAAATCGTCCGGCGCCTGCGGTTCAAGGGCAAGGTGCTGCGCATTTCCGCCGCGACCGGCGCCGGAACGACGCCCCTGGTCCAGGACGTGATGCGCTATCTGGAGGAACACCCGCGCGCGGGGCGCGGCGATGCGGTCGATGCGCGGGGCGCCGCGCTCTGAGCGCGCGCCGCCGCGGTCACTCGGCGAGCGCGCGCACCTGCTTCGTCAACCGGCTCTTGTGCCGCGCGGCCTTGTTGCGGTGAATGATTCCCTTGTTGACCATGCCGTCGATCACCGGGGTCGCCTCGGCGAGCGCCGCGAGTGCCTCGTCCTGCTTGCCGGACTTGACGGCGAGGGCCGCCTTGCGGATCGCGGTGCGCAACTGCGACGTCAGGGCGTCATTGCGGGCGCGGTGCTTCGTCGACTGGCGGGCCGCTTTTTCCGCGGATTTGGTGTTGGCCAAGCGCAAACTCCTTACAAAGAGCCGCGTATTCTGCGTTTGCGCCGGATCCTTGTCAATCCGGGGGCGCCGGCACCGGCAGCGTGCCGGCCATAGTGGCTATAGTGGTGTTTCCCGATGAGCCGCGCCATCTTCAAATCGACGACGACCCTCGGGCTGATGACCCTGCTGTCGCGCATCACCGGACTCGTGCGCGACGTCGCCCAGGCGCACCTGTTTGGCGGCGGCCCGCTCGCCGATGCGTTCCTGGTCGCCTACAAGATCCCGAACTTCCTGCGCCGCCTGTTCGCGGAGGGCGCGTTCTCGCAGTCCTTCGTGCCAGTGATCTCCGAGTACAAGCAGCGCCGCAGCGAGGCGCAGGTCCGCGAACTGGTCAGCGGCGCCGCGGGCACGCTCGGAGTCGCGCTGTTCGCGGTGTCGGTGGTCGCGGTCATTGCGGCGCCGCTGCTCGTCTGGGCGTTCGCACCGGGCTTCAAAGCAAGCGGCGACCGTTACGCGATCACGGTCGAAATGCTGCGGATCACGTTTCCATACATCCTGTTCGTGTCGCTGACGGCGCTGGCGAGCGGCGTCCTCAACAGCTACGGACGCTTCGGGCCGCCGGCCTTCACGCAGGTGCTGTCGAACCTCGTGATGATCGTCGCGGCGGTGTGGATCGCGCCGCACTTCGCACAGCCGGGCCTGGTGCTCGCCGCCGCGGTCTTTGCCGGCGGGCTGCTGCAGGTGGCCTACCAGATTCCGTTCGTGCTGCGCCTGCGGTTGCTTGGCTGGCCACGGTGGCGCTGGGACCACAGTGGGGTCCGGCGGGTGGCGCGGCTGATGGGGCCGGGGATATTGGGGTCGTCGGTCGCGCAGGTCAGCCTGCTGCTCGACACGCAGATCGCCTCGTTTCTCGCGATCGGCAGCGTCTCCTGGCTGTACTTCGCGTCCCGGCTGATGGAATTTCCGATGGGTGTGTTCAGCGTCGCACTCGGCACCGTGATCCTGCCGAGCCTGTCGGCGCACCACGCGGCCGCGGCGCCGGAGCGGCTGTCGGCGACCCTCGAATGGGCGTTGAAGCTCGTCCTGCTCCTGGTGCTGCCGGCGGCGGTCGCATTGTTCGTGCTGGCCGGCCCTTTGAACGCGACCATCTTCGGCCACGGCCGCTTTGACGCGCACGATGTGCGGATGAGTTCCGATGCACTGATGGCGTTCTCCTTCGGCCTTCTCGGCTTCAGCTTCGTCAAGGTGCTGGCGCCCGGTTACTTTGCGCGCCAGGACACCCGCACGCCGGTGCGCATCAGCCTGATTTCGCTCGGGGTGAACATCGGCGTGAACCTGTTCCTGATCGCGCCGCTCGTCTATTTCGGCAAATTGCCGGTGCCGCACGTCTTTCTCGCGGCATCGACCAGCCTCGCCGGCTGCACGAACGCCCTGCTGCTGTATCGTGGCCTGCGCAAGAGCGGTGTGCTCAGGCCCGGCGAGCACTGGGGGCCCCTGATCCTGCGCGTCGCCGGCGCCGGTGCCGCGATGGCGGTCCTGCTGCACAGTCTCGGCGGACCGACCTCGCGCTGGCTGGCGATGTCGGCCTGGCAGCGCATCGAGCATCTGGCGGTCTGCGTCGTCGCCGGCGCGACGGTGTATTTCGCCGCACTGCTCGCGCTCGGGGTGCGGCCGCGGCATCTACGTCCCTGAGGCGGGCGCGAATATCGCCCGCGAAGTGCCGTATAATTCCAACCTTTGCCATGGAACTCGTTCGCGGCCTGAAAAATCTGTCGGCGCGCCATCGGGGCTGCGCATTGACCGTCGGCAATTACGACGGCGTGCATCTCGGTCATCAGCAGATGCTGCGTACCCTGTGCAGCCGCGCGCGCGAGGCGGGGCTCGCGGCGACCGTGCTGGTCTTCGAGCCGAGTTCGAAGGAGTTCATCGATCCGCAGGGGGCGCCGCCGCGGCTGACGCGCTGGCGCGAGAAATGTGTGGCGCTCGCCGCCTGCGGGGTCGACCGCCTGGTGACAATGAAGTTCGACGAACACATCCGCGCGATGAGCCCGGAGGATTTCGTCGGCGACCTGATCGTCGGCGCCCTCGGTACTCGCCACATGCTCGTCGGCGACGATTTTCGCTACGGCTGCCGAGCCGCGGGCACGATCGATACCTTGATCGCAGCCGGGCGCGAGCACGGCTTCACGGTCGAGCAGATGCCGCCGTTCGTGTTCGACGCGGTGCGCGTCAGCAGCACGGCGGTGCGGGAGCGGCTCGAGCACGGCGATTTTGTCGGCGCGGCGCGGCTGCTAGGCAGGCCCTACCGAATCCAGGGCCGCGTCGTGCACGGTGATGAACTGGGCCGCGACCTGGGGTTTCCGACCGCGAACCTGCGCCTCGGTCGGCGCAAGCCGCCGTTTCGGGGCGTGCTCGCGGTCCGGGTGCACGGCATCGGCGCAACGCCGATGCCGGGAGTGGCGAGCCTCGGGACTCGACCGACGGTCGGCGGCGTCGAGCCGCTGCTCGAGGTGCATCTGTTCGATTTCGATGGGGACCTGTACGGGCGCAGGCTGGAGGTGGAGTTCTTCGCGAAGCTGCGGGACGAGGAGAAGTTTGCCTCGCTCGACGAGATGATCGCGCAGATGCGTCGGGACGCGGGCGCGGCTCGGCAGGTATTGGCCCAAGGTGGATCGTGAACGATTACAAGCAGACGATCAATTTGCCGAGCACCGGCTTCGCGATGAAGGCGGACCTCGCCAATCGCGAGCCGAAGATGCTTGCGGAGTGGGAGCGGACCGGTCTTTATCGGCGAATCCGGGCGGCGAGCGTCGGCCGGCCGCGCTTCACGCTGGTCGACGGTCCACCGTATGCGAACGGTGCGATCCATCTCGGCCACGCGGTCAACAAGATCCTGAAGGACATCATTGTCAAGGCGCGCACGCTAGATGGCTACGATGCACCCTACATCCCCGGCTGGGATTGCCACGGGCTGCCGATCGAGATGCAGATCGAGAAATCCCACGGCCGCGTCGGCGCGAAACTCGATGCAAAGGCGTTTCGGGCGGCGTGCCGCAAATACGCCGGCGAGCAGATCGATTCGCAGCGCGACGATTTCAAGCGTCTCGGGGTGCTTGGCGACTGGGAGCGGCCATACTTGACGATGATGCCGCGCTTCGAGGCAGAACAGCTGCGCGCGTTCGCCAAGATCATCGCGAATGGCCACATCTACAAGGGCTACAAACCGGTTCACTGGTGCCTGAACTGCCGTTCCGCTCTCGCCGAGGCCGAGGTCGAGTACCAGGACGAGACCTCGCCGAGCATCTACGTGCGCTTCGCCGCCGTCGATCCGGCGGACATCGCCCAGCGCTTCCACGTCGAGACCGGTGACGGCGGCATGCCGGTGTCGGTTGCGATCTGGACGACGACGCCGTGGACATTGCCGGCGAACCGCGCGGTTGCGCTGCATCCGGAGCTCGAATATGCCTTGATCGAGCGCGGCGCCGGCGCGGCCCGCGAACGCCTGGTGCTCGCCGCCGAACGCCTAGCGTCGGTGTTGCCGCAGTTCGGCGACGAGCCCTGGGAGACCGTCGCGACCGTGCGTGGCACGGCCCTGGAAGGCGCACTGCTACGCCATCCATTCTACGAGCGGCAGGTGCCGGTGATCCTCGGCGAGCACGTGACCCTCGAAGTCGGCACCGGCGCGGTGCACACGGCGCCCGCCCACGGTCTCGACGACTACCTCGTCGGCCGGCGCTACGATCTGCCGGCCGACAACCCGGTCGGCGGCGACGGCCGATTTCTCCCCGACACGCCGCTGTTCGCCGGCGAACAGGTGTTCGAGGCGAACGCGCATGTCATCGACGTCCTGACGGAGCATCGCCGACTGCTCAAGGCCGAACCGTACCGGCATGCTTATCCTCACTGCTGGCGGCACAGGACGCCGGTGATCTTCCGTGCGACACCGCAATGGTTCATCAGCATGGACCAGGCCGGCCTGCGCCACGGCGCGCTCGAGGCGATCGCCCACGTCGATTGGATGCCCGAATGGGGCGAGCAGCGGATCGCGACCATGATCGCCGGCCGCCCCGACTGGTGCGTCTCGCGCCAGCGCACCTGGGGTGTGCCGATTCCGTTGTTCGTGCACAAGACCAGCGGCGAACTGCATCCGCGCACGCAGGAGTTGATCGAGGCGGTCGCCGAGCGGGTCGAGGTGGCAGGTATCGACGCCTGGTTCGACCTGGATCCGGCGCAGTTGCTCGGCGCCGAGGCCGGCGACTACGACAAGGCGAGCGACGTGATGGACGTCTGGTTCGATTCCGGCGTCGTGCATCACGGCCTCGCCGTGATGCGCCCGGAGATTGCGGCGCCCGCGGATTTGTACCTCGAGGGCTCCGACCAGCACCGGGGCTGGTTTCACAGCTCGCTGTTGACCTCGGTCGCGATGCACGGCCGTGCACCGTACCGGGCAGTCCTGACGCACGGCTTTACGGTCGACGAAGCCGGCCGGAAGATGTCGAAGTCGCTCGGCAACATCCTCGCGCCGCAGAAGCTGACCGGCACGCTCGGAGCGGACGTCGTGCGCCTGTGGGTCGCCGCGACCGATTATTCGAACGAGATGAGCGTCTCGCCGGAGATTCTGCAGCGCATCGCCGATTCGTACCGGCGGATCCGCAACACCCTGCGCTTCCTGCTCGGCAACCTCCATGGCTTCGACCCGGGCCGCGATGCGGTCGCCTGGGAGCGGATGGCCGCGATCGACCAGTGGGTCATGTCGCAGGCGTTTGCCCTGCAAAACGAGTTGCTGACGGCATATCGCAACTACGAATTCCACGAGATCTACCAGAGGGTGCACAACTTCTGCGTGGTCGAACTCGGCGGGTTCTATCTGGACATCATCAAGGACCGCCTGTATACGACCGGTGCAACGAGTGCGCCGCGGCGCTCGGCGCAGACGGCGCTCTACCATCTCGCCCACGCGCTGGTGCGCTGGATCGCACCGATCTTGAGCTTCACGGCCGATGAGGTCTGGAGTTTCCTCGCGGGCGCGACCGGCGAGTCCGTGCTCCTCTCGGCATGGCACAGCTTTCCGGCGGGCGTTGAGCGGGCTTCGCCGATCGACTGGCCGGTGTTCATCACCTTGAAAGGCGACGTCTCTCGCGAGCTCGAACGGCTGCGTGCGAGCGGGCGGATCGGCGCGCCCCTCGAGGCCGAAGTGACCGTGTATGCCTCGCCTGCCCGGGTCCCGCGCCTCGACGCGCTGTGCGACGAACTACGATTCCTGTTGATCACGAGCCAGGCCCGCGTCGTCGCCCGGGATGTGCCTCCGGCCGATGCGGTGCCCGCGAGCATCGAGAACGTCTGGATCCAGGTGCACCCGGCGCACCAGCCGAAGTGCGTTCGCTGTTGGCATCGGCGCGCCGACGTCGGCGCCGATGCGCGGCATCCGCAACTGTGCGCCCGCTGCGTCGTCAACGTCGAAGGACCCGGAGAGGAGCGTCGATTCGCATGAAACCAATCGAAAAGCGCGCCGGCGGCTGGCGCTGGCTGTTGTTGTCCGCATTCGTCGTGATCGGCGATCAGCTCAGCAAGGCGTACATCGCCCGCCACTACGGCGAGTTCGAGTTCACCCGCGTGCTGCCCGTTCTCGACATCACGCGGATGCAGAACGTCGGCGCGGCGTTCAGCCTGCTCGCCTCGGCGTCCGGCTGGCAGCGCTGGTTCTTCATCGCGCTTGCGCTCGGTGTCAGCCTGGCGATCGTCGTCTGGCTCGTGCGGTTGCGCTGCGGCGCCGGAAAGCTGCTCGCCGCGGGCCTTGCGCTCGTCCTCGGCGGCGCGGTTGGCAACGGGATCGACCGCATCTGCCGGGGCTCGGTGATCGATTTCATACACTTTCACTGGAATCAGGCGTATTTTCCCGCATTCAACCTGGCTGATACGGCGATTACCATCGGCGCGGGCCTGCTTCTTCTGGACGCGTTCCGCGACGCAAGGCGAAAACACTGATGCAAATCCTGCTGGCCAATCCGCGCGGCTTCTGTGCCGGAGTCGATCGCGCGATCGACATTGTCGAACGCGCGATCGACGTATTCGGCGCGCCGATCTATGTTCGCCACGAGATCGTCCACAACCACTACGTCGTCGACCGGCTGCGTGAGGTCGGCGCGGTGTTCGTCGAGGAGCTCGACGAAGTGCCGGACGGCGCGACCGTCGTCTTCAGCGCCCACGGCGTCGCCCGCGCAGTCGAGGCCGAGGCGAAGCGGCGCAACCTGACGGTGTTCGACGCGACCTGCCCGCTGGTCGCGAAGGTGCACATCGAGGTCGCGCGCTACGCGCGCGAGGCGCGCGAGGTGCTGCTGATCGGCCATCACGGACATCCCGAGGTCGAAGGCACGATGGGGCGGTTCGACGAATCCTACGGCGGGCACATGTACCTGGTCGAGACGGTCGACGATGTCGCCGCGCTGAATGTGCGCAACCCGCAGCACATGGCGTTCGTCACGCAGACGACGCTGTCGATGGACGACACGGCCTCGATTGTCGAGGTCTTGCGGCGACGATTTCCCGATCTGCACGCGCCGCGCAAGGAGGACATCTGCTACGCGACGCAGAACCGGCAGGACGCGGTCAAGAGGCTGATCGACCGCTGCGACGCGCTGGTCGTCGTCGGCTCCTCGTCGAGTTCGAACTCGAACCGCCTGCGGGAACTCGCCGACAAGGCCCGCAAACCGGGCTATCTCGTCGACGGTCCGGGGGACCTGCGGCGCGAGTGGTTCGATGGCGTCCGCTCGGTCGGCGTAACCGCGGGCGCCTCGGCGCCCGAGGTCCTCGTGCAAGGCGTGATCGGCCGCTTGCGGGAGTGGGGCGGCGAGGTGGCCGAGGAGGTCGTCGGCCGGCCGGAGCACGTCGTATTCGCCCTGCCGAAGAGCCTGCGCGATGTCGCCAAGCACCGCGGCAGCCTTTCATCGGCCGATTCGGCGAGTTAGAATGCCGGCCCCTTCCCGGGGTCGCGCATACTGCCGCAATAGCTCAGCTGGTAGAGCAACGCATTCGTAATGCGTGGGTCAGGGGTTCGAATCCTCTTTGCGGCACCATTAAATCAATGCCTTGCGCGCTGCATGCTTGATGGTATGTTTACCGTAAGTGCATCGTAAGTGCAAGAGTTGCAAAGGACCTCACCGATCCGCCACGGCGCCTTAGGCGCGCTAGCAGTTCCCTGCTAATTTCGTGGTCGGCGGTTGGAAAGCCGTCGGGCGCGCCATTGCATTACGTATCGAAGCGGACACTCCTTTGGTTGACTGTGCCGGTGTGCTCAGGCGGGAGCTTGAAGCCGAGGCCTCTCAGATTCGCGTCGCGGCGGTATTGGGTCCGGTCACCGATCAAGGTCGAACTGACGCCAGGCCGGTTATGGCGCGTGCGGTGACGACTTACCATACGCAAATATCTTTGCGTATGGTCATACTATATGCAACCATGCTTGCATGTGGTTACGCCCCTTTTGGTCGGAGCGGTTGGAGCGTCTGTGGAAGAGCCGCTCCGTAATTTGGTTCCCCGGTGTGCGACGGGCGGGAAAAACAACGATTTGCCGGGCTTTGAAGGATGTCGAATACTTTGACTGCGAGTTGCCGCGGCATCGCCGGGAAATGGATGACCCGGAGGGCTTCCTGAAAAACCTCGAGGGCAAACGAGTCGTGCTCGATGAAGTACATCGCCTCCGCAACCCGTCTGAACTCTTGAAGATTGCGGCAGATCATTATCCAACCGTCCGAGTCATTGCGACCGGCTCTTCGACTCTGGGAGCCACGAGAAAATTTCGGGACTCCTTAACGGGCCGCAAAGCAGAATTGTGGCTGACACCGGCGATGAGCCGTGATCTGGAATCACTGCACGTTAAAAAGCTGGAACACCGTCTTTATCGAGGAGGGCTACCGCCGTTTTTGCTCGCGGATCAACCGACGGAAAGCGATTTCCAAGAGTGGATGGATTCGTATTGGGCCAAGGACATCCAAGAGCTATTCCGCCTCGATAGACGACGATCATTTTTGACATTCGTCGAATTGCTGTTGACGTCGAGTGGCGGGATTTTCGAGGCTACTCGTTTTGCTCGCCCGACCGAAGCCAGCCGCACTACGATCGCCAATTATCTGTCGGTTCTGGAGATAACCTTTGTCGCGCACGTGGTTCGTCCATATTCGACCGGCAAGATCGCGGAAATTGTAGCTGCGCCAAAGGTGTACGGCTTCGATACCGGCTTCGTTTGTTACTTCCGTGGTTGGCATGAGCCGCGCCGCGACGACATGGGCCTACTATGGGAGCACTACGTCCTCAACGAACTCCATGCGCGCCTGCAGACCCGACGCATCCACTATTGGCGCGATAAACAAGGGCACGAGGTGGATTTTGTACTGGCTCGACGTGGCAAGCCACCCATCGCGATTGAATGCAAGTGGAGCGCCAAAGAATTCGACGCGAAATCGCTCAAGGCCTTTGCCAGCCGTTATCCTAAGGCGCAACGTATCGTGATTTGCCAAGACGTGGATAGGGCCTACAACAAGCACTATGGTTCGTTGGAAGTGAGGTTCAGTGGTCTGAACGCTTTTGTGGACAGAGTGGAGGGGGAATTAGCGCCCGACCAATTTTGAGCCTCGATTTCCAGCAGTCACGCGGCTTACGATAATGGGGACTTCCCGTGCTCTCTACCGCTCCAAAAGATAGACGCCTGCTGGTGACCCTGACGAACGAGCCGTTCCAGCCGGTGCGGCTCTACTATTCGATTCCGGACCGCGCGTCCGCGATCAAGAGCCTGCGCCGCCTCGAGTGCACGGTGAACGCGCCTGAGGAGCAATGCTGGCACTGGCTGTTTGAGGCTGAGGCTGCGCCGCTTCGATTCACCGGCAGCTACGATGACGTCCCAATGGAGAGGCGGCCGATTATCCTGGGCCGCCTTCGTTTTCCAATGGCTGGCAGCATGACCTTGCAGACCAATTCTATTCAGCGAGCGATCGGCGCGGCGCGGTTCTTTGCACCACACCTCGGACCCGAAAGCGTGCTCATGAGATGCCGGCTCGTGAATCGCCTGTTCGCAGCCGAGGAAGACCAACCAGACGAGCTGATGAAGACCCTGGATCGGGAAGTCACGGTCATCGATCCACGCGAGGCAGAGGCGGCTTTCACACGGGAGTTCAGAGACGTCAGGACGAAGGAGGACTTCGAGCGCGTTGCCTCGGAGAGCCTGAAACGGAAGCTCGAGAGCAAGGAAGACGTTCCTCTTGTCGAGGATTTCCGGTTGGCCCCCGAGGAGGAAACATCCGACTTCGGAAATTTGACGATGACGCTGCAGTTGCGCCTCATTCGAGCGATGGAACATTGGCGGGGCAACACGGAACTGACGCTGGCGGCCCTGATCGTGCGCACGGTAAAGAGCGGCTTCCCGGGTGGTCAAATCCCCGAGCCGTGATCCCAGTCATTCCTCGCCGCGAGCTCCCGCCTATTGCCACGCTGTGAATCGACGAACAATATGCAATCGAGGGGATTGGGTGGCGTGTCTCGTTGGCGCACTGCGCGGGCGGCTGGACGTCACCGTACATGCCCGGATCGCACCGTTGCCCTGGAAATTCGGTTGGATATGTTTTGACTGGCAGAAAATCCAATGGCGGCCAAGTGGATATTCGATGTGGCGCAGGCTCCCGACGCCCGCGATCTGCTGGCGCACTTGCGGAAGTTTCGCGGAACGCTTCCGGCATATTTTTCGTAATGGGTGGGTCGGGGGTTCGACTCCCTCTTGCGGCACCAATTGCCCCCGGGGTGCGGCCGCGATGCCGGATGGCCGATGGCCGAGCCACGGCGAATCCCCCGGTTCAGTTTTACCGGTCGATTGCGTACCATGCGGGCGATGTTCGCAGACCGCCCAAGTCAATAGCGGCGCCCCCCGGCTCATGGTGAAGTTGCTGTCGCGCCTGCCGATGCGCGCGCTGTATGCGCTGTCGGGGATTTTGTTCTTCCTCGCGTATTACATCGTGCGCCACCGGCGTCACGTGATCGCCGAACAAATCGCCCTGGTCTTTCCCGAAGCGAGCGACCAGGAACGCCGGCGCATCCACCGGCGGTTCATGCGCAACTTCTGCGACGTGGCCGTCGAGATCCTCAAGTCGGCGTCGATCTCGGCCGGGGAAATGCGCGCGCGCGTGCACATCGGCAATCCGCAGGTCGCGCGCGACTTCCTCGCCGGCGGCCGATCCGTGCTGCTGGTGACCTCGCATCTTTGCAACTGGGAATGGCTGCTGCACGGCTTCGCGCTCGAGCTCGGCTATCCGCTCGATGCGGCCTACAAACCGCTGCACGACGCCTGGGCGGAGCGCCTCATGCTCGAGATCCGCTCGCGATTCGGCGCGCGGCTGGTGCCGGCAAAGGACCTATTGCTGGACTACCTGCGCCGCAAAGAAGTCGTGCGCGCGCTGGCGATGAACGCCGATCAGGCACCGGTGTCGACCGATCGGCGTCATTGGACGCGGTTCCTCGGCCAGGAAACGGCGTTTTACATGGGGGCCGAGCAAATCTCGCGCGGCACCCGGCTGCCGGTGATCTACGTCGTGATGCGCCGCGTGCGCCGCGGCTGGTATGACGTCGAGCTGCGCACGCTCTGGGACGGCCGCGAGTCGATCGAGCCGGGCGCACTCACCGAACGCTACGCGCGCGCCTGCGAGCAGGACGTGCTCGCGAGTCCCGCGGATTGGCTTTGGTCCTACCGCCGCTGGCGGATCAAGCGAACGCTCTATGATGCGACCTGAGATGACCGGCGCCCGTACGCTACGCGGCCGCGAGCTTGTTCTGCAGGTGCGCAGCCAGTTCGCGCACCGTGGGATGGTCGAACAGCTCCGTCAAATCGATCAAACCCGGGAAGTCCCGCTCGATCGTCTCGTGAATCTCGATCAGTTTCAGCGAGCTCGCGCCGATCTCGAACAGGTTGTCGTCGGTCTCGATCCGCTTGCCGGGCAACGCCGCTTCGCAGATCGCCCGTAGCCGGTCCTCCAGGGCGCTGCCTTGGATGTGCGCGGCGCCCGCCTTGGCGGTGCGCAGCACGGCGAGGGCCGCGAGATCGGCGTCGAACTCACCGTCGATCAGCGCCGCCTCGAGCAGATGGCGCTGGACCTTGCCGCTCGTTGTCTTCGGGATGCGTTTTACCGGCACCACTTCGGCCACCTCGAGTCCGGCGTGTTCGTTGATCAGGCGCGCAACCGCGGTCGCCGTCGGCAGGAACTCTTCGATGCCGGATCGGTGCAGCACGAACACCACGAGGCTTTCGCCGAGAGAGCCCGGCCGGCTCACCGCGGCCGCGACGACCTTGCCGAGTTCGAGGCCCGGAGCGCGCTGCGCGATGTTCTCGAGGTCATGCGGATAGTAATTCTGGCCGTTGACGAAGATGATCTCCTTCGCCCGCCCGGTGATGTACAGCGAGCCTTCGTGGCAAACCCCCAGATCGCCGGTGTCGAGCCAGCCCTCGGCGTCAATCGCGGCCGCGGTCGCCGCCGGGTCGCCGAAATAGCCGCGGGTCACGTTCGGTCCGCGGATCAGGATGCGCCCGACATGATCCTCGGGCAGGGGCGCGCGCGCGTCGTCGGCGATGCGCACCTCGGTATTCGGGATCGGCTGGCCGACGCACATCAGCTCCAAACTGTCGCGGGCGTCCGCGGGATTCAGCGAGATTCGTGCCCCGGGGCTGAGCTGGCGGCGGTGCACGCGGATCCAGCGGTATTCGGTATCCAGCGCGGGCATGCTGACTGCGAGCGAGGCCTCGGCGAGTCCGTAGACCGGGTACATCGCCTGGCGGCGCAATCCCGTGTAGGCGAGGGTGTCCATGAATTCGTTGCACAGACCGACCGAGATCGGTTCGGCACCGTTGTAGATCAGGCGGATCGAGGCCAGGTCGAGGCCTTCCGGCCGTCGCGTGCCGAGCACCTTGAGGAGGTGGCGGTAGCCGAAATTCGGCGAGCAGGTGATCGTCACACGCTTCCTGGACGCCACCTGCAGCCACAGCAACGGTCGCCGGACGAACAATTCCGTCTGCATCAGGTTGATGTGCACGCGATTGGCGAACTGCATCAGAAAGAAGCCGATCAGGCCCATGTCGTGCGTAAGCGGCATCCAGCTCAGGGACACGTCCGCGTCGTTGAACCGATCGACGAGGGTCGTGCTGCGCGTGTTGGCGAGCAGATTGCCGTGCGTCAGCACGACTCCCTTGGGCTCGCTGGTCGAGCCCGACGAGAACTGGATGAACGCCGGATCGTCGGGCGAAGGCCGATGGATCTTGCCGCGACGGGACACGTCGGTGATCGATTCGACGAGAAAGCTGCGCGCCTTGATCTCGGCGAACAGCGCCGACTCGCCGACCTCGGCCGCAAGCGACTGCAGACGTTCGAGATTTCGCGCATCGGTGTACAACCACGGCTTGCCGAGCTTGCGGGCGACCCGCAGCAGCTTGTGGCGGTGCTCGTCGCTTATGCCCACCGCGAGCGGTACCGGCTGGATGCCGCCGCAGACCGCCGCCCAGAAACCGTCGACGAATTGCTCGTTATCGCTCAGGAACAGGATCATCCTGTCGCCGCTCGCGGCGCCGAGCGCCTGCAGGTGATGCAGGATTCCGAGGGCCCGCTCGTGCAGTTCGCGGTAGCCGACGCGGCGTTCGGAGGCCTCGCCGTCGACGTAGCAGACCGCGCGGTCGACGCTGCGATTCGTCTCGAGAATGTCGACCAGGGTGTCGTGGGTCATCGTTCCTCTACCGTCATCATGAGCTTGGCGCGGGGGCGAAGGTTGATCTGTGCCTCGAGCTCCACGGGATCATCGTTCACCGGCGCGAGCCGGAAGCGGCGGCTGAACGCGCTGACATGCACCAACATCTCAAACATCGCCAGGTTCTCGCCGACGCAGTGGCGCGGTCCGACCGAGAAGGGAATGTAGGCGAACCGGTGCCGCTCCTCGGCGTCCGGGCCGTCGAAGCGCTCCGGGCGGAACTGCTCCGGCGCGTCCCAGAAGGCCGGGTGCCGGTGCAGCATGTAGGGACTGATGAAAACGTCGGTGCGCGGGCCGATCGCGTAGCCGCCGAGCCGGTCGGCCTCGATGCTGCGGCGGGTGAACAGCCATCCCGGCGGATACAGTCGCAGCGCCTCCTGGATCACCTGCCGCGTGAATGGCAGGGCCTCGGCCTCCTCGAGCCGCACCGGACCAGCGGCATCCGTGCGCTCGTTCGCCGCGCGATCCGCTTCCGCGTGCAGGCGCTCGGCGGCATCCGGATGCCGGCCGAGCAGGTGCCAGGTCCAGGCGAGCGCGGCGGCGGTGGTCTCGTGGCCCGCGACGATCAAGGTCATGACTTCGTCGACCAGTTCGGTCTCGCTCATGTGCTCGCCGGTGTCGTGTGACCGCGCCGACATCAACATCGCCAGGAAATCGACCTCCCCGCGGGGCTCCGTCCGACGCTGCGCGGCGAGTTCGCCGATGAGCCGGGCGAGCGAGCGGAAGCGGTAGGCGAACCGCAGATCGCGGATCGTCTCGGTCGCGACCACGTCGAACGGGTTCTCGCCCAGCCGGCGCTTGAGGCGTTCCAGGTCGCAGCTGAATATCGAGCGCAGCACGATCTCGAGGGTCATGGCGCTCGTCTCGGCGGCGACGTCGAGCGGCTCGCGGCGCGCGGCCTGCGCCGACCAGCGCGCGGCGTACTTGTCGTTGACCTCGCCGATCAGTGTATCGAGGAGCGCGAGCACCCGGCGGTGGAACGCCGGCTGGATCATGCGGCGCTGCCGGCGCCAGAACTCGCCTTCGCTCGTCATGATGCCGTTGCCGAGCAACAGGCGGACGCGGTCCATACCTTCGCCCTTTGTGTAGTTGCGATGATTCGCCAACAGTACGTGTTGGACGTCGTCGGGGTGGTTGATCACGTAGAAATACGCGCCGCGGCTCGGTGAGAACACACGATAAACGTCGCCGTGCGCCGCGAACCAAGCGCGCAGGCGCGCGAGGGACTCGCCCGTGCCGCCGAGGTCGAAGCCCGCCGCCGGTCCGGGTGGGGTTGCTTGCCGATACATCGGGGCATTGTAACGTACGGGTCCGCCGATTGAGCCCCGCGCGCCGTGCCGCGGCCCCCTGCGCGCTATTGCGCCGCGGCCGCCGCTTCCAGACAATGCCGGCCGTGCCCACGAATCCGGACGACGGCGGTCTACGCAATACAATCTATCGGCGCCAGACGCGATCCGCGCGGCGCCTGACGCGCGTACGATCGGCGCTCTACCGCTCGCTGGTGGTGCCGTTCGCCTTCCATCTGGTGCGCCTCGTCTGGTCCTGGTGCCGGATCGTGCGCGTCGATGGTGCCGAACACGTTGCGCAGGCGCTGCACGGGTCGCCGTCGTTCATCCCGGTCTATTGGCACCAGCACCAGTTGTTCGGCGTGAAGACGCTGCTCGATCGGCGCGACCAGGGCGTCCGTCTCGGCTTCCTGATCAGCCCGTCGGTCGACGGGGAGATCGGCGCGATGCTGGTCGCGCGTTTGCGCGCCGTCGCGATTCGCGGTTCCTCCTCGTACACCGGCGCCCGCGCACTGCGGGACTATTATCACGCGCTGGTGCGCGACGGCGTTTCGCCGTCGATCACGCCGGACGGTCCGCGTGGTCCGCCATGGCAGTTCAAGCCGGGCGCGATATTGCTCGCGCAGATCTCGCGGCGGCCGATCGTCCCGATCAGCTACGCGGCCTCCCGCGCATGGATGTTCCACTGGGATCGGTTCGTGATCCCGAAGCCCTTTGCGCGCATTGCGATCGCGATCGGCGAACCCGTCTGGGTGCCGAAGGTGTTGGATGCGGCCGGCCTCGAACAGATGCAGCGCGATATGCGGGAGCGGCTCCAGAGCCTGTACGCGACCGCCCGGTCGATGCTCGTTTGATCGGCGGCGGATCAGCGGTCCGACGGAGGTGCGACGGCGCCGTTCACCGCCGGGCAAAGCACCGATGTCATTGCGGATTTGCCATATGTGTGAGAGAAATACACAAATGGCTCAGGACCTGCGCTCCGTACTGCTCGCATCCGCCCGACTGCTGTTGCGGCCGATCGTGCGTGTGCTGCTGCGCGGCGGAGTGCCGTTTCGCGAGTTCGCCGAGCTGGCGAAGTTCACCTATGTCGAGATTGCGACCAACGATTTCGGTATTCGCGGGCGGCCGACCAACGTCTCGAGAACCGCGATCCTGACGGGATTGAACCGCCGCGACGTCGCTCGCATCCGCAGCGCCGAGCCCCTGGCGATGCTCGACGCGGTGTTCATGAGCCACGGTTCGCGGATTCTCTCGGGCTGGCATCTCGACGCGGCGTATCTGGATGCCGGCGGGATCCCGCTGCGGCTCCCGCTGGAGGGCGGGGCGCCGAGCTTTCAGTCGCTCGCCCGGCAACACGCCCCGGATCTGCCATACATCGCCCTGTTCAAGGAGCTGTCGTCGGCCGGCGCCGTCGAACTGGGCGATGACGGCCATTTACGGGTGTTGATGCGCAGCTACATCCCGAAATCCTTCGATCCGACGCAGATCCGCCTCTGGGGAAGCATCTTGCACGACATGGCTTCCACGCTCGCCCACAACGTCGCACGGCCGGCAACGGCGCCGCCGCGCTTCGAACGGCGCGCGATCCATCCGAACGTGCGTCGCGCGGCCGTGCCGGCGTTCCACGAATTCGTCGAGCGCGAGGGCCAGCAGTTCCTGGAACGGGTCGATGCCTGGCTCGCGCGGCACGGAGCGACGGCCGATCTCGCCGGCGAGGAGTTTGCGCCAGCCGCGGCGCCGGCGACGGTTCGGCTGGGTGCGGGCGCGTATCTGATCGAGGAAGCCGCCGCGAAGGTGCCGCGATGAGGCGATCACCCCGGTGGCGCGCTTGGATCGCGGGCGTCGCGACGGCGGTGTGTGCGGCGGCGCTGTCGGGTTGCGGTTCCGGTTCCGGGGTCGTCGCGGGCATCGAAGGTACGGGCACCCAAGTCGCCGCGGTCTCCTCCGGTCCCATCAGCCGTTTCGGCAGCATTTTCGTCAACGGAGTCGAGTACGGTACGACCGGCGCCGGCGCGCAGATCAACGGCCAGACAGCGGCGGTGAGCGCGCTGAGCGTCGGCGACGTGGTTGTGGTGCATGGCTCCATCGATGCCAACGGCACGAGCGGCATCGCGACCGAAGTCGACTACGACACCAACGTCCAGGGTCCGATCGACACGGTGGATGCGGCGGCCTCGAGTTTCACGGTGCTCGGTCAGACGGTGCTCGTCGGCCCCCAGACCTCGCTTGCCGCGGATGCCGGCGGCACGCCCGCATTCGCGGCGCTCGTACCGGGCGCGTTGGTCGAGGTCAGCGGTTTCGCGAGCGCGAACGGCGAGATCGCGGCGACCCGCGTCGAACTGCGCACTCAGGTCGCCTCGTACTTGGTCACCGGTGTCGTGAGTTCGATCGATCCGACCACACTGCAGCTCGCGCTGAACGGCGCGACGATCGACTTCAGCGGTGCGGCGTTCGCCGGATTTGCGGCCGGCGCGACGCTGCAGGCTGGCGAGCAGATCCAGGTCGAGAGTCCGCCGACGCCGGTTGCCGGCACGTTCGGCGCGTCCCAGATCACGCTGCTCGCGGCCGTCGCGGGCGCCGCGGGTGCCGAGGGCGAAATCGACGGCGCGATCGCGCAATTCACCTCACCCGCAGATTTCGACGTCGACGCTACCCACGTGGCGACGGGTGCGCAGACACAGTTCCAGAACGGTGGCGCGGCGCAGCTTGCGGTGGGCGTCCAGGTGAGCGTGCAGGGCAGCTTCAATGGTTCGGGAACGCTGCAAGCGTCGGCCGTGCAGTTCAGCCACGCCAATCCCGTCCGGGTGAAGGCGCCGGTCGACGCGGTCGATCCGGTCGCCGGCACCTTGACCATGCTCGGCATTCAGATCACGACCGACGCCGAGACGCGCTACGAGGATCAATCGACCAATCCCGTGTCGCCGTTCAACTTCTCGGCGCTCGCGGTCGGGGACTACGTCGAGATCCACGGCCGCTTGATATCGGGCAATGTCGTCGTCGCTAGCGTGCTCACGCGCGAGGCGACGAGTGGCGAGGTCGAGCTGCGCGCAGTGCCAAGCGCGATCGCCGCGCCGTCGCTGACCGTGCTCGGCATCGATGCGCTCACCGGCGCGGCCACCCAGTTCGCCGGAGCCGGCGAATCGCCCATCACCAGTGCGCAGTTCTTCTCGGCCGCCACCACCGGGGCGACGGTGGATTTGTCGGGGACCGTGGCAAACGGTGTGTTGCAAGTGGCAACCGCAAACTTGCCCGGCGAAGCTGAACTCGGGGATTGAATCATTGATATCTTATAAATACAAACGCTTAGCTTGTATTCGTGAGAAGTTATGCGAGAATTGCATCGTAGATGCCGAATTCGTGGATGTCTTGAACTGTGTGACGAGTTCGGTATTTGGCTCGCAGGGAGTGGCAAACTCTTGGGCCGTAAGGGATAGAACTCACTAAGGCACTGCTCGGCGCATGGCGATAGTCCCGAACGAACCTCGGCTGCCCGACTTCACCGCGTCGGACCTTCTGTCGCCGCACGTTTGGCCGCGTCGCGGGGGTGACCCGGCGGTCGGCCTCGACGTCGTCTGCATCAAGATCGCGGTGGATTTCCAGGCGATGACGGCGGCAACCGTCGGCGAGCGGTTGGTCGCGAACCTAAACCTGCTGCGCGAGGCGACGCGCACCGATGCGGCGTTTCACATCCGCGTGGATTCCGAAAGCGGTACGTTCACGGACGTTGCCGCCGCGTGCAGTGTGCTCGCGACCGGCAATCCGGAACAGCTGCGCGGGCAGTCGCTCGACGCGATGCCATGGCTGCGCTCGCGATTCGCGCCGCTACGGATCACGGAATTGCGCGACACCGCCAAGGCCCGCGGCGACCAGGCCGTCGATGCGGCGGTCTGGTGCGGGCTCGGCATGGGCTCGGTGCTCACGATCGCATATTTCATCGAAAACCGGCCGGCCGGCGTGCTCGGCATCGCGGGCGCCCGGCCGCGCGAGCAGTGGGACGTCCAGCTGCACCTGTTGCTGAAGCTCGTCGGCTCGAGCCTCGCCTGCGGGCTCGAGCGCCTCGCGATCCAGGCCCGCCTGAACGACATCGTCGAGCGAAACGACCTGGCGATGCACAGCGTGAACGACGGCCTGTGGGATTTCGACACCCTGAACAATCGTGTCTATTTGTCGCCGCGCTGGAAGGCGATGCTCGGCTATGACGAGGCCCAGGTCGGCCGGGCGCCCGACTGGCGCACGCTCGTGCACACCGAGGATATGTCGCGCGTCCAGGCGGCAATCCGCGATCATGTCGCCGGCAAGACCCCGCTGTTCGAGAGCATGCATCGGATGCGTCACGCGACCGGCGAATGGCGCTGGGTGATCAGCCGCGCGAAGGCGCTCGTCGACGACAAGGGACGGCTGCTGCGCCTCGTCGGCGTGGAACTCGACATCACCGAGCGCAAGCTGTACGAGGAGGCGCTGTTTCGCGAGAAGGAGAGCGCGCAGATCACGCTGCAGAGCATCGGCGACGGCGTCGTCACGACCGACGCCCGCGGCGTGATCGACTACATCAACCCGGTCGCCGAGCAACTGACCGGGTGGCGCCTGGAGGACAGCCAGGGCCGTGCGATCGAGGAGGTGTTCCGGGCCTTCCACGAGGAAACCTGCGAACCGCTGGAGAATCCGCTCGCCGTGGCGATCCGCCGCACCCGCTCGATCAAGTCGGTGCGGCCGATGCTGCTGATACGGCGCGACGGCAATGAGATCTACGTCGAGAGCACGGCCTCGCCGATCCGCGACGGCAGCGGCGCGGTGTCGGGCGGCGTCCTGGTGTTTCACGACGTCAGCGAAGCGCGCGAGCTCAACCGCCGCCTGTCGTATCACGCGAGCCACGACGTGCTCACCGGCCTCGTGAACCGCCGTGAATTCGAGCACCGCATGGAACGCGCGCTGAAGAGCGCCAAGGCGCGCGAAACCTCGTACGCGCTCTGCTACCTGGATCTCGACCAGTTCAAGATCGTCAACGACACCTGCGGCCACAGCGCCGGCGACGCGCTGCTCGGGCAGGTCGGCGGACTGCTCAAGTCCAAAGTCCGCTGGCGCGACACGCTCGCGCGCCTCGGCGGCGACGAATTCGCGATCCTTCTCGAAAGCTGCACGCTCGACGAGGCGATGCGCATGGCCGAAACGCTGCGTGAGGCGGTGCGCAATTTCAAGTTCACCTGGGAGGAACGGACCTTCCGCCTGGGTGCGAGCATCGGCGTCGTGCCCATCTCGGTCGACAACGCCGACGTGGCGTCGGTGCTGAGCGCCGCCGACAGCGCCTGCCAGGCGGCGAAGCAGGCCGGACGCAACCGTGTCCACAGCTTCGAGGAGAACGACATCGATCTGATGCGTCGGCGCCGCGAGATGCAGTGGGCGGCGCGCATCAACACCGCGCTGGAGGAGAACCGGTTCGAGCTGTTCCGCCAGTCGATCCTGCCGCTGCGCGAGCAGGAGAGCGGCGCCCACTACGAGCTGTTGCTGCGCATGCGCGACGAGAACGGCAAGATCGTCACGCCCGACAACTTCATGACCGCCGCGGAGCACTACGGCATCACGCCGAACATCGACCGCTGGGTCGTCGAGAATGCGTTCCGCTGGCTGGTGTCGGACGCGGACGAGCGCGAGAAGCTCGCGATGTGCTCGATCAACCTTTCGGGTTTGTCCCTCGGCGACGACAAGTTCCTGCCGTTCGTGATCGAGCAGCTCGCGCGCAGCGGGCTCGACGCGAGCAAGATCTGCTTCGAGATCACCGAAACCGCCGCCATCGCCAGTTTCTCGCAGGCGAACCGCTTCATCCAGGCGCTGAAGGAACAGGGATGCAAGTTCGCCCTCGACGATTTCGGGTCGGGGCTTTCCTCGTTCGGCTACCTCAAGCACTTCCCGGTCGATTTCCTCAAGATCGACGGCTCGTTCGTCAAGGAGATCCTGCACGACCCGATCGACCGGGAAATGGTGCGCTCGATCAATGAGATCGGCCATTTGACGAAAAAGAAGACGATCGCCGAGTTCGCCGAGAACACGGAGATCATCAACATGCTGCGCACGCTCGGCGTCGACTATGCACAGGGCTACGGCGTGTCGCAGCCGCAACGCATCGTCAAGGCCGCCGCCGGTCAGGATTCCTGAGGCTGCGCCCGGGCGAAACGCATCGACAGATCGACCGCGCGCACGTGCTTGGTGATCGCGCCGACGGAGACGAAATCGACGCCGGTCTCGGCGATTGCCCGCACGCTCTGCGGGCCCACGCCGCCCGAGACCTCGAGTTGCAGCGGACGGGCCGCGGCGCGATTGAGCGCGACCGCTTCGCGCATGTGCGCCAGGCTGAAATCATCGAGCAGCACGCAATCGGCGCCGGCGGCGATCGCCGCGCGCAGCTCACCGAGCGTCTCGACCTCCACTTCGACCGGCACCCTCGGATCCAGCGCGCGCGCGCGTGCAACCGCGGCACCGATGCCCCCGGCGGCGATGATGTGGTTTTCCTTGATCAGGATCGCGTCGAAGAGGCCGATCCGGTGGTTGAGCGCACCGCCGACGCGCACTGCGTACTTTTGCGCGGTGCGCAGCCCCGGAATTGTCTTGCGCGTATCGAGCACGCGGCAGGCGGTTCCGGCGACGAGCGCCGCGTAGGTTCGCGCGGCCGTCGCGGTCGCCGACAGCAGTTGCAAGAAATTGAGGGCGGTCCGTTCGCCGGTCAGCAGCGCCCGCGCCGGTCCGCCGACCTCGAACAGCAGTTGCCCCGGCCGCACCACCTCGCCCTCGGCGATGCGCCAGTCGAGGCGCACCGCCGGATCGATCGCCGCGAAGCACGCATCGACGTACGGCCGTCCGCAGATCACGGCGGCTTCGCGCGAGATGACGCGGGCGCGGCCGCTGCGGTCGGCGGGAATCAGCGCGGCCGTCAAATCGCCGCCGCCGATGTCTTCGCGCAGCGCCCGCTCGACCTGCTGCGGCAGATCCGCCGGAGCCGGCGGCATTCGCGCCGGCGCGGCGGCAGCGAGCGCGGCGTCGCTCACGGCGATCGCGGAATCCGGGTTCGGGGAGGTCATCGGCGGCGTCTCCGGGGAGGATCCCGGCGAACCTCCGGCCGGCAAAGCCGCCGCCACTGCGCGGATCCGGCCGAGCGGCGCTCTGGCAGAATAGGCGATCGACCCCGATAATTCAACGACGATGTCCACCCCGCCGCTCTCGCCCTGTGTCAATATTTGTTCCCTGGACGAACACGGCTATTGCAAGGGCTGCTATCGTACACTTCAGGAAATCGCCTCTTGGTCGCGGTTGACGCCGGACCAGCAGCGGCGGCTGATCGCCGCGCTGCGGCGGCGGGCCGCGGTTCGCGCGGCGCATTATTGAGCGAACAACCCGGAGATTGCACATGAATCCAATCGAACGCATCAAGGAGCAGTTGGCGTCGGCGCCGGTGGTGCTCTACATGAAAGGCACGCCCGATTTTCCGCAGTGCGGATTTTCCGCGCAGACGGTCGGTGCGCTGCGGGCCTGCAACGCGGCTTTCGCACACATCAACATCTTCGAGGACCCCGAGGTCCGCGAAGCGCTGAAGAGTTACTCGAATTGGCCGACGTTCCCGCAGCTGTACGTGAACGGCGAACTGGTCGGCGGATGCGACATCACGCTCGAGATGTACCGCTCCGGCGAGCTCAAGCAGTTGCTCGCCGAGGCGGGCGCCGTCGCCGCCTGAGCCGGCGGCGGGGCGCCGGCGGATCCGCGCGCCCGATGGCGACGGCCGATCGGCACGGCCGTCAGCCGCCGGCCGGTTCGTCGTTCTCGGTTTGCAGCGGCCCCATCGCGGCGAGTCGGCGCCGGCTCGCATCGAACACGCCCTGGAACTGATTACAGATGGTGCAGAACAGATCTGCGGTGCGCTCGGCGTCGTAGCCGGCCGAGTGCGCCGCGGCGGAATCCCAGTCGAAGCCCGCCGCGAGAGTTGCCCGCATCAGCACGGTCTGGCCGAAGGCGACGCCGCCGAGTGTCGCCGTGTCGAAGCTCGAGAACGGATGGAACGGATTGCGCTTGATCTGGGTGCGAGCGACCGCGGCGTTGAGGAAATTCAGATCGAAGAACGCATTGTGGCCGACCAGCACCGCACGTGTGCAGTCGGCCGCGCGAATCGCGCCGCGGACCGCCAGGAATACACGTTGCAGCGCGTCGAGCTCGGGGATCGCCGGCCGCAGCGGATGGTAGGGATCGATGCCGTTGACCGCGAGCGATGCGGGCTCCAGATTGGCGCCGTCGAAGGGCGCGACGTGGTAGCGGAACGTCTCGCCGCGCGCGAGGCTGCCGTCGCCGCGCATCTCGATCAGGACGGCCGCGATTTCCAGCAGAGCATCGGTCTTGGAATTGAAGCCGCCGGTCTCGACATCGACCGCGACCGGCAGGAACCCGCGAAAGCGGGTGGCCATGGTGATCGGGGCGAGCTGCGTCACGCCGTGGGCTCGGCGGCGAGCCGCCAGCGGACCGGCGCGCCGGCCCGATAGGGAACGAGCGCGCCGTCGCCGAAGCCGTAGCTTGCCGGCACCGTCCAGGGCTCCGCGACCAGCGTGAGTGTCTCTGTGTGCGCCGGCAGGCCGTAGAAATCAGCACCGAATCGGCCGGCGAACGCGTCGAGCCTTTCGAGGCGACCGGCGTTCTCGAAGATCTCGGCGTACAGCTCGATGCCGGCATGCGCGGTGAACATGCCGGCGCAACCGCAGGCGCCTTCCTTTGCGCCGCGCTCGTGCGGCGCGCTGTCCGTGCCGAGGAAGAATCGCGGATCGCCGCTCGTCGCCGCCGCGACCAACGCCTCACGATCCGCTTCGCACTTGAGGATCGGCAGGCAATAAAAATGCGGGCGCAAACCGCCGGCGAAGATGGCGCCGCGATTGTGCAGCAAATGTTGCGGCGTGAGCGTCGCCGCGATGCCGGCGCGGGCCGACCGGACGAACTCGGCTGCATGGCGGGTCGTGATGTGCTCCAGGACGATTTTCAGCGCGGTGAAGCGCTCGGCGAGCGGTGCGAGCACAGTGTCGATGAAATGCGTCTCGCGATCGAACGGGTCGATGTCCGCGCCGGGCGATTCGCCGTGGATCAGCAGCGGCAGCGCGCGTTCCTCCATGCGTGCGAGCACCGGAAAGATGCGCCGCACGTCGCCGACGCCGGCATCGGAGTGGGTGGTCGCACCCGCCGGATAGAGCTTGGCGCCGTAAACGATTGCCGAATCCTTCGCGCGGTCGATTTCGCGCGGGTCGGTGCGCTCGGTCAAGTACAGCGTCATCAGCGGCTCGAACGTGCCGCCCGCAGGCAGTGTGGCGAGGATCCGCTCGCGATAGGCGCGCGCCAGATCCGTCGTCGTCACCGGCGTTTTCAAGTTCGGCATCACGATCGCCCGGCCGAACCTGCGGGCCGTGAAGTGCGCGACCGCGGCGAGCGCCGCGCCGTCGCGCAGGTGCACGTGCCAGTCGTCGGGCCGCGTGATCGTGAGGCGCGTCATGCGCGTCGCGCGGCGGTGGGCAAGTCCCGCTCGAGCGATTCCAGGTCAATCGGCGCCGGATGGGCGGGCAGCAGCGGCGCCGACCGCCGGCGGGACAGCGCGGGTACGCGCGGTGGCGTGGAAACCATGCGCACGGGGACGGCCAGCCGATCCAGTGGCAAACGAGCCGGCATATCCTCAACGCGCAAGCCCGTTCCTCGCTTGACCATCAAAATCCAAACCCCGAAGATAGCGTCTTCATCAAACCGTGGTGGCGGCTCGTGCGACGGCGCCTTGACGCGGCCCTCATGTTAACAGGACGCGCGGCCCTCTGCATGAGCGCGCTCCACGCCCAGGGTTTCGTATGACGCAACGATCGCCGTTCGAAGACATTGATCCGGTGGAGACGCAGGAGTGGCTCGAGTCGATCGACTCGGTGATTCGCGCGGCTGGACCGCAGCGTGCGCATTTCCTGCTTGAGAAGCTGGTCGACTTCAGCCGTAGGTCCGGCACCTACCTGCCGTTCAAGCCGAACACCGCCTACCTGAACACCATTTCCAGGACGCGCGAGCCGGAGTATCCGGGAGACCGTTCGCTCGAGCGGCGCAACGAAGCCTACATGCGCTGGAACGCGATGGCGATGGTCGTGCAGGCGAATCGCGAGAATGCCGAATACGGCGGTCACATCGCCACCTACGCCTCCGCCGCGACGCTCTATGAGGTCGGCTTCAATCATTTCTGGCGCGCCCGCTGCGCCGCGCACGCCGGCGATCTGATCTTCATTCAGGGTCACTCGAGCCCGGGAATCTACGCGCGCGCGTACCTGGAGGGGCGTTTGACCGAGGCACAGTTGCTGCGTTTCCGCCGCGAGGTCGCCGGCGGCGGGCTCTCCTCGTATCCGCACCCCTGGCTGATGCCGGACTTCTGGCAGTTCCCGACCGTGTCGATGGGCCTCGGGCCGATGCTCGCGATCTTCCAGGCGCGCTTCATCCGCTATCTCGAGAATCGCGGCCTGATGCCGCAATCGGATCGCAAGGTTTGGGCGTTCCTCGGCGACGGCGAGATGGATGAACCGGAGTCGATGGGCGCCTTGACGATGCCGGTCCGCGAGAAACTCGACAACCTCATCTTCGTCATCAATTGCAACCTGCAGCGCCTCGACGGACCGGTGCGCGGCAACGGCAAGATCATCCAGGAACTCGAGGCCGCCTTCCTCGGCGCCGGTTGGAACGTGATCAAGGTGCTGTGGGGCTCGCGCTGGGACCCGCTGCTCGAGAGGGACCACAAGGGATTGCTCAAGCGGCTGATGGAGGAGTGCGTCGACGGCGAGTACCAGAACTTCAAATCGAAGGGCGGCGCCTACACCCGCGAACACTTCTTCGGCAAGTATCCGGAGCTTCGCGAAATGGTCGCGAACATGTCGGACGAGGAGATCTGGCGCCTGAATCGCGGCGGTCACGATCCGCAGAAGGTCTACGCCGCATACGCTGCCGCGGTCGCCCACCGGGACGGACCGACCGTGATCCTCGCCAAGACCGTCAAGGGCTTCGGGCTCGGCAAGGGCGCTGAAGGCATCAACGCCGCACATCAACAGAAGAAACTAAACGACGATTCGCTGAAGGATTTCCGCGACCGCTTCAACATTCCGATCACCGATGTCGAGATCGAGGGCCTGACGTTTCGCAAGCCGGGGCCGGACAGCGAGGAGATCCGCTATTTGCAGGCGCGCCGCGAATCGCTCGGCGGCTTTCTCCCGGCGCGCACCGACGACGCCCCGGTGCTCGCGGTGCCGCCGCTCGAGGCGTTCAAGGCACTGCTCGAGGGCACCGGCGGGCGCGAGATCTCGACGACGATGGCGCTCGTGCGGATGCTGACCGCGCTCGTCAAAGACAAGAACATCGGCAAGCACGTCGTGCCGATCGTGCCGGACGAAGCGCGAACGTTCGGCATGGAGGGCATGTTCCGCCAGATCGGCATCTATTCGACGGTGGGACAGCTGTACACGCCACAGGACGCCGATCAGCTGATGTACTACCGCGAGGACACGCAGGGCCAGATCATCGAGGAGGGCATCAACGAGGCCGGAGCGCTCTGCTCCTGGCTCGCCGCTGCGACCGCGTACTCCAATCACGGCATCAACATGGTGCCTTTCTACATCTTCTACTCGATGTTCGGTTTCCAGCGGGTCGGGGATTTCATCTGGGCGGCGGGTGACAGCCAGGCGCGCGGCTTCCTGATCGGCGCCACCGCCGGGCGCACGACGCTCGCGGGGGAGGGGCTCCAGCACCAGGATGGCCACAGCCAGCTGGTCGCGACGACGGTGCCGAACTGCGTCGCCTACGATCCGACATATGCCTATGAACTCGCCGTGATCGTTCACGACGGCATGCGGCGCATGTACCAGGAACGCGAGCGGATCTTCTACTACATCACCTGCATGAACGAGAACTACGCGCATCCGGCAATGCCGACGGGCGTCGAACAGGGCATTCTCAGCGGCATGTACCTGCTGCACATCGGCGGCCGCGGCAAGGTACGGGCGACGCTGTTCGGTTCGGGCACGATCCTGCGCGAAGTGCTCGCTGCCGCCGAGATCCTCGAGCGCGACTTCGCCGTGCCGGCGGACGTGTATTCGGTCACGAGTTTCAGCGAATTGCGCCGCGACGCGCTGGCGATCGAGCGATGGAACCTGCTGCACCCGGATCAGCCGCCGCGGCAGACGTACATCGCGCAGGCGCTCGGCGAGCGCGATGGCCCCTTCATCGCCGCGACCGACTACATGAAAACCGTATCCGACCAGATTCGCCAGTGGATGCCCGGCCGGTACTCGGTGCTCGGCACGGACGGCTACGGGCGCAGCGATTCGCGCGCCGAGCTACGGCGTTTCTTCGAGGTCGATCGGCACTACGTGGTGCTCGCCGCACTGAAGGCGCTGGCGGACGACGGCAAGATCGACGGCAAGACGGTGCTCCAAGCGATGCAGCAGTTCCGCATCGATCCGGAGAAGCCGAATCCGCTGACGGTGTAGGCGCAAGATCGTGACCAAGAACATCGAAGTTCGCGTGCCCGACATCGGCGGATTCAGCGACGTCGGCGTCATCGACGTGTTGGTCGGCGACGGCCAGCGGATCGACAAGGAGACGCCGCTCATCACGCTGGAGACGGAAAAGGCGGCGATGGACGTGCCCTCGCCGGCGGCCGGAAGAATTGCGCAGATGAAGCTAAAGGCGGGCGACAAGGTGTCCCAGGGCTCGCTGATACTGCTGCTCGAAGTGTCGGCGGAGGCCGCCGCGCCTGGACCTGTGGCTGCGCCGCCCCCCGGCACTGAGCCGGGTCCGGCAATTGCAACCGCGGGAACCGACACAGTGCCGGGGGGCGCTTCGTCGCAAGGATCGGCAAAAGAGCCGCCGCCGGCGGCAGCCGCTCCGATCGTGTTCGCGATCGACGAGGCGGGGTTCTCGAGAGCGCATGCGAGTCCGTCGGTGCGCAAGTTGGCGCGCGAGCTCGGTGTCGATCTGTCGCGTGTCGCGGGATCCGGTCCGAAGGGCCGGATCATGAGCGACGATGTCAAAGCGCACGTCAAGCGCTTGCTGACCGGGGCCGCGGCGGGGGCAGCGGCGCTGCCGAAAGTGCCGCAGGTCGACTTCGCCAAATTCGGACCCGTGCAAATCACGCCACTCTCGCGGATCCAGAAGATTTCCGGTGCCCGACTGCAAGCGAGCTGGATCAATCTGCCGCACGTCACACAGCACGAGGAGGCGGACATCACCGACCTGGAGATCGTGCGCGGGCAGATGCAGGGCAAGGCCGCCGAGGCAGGCGTCAAGCTCACGCTGCTCGCGTACATCGTGCGGGCGTGCGTGCTCGCTCTCAGGGAGTTTCCGCGCTTCAACGCCTCGCTCGATGCGTCCGGCGATAATCTCGTTCTCAAGCAGTACGTCCACATCGGCTTCGCAGCCGATACGCCGAACGGACTGGTGGTGCCGGTCATCCGCGATGCCGACCGTCTCGGACTGTTCGACGTGGCTCGCGCGCTGGCGACGCTGTCGGCGAAGGCGCGTGCCGGCAAGCTCACCGCCGCCGAGATGCAGGGCGGCGGCTTCACGATTTCGAGCCTCGGCGGCATCGGCGGCATGGCGTTCACGCCGATCATCAACGCGCCCGAGGTCGCGATCCTCGGGGTTTCCCGCTCGGTGCACCGGCCGGTATTCGCGAACGGCGCGTTCGTGCCGCGGCTGATGCTGCCGCTGTCTCTGTCGTACGATCATCGCGTGATCGACGGCGCCGCAGGCGCGCGTTTCGTCGTTTTTCTCGCGAAGGCTCTCGGCGACGCGCAGGCGCTGCAATGAGCCTCATCGAGGTCCGGATTCCCGATCTCGGCGACGTCAAGGATGTCGGTGTCGTCGAGGTTCTCGTCGCTCCCGGCGTCGAGATCGGCGTCGACGATCCGCTGGTGACCCTGGAGTCGGAGAAGGCGTCGATGGACGTGCCCTCGCCGATCGCCGGCGTCGTGCGCGAGATCAAGATCAAGAAGGGCGATCGCGTCGTGGCCGGCACCCTGATCGGTCTTTTCGAGGTCGCGGCCCCCGCCGAGACCGGCCCCGTCGCCGATCCTGGGGGCCAGCCGGGCTCTGGCCGGTCCTCGGGACCGGCCGTTGCAACCGCCGGTCCCGAGGCCGTGCCGATGGCGGCGTCTGCGCAAGACGGGGCGAAATCACAGGGACAGGTGCAGCCGCCGGCGGGCGCGCTGGAACTCGTGGTGCTCGGGGCCGGCCCCGGGGGCTACACGGCGGCGTTTCGTGCGGCCGATCTCGGCATGTCGGTCACGCTCGTCGAACGCTGGCCGATTCTCGGCGGCGTCTGCCTGAACGTCGGCTGCATTCCGTCCAAGGCGCTCCTGCACGCGGCGAAGGTCGTCGAGGAGGCCGAATCGATGGCCGACTGCGGCATCACGTTCGGCGCACCGCAGATCGACCGTGACCGCCTGCGCGCGTGGAAGAACCGCGTCGTCGGCAAGCTGACCGGCGGGCTCGCCTCGCTCGCGAAGCAGCGCAAGGTAAACGTCGTGCGCGGCACGGCGAAGTTCGTCGGCCCCTACACGCTGGAGATCGCGACTGAGAGCGGCGTTCGACGGCTCGATTTCAAGCAGTGCATCATTGCGGTCGGCTCCGAGTCGGTGCGTCTGCCGGGATTGCCGCAGGATCCGCGCGTGATCGACTCCACCGGGGCGCTGGAACTGCCGTCCGACTGCCGGCGGCTGCTCGTCGTCGGCGGCGGCATCATCGGCCTGGAAATGGCCTGCGTGTACGACGCGCTTGGCGTGCGCGTCAGCGTCGTCGAATTGTCGAACGGCCTGATGCCGGGCGCGGATCCGGACCTGGTGCGGCCGCTGCAGAAGCGGATCGAAAGGCGCTATCAGCGCATCTTGCTCGGCACGAAGGTCAAGGCACTGGAGGCGCGGCCGGGCGCCCTGCGCGTGAGCTTCGACGGTCCGGCGTCGCCCGAACCGCAGGAATTCGATCAGGTGCTCGTCGCCGTGGGGCGCAGCGCCAACGGCAATGCGATCGGTGCGGCCGCGGCGGGGGTGAGCGTGGACGTGCGCGGGGTCATCGCGGTCGACAAGCAGATGCGCACCAACGTTGCGCATATCTTCGCGATCGGCGACGTCGCCGGCGCGCCGATGCTCGCGCACAAGGCGACGCACGAGGCAAAGGTCGCCGCCGAGGTCGCGGCCGGGCACAAGGCGGCATTCGACGTCCGCTGCATTCCGTCGGTCGCCTACACCGATCCGGAGATCGCCTGGGTCGGCGTGACGGAGACCGATGCCAAAGCGCGCGGTCTTGCCTACGGCAAAGGCATATTCCCGTGGGCCGCGAGCGGTCGCTCGCTCGCGCTCGGCCGCGACGAGGGTTTGACGAAGATCCTGTTCGACCAGACAACACGGCAGGTGATCGGCGGCGGCATCGTCGGCACGAACGCCGGCGAACTGATCGCCGAGATCGGCCTGGCCATCGAGATGGGGGCGGATGCGGCCGACATCGGGCTGACCGTCCATGCCCACCCCACGCTCTCCGAGACGGTGGCGATGTCGGCCGAGGCCTTCGAGGGCACCCTCACCGATCTCTACTCGCCGAAGCGCTGACGGCCGCGACGCATCAGCGCTGCGCGCGCATCGGCGAGGTACTGCAGCTCGTCCGGCACGCCGCCACGCCGCCGCGCCTCCCACAGCGTCCGGCCGAGCGCCTCCATCAGCAGATGTTCGGCCGCGTGCACGTCGCCGACGAGCGCCATGGCCCGCCGGTGGATTTCGCGCACGCCCGGCGGCCGGTCGATCGAGAGCTGCTCGCGAACCGCGATGTGCAGGCCCATGTGCAGGAACGGATTCTCCCGGCCGCCGACGTCGGCGTCGAGCGCGAGCGCGGCGTCGACGTCGCGGACCGCGGCGTGATACTCCGGGTGCAGCGCGATCACGTCGGCGATCATCGACTCGAGCGGCGTCAGCGGCGAGTTCGTTCGGGCCTTGGACCAGGCCTCGGTGTAGGCTCTGCGCAGCCGGTCGCGGGAATAATCGCCGCCGGCCGTCACGCCTCCTCCGCCGGTGTCTTGTGCCGGTACGCGCACAGGTCGCGGATGACGCAGGCCGGACAGCCGGGCTTGCGCGCCTTGCACACATAGCGACCATGCAGGATCAGCCAGTGGTGGGCGTCGCTGCGGTACTGCTCGGGCACGACCTTCAGCAGCTTGTCCTCTACCGCGCGCGGCGTCTTGCCGGGCGCGAGGCCGGTGCGGTTCGCCAGGCGCAAGATGTGGGTGTCGACCGCAATCGTCGGTTCGCCGAACGCGGTGTTCAACACGACATTGGCGGTCTTGCGGCCGACGCCCGGCAGCGCCTCGAGCGCCTCGCGGCTGCGCGGTACGGCGCCGGCATGCCGTTCGATCAGCATGCGGCAGGTTTCGATGATGTGCTTCGCCTTGCCATTGTACAAGCCGATCGTCCGGATGTAGCGCGACAGGCCGCCTACGCCGAGCGCGAGCATCGCCTGCGGCGTGCCGGCGTCGGTAAACAGGCACGCCGTGGCCCGGTTGACGCTCTTGTCGGTCGCCTGCGCCGACAGGATGACGGCGATCAGCAATTGGAACGGCGTGCGGTACTCGAGCTCGGTTCGCGGTGCCGGATTCGCGGCGCGCAATCTCGCGAAGATCGCCCGGCTTCTTGCCCGGTTCACGCCCGCATCCCGGTCACGGCGCGTCCGCCGGCAGGCGCCGCACCAGGGCCTTCTGCGCCGCGATCTCGCGCGCCCGCTGCGCCTCGCGCCCGCGCTGCCGCGCTTCGTGGGCGGTGAAGCGCGCGCGATTGAGTGCGGGGTCGTTGCGCAGCCCCGGCGGCGCAGGGCGCATCTCGATGCAGTCGACCGGGCACGGCGCGATGCACAGCTCGCAGCCGGTGCAGCGTGCCGCGATCACCGTGTGCAGATGCCGCGCGGCGCCGACGATCGCATCGACCGGACATGGCGGCAGGCACTTTGCGCAGCCGACGCAGCGGCTCTCGTCGATGAATGCGACGCGCGGCGGGCCTTCGGCGCCGCAGGCCGCATTCAGCGGCTTCGTCTGCCGCCGCAGCAGGCCGGCGAGCGCCGCGATCGTCTCCGCCCCGCCCGGCGGGCAGCGGTCGATGTCCGCCGCGCCGGCCGCGATCGCGGCGGCATATGGGGCGCAGCCGGCGTAGCCGCAGCGAGTGCATTGCGTCTGCGGCAGCAGCGCGTCGATCGCCGCGGCGAGCTCGTCTGCGGACCCGCAGCTCATCTCATTTGATGCGCATGCCCGGCGCGGCGCCGGCGTCAGGCGACAGCAGAAAGAGGTCCGTGCCACCCGGCCCCGCGGCGAGGACCATGCCTTCGGATACGCCGAAGCGCATCTTGCGCGACGCGAGATTCGCGACGACCACGGTCAGGCGTCCGGCGAGCGCCGCCGGGGCATATGCTGCGCGGATCCCGGCGAAGATCTGGCGCTCGCCGAGATCCCCGAGGTCGACATGCAACTTCAACAGCTTGTCCGCGCCCTCGACGTACTCGGCGGCGAGGATCTTCGCGACGCGCAGATCGACGCGGCTGAAATCCTCGATTGTGACCGCAGCGGCGCTCGCGGCCGTGGCGCCGACGGTAGCGGCGCTCGCGGCGGTGGCGCCCAAGGCACCGGCGCCGGCGGCCGCCCGCGCGGCGGCGCGCTCCGGCGCCGGCATCGCGACGAGCCGCCGGGCCGCGACCGGATCGACGCGCAATGCGAGCGGTTCGTAGGCGTTGATCGTCTGGTCGAGCAGGGGCCTCGCGGCGTCGTCCCAGCTCCAGGGCGCCTCGCGCAGAAAGCGCGCGGACTTCTCCGCCATCGCGGGCAGCACCGGCAGCAGATAGATCATCAAGGTGCGGAACAGGTTCAGCCCCTGGGTGCAGATGCCCCGCACCTCGGCGGCGTTGTCCGCACGTTTCGCAAGCGACCACGGTTTGCGCTGGTCGATGTACCGGTTCGCGCGATCCGCGAGGTTCATGATGTCGCGCATCGCCGCCGCATAGTCGCGCGCCTCGTACGCCGCCGCGATCGGCTCGGCGGCAGCGGCGAACTCGTCGAACAGTGCCGGCTCGGGCAGCGACTCGGCCAGGCGCCCGCCGTCGCTCCTGCCGATGAATCCGGCGCAGCGACTGGCGATGTTCACGAGCTTGCCGACGATATCGGAGTTCACGCGCGAGGCGAATTCCTCCAGGTTCATGTCCAGATCGTCGATTCCCGGGCCGAGCTTCGCGGCGAAGAAGTAACGCAGGTACTCCGGCGGGAAGCTCTCGAGGTAGCGGCGCGCGGTGATGAACGTGCCGCGCGATTTGGACATCTTCTGGCCGTTGATCGTCACGAAGCCGTGCGCGTACACGGCCGTGGGACGCCGCATACCGGCCCCCTGGAGCACCGCGGGCCAGAACAGCGCGTGAAAATACAGAATGTCCTTGCCGATGAAGTGATGCAGTTCGGCGGCGGAGCCGGGCGCGAAGAAATCGTCGAAGCGCAGTCCCGTGCGTGCGCAGAGCCGGGTGAAGCTGCCGAGATAACCGATCGGCGCGTCGAACCAGACGTAGAAGAACTTGCCCGGCGCGTCCGGAATCTCGAAGCCGAAGTAGGGCGCGTCGCGCGAGATGTCCCAGTCTTTCAGGCCCTGCGCGAACCACTCCTCGAGCTTGTGCGCGACGCTGCGCTGAACCGCGCCGCCGCTCATCCATTCCCTCAGGCGGTCCTCGAATGCGCTGAGCCGGAAGAAATGGTGCTCCGAATCGCGCTCGACGGGCGGCGTGCCGCTCACCACCGAAAGCGGATTCTTCAGGTCGGCCGGCGAGTACGTGGCGCCGCAAACCTCGCAGCTGTCGCCGTACTGGTCGGCGGCACCGCAATTCGGACAGGTGCCTTTCACGTAACGGTCGGGCAGGAACATGTTCGCGTGGGCATCGTAGGCCTGGCGGATCACGCGTTTGTCGATGTAGCCGGCCGAGCGCAGCGCGAGGTACATCCGGCGGCAGATCGTCTCGGTCTCGGCCGAGTGGGTCGAATCGAAGTTGTCGAGGCCGATCAGCATGTCGGCCAGGTCCCGCGAGTGCTCGGCGTGGACGCTGGCGATCAGGGTCTGCGGCTCGATCCCCTCGGCTTGCGCCTTCAGCATGATCGGCGTGCCGTGGGTGTCGTCGGCGCAGACGTAGTGGCATTCATGGCCACGCAGCCGTTGGAATCGCACCCAGATGTCGGTCTGCACCGCCTCCAGCAGGTAGCCCAAGTGGATCGGGCCGTTGGCGTACGGCAGGGCGCTGGTGACGAGTATTCGGCGTTTTGCGGTCATGGCCGCCGATTATGCCATGCGACCGCGGCCGACGGCGGGCCGCGGCTGGCGGCGCAAGCCGCTCGCGGCACACCGATCAGGAAGCGTCCCGGTATTGCTCGAATTTCCCCTTGTTGATCGCCTTCTTGAATGCGTCCCGGCCGCTGATCACCCGCTGCTCGAGCAGCTGTTGGATCGCCGAGTCCATGGTACGCATGCCGAAAGAGGCGCCGCTCTGCATCGCGTTCTCCAGCTGGTCCATTTTGCCCTGGCGGATCAGATTGGCGACTGCAGGGGTGTTGATCAGAATCTCCAGTGCGGCGACCCGCCCCTGTTTTTCGGCGCGCGGAATGAGCTGCTGGGACACGACACCGCGCAGGCTGGTCGAGAGCATCGTGCGCACGTGGGATTGCTTGTCGGATGGAAAGACGTTGACCATGCGGTCGACGGTCGCCGCGGCGCCGTTGGTGTGCAAGGTGCCCATCACCAGAATGCCCATCTCGGCCGCGGTCACGGCGATGCTCATCGTTTCCAGGTCGCGCAGCTCGCCGACGAGGATCACGTCGGGATCCTCGCGCAGGGCCGAGTGCAGCGCCGCGGCGAATGATGGCGCGTGCACGCCGATTTCGCGCTGGCTGATCAGGCAGTTCTTGCGGACGTGCACGAACTCGATCGGATCCTCGACCGTCAGGATGTGTCCCTTGGTGCGCGTGTTGACGTCGTCGATCATCGCTGCGAGCGTCGTCGATTTGCCCGAGCCGGTCTTGCCGGTCACCAGGATCAGTCCATTGTTCGCGTGCGTCAGCGTGCGCACCGCCGTCGGCAGATCCAGTTCGTCCATCGTGCGTGCGGTCGACGGAATCGCGCGAAACACCGCGCCCATTCCGTTCAGCTGGCGCATCGCGTTCACGCGGAACCGTGCGACGCCGGGAATGCTGTACGCGAAGTCCGTGCCGTCCTTCGCCTCGAATCGCTGGGCGGCGATCTTCGGCATGATCTCGTAAATGGCGCGCTTGACGGCCTCCGCATCGAGCGGCTGCGGATCGAGCGCCTGCAGTTCCCCGTACAGGCGGATGCGGGCCGGGTCGCCGGCGATGAAATGCAGGTCGGAGGCGTTCTGCTGCAGAACCCGGGTCAGATAGCTGTCGATCGCGGCCACGTGAGCCTCAGGTCCCGGCGGCCGGCTCGGGTTTGGCAACGCTCGACAGGTCGGTCGCAAAGCGCTGGAACTGGCGCTTGTCGAGTGCGTAGCCGTACGCGTCGTCCGGGTCGACCTGCTTCGCGTTGATCGCGCCGAGCAGCGCCTGATCCATCAGCTGCATGCCGTAGTCCTTGCCCATCTGCAGCTGGCTGGGAATCTGGTGGCTCTGTTCGGTCATGATCAGCTTGGCGATCGCCTTGGTGACGACCATGACCTCGCAGACCGCGCGGCGGGCGCGCTGGTCCGGGCTCTTCACGAGCACCTGCGTGATCACCGCGATCAGGCTCTGCGAGAGGAAGCTCTTGGTCTGCTCGCGCTCCTCGGTCGGCAGCGCGTCGATGACACGGTCGATCGTCTTCGTCGCGCTCGTCGTGTGCAAGGTGCCGAGCACGAGGTGGCCGGTCTCGGCGGCGGTCATCGCCATCGAGATCGTCTCCGCGTCGCGCAATTCGCCGACCAGGATCACGTCCGGATCCTCGCGCATCGCCGCCCGCACGCCCTCGGCGAAGGACGGCAGATGGGTGCCGAGCTCCCGTTGGATCACCTGGCTCGACTTGCTGCGGTGGACGAACTCGATCGGATCCTCGAGGCTGATGATGTTCAGGGCGCGGGTCGAATTCAGGTGGTCGATCATCGCGGCGAGCGTCGTCGATTTGCCGGTGCCGGTCGAACCGGTCACGAGGATCATGCCCTGGTGGTAGTCGCACAGCTTGCGCACGATCGGCGGCAGGGCGAGCTGGTCGATGCTCGGCATGTTCATTGGAATCGAGCGAAAGGCGGCGCCGATCCCGGTTTCCTTGCGATAGACGTTGACGCGAAAGCGGCCACCGTCCGACGAGACATAGGAGAAATCGAGGTCGTGGCCGCTTTGCAGTTGCGACTGCTGAGTCTGCGTCAGCACCTCGCCGACGTACCCTTCGAGTTCGGCCTGGCCGAGATCGCGGAATTTGATCGGCATCAAGTCGCCGTGCATCCGCAGCATCGGCGGCACGCCGACCGCCAGGTGGAGATCGGAGCAGCCCTGGGCGAGGCCGAGCTTCAGGAAGGCGTCGATTCTTGCCATAAGGACGGTAGGCTACCCGCAAGCGCCCGGTTTTTCGAGTGTTGGGCCGGAAGAACTGCGCCAAATGGGCAGTCCGTCAGAGAGACTGCTCCAGCGCGATGCGCAGCTCGTCCATCGACTGTATCCGCTTGCTTTTGTCGAGGGACATGCACTTGAGCACCAGATCGTTCAATTCGCGGGGCAGTTCCTTGTTCAATTCGATCGGTGGCCGCGCCTTGCCCTGGACGTGCTGGTACATCACCGACATGTGATCGCCGCGACTGTACGGCGGGACGCCCGAGAGCATTTCATAGAGGATCACGCCGAGGCTGTAGATGTCGGCACGCGCGTCGACCTTCTTGCCGAGGATCTGCTCGGGCGCCATGTACTTCGGCGAGCCGATCACGTAGCCCGTCTTGGTCAACTGCGTGTCACCCTGACTCTGTGCGGCGGCGACGCCGAAGTCGACGATCTTCAACAGGGCCTCGTCGTCGATCAGCACGTTGGCCGGTTTCAGATCGCGGTGCACGATGCCGACCTGGTGGGCGACCGCCATGCCGGTCGCGATGTCGATGCCGAACTTCACCGCGCGCTTCAAGGCGAGCGGCTTGTCGTTGACGATCTCGGCGCCGAGCGTGTGCGAGGGGAAGTACTCCATCGAGATCGCGTAATTGCCGCGGATGTACAGGAAATCATAGATGCGGATGACGTTTTTGTGCGTGATCTTGCGGCTGTAGCGCAACTCGTGCACGAACCGCTTCATCATCTCCTCGTCCGTCGAGACGTTCGGATTGAGAAACTTGAGAATCAACCGTTCCTCGACGACGGTGTCCTCCATCAGCAACACGGTGCCGAAGGCGCCCTTGCCGATCTTCTCGATGTACCTGTAGCGGCCCTCGATGACGTCGCCCGGAGTCAAGGTCGCGATGTCCAGCCGCGCGGCCATCATTTCCTGTTCCTTGACGATGCTGGAGATCTCCTGGTTCTCGATCAGCAGCGTGCGGGTCTGTTCCTGCATCTTCGCGGCGCGTTGGTTCGCCGCGATTTGCTGCGTCGAGAAGCGGTTTTCGAGCTCCTGCAGCGCGCGCTCCGCGGCGTTGGTGATCGAGGATTCGCCGGAGTTCGCGGCGGCATGCAGGCGCATCCGGATGGTGTTGGCGCGTCGCTCGTCGGCGAGCTTCGCGAGCGCCGCAATGGCCTCGACCTTGATCTGCGGCTCGGAGCGCTGCAGCATGGGCAGCAGATGCTCGATGTTCTTCTGATCCCCGAGCTTGCCGAGTGCCCGGATCACGGTCGGCAGGCTCTTCACCTCGCCCGCGCCGAGCATCTCGACGAGGCGCGGTACGGCCTTGGTGCTGCCGATCTCGGCGAGCGCGTCGACCGCGCGCTCGCTCACCCACCAGTCGCGGTCCCTGGTCGCTTCGATGAGCTGCGCGACCGCGCGCTCGTCCTTGGTCTGGTTCAGGATCTCGATCGCGGCCCGGCGGATGTCCTGATTGTCGTCCTTGACCAGTTCCAGCACGGCCTCGACGACGCGCGGTCCGCCGATCTTGCCGAGCGCGTCGGCGGCGCGCGTGCGCACCCACCAGTCGCTGTCGGCGATCACCTCGAGCAGGTACTTGACGGACTTCGAAGTGCCGACCACGTTGAGGACTTCGACCGCCGCGCGGCGGGCGTACTCGTTCTCGTCCTTCAGGATGTCGACGAGGTACTTGATGGTGTCGGGGTGGTTCGTGCGCACGACGAGGTCGACCGCCTTGTTCTGCACGTCGATTTCCGGATCGCGCAGCATGCCGCAGATCGTCGGCATGTCGAACGGGCCGTCCATCCGCGAGAGTGCGGCCAGCGCCGCCGAACGAATGAATTTGCTGGGGTCCTTGAGCTGGCGTTGCAGCGCGTCCTGGACCTTGGGCAGGTTGAAGTTCGCGAGCAGGTTGATGATGTTCATGCGCACGACGGGGTCCTTGCCCTCGACCCGCGCGAGCAGCTCGTCGACCGACGTCGCGTCGGCGACCTCGCCGATGATCTTGAACACGCCGGTCCGCTCGCTCGATTCGAGCGCATACGCCGCATTCAGCAGATCGCGCACGGTGTAGCGGCTCTTTTGCGCTGCGATGACGTCGAGGATCGTCTGTCTCGGCATGTTCGGCTTCGCCAGCGCATCGAGCAGCGCGTTCGCCGGGTAGCCGCGGCTCGAGGACAGGGCCCAGGCGATGCCCGCGACCGCGCGGTTGTTGGCCTCCACCATCGCTTTGAGCACCAGCGGCACGGTCTTGGCGTCGAGCAGCTGCGAAAGCGCCTCGACATAGGCGACAGTCTCGCGCTTGTCCGCGTTCGCCATCGCTTCGACCAGCGGATCGATCGCATTCGCACCGAGCGAGACCAGCTTGGCGATGGCCTTCTGCGCCGCCGGGCTCGTCGGATTGCCGCTCGACCGCACCTCGGCAATCAGACGATCAGCACGATAATTGGCGAATAAACTCATGCGTGGATTCGTGGTTCCAATGAAATATTATGCCATACCCGCAGCGCCCGGCCGCGCCGTGCGATACAATCGCCGGCCACCATGAATAGTGCCTCCGTCGCGCAAGACGCCGTTCGCAACCGGCTCGCAAGCTTCGTCGATGCCTACCTTGGCCGCAGCCTAGGGGATGCCAAGGCGATCGGCGCGGTGGCCGTCGACGGTGAAGGCGTGCGCGTCGAGTTGAAATACGGGTTTCCATGCGCTGATTACCAGCGTGAATTGCTGCCCGCGCTCCTTGGCCACCTCGCACCGGTCCTTGAGGGCGCCCGGCTCATATTGACGCTGCGCGCCGAAATCACCCCGCACGCGGTCCAGAAGACCCTGAAGCCGCTGCAGCGGATCAAGAATATCGTGGCGGTGGCGTCTGGCAAGGGCGGCGTCGGCAAATCGACGACCGCGGCCAATTTGGCCCTCGCCTGGGCGGTCCAGGGGGCGAAGGTCGGCCTGCTGGATGCCGACATCTATGGACCCAGCCAGCCGCAAATGATGGGCCTTGCGGGGCGCCGGCCGACGAGCCACGACGGCAAGCGCCTGACGCCGCTCATCGCGCACGGCGTCGAGGTCATGTCGATCGGCTTCATGGTCGACGTGGAACAGCCGATGGCCTGGCGCGGACCGATGGCGACGCAGGCGCTGACCCAGCTCCTCGGCGACACCGACTGGAGCGATCTCGATTACCTGGTCATCGACATGCCGCCCGGCACCGGCGACATTCAGCTCACCCTCAGCCAGCGGGTGCCGCTCAGCGGCGCCATCGTCGTCACGACGCCCCAGGACATCGCGCTCTTGGACGCGCGGAAGGGACTGAAGCTGTTCGAGAAAGTGGCCGTTCCGGTGCTTGGCGTGGTCGAGAACATGAGCGTCCATGTGTGCTCCGCGTGCGGTCACGTGGAACACCTGTTCGGCAGCGGCGGCGGCGCACGGATGGCGGCCGACTACGGCGTCGCGCTGCTCGGCGAGCTGCCGCTCGACGTGCGGATCCGCGAGGATGCCGATGGCGGCACGCCGACCGTGATCGCCGAACCCGGCAGCGCACGGGCCGAGGCCTACCTCACGATGGCCCGCCGGGCGGCGGCGCGCCTGTCGGTGCTCAACAAGGACTACAGCCACGCGTTCCCGAAGATCAGCGTCGAAGCAAGCTGATGAGCATCAAGAGCGACCGCTGGATACGCCGCACGGCGGCCGAGAGGGGCATGATCGAGCCGTTTTGCCCCGAACAGGTGCGCGTTTCGTCGGGGCAGAAGATCATCTCCTACGGCACCTCGAGCTACGGCTACGACGTGCGCTGCGCGGACGAATTCAAGATATTCACGAACATCAACTCGACGATCGTCGACCCGAAGAGTTTCGACGAGAAGTCCTTCGTCGATTTCAAGGGGCCGGTCTGCATCATCCCGCCGAATTCGTTCGCCTTGGCGAGCACCGTCGAGTATTTGCGGATCCCGCGCAGCGTGCTGACCGTGTGCCTCGGCAAGTCGACCTACGCGCGTTGCGGCATCATCGTCAACGTCACACCGCTCGAGCCGGAATGGGAAGGCCACGTGACGCTCGAATTCTCCAACACGACGCCGTTGCCGGCGAAGATCTATGCCAACGAGGGCGTCGCGCAGATGCTCTTCTTCGAGTCCGATGAGACCTGCGAGACATCCTATCGCGACCGCGGCGGCAAATACCAGGGCCAGCGCGGCGTCACGCTGCCGAAGACTTAGCCGCGCCATCGCGGTAGCCTCGCACGCTCAGTGCGACAGCTTCTCGATGCGCATCGCAAATTCCAGCTTGCCGCCGCGGGTTCTCGTTGCCTGCACCGGCACGAACCCGAGCGACGGCGCGAACCACATCGTCAGCACACGGTTCCCGCCCGGGCGCCGGCTGGTGACGACGATGGTGTCGAGGTCGCCGAGTTCGGTCTGGATTCTCGCCTCGCCGGCGCGGTGGTAGTCGAAATCCTTGATCTGGTCCTTATCGATGATCCAGAACTTCGCCGGCAGCCGCCCTTGCCTCAGGTCCTGCATCACCTGGATCTGGATGGACATGAGGTCCTGGGTGCCCGCCTTGAGCGCGAGGTCGAGCGGCTTGCCGGAAAGCGTGCCGCGCACACTTCGCCGCGCCCAGTCGAAGTCCATGTGGATCCGCGACGAGCCGTCCTCGGCTTCGTAGATCTCGGGTCGGACCGCGGCGCCCTCGACACGCAGCCAGCTCTTCTGCACGACGTCGTGCCGATAGAACAAACGGAATATCCCGCGCGCGCTGATCCGCCAGGTGTACACGTACCGGCCTGGATCCGTGCCGCGCACGAGCACGAGATCGCTGACGCCGACGCTGATGTCCTTCCACTGCGCGAGGTAGTGCGCCGAGAACGGCCGCGGTGCGCCAGCTCCGGCCGGCGCCGCGTGCACGGTGCCGAGCGCGAGCACGAGCGCCGTGGCCGGCAGGATCCGTCGCATCATGGGCCGCCTCGCGGGCGATCGATCTGCGGCAATTGCACGGGGCCGGCGAGCGCGGCGCCGTCGAGCCACGCCCTGCCGTCGCGGCACGCGAGCCGCCCCTCGCAGAACCAGCGCACAGCGAGCGGATAGATCCGGTGCTCGAGCGCCAGAACGCGCCCGGCCAGGCACGGTTCATCCTCGCCGGGGCCGACCGCGATTTGCCCCTGGATCACCGCCGGGCCGGCGTCGAGTTGCGCGGTCACGAAATGCACGGTCGCGCCGTGCGCACCGTCGCCGGCGGCGAGGACGCGCCGATGCGTGTGCAGGCCGGGGTATTTCGGCAGCAGCGACGGGTGGACGTTCAGGATGCGTCCGGCGAACGCGTCGATGAACGCCGGCGAGAGGACGCGCATGAATCCGGCGAGCGCGACCAGAAAGGGCGCGCGGCGTGCGACCGCGGCCGCGAGTTCGCGGTCGTAGGCGGCGCGGTCGCCGTCGGGCGGCGGCGCGATCGCCTCGGTCTCGATGCCGAGGCCGCGGGCAGTCGCGAGCCCGGGCGCGTCCGGCCTGTCGGAGAGCACCGCGCCGATCCGGTAGCAAGCGTCCGCGTCGCGGCTGCGATCGATCAGGCAGCGCATGTTCGATCCCCGTCCCGAGATCAGGATCACGACGGGCTGCAACGCCGCGGCCCCGCTCACGCGATCACGACACCGCGCCCGCCGCCGCGTACCTCGCCGATCACGGTCGCGGTTTCGCCCGCGGCACGCAGCGCCGCGAGCGCGCGATCGGCGTCGGCGGCGGCAAGCTGCACGGTCATGCCGATGCCGCAGTTGAAGACGCGCAGCATCTCCGATTCGTCGACCCTGCCTTGCGCCTGCAGCCAGTCGAACAGCGGATCCCGCGGCCAGGCCGCCCGTTCCAGGACGACCTCCAGGCCGTCGGGAATCACCCGTGGCAGGTTCTCCAGCAGCCCGCCGCCCGTCACGTGCGCGAGCCCATGCACCGGCAGCCGGTGCAGCAACTCGAGCAGCGGCTTGACGTAGATCCGCGTCGGTGCGAGCAGCCGGTCGATCAATGCAACGCCGGCGACGCGGCTCTGTAGGTCCGCACCGCTGCGTTCGAGGATCCGGCGGATCAACGAGAAGCCGTTCGAATGCGCGCCGGATGAGGCGAGGCCGATAACGGCGTCGCCGGCGCGGGTCGCACCGCCGTCGACGATCGCATCCTTCTCGACGATGCCGACGCAGAAGCCGGCCAGATCGTAATCCCGGCCGTGATACATGCCCGGCATCTCGGCGGTCTCGCCACCCACCAGGGCGCAGCCTGCCTGCACGCAACCTTCGGCGATGCCGGCGATCAAACGCTCGCCGGTGTCCACGTCGAGCTTGCCGCTCGCGTAATAGTCGAGAAAGAACAGCGGCTCGGCGCCCTGCACGACGACGTCGTTCGCGCACATCGCCACGAGGTCGATGCCCACCGTATCCGGCCGCCCGCAGTCGATGGCCAGGCGCAGCTTCGTGCCGACGCCATCCGTCCCGGACACCAGCACCGGCCGGCGGTACCGGTCGAGCGGCACTTCGACGAGTGCGCCGAAACCGCCGATGCCGCCCAGCACCTCGCGGCGCATCGTCCGGCGGACGTGCGGCTTGATGCGTTCGACGAGCTCGTCGCCCGCATCGATGTCGACGCCGGCGTCGCGATAGGTCACGGGCGCAGGTTCGGTCATGTGGGTTCCTTCCGAACACGAGAATAGGGCCGACGCGGCCGGCCGGCCGGCTGTGGTATTTTACACCAGGGTCAAGCCAGTGCCGTGCCATCGAACCATGATCCGGAACCGACCAGTGTCGTCTGCCATCTGCCTACGGCTGGTGTGGGCTGCCGTCTGCCTCGCGGGCGGCGTGTTGTGCATGCTCCCGGCGCAGGCCGAGGAACACGCCAAACTTTACCAGGCGGCGGTCCCCGTGACCGACCGCTCCGACGGCAGCCGCGAGGCCGGCTTCCAGGCGGCGATGCAGGTCGTGCTGGTTCGGGTGACCGGCACGCTCTCGGCCGGCGCCAATCCAGCATATGCGGCCTTGGTCGCCGCCGCCGACCGGTACGTCCAGCAATACCGCTACGCACCCGATGGGCGGCTCGTCGTCGGATTCGACGGCGGGGCGATCGAGCGCTGGCTGACCCAGAACGCCGCGCCGGTGTGGGGACGCACGCGCCCGGTGACCCTCGTGCTGCTGACCGCACCGAACGGCCAATCGGGCGCCATCGTCACCCGTGACGACAGCTCCGACCTGAAGGCGGCGATCGACGCCCAGGCGGCCCTGCGGGGGATCGGTTTGCTGTGGCCGAGCGCACAGGAATTGACCAACGACGGGCTCGACTATTCGACCGTCAGCGGCGCCCATCCGACTGGGCTGCAGGCGATCGCCAAGCGCCAGGGTGCCGACGGCGTGTTGATCGGGCACGCCACCGATCTTGGCGCGACGGCGGGTGTGCAGTGGTTGTTCGAGTTCCAGACGCAGAGCGGCCAGGCGGCCGGCACGGTCGAGGGCGTGAACCTGGCCGCAGACGACTACGCTGCAATCTACGCGGTCAGCGGTGCGTACTCGCCGGTCGACGTCGAGGTCGACGGCATCAAGGATCTGCGCGCCTACGCCCGGATACTGCGCCTGTTCGAGTCGCTGACGCCCGTGTCGCAGGTCACGGTGCTGGCGCTCGACGGGGATTCGGTAAGTTTTCGCCTCGACGCGCGCGGCGGCGCGGCGCCGCTCGAGCGCACGCTCGCGCTGAACGGCGCACTGCAGCTCGAACAGGCGACGGGCGCTGCGGGCGAACTGCACCTGCAGCTGCGCCGCTAGCGCGATCGGTGGCCGCGTGAGCGTGTGGCTGCGCCAACTGCCGAATCTGATCAGCGCGGCGCGACTGGTCTTGGTGGCACCGATCGCGCTCGCGCTGCTGCACCGGGATTGGCCGGTCGCGATCGCCCTGTTCGTCATAGCCGCCCTGTCCGACGGGGCCGACGGCCTGCTCGCGAAGCGCTTCGGGTGGCAGACGAGTCTCGGCGCCATGCTCGATCCCGCCGCCGACAAGCTGTTGATCGCCACCGTCTTCGTGACCCTCGCCGTGCAGGGTAGCGTGCCTCTGTGGCTCGCGGCGGCGGCGGTGGCACGTGATCTCCTGATTGCGACCGGCGCGCTCGCGTATCGGGTGCGGATCGGTCCGTTGCGCATGCGTCCCACACTCGTCAGCAAGATCAATACGCTGTGCCAGCTCCTGTTCCTGCTCTGCGTGGTCGTGCGCCGTGAAATCGCGCTGCCTCCGGCCTGGGTCGAGATCGTGCTCGGCGCCGCGACCTTGGTCACGATCGGCGTGAGCGGCATCGATTATGTGCTCACCTACGCGAGGCGCGCGCGAGGATTCGAGCAACGCGAGGCGGGGGCGTGAGGCAGCTGCCACTCGGCGTGAAACTGCGTGACGAGGCGACCTTCGGCAACTTCGTGACCGGCGGCAACCTTGAACTCGTCGCTGCGCTCGCCGCCGGCGACGCACCGTGCATCTGGCTGTGGGGCGCCGCGGGCTCCGGCAAGACGCATTTGCTGCAGGCGGCGTGCGCCGCGGGCGGGGGACCTGCGGCTTATCTGCCGCTCGGGCGAACCGCGAACCTGCCGCCGGAAGCGCTCGCGGGCTTCGAGTCCTCCGGGTTGCTCTGTCTCGACGACGCGGATGTCACGGCCGGCAATCCGGCTTGGGAGAGGGCGCTGTTCGGCTTGTTCAACGCCTGCGTCGATCTGCGTACGCGCTTGATCTTCGCCTCCCGGGTCGCGCCGCGTGCGCTGCCCTGGATTATCGAGGACTGGGGTTCGCGCGCCTGCGCCTGCGTCGTCTACCAGGTGCGCGAGATCGATGAGGCCGGTCGTGTCGAGGCGCTGCGCCGGCGCGCGGTCGGCCGCGGACTGGAAATGCCGATCGAGACGGTCGAGTATTTGATGAAGCGGACCGCGCGCGATCTGCGCTCTCTGCTCGGCGTGCTCGACGCCCTGGACGATGCCTCCCTCGCGGCGCAGCGACGTCTGACGGTGCCGTTCATACGCGCGGCACTCGAGAAGCCCGCAGATACCCGACCATAGAGCAGAACCACGCGAACACGCAAAGGAGGCTCGCGCCGGCAACCCAGCGTGCCGCCGGGTTGGCGAGCAGTTCGGTCAGCGCGAACACCAGGTAGGGAATCGCAAACAACGTGGCCCAGGCATAGGTGTGCCGGCGGCCGACCATCAGCCCGTGCAGCGGCGCGAGCAGCGGCAGGGCCGCTGCCGCGCACAGCGCCCAGGGATAGCCGGCGGCGGTCCAGATCAGCAGGCTCGCGGCGACGGCGGCCCACAAACCGATCGTCACGCGCCGCGCCGACCTGGCAGCGTCGGCCGGCGCGGCGGGGCCGGTACACTCAGCCATGGCGATTCAGGCGCTCGGCGAGGGCAGCGACGCGCGCCCCGAGCGCGCGCGCGAGCTCGCGTTCCGGGTCGGCGAGCTCTCCCGTGCCGCTGACGCCGGCAACGTGGCTCGCGCCATATGGTGTGCCGCCGGCCCGGGTCGTGCCGAGCGCGCCCTCAGTAAACGGCAGGCCGACGAGATACATCCCATGGTGCAGCAGCGGCAGCATCATCGACAGCAGCGTCGATTCCTGACCGCCGTGCAGCGTTTGCGTCGAGGTGAACACGCCGGCGGGCTTGCCGGCGAGCGCACCCGAGAGCCACAGGCCGCTCGTACCTTCGAGGAAGTACTTGAGCGGCGCCGCCATGTTGCCGAAGCGCGTGGGACTGCCCAGCACGAGACCCGCGCAGCGTTCCAAGTCCTCGTGGCTGGCATAGGGCGGACCGGCATCCGGCACCGAGGGTTCAGGTCGATCGACGGTCACGGTGACCGCGGGGACCGTGCGCAGTTTCGCCCGCATGCCGCGCACGCCATCGATTCCGTGGCAGACGTGCCGCGCGAGCGCCGCCGTGCTGCCTTGGCGCGAATAATACAAAACCAGAATTTCGTTCATCGTTGTCCCTCAGGATTCCCGTTGCCATCGCGGCCGATCTGCGGCGCCGCCGCAACGGCTGCGCCGGCATTCCATCGCCGGCACGGGTTTGACGGCCCCGGCCGCTGTTGCTAGTGTCGGCCCTCGACCATGCCGCGCTCGATCGCACTCCTCATCGGTTTGATCTGTCTCGCCGGCTGTCAAGGCGCGCCCGTCCAGGAAATGAGCGACGCCCGACAGGCGATCGAGGCGGCGCGCGTGGCCGGCGCGGCGCAGCGCGCTCCGGCCGACCTCGAGGCGGCGCAAGCGGAGATTGCGAGCGCCGAACGCCATCTGCAGGCTCAGGAATACGTCCGTGCCCGTGATGCCGCCCTCGAGGCGAAGCGGCGCGCCGCGATTGCCTTGTCGAATTCCGAGCATCCCTCGCAAGCGCCACCATGATGGGCGTTCGGCCGCAGGGCGCATCTTAGAAGCGCCACGCGCGCTGCCAGCGCGACATCACGAGTTCCGGGTAGCCGATGTGCCCGTCGCTGCCGTTGTAGCGTTCGAGTGCGAGGATCCAGTCGTGGTGCTCCTCGCGCAGGTAGTAGCGCAGGATCTCGCAGCCGATGCGGATGTTCGCGCCGATCCGTACCAGCCGATTCGCGACGCCGAGCTGCTTCGGCCAGAACGGCATGACCTGCATCAGGCCGACCGCGCCGACGCGCGAGACCGCGAACTGGTTGAAGCGGCTCTCGACCGCGATCATCGCCAGGATCAGATCCGGCGGCAGCCGCAGGCGCGGATCGCGCCGCGCCTCGCAATACACGTCGTCCAGGATCTCGATCCGCTTCGCGTAGGAGTGCACGTAGGGCCGCAGACGCGGTTCCATGCTCTTGTGCCAGACCTCGGCGGTGAATTTGTCAGAATAACATTGCGGACTGTCGATGATCTTGCGCAGGAGGGTCTGCAGCGGCGGCTCGGGCCGCGGGTCCGCGCGCGGCGGGCCCACCGCGGGCGCCGCAAGCATGGCGCAGGCAACGGCCGGGGCCGCGAGCGCGCCGTACCGGCCGTAGCGCCGCATGCGCTCAGGCCGCGGACCTGCCGCGTACGTGGCGCACGGCATCGGCGAGCGGAATCTCGGCCGCCGCAGCGTCCCGGCGATGGCGATACTCGACGTTGCCGGTGGCGAGGCCGCGTTCGCCGAGCACGATCCGGTGGGGAATTCCCAGCAGTTCCGAGTCGGCGAACTTCACGCCGGCCCGGGCGTCGCGGTCGTCGAACAGGACGTCGAAACCGGCGGCGGTGAACTCGCGATACAGCGCATCGCTCGTCTGCCGCAGGTGGTCCGATTTCTGATAGGCGAGCGGCACGAGGCAGACCTGGAACGGCGCGATCGCCTCCGGCCAGACGATGCCGTCGGCATCGTGGTTCTGTTCGATGGCGGCCGCGACGATGCGGGTCACGCCGATCCCGTAGCAGCCCATGTACATCGTCACGCTCTTGCCTTGCTCGTCGAGTACCGCTGCGCCCATCGCGTCGCTGTACTTGCGGCCTAGCTGGAATATGTGGCCGACCTCGATGCCGCGGGCGATCTGCAGCGTTCCGCGGCCGCCCGGGCTCGGATCCCCGGCAACGGCGTTGCGGATGTCCCGGGGGTCGGGCGCGGCCAGGTCGCGGCCCCAGTTGACACCGGTGAAATGTGTGTCCTTCTCGTTGGCACCGCAGACGAAATCGGCGAGAGCAGCCGCCGCACGGTCGACGTAGATCCGGCCCGCAAAACCCACCGGACCGAGATATCCGGGCTCCGCGCCGGCTACCGCGCGCACGCGCTCGGCGCTCGCCATGCGCAGCGGCTTGGCGACGCCGGGCAGCTTCTGCGCCTTGACCGCGTTCAACTCGTGGTCGCCGCGCAGGATCAACGCGACCACGCCCCCGTCCGTGCCGTCGACGATCAGGGTCTTGACGCACTGCGCCGGCGCCACGCCGAGAAACTGGCACAGATCGGCGATGGTGCGTGCGCCGGGCGTTGCGACCTTCGCCAACGGCCGGGTCGGGGCGCCGGGCGGCGTCGCCGGAGCGAGGGCTTCGGCGAGCTCGATATTCGCCGCGTAATCGTCGCCGTCCGAATAGGCGATGGCGTCCTCGCCGGATTCGGCGAGCACGTGAAATTCCTGCGACGCGTTGCCACCGATGCTGCCGCTGTCGGCATGGACCGCGCGAAACTTCAGACCGAGGCGGGTGAAGATGCGGCCGTATGCGTCGAACATCAGCCGGTAGCCCTCGGCGAGGCTCGCCTCATCGGCGTGGAATGAATAGGCATCCTTCATCAGGAATTCGCGGGCGCGCATCACACCGAAGCGGGGACGGATTTCGTCGCGGAATTTCGTCTGGATCTGGTAGAAATTCACCGGCAGCTGCCGGTAGCTACGCAGCTCGCGGCGCGCGATGTCCGTGATGACTTCCTCGTGCGTCGGCCCATACGCGAACTCCCGGTCGTGCCGGTCCTTGAAGCGCAACAATTCGGGTCCGAATTCGTTCCACCGGCCGGACTCGCGCCACAGCTCGGCTGGCTGGACCGTCGGCATCGATAGCTCGAGCGCGCCGGCGCGGTCCATCTCCTCGCGGATGATCCGCTCGACCTTGCGCAAGGTGCGCAGGCCGATCGGCATCCACGTGTACAGACCCGCCGCGAGGCGGCGGATCATGCCGGTGCGCAGCATCAATCGGTGGCTGATCACCTCGGCGTCGGCGGGTACTTCCTTGAGCGTGGGTATCGGGTATCGGGATAGGCGCATGGCCGCCTATCTTACATGAGGGCCCCTGGTATCATGACCCGCATGGACGAGGAGCCCATGAACGCGGACGCCGATGACGCCGATGAGGCCGATGACGGCGGGGACGGGCAACGGTCGCGACCGCGCGGCGTGTATTGGCTGCCGAACCTGCTGACGACCGGTGCCCTGTTCGCCGGCTTCTACGCGATCGTCGCGGCGATCGACCTGCATTTCGAGAAATCCGGCGTTGCGGTCTTCGTCGCCATGATTTTCGACGGCCTGGACGGCCGGGTGGCGCGCTGGACCCATACCGAGAGCGCGTTCGGCAAGGAGTACGACAGCCTTTCGGACATGGTCTCCTTCGGCCTCGCGCCGGCGATCGTGACTTATCAGTGGGGTGTCGCACGTATCGCCGAGTACGGTCCGGTTTGGCGGCGTCTGGGGTGGCTGGTGTGTTTCTTCTACGCCGCGGCCGCCGCTTTGCGCCTGGCCCGCTTCAACTCGCGGATCGCGACCGCGGGTAAGAACCACTTCGAGGGCTTGCCGAGCCCGTCTGCGGCGGCGATCGTCGCCGCCCTCGTTTGGCTCGCGAGCGATCGAATCGACATGGGATTGCCGGGCCTGCTGCTCGCATTCATCGTCACGGCCTGCGCCGGTGCCCTGATGATCAGTCGATTTTCCTTTCACAGCTTCAAAAATGTGGATGTCGGCGCGCGTGTGCGCTTCACCCATATCCTCTTCGTGCCGCTGGTGTTCGTGCTGATCGCGATATGGCCGCCGGTCACGCTGCTGCTCATCTTCGGCGGCTACGCACTGTCGGCGCCGACCGTATGGCTCGTGCGCAAGCTGCGGCGCCGCTCGCGCGGGTCCGCGACCCACGCATGAACCCGGCCTTGCGCAAGGCGTACCTGCAGGCCATGCAGATCGAGGCCTGGGCGCCGCGTGCCGCATCGACGGGCACGACCGGCGTGGCGACCGCGGACTGGGCGGAACTGGAACGGATGGTCGCTTCCTGCCGCCGCTGCGTGCTGTGCGAGAGCCGCAACCGGACCGTGTTCGGCATCGGCGACCGCCATGCCGCATGGGTCGTCGTCGGCGAGGCTCCCGGTGCGGACGAGGACCGGCAGGGCGAACCGTTCGTCGGCCGCGCAGGGCAGATGCTGAATGCGATGCTGCGCGCGATTGGCCTGCGGCGCGAGCAGGTCTTCATCGCCAATGTGCTGAAGTGCCGGCCGCCCGGCAACCGCGCTCCACTCGCCGGCGAGGCCGCCGAGTGCCTGCCGTACCTAGCGCGCCAGATCGCCCTGGTGCGTCCGCGGATCCTGCTCGTGGTCGGGCGCATTGCCGCGCAGAATCTGCTCGCTACCGATGTGCCGCTGGCGAGCCTGCGCGGTCGCGTCCACCATGCCGGCGGCGCAGGTCCGCCGATCGTCGTGACCTATCATCCCTCCTACCTGCTGCGCACGCCGGCGGACAAACGCAAGGCTTGGCAGGATCTGCAATTCGCCCGCGCGGTGGCCGCGCGTGGCTAGCGCGAAGCGCGAGGAGCTGCCGCTCGAGGCCCCAATCCGGGCGATGCACGAATTCGATGTGCCGGTCGTGATGGCGATCGAGCGTGCCGGCTACGAGTTCCCTTGGAGCGAGGGGATATTCCGCGATTGTCTGCGCGTCGGCTACGTCTGCCGCGTCGTCGACGTCGACGGCGCGATGGCGGGCTACGGCATCATGGCGACGGGCGCCGGCGAGGCGCACATCCTGAACGTATGCATGCGCGAGGACTACCGCCGCCGTGGGCTCGCCCGCGGCTTGATGCTGCACCTTCTGCAGCGCGCCCGCGCGGCCGGGATGCGCGAGGCCTTTCTCGAGGTGCGGCCATCGAATATGATTGCCGCCCATTTGTACGCGACGCTCGGTTTCGAACGGGTGGGGATGCGCCGCGGCTACTACCAGGCGGTTCAGGGCCGCGAAGACGCGGCGGTGCTGCGGCTTTTGCTGGATTCGGGACCGAATTGACCTCCACGATGATGGACATCGAGCGTGAAATCTCACGCCGGCGCACCTTTGCGATCATCTCGCACCCGGACGCCGGCAAGACGACCCTGACCGAGAAGCTGCTGCTGTTCGGCGGTGCGATCCAGATGGCCGGCGCCGTCAAGGGGCGCAAGGCAACCCGGCACGCAACCTCCGACTGGATGCGGCTCGAGCAACAACGCGGCATCTCCGTGACCTCGTCCGTGATGCAGTTCCCGTTCGACGACTGCGTCGTCAATTTACTGGATACGCCGGGCCACGAGGACTTCTCCGAGGACACCTACCGGACGCTGACTGCGGTCGACTCGGCCTTGATGGTCATCGACTGCGCGAAGGGCGTCGAGGAGCGCACGATCAAGTTGATGGACGTGTGCCGGCTCCGTGACACGCCCATCATGACCTTCGTCAACAAGCTGGACCGCGACGGCCGCCCGCCGATCGAGCTGCTCGACGAGATCGAACGCGTGCTCAAGATCGAGTGCGCGCCGATCACCTGGCCGATCGGCATGGGCCGCGATCTGCTCGGCGTATACCATCTCCTCGAGGACCGCATCTACGTCTATGTCGCCGCGGCGAAGGGCAGGGTGGGCAGCCACGAGACGATTCACGGTCTCGCGAGCGCGGCGGCCCGAGAATATCTCGGCGCGGGTTACCAGGCGTTCGTCGACGAGATCGAACTGGTGCGCGGCGCGAGCCCGCCCTTCGACCTGCGGCGCTACCGCGCCGCGAGCCAAACGCCGGTGTTTTTCGGCTCGGCGGTCAACAGTTTCGGCGTTCGCGAACTGCTCGTCGCGTTCACCGCGCACGCACCCGGCCCGCAGCCGCGCGCGGCGGTGCAGCGCGTCGTCGCGTCGAACGAGGCGAAGCTGACCGGGTTCGTCTTCAAGATCCAGGCGAACATGGACCCCGGTCATCGCGATCGCATCGCGTTCATGCGGCTTTGTTCCGGACGCTACGCCAGGGGCATGCGCCTGCGCCACGTCCGCCTGGCCAAGGACGTGCGCGTGGCGGATGCCTTGACGTTCCTCGCGGCCGATCGCAGCCGGGCGGACGAGGCCTATGCCGGTGACATCATCGGTCTGCACAACCACGGGACGATCAACATCGGCGACACGTTCAGCGAGGGCGAGGTGCTCACGTTCACCGGCGTGCCGAATTTTGCACCGGAGATCTTCCGTCGCGCGGTGTTGAAGGATCCGCTGCGGATGAAGGCGCTGCAGAAGGGCCTCTCCCAGCTCTGCGAGGAGGGCGCGACCCAGTTGTTCAAACCGCTGCGCAACAACGAACTGGTGCTCGGCGCGATCGGCCAGCTGCAATTCGAGGTCGTCGCGTTCCGCCTGCAGGACGAGTACGGCGTGCAGTGCGTGTTCGAGCCGGTGAACGTCGCACTCGCCCGCTGGGTGCGCAGCACGGACCACGAGCGGCTCGCCGATTTGCGGGACAAAGGGCGCGACCACCTCGCGCTCGATCATGCCGGCGAACTGGTCTACCTCGCGCCGACACGCATCAATCTCGAGTTGACCGAGGAGCGCTGGGGCGGCGTCGAATTCCTGCGGACGCGCGAGAACCTCGCGGTCTGAAGGCGCGCACCGCGGCGCCGAATGCGCGCACGCGGTCGTCGGCGGTGGGGGCACCGTAGCGCAGCGAGGCGTATTCCCGGCACAGCTTTTCGACGGTCGGGCCGAGATCCGGGCAGAGCGCGGCGACCCGGCGAGCATAGTCCTCGGGGCCCTCGTAAGGGAACCGCACGACCCCCGCTCGGGCGACTTTCGCGGTGAGCTTCCCGAACGCCCGTTGCAGCTCATCGCGCGATCTCGTGCGCAACTGCCGGCGCGCGATCCAGGCGAGCCAGACGAAACTCAGACCGAGTGCGGCGGCCAGCATCGCGGCGAGCCCGGCCGCGTCCGGGCCCGGCACGTGCAGGCGCGTGAGCAGGGCGCCTTGCGCGCGTGGCCCGTAGGCGAGGATTCGCTCGCGCCAGAGGGTGCGCAGCGCATCGAGGCGCAGGGCGAATGCCGCGAGCCAGGGGGCGTCGCGGCCGATGGCGACTGCGAACGGTCCGGGTGTGCGCGACCCGTCGCGCAGCGACGGGTCGACCCGCTGCGGCGCGATCGCCGCCGTGGGATCGACGCGCAGCCAGCCACGGCCCGCGATCCAGACTTCGTCCCAGGCGTGCGCATCGCTCTGGCGCACCACCCAGTCGCCATCGAAGGGGTTGAAAGTGCCGCCGAAATAGCCGGTGACGACGCGGGCCGGGATCCCGGCCGCGCGCGCCAGGACCGCGAATGCCGATGCGTAGTGACCGCAAAAGCCGCGCTTCGTGTCGAACAGGAACTCGTCCACCGGGTTGCGGCCGAGCAGCGGCGGTGGCGTCAAGGTATAGTAGTAAGGATCGCGGTGGAAGCGGGCCAGGATGGCGGCGATGAATTGCACGTCGGCCGGATATTCTCGGTGCAACAGCCGCGCGAGCGCGCGGCTGCGCGGGTTCGAACCCGCCGGCAGGCGGGTGTCGAGGCGCCGCACGCGCCGATCGAGCGGGGATGCGCCGGCCGGCGCCGTCGTCGAACTCGCGAGGAGCGTCGCCGGCGCGCTGTCGCGTCCCGGTCGCACCAGAACACCGTCGCCGCTCAGAACTGCGCCGGGCAACGCGGCCGACACCGGCCGGTCGAGCGCGTAGATCCAGTCGTGCCGGTAGGGTTCGAGTTCGAGTCGATAATGGTAGGCGGAGCGCCCCGGCACGGTCCGGGAAAATCCTCGATCGTGACGCCTCCACGCGCGTCCGTCGAACTCGTCGAGCACCGGCCCGCGCCAGTATAGCGCGCCGCGCGAGGGCGTCGGGCCGATGAAGTGCGCGCGAAATGCGATGTCGTCGGAGAGCGCGAGATCGTCGAGGTCGCCGGGGCTCAGGGTGTCGCCGAGTCCGGAGACCGCGCCGCGGCCTTCGCCGCCGATGCGCCACAGCGGCGCGGCGAGACGCGGAAAGAACAGCCACATGGCGAGCGCGAGCGGCAGCGCGTGCAGCAGCACTCGCGCCGAATACGCGAGAGCCGTCCGCGCGCCGAGCCCGCGAACCGAGCCGTCGATTCGCAGCAGCGCCGCCGCCGTCAGCCAGCAGACCGCGAGGAGATAGCCGAGCATCCAGAACCCACCGCCCGCGAGCAGTGCAGCGACGCCGAGGAAGTACACGATCAGCACGACCACGTACAGGTCGCGGGCGGAGCGCGCTTCGAGGATCTTGAGTCCGGCGGTGAGGCCGAGCAGCGCGGTGCCGGCGGCGAGCCCGTTGAAGGTGCGAAATTCGACGAACAACAGCGCGATCGCGAGCAGCGCCAACGGCCAGCGGATTGCGGCCGGGGGCGCGTCGCCGCCGCGCGTTGCCAGCACGAGGCGTGCGCCGATCGCCGCCCCGACCGCCGCCGAGACCCACGGCGGCAGGTCGCGGGCGAGCGGCAGCCAGACGAGCCCGAGGCAGGCGCTCGTCCAGGCGAGCGGTCCGAACGGCAGCGCCGAGGCGCCGGCCGCGGCTGGGCCGCCGTCGCGCGAGTGCCGGCCGCGCCTCACGCGTCACCGGTGCCGAATGCAGCCAAAGCACGCAGAGCGCGCCTGCGCTGTGCGGGGCCGGTCGCCGGTTCGAGGCGGCGGTCCGGCAGGCGCAGGCCGAAGCGCCGACCGGCCCGCCCGCTCTCGAGGATCCACCGGCACAGCTGCGCGAGCCGTGCCTCGGTCGGCAGGCCCTCCAGTGCGTTCCAATCGATCCACAGCGCCTGTCCTTTGGCGCCCGCGTAATGCCTCACGGCCGGTTCGCCACCGTGCGCGAGTGCCTTCCACGCCATGTGCTTCAGCGGCACGCCGGGCGCGTACGGGCGAAGACCGGCGAAATCCGCATCGCCCGTTGCGTCGTCACGCGCCGGCGCGGGCGCCCCGGTCGCACCGGTGTCGTCCTGCGCGCGGCGTGCGCCCGCCGGACGGGGCGCGACGTACGCGGTCAGCGGCGCTTGCACGTAAGTCCAGGCGCGGAACCAGCCGAACGGAAACCGCGTACGCAGTTCGAAGTGGCCGAACCGCAGGACCCCGCGCGGGGCGGCAGCCAGAGGCAGTTCGAGCGAACGGACCGTGCCGGCCGGCACGTCGCAGTTCGCCGCGCCGGTGCCGCAGCGGATCTCGAGATCGTGGCGGTCGAGCCCGGAGGGGTTCGTCAGCGTGAAGTGAAAGCGCGGCCGGTCGCCGGCGAACGCATCCGTTTCCGGCAGAGCATCGATGCCCAGGCCGAGCAGGTTGCGGTGGCAACGGTGCATGCCGACGAGGCCCGTGCTCGCAATCAGGAAGGCGAACGCGAGCCCGAGATTGCTCGCGTAATTCAGCCCGGCGATGGTCATCGCGCCGACCAGCGCGGCGAGCGCCAGTCCGCGGCCCGTCGGCAGAATGTAGATGCGGCGGCGGTCGACGACCGCCGGCAATGCGTCGCGGCCGTGCCGTCGCGCGGCCCATGCCCGCAAGCGTGCGGCGGCCGCGTGCCGCCACGCGCTCAAGGGACCGCGACGGCTTCCATGAGCCGCGAGGCGGGTACTTCGAGGCCCGCCGTGTCCCGCAGACGGTGGCCGATGACCGCGGGTAGAACCGCCTGGACGTGTTCCGGGATCACCGCGTCCCGACCCTCGAGCATTGCCCAGGCACGCGCGGCGCGCAGCAGACCGATCGCGGCCCGTGGCGAGAGCCCGTGCCGCAGGCCCATGTGTTCACGGCTGTGAGCGACCAGCGCCTGCACGTAGTCGAGCAGGGGTGGCGCCGCGTGAACGCGTTCCACCCGGCGCTGCAGTTCGCCGAGGTGTTCGCCGTCGATCGCCGCGGTGAAGCTGGCTAGCAGTGTGCGGCGATCGCCGCCGGCGAGCAAGGTGCGTTCCTCGGCCGCCGCGGGGTAGCCCAGCGCGATGCGCATCAAGAAGCGGTCGAGCTGCGATTCGGGCAGATCGAAAGTGCCGGCGTGATCCTGGGGGTTTTGCGTTGCAATCACGAAGAACGGCTCGGGCAGCGGCATCGACCGGCCGTCCACCGTAACCTGATGTTCCTCCATCGCCTCGAGCAGGGCACTCTGCGCCTTGGGCGATGCACGATTGATCTCGTCCGCGAGGACGATCTGCGCGAAGATCGGTCCGGGCTGAAAGCGAAATCCGCCGGATTCGCGGTCGTAGATCGACACCCCGAGCACGTCCGCCGGCAGCAGGTCGCTCGTAAACTGCACCCGCTGGAACGACAGGCCCAGGCTCGTCGCGAGCGCATGGGCGAGCGTCGTCTTGCCGACGCCGGGCACGTCCTCGATCAGCAGATGGCCGCGCGCGAGCACACAGGCGAGGCACAGGCGGATCTGCGCGTCCTTGCCGAGGATCACCCGGCCGAGTTGCGCGAGCACGGCCTCGAGCGCGGCGGCCGGCGCGCTCATCCGGCGAGCAGCGCGTGCACGCGCGCGGCCTGGCGCTGCAACTGGCCGATTTCGGTCTGCAGTTCGGCGATCCGCGCGGCGTCCTTGGCGACGACGTCCGCGGGCGCATTGCGCACGAACTCGGCGTTCTGCGCCTTCGCTTGCAGCTTTTGCAGGTCCGCCTGCGCCTTGCGCTGTCTCTTGGCGAGCCGTTCCCGCTCGGCGGACGGGTCGATCAGGCCCGCCATCGGCACGAGGATCTCGAGCGCGCCGAGCAGCGCCACCGCGGCGATCGGCGCAGGCTCGCCCGGCGCGAGCACGCGCGGGACCTCGATGCCGGCGAGACGTTGCAGGTATTTCAGGTTCCTGTCGAGCAACGCAATGTCCGTCGCCGCCGCGTTCTGCAGCACCACGTCGATCCTGCGGCTCGGCGCGATGTCCATCTCGCCGCGGATCTGGCGGATGCCGAGCACGAACTGCCGTACCCAGGCCATCTCGAGTTCGGCCTGCGGATCGCTCGGCAAGTCCGTCGCCCGCGGATAGACTGCGAGCATGATCGTCTCGCCGGCGACGCCGGCGCTCTCGCGGGCGCGCTGCCAGATTTCCTCGCTGATGAACGGCGCGAGCGGATGCAGTGCGCGCAGCAGCGTCTCGAGGGTGTCGACGAGGGTGTACCGCGTGCCCCGCTTCTGCGCCTCGCGCGCATCCTGCGCCTGCAGCACCGTCTTCGTCGATTCGACGTACCAGTCGCAGAACTCGTGCCAGGTGAATTCGTAGAGCGCCGCCGCGACGGCGTCCAGCCGGTAGTCGGCGAAGCCGGCCTCGACGCGCGCGAGCGTCGCGGCGAGCCGCGAGCGGATCCAGCGGTCGGCGACGCTGAATTCGAGTTCGGCGCCATGGTCGGCGCCGCCGTCCCCCTCGGCGTTGAGCAGCACGTACCGCGCCGCGTTCCAGAGCTTGTTGCAGAAATTCCGGCAGCCTTCGACACGCGCCAATTCGAAGCGCAGGTCGCGGCTCATGGTCGCGAGCGAGGCGAACGAGAGGCGCAGCGCATCGGCGCCGAATGCCGCGATGCCCTGCGGGAACTGCGTGCGGGTCGCGCGCTCGATCGCCGGCCGCATTTGCGGTTGCATCAGGCCGGTGGTGCGCTTCGCCAGTAGCGCGTCGAGTCCGATGCCGTCGACGATGTCGAGCGGATCGATCACGTTGCCCTTCGACTTCGACATCTTCTGGCCGTCATGGTCGCGGATCAGGCCGTGCACGTAGACCTCGCGGAACGGCACGGCGCCGGTGAACTTGAGGCCCATCATGATCATGCGCGCGACCCAGAAGAAGATGATGTCGAAGCCGGTGATCAGCGCCGACGTCGGGTAGTAGACCGCCATCTCGCGCGTCGGCTCCGGCCAGCCCTGCGTGGAGAACGGCCATAGGGCCGAAGAGAACCAGGTGTCCAGCACGTCCTCGTCCCGGCGCAGCGCGACGCCGGGATCGATCCCTCCAGAGGCGCGCGCCTCGTCCTCGTCACGGCCGACGTGGACGCCTCCGTGCGGGTCGTACCACGCGGGGATGCGGTGGCCCCACCATAGTTGCCGGCTGATGCACCAGTCCTTGATGTTGCGCATCCACTCGAAGTAGACGCCGCTCCAGTGCTCCGGGACGAAGCGGATCCGTCCGTCCTCGACGGCCCGCACAGCGGGTTGCGCGAGCGGTGCGATCCTCACGAACCACTGGTCGGTCAGGAGGGGTTCGAGTATCGCGTGGCTCCGGTCGCCGCGCGGCACCATCGGCTGGTGCGGCTCGATCCGCTCGACCAAGCCCTGCGCCTCGAGGTCGGCGACGATCCTCGCGCGCGCATCGAACCGGTCCAGGCCCCGATACGGCGCGGGCACCTCGTCGGTGAGCCGTGCGTCCGTGGTCATCACGTTGAGCAGCGGCAGGCCATGGCGAACGCCGATCTCGTAATCGTTGAAGTCATGCGCGGGCGTGATCTTGACGCAGCCGCTGCCGAACGTGGGGTCCACGAAGGTGTCGGCGATGAGCGCAATGTCGCGTCCCGTGAGCGGCAGGCGCAGCCGCCGGCCGATCAACGCGCGGTAGCGCTCGTCGTCCGGGTGCACGGCGACCGCGGCATCACCGAACATCGTCTCGGGGCGGGTCGTGGCGACGACGACGTGGCCCGGCCCGTCGGCGAACGGGTAGCGCAGGTGCCAGAGGCTGCCATTCTCGGCTTCGGCGACGACCTCGAGATCCGACAGTGCGGTCTTCAGCACCGGGTCCCAGTTCACGAGCCGCTTGCCCCGGTAGATCAGGCCTTCCCGGTACAGGCGTACGAACACCTCCGTGACCGTGCGCGACAGTTCCGGGTCCATCGTGAAGCGCTCGCGGCTCCAGTCCACGGACGCGCCGAGACGGCGCATCTGATTCGATATCGTGTCTCCCGATTGGCGTTTCCATTGCCAGACGCGCTCGACGAAGGCGTCGCGGCCGAGCTCGACGCGGCTGCTGCCCTGCGCGTTCAACTGCCGCTCTACGACCATCTGCGTCGCGATCCCGGCATGGTCGGTGCCCGGCTGCCACAAGGTATCGAAGCCCTGCATGCGCCGGTGGCGTATCAGCGCATCCATGATCGTGTTCTGGAACGCATGTCCCATGTGCAGCGTGCCGGTCACGTTCGGCGGCGGAATCACGATCGAATACGCGGGTCCCACGCCTGCGGGCTTGAAGGCGCCGAGCGATTCCCAGCGAGCGTAGATCCGCGACTCGATCGCGGCGGGCGAATAGGCTTTGTCCATCCGCGGATTATAGCGGGACGGGGCGATCAATCGTCGCCGTCGGGGTGTTCCACGCCGTCCGGAGTCTGCTCGCGCAGGACGCGCTCGACGATTTCCGGCAGTTCGGCACGCAAGCGGTCGAGGACGTTTTCGAACAGGATCGCTTCGATGTCCCTGGCAGCACTATGCAACAGAGAATCGGCGAGTTTCAGCACTGCCGCGACAACCGCCGATTGGGCGGCGCGCGTGTTCGCGATCGCCGCCGGCGGCGCCTGCGCGCCTGCCTCGTCCACCGCGTCGGTCAGTATCGGGATTTCGCCCGTGTCGTCGCCGTCCCCGGTCATCACGCCGATCAGCCGTCGCCGGGATCGTCGCGCGGGTGCGTCGTGACCTGCACGCGTATCTCCCGATAGACCTTGTAGCGCTCGCGTGCGAGCGCGCGCCGCGCAGCATCGCCATCGACAATCTCGGCGATTCGTGCGAAGCGTTGCGGTCCGTCGGGCAAGCGGTCGCTCAGATTGACCAGTACGTCGGCCGCCGGTGCGTGCGCCGGGTCGGCGGTCAAATGCACCGGCGTACCGGACTCTGCGGCGGCGTCCCCGTCGCACAAGGCATGCGGCACGAAGGACCGTTCATCGAAGGTCCAGAGCAGGATGTCGAGCGCCCGGGCGTCGTCCATCGAGTTGGCGAGAATGACCGCGCGCAGATCGCGCAGATAGATCTTCTCGGCGAGCCGGCAGGCAAACGTCCAGCGTTGCCGCGGATCCGCGCCTCGCAGCAGGTAGAAATCGACCCGCCCGGTCATTTTTCCCGCGCGCGATCGATCAGGAAATCGACGAGCAGCGGCACCGGGCGCCCCGTGCTGCCTTTTTGCGCTCCGCCGAGCCAGGCGGTGCCAGCGACGTCGAGATGCGCCCAGTGGAGGCCGGCGGCGAACTTCGACAGGAACGCCGCGGCCGTGGATGCACCGCCCTCGCGGCCACCGATGTTGGCGAGGTCGGCGAAGTTGCTCTTGAGCTGCTCCACGTACTCCTCGCCGATCGGCAGGCGCCACGCGCGGTCGTCGGCCCGCAGCCCAGCCGCCGCGATCTTGCCGGCGAGCGAGTCGTCGTTGCTCATCAGGCCGCTGAAGTGATTGCCGAGCGCAATGATGCACGCGCCGGTCAAGGTGGCCACGTCGATCACGGCGGCCGGCTTGAAGCGCCGGCTGTAATGGATCGCGTCGCAGAGGATCAGCCGGCCTTCGGCGTCGGTGTTCAGCACCTCCACCGTCTGCCCGGACATCGACCTGACGACGTCCGACGGCTTCACGGCGTTGCCGGCCGGCATGTTCTCGCAGGTCGCGACGATCACCACGAGGTTGACGGGCAGCCGCATGCGGGCGACCGCGCGCAGCGCGCCGAGCACGCTCGCCGCGCCGCTCATGTCGAACTTCATCTCGTCCATCGCCGGCGGATCCTTCAGCGAGATGCCGCCCGAATCGAAGGTGATGCCCTTGCCGATCAGGCAAATCGGCGCCGTGGTCCGTGCCGCACCGCGATATTCGCAGACGATCAGCCGCGGCGGCTCGGCGGAGCCGCGTGCGACGGCGAGAAATGCCCCCATCTTCAGCGCCTTGATCCGGCGTTCGCCGAGTACGCGCACCTTGATGTTGCGCAATTCCCTGCCGAGCGCCAGCGCCCGGTTGCCGAGGTAGGTCGGCGTGCAGACGTTCGGCGGCAGATTGGCGAGGTCGCGCGAGTACGCGACGCCTTCGCCGAGCGCAACGCCGTCGGTGAGTCCCTGCCGCGTGCGCTGAACGCTGCGTGTGTCCGGGACGGCGACGCGCACGCTGCGCAGCCGGGCCGGCTTCGGCTTCGGCCCGGTCTTCAGGTCCGGGATGCGGTAATTCTGCGCGCAGAACGTCTCGGCGACGATGCGCGCGCGCGTATAGGCATCGATTCCGGCATCGGCGTCGGCGGCGAGGTACACGACCGCGTCCGTCGCCCCGGTTTTCAGCACAGCTTGCGCGGCGGCCTGAACGGCCCTGCGGTACGGCTTGCGGCCGAACTTGCCCTTCGAGCCCAGCCCGACGAGCAGCACCCGCGCCGCCTTCGACCCCTGAGGGCGCGTTAGCAGCATCGTGTCGCCCACCTTGCCGGCAAAATCCCGCGAGGCATGCAGCTTGGCGGCGAGACCGCCCATCCGCGCATCCACCCGCCGGGCCGTCTCGCCGAGCGCACCGTCGTCGTGAACGCCGATGACTGCGCAAGCCGCGCGATCCTGGCCGCGCGGGTCGACTATTGCTTTGAATTCCATTGACGTCCCTCGTTTGGCTCGCGATGCGGCCCGATGCGCGTGGCCGGCCGTTTTTTTGGTCTTCGTGGCAAGATCTGTTCGTGGCAAAAATTCGTCAAATAGTTTACCCGATTAATCGCGCGGGTTGTAACGCTCCGTCGACGGTTGCGGCGATTTGCTAAGCTTCGGCCCATGAAATGCACCGTGCAGCGGTACGTGTTGCGCGAGGTCGTGCAGACCTGGCTGGCGGTCACCGGCGTGCTGGTCGCGATCCTGCTCGCCAACCAGCTCTCGCGGGTTCTCGGTCAGGCGGCGGACAACCATTTCGGCCCTCACGTGGTCCTCGATTTGATCGCGCTCGGCGCCATCATGAATCTGTCGGTCGTCGTGCCGGTCGGCCTGTTGCTGTCCATCGTGCTCGCGCTCGGCCGGCTGTATCACGACAGTGAAATGTCCGCGCTGCAGGCCTGCGGCTTCAGTCCGGCGCGCTTGCTGCCGCCCTTGTTGGCATTCTCGGCCGTGATCGCGATCGGTCTCGGCTGGCTCACGTTCGTGCAGGTGCCGCGCGCCGATCGGCAGTCGCAGCTCTTGCGCCAGGCGGCACTGAAGGAGGCGCGGTTCGGCCAGCTCGACGCCGGCCGCTTCCGCTCGTTTGCCGGAGGCGATGCGGTTTTCTATGCCGAGCGGATCGACGCGAACGGCGTGCTGCACGACGTCTTTTTGCAGCGCGAGTCCTCAAGTGGGCGGCTCGAAGTCGCGGTCGCCGCCACGGCCACCTACACGCGGATCGGTGCGGACGGGATGCACCGCGTGACGCTGTACGACGGACACCGCTACGAGGGTGTGCCGGGGCGCAGTGATTTTCGCGTCATCCGCTTCAAGGAGCACGGCATTCCGATCGCCGCGCCGCCGGCGATCGCCGGCACCGACGATCCGGACACCAAACCGACCCTCGAACTGCTCGGATCGCTCGATCCGATCAACATCGCCCAGCTGCAGTTCCGCAGTTCCGCGCCGATCATGGTGCTGATGCTGACCTTGATCGCGTTGCCGCTGTCGCGGCTGCGCCCGCGCCAGGGTCGCTACATGCGCGTCGGCCTCGCAATCGTCGTCTTTTTCGTCTATTCGAACCTGCTGGCGTTCGCCAAGATCTGGCTGGAGAAGGGCGAACTCAGCCCCTGGATCGGGGTCTGGTGGATTCACGCGCTCGCGTTCGGCGTCGGGCTGCACCTATTGTGGCAGGACTCGCCGCCGAGATTCCTGCGGCGCCGGCACACGGGCCCGGAGCCGGCATGAACACGCTCGACCGCTACCTCTACCGCACGATCATCTGGTACACCTGCATGGCGATGAGCGTATTGCTAGCGCTCGCCGCGCTGTTCCTGTTCATCGGCGAGCAAGGCGACATCGGCGTCGGCAGCTACACCGCGCTCGATGCGTTCGCTTACACCTTGCTCAACCTGCCGCAACAGTCGTTCGAACTACTGCCGATCGGCGCGATGATCGGCGCCTTGATGGGTCTCGGCAATCTCGCATCCGGCAGCGAGCTGGTCGTCTCGCGCGCATCGGGCGTGTCCATCTGGCGGGTCGCATGGCCGGTCGGCCTCGCCGGTGCGACGCTCGCGCTTGCGATGTACGCGATCGGCGAGTACGCGGCGCCGCCCCTCGCGCAATTCGCCCATACCGAGAAGACGAGCAGCCGCTTGGCGGACGTGAGCTTCGCCGGCCGGTCGAGCGCGTGGATCAAGGAGGGAAATCTGATCCTACGCCTGCGCACGGGCGAGGTCGGCCAGGCGTTCGGCGGTGCGGCGCTGTTCGAGTTCGACGGGCCCGGGCGCCTGAGCTCGATTCAGACCGCCGAGAGGATATCGGTCGCCGATCCCGGCCGGTGGATGCTGCAGAACGTGCGCACGACCACGTTCGGCCAGGACCGAGTCGCCAGCGCCAGCGCCCGACGCGTGACGATCCGCTCGACGATCAATCCGGATTTCCTCGGGCTCGCGGCGACCGATCCGGACCTGCTGACCCTGCGCGGGCTCGCCGGTTACATCGCGCACCTGCGGCACAACCACCTGCAGGCGGCCGTCTACGAAATCGGCTTCTGGTCGCGGATTGCACGGATCTTCTCGGTCGTCATCGTGACCCTGCTCGCGTTGCCCTTCGTCTTCGGCCCGCTGCGCACGACCGGAGCCGGCGCGCGCACGGTTGTCGGAGCGCTGCTCGGCGTGGTGTTCTTCCTGATCAACGGCACCATCGAGAAGGGCGGGCAGTTGTACGGCCTCGATCCGCTGATCATCGGCTGGTTGCCAACCGCGGTCGTCGGTCTCGGTACCATCGTCGCGATCTCACGCACCCGGTAGGTGAACGATGCGCGTGTTGGACAGACGATCTTGCAGTGCGAGCCGTTGCGGATCGAAGTAGAGCCACAGGACCCCGAGCCCGGCCGGCGCCCACGCGAGCAGCGACCAGAAGAAGCGCGATGCCGCCGCCCTCAGGGTGGGCCGTTTGCCGTTCGCGCCGATCGCATGTAGCCGCCAGGCCCGCATGCCCACGGTCTGCCCGCTGTGGACCCAGTTGAGCACGAAGTAGCCGGCGACGATCGCCAACAAGCCGACGTGATACAAGTCCGCCCAAGGGCCGATGGAGCCGCGCAGCATGGCTTTGCCGTCCGCGAGCAACACCGCCGCCCAGGTATAGAAGATCAGAGGCGCGAGGATTACGATGCCGTCGTAGACCAGTGCCGCGATCCGGCGGCCGAATCCCGCGCTTTCACCGCTCCTCAAACGGCGGACCCTCGCACGCTGCGGCGGTTCATCCGCCGCGGATCTTGCGGTCGACGAGCGCTTTGTTGTCCTTCAGGATGCGCCGAACCTCGGGCAGCGGCGGCCGATCGGCCATTCGGGAGATCAATTCCGGCAGTTCGTACCATTTGCGCCCCCATTGGATCAGCCGTTGCGCGTCGGCCAGAACCTGCAGGCGCGCGGCGGCGTCTGCGCCGGGATCGGCGTCGCGCTGCGGCGCCGGGTGCGCTTTCTGCCGCGGCTTCGCCGGGGTCGCGGCCTTGCGCTCGACCCTCGCGACCGCCGCCTCCTCGGCCGGCTGCGCTGCGCGCGGCGGCGACGCGAGGTATTTCGGCATCTCCCGGGTTACCGTCGAGGAGTCGACGGCCGGCGGTGCGGCGGCCCCTCCGGCCGCGGCGACCGGCCCCACGGACGACGACGATCCGCGCTCGTTGGCCGCCTCGGCGAGCGGAATGAAGCGCTCGATGTGCTGCGAGCCGACGAGGTTCGCGAGGAAGATCGTCAGCTCGATCACGTCCGAGAAATGTTCATCGCCCGCCGCAACGCGTTCGGCGAGCTGCGCCTGCAGCGCAAGCACCTTCTGCTTGGCGAGTTCGACGATCCAGCGGGTCGGTCGCTGGTGCTCGACCCAGGGCTGTACCTTGCGGTAGCTGTCGTCGTCCAGCGACGCGTATTTCAGGTGCAAATCGAGGCTGCCCAGCCATTTTTCCAACAGCTCGTGCAGGCGTTGATCCGCGGGCGTTTGCATGATTCTGGAACTCCAGTGCGCACCCTAAACGAAGCGTCGCCGCCGCGCCAGAGGCCGCGCGGCGCGAACGAATCCCTGCCGGCGGCGCCGCCGCGCTAGACTGCGCGCCATGTGTGGAATCGTCGGCATCATCGGCCCGGCGGCGAGCGAAGCGACGGCTGTGCAGATGGCCCTGCGGCTGCGCCACCGCGGGCCGGACGGTGAGGGCGTCTATC